>Ga0182030_10003794_pt1 | contig 32277 bp, 38 predicted proteins | sample 812S3MmetaG_FD_121299 | JGI IMG/M metagenome (GOLD analysis project Ga0182030, IMG submission 121299) | Permafrost microbial communities from Stordalen Mire, Sweden - 812S3M metaG (Illumina Assembly) | ecosystem: Environmental > Terrestrial > Soil > Wetlands > Permafrost | place: Sweden... | reverse complement strand
GGAGGTTTTTAGGATGATTTTGGGGGCAGGGGGAGGAAGAGGAGGGAGAGAGAGGGGGGTGGAGGGGAGAGGGAGGGGAGCCGAAGGCGTTGCCGGACCAGCCGGACTAGAGTTGGTGGGAGTCTAGACCTTGGTCAGTATCGTCTAGTTGTCTCAGAGTAGTTGAACAATTGGGCGATAGGGGCAGGGGCCTGGTGGTCATTGCTCCGAAAGGAGACTCAGGTAGGTCAATTGTGCCACAACTCGTAGCACATATTTGAGCTGGCTAGCCCCTGGGAAAACGGGAAGGTAAAGCGACAATTAAACAGGCAGGTACTTACAGGGGCGGCGTTCATCCTGGCTTGTCTGGCAGCCATCTTCTGGTTTCGGCGATCCTGGATATCTCAATCAGCATTGTTCTATAAGTCGGCGCACACATGAGGTCAAAGCTAGAAAGGGAGAGGGTGGAAGCAGAGGGATCGCCTGTGAGTATAGAGAGGATAATTGTCCCACGGCTGGCAGAATATCTCAAATCGAGACTTGGAGTCGCCGAATACGTCGACTGGGGAGGTGATCTACCTATCACAAGTGTGCCAAAACCCACGGTGCAATGGCTGAACTGCCAGACCAGTGCGCCGCATCTCTCGGTGGCATAATCATCCCTACAACTCGCAGGACTCTGGGACAGAAATAACAAAGGAAAATTCCTCAAAGGTAGGCATGTACACAGGTAAGAACATCTCGTTCTCCATCCCGCACAACCCGCCGCACTCTCGGACTTCAGGACTCGCTCGGACTAGGGAAGGGATCGATTCACACAAATGAAATCTACATACGAAAGACATTTTGTTGTTTTTGTTGTTGTTGTTGCTGTTGAGCTTGTAATTGCAGTTGCTGGTATGATGGCAGTGGTTTCGAAAACGACGAAAACGATCACGACGACGATTGAAAGTATGACAACGACGAAGAAAAAAAGAGAAGAGAAGAGAGGAAGGAAACAGTCAAGAGGAAACCCTACCTGCTCACAATACCAAAATCTCACCTATTAAGACAATAGACATTAAATCGAGCGTTCCTATTGTCTCCTAAGCGGGGCACGTCGAGTGAAGTATCACAATACCAAGGGACTTCACTTCACGACATATGGGCACGAGAACGAGATATTCAATTCTGAGACGGAGGACTGGGTTTGGGGATTGATGAATTCATTGGGTTCTATTTGATTGCAGAGTTCTATCATTTGGAATTGCATAGGGTGGATGTTGGGGAGGTTCGTGGTGTTGAGGTTGGGTGGGGGGTGAGGAAGCATTTCCTATTGTAAGGGTATTGTGTTTTCTGCATGATATTCACTTGACGCTTTTCATGTAAAATCATCCTAATGCAAGACTACCTTAATATAATCAAATTACCGATTTCATTGGAATCATGTGTAAGAAGCCATGGGGTTTGTTTCTGGGGTTGGTCCCGATGTTCGAGGATGCAGGATCGAGGGCTGTGAAATATGCATGTCAGCTCGAGGAGCGAATTTTTGCACGAGGCGATCAAATTTGATACAGGATATGTTGCTTGTATCGGGAATCAATTGGCTATGCACTTGATAGAATTACTCTAAGTTTCCCAGACCCTCAAGCGCCACTCAGAACCATGCAATACCCCAACGCCACGCTTTCTCCCTTAACCCAAAACCTTCAATCCGCCCTTCGTCTTACTTCCTGGCTTCTGAGTACCTGCTCCAGTCTTATCCTTATTATTACCTCCCTTCCCCTTATTCTTTCCCTTGTTCCGATGATCCTTTGGCGTAACAGCCTTGATCTCCGTCGTGCTTCGCCGTAACAAAACAGGATGACTGCCAATATACTTCCCCTGCATATCTCTCGCCGCTTGAAAAAACTCATCTCCATCACTGAAACTCACAAATCCGTAACCCTTACTCTTCGTCGTCCGCTTGTCCCTGATCACGCGCGCCTTCTGCACACTCGGCCACTTGGAAAATGCTTTGTGTAAACTATCGTCTGTGACTTCTCCTGCCAAATTCCCAACGAAGAGTCGGAAGTGAGCTGGGTCCCATTCTAGGAGTGAGGAGTCGGTCCATTGTGTGCCACCGCCTGATCGTACAACGGTCTTTTGGTTGGTTTTGGAGTCGGAAACTATGGATGCTACACCTGTATCGTTGTGTGCGGCGGATGTCATGGCTGCCGAACTCATGCTTGGTTCTCCGCGTCCTCCCAAAGGTGCAGCATTTGCGCTCGTGGCTGCTCCAGCACCTTCACCTGTGTTTGGGTATCGTCGAACCGCGCCCGTGTAACCACCTGATGATGATGAATCTTTTCCTGCGTACGCGGACTGCCACTGTGCGATTTGTGCTGCCATCTCTGGATCCTCCTCGAAGCCCCTTCCCGCTCCTGTGGTTGCGGAAGGTGGTGCAAAGGGATTTCGGATTTGTGGCGCGGCGCCATATGCGGGTTCTTGTTGTGGAGCGGCAGAGTATGCATTGTATTGTGGCTGTTGATACGAGGAGGGTTGTTGGTAATTATTGTAGGATGCTTGAGGAGGAGCTACGGATCTGGGCGCGAAGCCACCGAATGCTGGAGCACCGCGTCCTGCATTGCTGCTTTGTGAGAAGGCGGGTTTGAAACCTGCGGGTGGGAGGGAGGAGGGCGGTGGTCGGGCGGGTAGAGACGGATGAGGAGAGGGTGCGGATTTGAGACCTGGAGGCGGCGGGAAGGACATGATGAATTACTGTTCCCTTTTTGCTTGATGATGGTTAGACGTACCTCTTGCGTCTCCTGACACAGTGGTCCCTCAAATACAAGATGCGAGAGGTTGCGGCGACTTCTTCAACGCCACAGCAGATGTCAGAGAAGCTTCCCCAGATGTCTTAAGGGGCCAGACCAAGTAAATCAATACCAGAGGCAAGATCGAGCTTGAACTGACGTTGGTGTTGCGGGATGAGGCTCTGCAAACTCCTAAGAAGTGGCTTGGGTCGAAGATTTCTAGATCACGTGCCTGATTGTAGCCTTGATGCCTGGTGGATGCCTCATCTTGGTGGGATGTCGGGCAGCACAAGTGGGTTAAGTGGGGGGTTAAAATCAACAGCAGACCTGAATAAGCAGCAAGCATATATCGGAAACATAATAACGATTTCCATAGTTATTAATATAAATCTCAATTGAATAGTTTCGTTTGCAATTCAATATTTGAATTCTTCATTCTGCCTCTACGAAAAGCCTTTGCGGAAAGCAAAACAGGATCAAGCATCTCCCTTTGTCTTGCCTCGATTGTGAAGCAGTTCTCACGCGGTGATCCTCCAAGTCCGAAGAATCTCAAACTCCTAAAGACTCAACGGCCGGGAAAGGTTCTAGAAGGCCTCGTACAGGTGATTTGTGATAGGCCCGTTCCCTGTTGTTTTGCTACAGCCCCTCCTCTAACGAAACCACTACTAATCTAACCGCAGCCCGACATTTTGTCGTCACAAAATCCTTTTCCTCTCTTCCATAAACCCAACATCTCCCAATCCACCATAATCTCCTCCAGATAGTAAGGAATACTGCGCATTATCTAGATAATCTCAATAGCTAACACAGTACAGGCATTGACATATCCTCAAAATGAGCACAGCTACGTAAGTCAACCATTCATTTCGTTGAAGAATACCCCGCCATCGCCGTCGTCATTTGCGAGCTGGTATAACAACGCCGAATAGCATGACAGAGGAGCAGCAGACGGAATTTCTTTCAATTTAGGATTTTTATTTCAGGTTCTATGCAAGAAAACATCTCCTAACAGTTGTTTTCTTCAAATCTTCAGCGTGCGCCTTGCCGGCATAGACATTGGCGGGCCTGCGCGCGGACTCTCGGGGATCATCAACAAGTCTCAAAGTACTGACAATGTGCCTAGAGGAGATTTCGGCCTCATTGGCTTGGCCGTTATGGGTCAAAACTTGATCCTTAACGCTGCAGACCATGGATTCAAGGTCATTGCATTCAACCGTACCGTCTCAAAGGTCGACCACTTCCTCGCAAACGAAGCTAAGGGTATGTTAAAGCAAACTTGCACTCCAGACTTGCAGAGGAGCTATACTAATTAATTAATAATATCACAGGCAAATCAATCGAGGGTGCACACTCAATCGAAGAATTCGTTAGCAAGCTCAAGAAACCCCGTCGTATGATGCTCTTGGTCATGGCAGGAAAGCCAGTCGACGACTTCATCGAAACCCTCCTCCCCCACGTTGAGAAAGGCGATATCATCATTGATGGTGGTAACTCACATTTCCCCGATACCAACCGTCGAACAAAGTACCTGGCAAGCAAGGGAATCCGATTCGTTGGTACCGGTGTTTCCGGAGGTGAGGAGGGTGCCCGATACGGCCCCTCTCTGATGCCCGGTGGAAACGAGGAGGCTTGGCCATACATCAAGGATATTTTCCAGAGCATTGCTGCTAAGGCTGATGGTGACCACGGTGACCCATGCTGTGAATGGGTTGGTGATGAAGGTGCTGGTCACTACGTAAAGATGGTGCACAATGGTATTGAGTACGGTGACATGCAACTGATTTGCGAAGTATGTCGTATTTCTTCTTTTGGCGTCTCGAGCTGATCAGGATAGGCGTACGATATCATGAAGCGCGGTCTCGGCCTGAGTGACAAGGAGATTGGTGATGTTCTTGCAAAATGGAATAAGGGTGTCCTCGACTCTTTTCTCATCGAAATCACCCGCGACATCATGTACTTCAATGACGATGACGGAACCCCTCTGCTCGAGAAAATCCTCGATTCAGCTGGACAAAAGGGTACCGGAAAATGGACGGCCATCAACGCTCTCGACTTGGGAATGCCAGTCACCCTGATCGCCGAAGCTGTGCTCGCCCGATGCTTGTCTTCCGTGAAGGCCGAGCGTACCGAAGCCTCCAAGATCCTGTCATTTGTCGGTCGCTCCAGCAAGTTTGAAGGCAACAAGGAACAATTCCTCGAGGACCTCGAACAAGCCCTCTATGCATCCAAGATCATCTCTTATGCCCAAGGTTTCATGCTCATGCAAGAGGTACGTCCAACCTGCGCGCGATTACTAATCTTACTAACAAACTTGCAGGCTGCGAAAGAATACAAGTGGAAGCTCAACAAGCCCTCTATTGCCCTCATGTGGCGCGGAGGGTGCATCATCCGCTCCGTTTTCCTGAAAGACATTACCGCCGCCTACAACAAGAACAACGACCTAAAGAACCTCCTCTTCGACGACTTCTTCAACAAGGCTATCCACAAGGCCCAACCCGGCTGGCGTGATGTTGTCTCCAAGGCTGCGCTCCTTGGTATCCCAACACCTGCGTTCTCCACCGCCTTGTCATGGTTTGACGGTTACCGCACTAAGGACCTACCCGCCAACTTGCTCCAAGCCCAGAGAGATTACTTCGGTGCACACACCTTCAAGATCAAGCCAGAGCATGCCAATGCGAAATACCCTGAAGGGCAAAACATACACGTCAACTGGACCGGACGTGGAGGAAATGTTTCCGCCTCAACTTACCAGGCATAAATTCCTCTTGATGATGGGGTTGGGGTTGAATGTATTTAGACCAAATGCAATGCTTTATTATCGATAACCAAATATCGTGCATGCTGGCTTTTTGTGTTGTGATTTCGTTAATTGAAAATAGTTTCGAAGGTAAGACTGAGGATATCGAGCCATGATAGCCATGATATATCTTGACTACCTAAGCCCGAGTATTTCCTCACCTTCAGTCACGTGAAAGTACCATTCCTCGAGGTTCAAGGGTCGCTATCTGTCTCACTGTCTCAGTCCAGCCGACACGCTTATTTTTCCCTTGCATCAACTTCAATCCAGACTTCCTAAAGTACCTTATTAGATGGCCCCTCACGACGAGTCACGTCGGAGGACCACCTCCATCAACCTCATTGTTTCATTATCTCAGTCCACAAAACACATTCCATTCCTCTCTGCTCTACATTAAATCATCAATTCATAAAATGAAATAACAGCTTAGCATCTATCATCCTACTCAAATACCCTCCACGCGAACTCATACCTTCCATTCCTTTTGACACCTCATCGTCTCGCAAATTCTCACACATCCACCGCACAAACCCTACATCAACCTCAACTCCGAATACCTCAATCTTTTCATAATTATCAGGTCTTCAATGTCTCACATAATCTCACACATTCGCAACCACAGCCCACATCCATCACCCATCGACGCGAATCTCACAACCACCACATCCTCCCATATCCCCTCACACATCCACAAATTCAGAATCCAAACCCCAGCCTAATCTCCATGTCGATCAATCAACAAGCCACTCCAATATCCCATCCATACCTACACTTTCTCATCTCACCCTGAGCAATTCCCAAAAAGTACGATCCATTCATCCACCCAACCGCGCTTTGGGGGATGTGTTGCCTTCTGAAGCCATGCCGCCTACGTACTATGGATGAGAGGATGTCGAGTATATATCCGTGCATCCCCCTCCAATGCCTTTCTTTGAGCAGTCTACGTCGTATCCCTAAATGGGAACCCCTCCGTTTCCGAGGGCTGGGATCTCCTTTGTCGCTTCGATGGGGGCTGTTCCATATTGGCAAGTGTTTCGAGTATGAAGTCTTTCAATGCTGGATCATTGTTTTCGGCTTCGGTCAGGATGTCGGTTTTGCCGTCCCAGATGGGGTAGAGGTCTACTCCGTGGCTCAGGAAGGCGGTGATGATCTCTTTCACGTCTAGGTGTATGGCTGTCAGTCTGCTTATGAGAAATATCAATGCAGGAATACTTTCCCCCTCTAGTCTGACCATTGCGTTTGGGTCTGCTCTATTATCCAGTAGTAGCTTTGTCATTCGTCCCATGGTTTCCCACCTCTTACCAATGAGTAGGTAATTCCTCTGAAACATCTTTAGATAATGCTGCCAACTTGATTCTTCCTGAAACTTCTCATTTGGAGAAACTCCACGATCAAACAATATACTCAATAATTGTAAACTCTCCATGTTATAACCAAAGTTTGAGCGATCAAAAAATAAATGTAATAAAGGCCGCATTCCTTTCTGCAAGGGGTCGAATCGGCGATTAGTTATCTCCTCAAACACGTAATTATCGCATCCTCGTGAGAGAGCTAGAGACACCAGATTGATGCCCGACAGTGGTGAAGTTATATATCCCCCTGGCCTGCGCCACTGATTGTGGTACTGATCACGCCAATTCACATTGCCCAGGGTGCAGATACGGTCCAATTCCAAGATGTAATTACCGGGAATTTCTCTCGACCCCATTGGGACCTGAGAAGCGTAGAAGAAGAAATCGGATATAATTCTAGAAGCAACGAAGTCATAACCATGGCGGCTACTATATTGAGCAATTTGAGACAATTTTCTAGAAGTTGAGCGACCCCGAAGATCGACCAAGAGTTCAGGAGATGGGATGAGCTTCAATAGACTCAAAAAGCCAGACATTTGGGAGATAATGGTGGATTTGACTTTCTTAGAATGAGCTCGGCAAAGAAGAGATTCCATGACATCCTTTCTCTTAAGATAATCCCTAACTGTGAGGTGGAGGAATTTCACGTTTTTCTTCGTTACTCCTCGCAAGGGCTCAACATTTTGGCTACTTAGTTCCTCTTCTTCAGGGTCTTCTTCAATTTGAAGTAAACCTCGACATCGACTTCTGATTCGCACTTCAATCTGATGGCAAAAATCTTCCAAGTTTACATAGGCGTCTTGGTTGTCTGCAAGCTCTGGGGCGAGGCATGCTTTAGGATCTCGGCAAGCCAGAGTAAACTCAAGAAGGCCAAAATCCTCCCACTGGTTCTCCAAGATCAGATTGACATAATTTATGCAGTCCGCGACATATTCATCAGGTATCTGAAGAAGTATTCGACCGTAAAGCGCTTCGATACTGGGTGGCAAAGAATCTAGGTGAGCCTCAAGCTCGGCCATTGTATCTCCTTCCTCTACGCCAATTATGAGATTGTTGATGATAACTTCGACCCATAGAAATACCCCTTCGGCTTTCACAGCAATTTGATTTACCAGACTTTGATATTTTTCAATTCTAGTGTGTTGCGAGCTATCAAGTAAGAGGCTTTTGGCGATGCTCAGCTTGTCCAAAACGTAAGATTGAATATCACTAGAGGTCCAGTGATGAATCCTGCACTTAGGATATGCAGCTAGACGAATCTCCATCTCTTGAAGCGGTCTGCTGGCAAGTAATAGCTTGACTTGTAATGTCGTCTTGCCCGAAGAATTTATCCACTCGACCAAAAGGTCCAGCTGCTCCCTATGGTTGCCAGTACATTCATCCAAGCCGTCCACGAATAACAGTACATTTCGAGAGATAGAGGAGCTTCCCTTTATTGCTTTTAAGGCCTTTCTCAACTGCTGCTCGTTCCACTGCGGCACTTGATTTAGCGTTGAGTTACTGCTCTGTATTTTTCGAAACATCGGTAATACGAAAGCTGCAAGGTCATTGAAACTTCGAAGTATCTGATTCAAAATGCTAGCGAGAAGACCTGCAAATGTCTTCTCCTGGCTTTCACCAAGCTCGTAGAAGAAATAACCAAGAACGGCCTGGAGATGCTGTTTGGGTAGAAGTTCAGTCAATCGTGGATCTTCGTAAAGGTAACTCATCATGGTCGATTTTCCGGCACCAGGTAATCCAGTTATCCAATATATTGACTCAGAGAGAGAAGTGAGCCATTCCGAAAATCCCGGTCCATCAGGGCCTTCCTTCCAGATCCACTCAAAACTTTCGGCATGCTTCTCCGGCAAATTCATCGAGCGCGGGTTTGCAGCGAGTGGCTGTAAACTTGCCAGAATATCTATCTGGATTTAGCTTTTCTTAGTTCAGCGATCGCAGCAGGTTATACTACCTCCATACTCGGGTATAGGATCCTTTGATGCTGCGATATATCAATATCGACGGGGGAAATTCAATTCACTATGGAACACTGACAATCGAGAAAATTATGTGAGAAGCATAACGTCGAAATCTGTTCCACCACAAGAACATAGTTTTGCATGTCCTTTGCGATGTTAGGGTCAAATCGGCACATATTTCTGTGGTTAGCATTGAGCTTCACTTGCGCTTCGCGGTTTCCTGAAAGCCCTAACGTAGCCGAGTCGAATGGAACAATCTGAGAAGCTGTTATCGATGCGTTTCGCAAGCAGTACAGATATGGTGACGGGTTCTTACATTCCCCTCACCTTCCCAAAAGGAGACAAATTGATACAATTCGAGCTGGTGTCTCCAGTGTTCGTCAAGGATGTCAGAGAATAGCGACCCCTTCTTCAGCGCTTTCATGATATCGTTCGAAACTGTGAGAGGCATTGATTGTGCTATGGAAACACAGGCTTTCGCAAACCTAGTTTGCAAATCTTCCGTTGGGCCTGAATGCGGTGTGCCGAAGAAGACAAGTCCAAAACTGAGGGGTAAGCTCTGCTCGGTAGCTTTGAGTATTTACTCACGTTGCATCTTTGATGCTTCTGAATCTTGGGTTGTTATGAGCATTTACAAGTGCCTATTGAAGATTCAGCTTTAGTGGGGGGTAGGCGTTGAGTAGCAGACCTGCTTAATGAGGATTCCGCCCAAACTATGACCCATCATGATGAGAGGTCGTTTTTGTTCCTGTACCAGGTGAGCCGGCAAGGCGTGCCATCAAGAAGAAAATGCATACATTCTTCCTGACGATAGATAAACATTGGAGGAATTCACTAGCATGGTGAATAAACCGTTGCTTCTCGGCACCAAATACAGGACTCGAATCATATGAGTATAGTAGAGTTCGAACCGTGGGCAGAGAGGCCGGCAGTGCATCTCGGAGCCAAAGGTGTCCGCTTTTTTCATCCTGCCAGGCGAGTTTTGCATGGTCCTTTTTGTTCGTCGGGTTTAAGCCATGTACAGCGACAATGCTTCGTTGAGCGTCAGACAATAGTAAAGAAGGCTGGGGTGTTCATACTCAACGGTGGGTTCGAGATCATGGTCTTTGCCCCTTCCATCGTAGAGCTCTTCGATAGACTGATATTTACATAAGCTGCGACTCTCGGACACCCAATTTGTGGACCTACCATGACGAGGCTACGAACAACAACTGGTCACCCACGTGGAAGATCCTCCTTGATGGTGATGACACGACGCTCTGCTCCGTCTCATAGATGAACGAAGCTTATTCTTCGATATAGAAAAGTCAGGGAAGGATCTTTGTATGAATTTATCGAGATATTGGATCGCATCTAAGAAGGAGGAATGAAGTTCGTGGCAGAAGGCAAGGATGCGCACGCCTTCGCTAGGCCGGCCAATCCTCGAAAAGGCAACAACGACCAATGGCAGGATGGATGCATAGTTAGAGCAAGCAGCTGGCTTCATAAAACCCTCCAAATAGAGATTTTTATTCAACACGTAGCTGAGCAATATATACATGGGACACCGCACAGATGAAGTATTGTTGTCAATCCACTGTGTCTCACTTCACTCCAGCGGATCTCTTCCCCCTCTCGCATCCATCTCACGATCATAGGTATCGTCTTCTTCCAAATCCCACTCTCCCGGTTGCGTAATAGGAAGAAATGGCACCCCCGCTTCCTCAAACTTCTTCAATCTCGCAGCCGTCTTAGGTTTCGATTTATTGATACTGAAAACCTTGATCCTATGACACGAAGACGTCACGTGGAGATCCCAATTCCCTATACGCGCCAGTTAGCACAATATCTTCCAGCTATATCAGAGCGAATGTCCACCTCAGGAACTCAGAGAGACAGAGAACTCACATGTAGACCGCACATAAGTTGGCTGCGTATTCAACGAATTATCCCAACACCTCACCACCAACTCCAACCACCCCTCCGCATCAACTGGCAACTCAATCTCCCACAATCTCCACGCATAATAGTATTTCTCACTCAAATTCTTATACGGAACCTCATACCACACACTGCCCCCATCACCACTCACTTCTACTCTAACCGGCCAATGCCCACCACCTGAATACGCCCACCCACGCAGCTTGATCGTTCCTTCATGAATAATCTGATCCATATCAAGCGGCGACATAATCGCCGACGACACAGGCATATCCTGGATACTGAACCCAGAAGAATAGCTTGAATTATGCTTCCCAACTTGGGAATTATAATACAAATACTCCTTTTTCTGCACCGGCCCATCCGAGGGTTTAGGAATAACATTAATCCTCGTCAACCACTTACAGCTTCTGGCACCAATATACCCAAATACCACCGTCCTAAGCGGGAAGCCATGGATTTTAGGGAGAGGTTTTCCATTCATCTCGAATGCGAGGAGGACTTCATTGATTTTTACTTTTCGCCAGGGGACGGAGACGGCGTAGTTGTAGACTTCGCCTTTTTTGAAATAGGTGTCTGCGCCTAGGAACTCGAGATGGGGGTTTGATTTGGGGTCCTTGAGCCCACCGCAGTATTTGATGATCTTTTTGAGGGAGACACCGGTCCATCGAGCGGTTCCGATAGCACCTTCACCCCACTGTCTCCTGTCAGCTCTTGGGTTCAATTTCTGACGCTGGGCGGAGAAAACTCACAGGTGCATTAATCAACTCATCTCCATCCCCCGGATACTCATGAATCTGTTCAATTCTCCTCGTACCAGAACACTGAATGGTAACCACATTCGATTGTCTCGGAAATAGCTTCTCATCCTTTAACTCCTTCATTGTGATCCTCCGTGGATTATTTACCAACCCTCCAATATCAAAGAAATATTTATCTTCGTCAATCTCGGGAATACCGCCATGGTTGCGGACGAAGTGATCTTCATTGGGTGTGATAACTGTGGAGACTAGGCGGTTCTGTAGTTCGCGCTGTTAGCCATATCTCCCTATAAATCTCTCCACCGCCGGAAAGACTTAACCAACAGGATTGAAGGGAAAGAAGAACATACCCTCGGCGGCTCCCCATTATACGGAAACTGCAACACATGAATCATATCCGGACTCTTCTCCTTCTCCACAAACAACCAACTCTCAGCCGGCATATCCTTCGTTGCCCGTCCTAACGCATAATGGTATTGTTTCCACCTCACTCCCTCTAGAATCGGATTTGTTTTTGGTAATGGAACTAATTGAAACTCTGGCGCCTATGTAGCCAACACCCCATTAGTGTTGTTTCTTAATATTCAATTCCGCAAACAATGAAATGAAGAACAGATATTTAATATGGGGGGAAAAGAACATACGCCTGGAAATTCAAACCCGGCCAACCACTCCCTCACCACCCTCTTCCTCTCCTTGAATTTCTCACTCTCCCACTCCACATACCCATGCCACCCCTCAACCTCATCCCCGCTTCCCAGTCCCAAAACCTCAGGATCAAGTTCCCCCTTTTCCTTTTTTGCTCTGAAACTTTCTTTAAGCACTAGATCCGGATGTAAAATCCAATCGTGTTTACCCTGTTTCGCGAGGCCATTGAGATGAGTTGTCGATTTGAGGTCTCTGGAGGTGAGGATATTCGATTTGGGTGGGACAGTGGGGTCATTGATCGTTTTGGTGGTGTTGTCTGCAGAGGGCGCCATGGTTTTTGTTTCAATTGCCTTTTTGTGGTGGAGGAGGAGGAACATGAAGAGTTAAGAAAGCGCCGAGGAAAAAAAAAAACAGGAAAATCGGATTGAAAGATATGATAGACGGCAATTAAAGAATTACCTTATCTGACCTGAGCTACTTAGCTCCCGTCTCCTCCGTTCCACCAATGCGGACCACGAACTACCAATTTTCCCTGTACTGTCTACCGAACCAATATATCCTATTCCACTACACCTTGCAATACCACAAGCTAGACGCGCCTCAAATGCACGAGAATCCAGATTCAATCTCAATACCAACCACTTAGACTGTACCAAGCTCCTCGCTATCAATCCACTTCTTCTGTCAGCACTTACCCACCCCTCAATCACTTCCCATCCCAAACCCTCAATTGACCATTCAACCTATGCCAAGTTCCATATCAACAGGCAATATCTCCGCCCAGCATACCCTCCCAATCTCAGCTTCCCTTCCTACTAGCCCCTCACTTACTAATCCACCCCACCTGCAAGTTCAGTCATCGCCTGCATTTCCAACTTCCATTCCCGAAAATGCCGAAGGGAGTCAATGGTCCAATCATTATTGCATTACCACTTTGCAATATTGCAAAAACTACATTCGAGAGCAGAGCTTGTAGCTATCGGGACTCTGTACCAGGGGTGACGTTAATGATGTCGTCAACAAACCTACCGCATCCCTGGAAGGGACCCCTGACCCCTACCCTATGTCTCGCTTCCCCTACGCTACCCATTTCATAACGCTATCAACCAATAACTTAAATGAAACGTCATTGTTAGACTTGAAGGAAAACGGTCAAGGAAAAATATGACGGGGAGTCTAGATCGCTACTAGCGAAGTCATAGATGGTTAATGAGGACTCGTTTTATTCATTGTGCAAGATGTGCCGAGGGCTAGTGGCATATGACGGCGAGGCTCTGCGAAGGCTCTCTCTAGATGATATTTTTTTTAATAGGAGGGAAGCCGCTGAATTGGCCTTTTATGGGTTCTCGAGTTGAAGCATCTGACATCGCGATAGAGGCACTTCGCTAGTGTCATACATGCGAGGTAAAGCTTACCTAGTTGGTTAGGCGGGGCAATATCGTGCTCCACTACGTTCTTATCGCCGAGGAAGATTGTCGGAACATGGGAGGATTTTCAAAATCTGGATTGTCCGAGTTATGCACTACAGAATGACAATCACCAGAATTCAGAACCTCCACTCTCAGTCAAAGAGCAAAATACAATGCGCGCCAGAGTACCAAGCCCACTAGAACGCCTGCCAAAGACCACACCAACGAACCCTATAGCCTACCAGCAACACCGCCCATCAATGTCAATGAATGCTCAATCTTGCTCTATGCCAAACGGGTTTCTTGACCGAGCTCGCTGGCATAGCCATGCTTACCCCTGCCGCCTTCCCAACACTATTTGTTTCGCGGATGCGTCGATATGTGTAGCCTAAGAAAGCTCCTTTCTTGCGGAGCTCGAGGACTTTCGGGGCAGTGTCACGGTCCCTCAATAACCTATCCCGAGGCCTCTTCTTTTCCTTGCGACCATAATGCTTGACAAATGCCTTCAGATAGTCCTTCTGCTCATCACAAACATTGAAGCCATCTATCTCCTTCTCAACCTTACGAAGACGAGCTGAATCATGAGGACGGTCGATAAAATCCGTGGCCAGGATTTGAATCTCACGATTGAAATGCTTCAATGCATCAGCGATCTCTTCGATTGTCGGTTGGTGATTTGAAATGGACTCTGAGAAATCCGAAATGGGTTCCTCTTCGTCAAAGTAGTAAGTGTCTTCAACAGATTTGATATTTGGGACAAAAGGCGGTACCATGAGATGCAGACGCTCCCAAGGCATATCTTTGAACCACTTATGCCCTTTGATGTCCTCCGCATCATCGGGGAAGACATATCGACCTGCGTAATCCTTGTTTCGTCCAGATGACTGATATTCTCTCATCTTATAACGCTTCGAGCAAAGTCTGTTGTCTTTTTCTTGGATTATTGCACGGATCAAGTCCTGACAACGCTTGCTGACCGGTGGCTTGTGAGGAAAAGCGAAAGTCGTTTTATGGTTCTGACGGCATATTAGTCAATGTAGCCGGGGGAACGAGAAAATTAATACCAGGATATTCATTTTCGTTTGCTGTCTGCCTCCCTCGTCTGCGAGAAAGGGGGTATGTCCGTAGAGACACTATCATACATTAGCACGATGAGTTTCGTAATGGTGCTTTTTTGGCACTTTGCTCGGGTCGAAAGCAATAAATAGGAATCTTACCTCGTACAAAATAACGGCAACACTCCACCAATCGCATCGAGCATCATAAAGCTCACCTCGTACAACCTCCGGCGCCATGTACTGACTAGTACCGACAACGGAACGTGCAAGGCTTCGATTACCATTCTGGTTCCGCCAATTCAAAACTGGCTCGTTCTCAGAAGCATTTGAAGAATTCATTTCGTGCCGTTCTTTGCCTCCCATAACCACTTGTGCCATTTTCATGGCAGCAGCAATACTTCTTCCTTCCTTTTTGTCAATCGAGTCTCCTTCGACATTGATTGCCAGCTTCGCGAGAAGCGAATACCGATGATTGTTATAGTAGGCTTGATCATGCGACCAATGCCCATCAAATGCAAGACCAAAGTCAGAAATCTTGAGATGGCCTGTACGCAATTAGCAATCAAGTCAAGCCATTACCATAACGAAGGCCGTACCCGATGCAGAGATGAGGAAGTTGTCTGGTTTGACATCTCGATGTATCCAACGAAGTCTGTGCGCTTCTTCGATACAGAGAATCATCTCAGCAATGTACCACTTCGTGACGGCTTCTGAGAGAACATTATCGCGGATAAGCAATCCCAGGAAGTCGCCACCAGGCATATATTCCATCACCAGATACAGGTTATTGAGGTCTTGGAAGCTTTCAATCAGCGGCACAACCCTAATAATTAGCCACTTGTAAGCCTTTTGTTGACAAAAGGACTTGTGAGTGACAAACCATCGAGAATTCTCTGCAGCTACCAAAAAGTCACGCTCGGCGCGAAGATGCCCCTCTTGACTATTTCGAAGCATGTCAGATTTTCGAATAACTTTCATTGCATAAACCTGCTTCCGTTGTTCGTTTCTTCATCCATAACTAGTCAATAAAGCGCTCTATGCTGGGTACGGGAAGACTTACCCGGGTTCTGCCTTCTCCCTGACAAGACGTACGACGCCGAAACTTCCCTTGCCTAGTACCTGATCGATAGAATTAGAGCAGGAAGTGTGAAATGAGTCATTGAAAATACCTTGATAACTTCGTATTTGGAATCAGTCACAACAGCTCCTCTCAAAGCGTTTGCGCTGCGAACTTTCATGACTCGGGTCTGACGAAGGTGGTTAGTTTCTTGCCTGGCCCAGGCCCGGCGTTTGTCATCCTTTTCGGCCACTGAAATGGTCAAGTCTTCCCGAAGACCGCTCTCCAGGTCTCTGAGGCGTAGAGAGCGTGGTGAAGGCTCGCCCGAGGTCAGAATATTGTAGTGTGTTTCGAAGAACATCTTTGCAGCGGCAGCCTTTTCAACCGTGACGACAGCTGAACAATAATTAGCTTGTCACGGTTGAAAGAGATAGAATATCTTACTGGGTACAGGCTCTGGGGCCTCGATCAAGGATTCGACCTCAGCAATGGGTGTGAGGGGAGTATCATTAGGATTACCATCATTGGCTCCCAGGTTAACAGCCTTCTTATTCTCAGAAGAATGTTGCGATGCGCACTTTGACTTCTGCGAGAATTTCGAATCCAGTGACGTCTTTCCCGTGGAATCACCAGGTCTGGGTATGGAGGATTTGCCGCTTCCAGATTCAGCACTTGTGGATGGCGAAGACGGCGAAGCTGGTGAGGACTCGGGAGTAATTTCGAAAACGCCTCGATCGAGAGAGATTGAGATGATACTTGGTCGACTCTTAAATTTCGCCCGATGAACGACAGTGTCCTCGAGAGGATCTTTGAAGAGGTTCAAGGAGATTTTTCTACTGGTGGCCTCGATTTTCTGGGACGACGAAATAAGAGATTCTGCACGCGAGTGACTGGAGACTACACACGATTGTCAGTTTGCGAGGTCAAATAAATGGGCTATAACGTCATACCACTGTTGGTCAAAGATCGTAAAATGGACATCAGCTTGGATCCACGCTTTCGAAGCTTCGATGGTCGATTGTTGGGCTCAACGGAAGACAAAGGTGGACTGGAGAGACAGGTTTCAACGGTACCAGTGGTAGGTTGGCGTCCAAGTTGGAAGCCATCCTCATAGATGGCGACGTTTTGCTGTTCGCACATCTTGCTGCGGGTGCGTTTCATCGCGGGCAAGTGATCTGAATTCGATTCTGCGGGCCGTGAAGAATACCAATGCGACAAATGCTATAAGAAATAGATCTGTCATTAAGAAAGTAAGTGTGTTATAGTTGTTGTTTCTGCTGATGTTGATGCTACTGCTGACAATGCTGTGGATGATGATGTGGATCAAAAGATGGCTATTGGGAGAACGAGCCTGGATAGCGGTTGCTAAGTTTTTGCTAGAGCAAGCAAGTTGCGAGAGGGTAGGCAGGGGCGATGATATTCATCAACATCGTTGAGGACTTCGGAGGTCAGCAATTCTATAAGATGGGAAGGAGTAACCCACCAAAATTAAAAGCGAACCTCTTCCATGTAGGGATGCAAACTTCACATCGCAGCACGTCGGGATGATGAGAAATCCTTTGCATTTGCTACCTAATGAAGTCCCTATCTAAGGACAAGAAACAGATGCAACCATAACTTTTATAATGCGCCTCTAATGCCATGCAAATCTCCTCATTCCATCTCGCATAATCTGCTTCCCGTCCACACAAGACAGTTCATCACAGAACCGCGCAGGTCGGAGACTTATGAAAACATGACATGCTGCAAAGCGTGAGGCATGAGCGATAGTAAAGAAATTGCCAGACAGCGAAAACATTCGCACGAGTGGTGTTGGGAATTATACATCGGAGGGGAATTGGCTAGAAAGCTTTCGGCCTCGTAATATCATAACAAGAAAAACATTATTATTGGTTTCGTAAGTGTCCAATTCGATGTAGGGTAGCTTGAGCCGGCGGATGTCGATTACTTGATCTCCAATAACTTGATGTCGAAGATCAATGTGCTGTTGGCAGGAATGCCGGGGAGTTTCTTGCTGCCGTAGGCGAGATTTGCAGGGATTGTGAGTCGTCGCTCGCCACCAATCGACATACCAGCAACACCAATGTCCCAGCCCTTGATGACCTCGCCCGCTCCAAGCTTGAAACTGAATGGCTTTCCACTCTTGTTCGCTGGTTGGATGTTAGTGCTGTAAGATAAATATAGGGATAGAGAATATATCACTCACAGTCAAAGACCTTTCCATCAGCCAATTTTCCAATGTAGCGCATGCCAACCTTGTCTCCCTTCTTGCATGCCTTTCCACTACCAAGCTTCTTGTCATCAACGGTGACTCCATCAACCTTTCTAGGACCTAACTTTGCCTGGCCGTTCGCCTTGGGGGATTCGGCGGGCTTGGGCTTCTCAGCGGATCCGGTTGGACCTTGCTCGAGGTTCTTGGCAAATTGGACCTTCTTGTCTCCCTTCTCTCCCTTGTCGGCTTTAGCGGCGATGGCATCCTTGGCGGTATCGGCCTTGACAGCTGCAGCTTCGCCATTGTTCTTCTTCAACTTCTTCAATTGCTTCTTGCTAAGCTTGGGTTCCTCGGCGGCCTCTGGCTTGATTGCCTTCGACATGATATCATCGAGCGAAGCGCCCTCATCGAGCTCATCAGCAGTGCGCTTATTCTTGCCCTTCTTCTCGGACTTAACAAGCTTGGGTGCCTCCTCCTCGGAGTCGACTTCAGTAATTCGGGGGTTCTCCAATGCATCGAGTTCATCGCTCTCATCATCATCCATCTCGAGCTCGAGCTCATCCTCATCAGGAGACAAGTCAACGGAGTCAGAATCAGGGTAAGAATCTTCATCGGAGTCGTAGACCTCATGGTGGTGGTTATGTCCGTCTTCTTCGGGGAAGGTGGGGATAACGTAGTTACCAGTAAGGTAGATGGTGTGGGTGCCAGAGACCTTGAAGAAAACCTCCTCGTTCTCGCCGACAGTGATATCGATAGGTTGTTGGAAATTCTAGACAGCATATTAGTTGCTGTTCTTGTACAGTCGGTTCGAATGGCTTACCTTCTCAGGGTCGAGCGTGCAAAGAACAAACTCCTCGACGTCAATATCCTCACCCTCACCGTCATCGGAATCCTCGTCACTATCCTCATCAGTGGCCTTGGCCTTACCCTTATCAGCCTTGGCGACCTTGGTTCCGTTGACACCATTTGTAGCGTCCTCCATTTCCTCGTCAGACTCTGCCTCATCCTTGATGCTATCCATGAGTTGCTTTAGCGCAGCAGCCTTACGGGCCTTCTTCGACTTGGCGGGATCACTTGGGCCTCCGTTGACCTCTTCTTCATCCTCGCTGCTACTGTCATCGTCGGAGCTGGATTCGCCAAGAATCATGTTATCATAATCCTCGTCATCTTCATCGTCGCTGCTGTCGAAGTCTTCCGGATCCAATGGTTGACGGATAATCTTCAATGTAGCTCTGGGGCGACCCTCAGCATCCTCAACCTTCTCGCTAGGATCAATGGCAGCCATTGTAATGCGGAACTATCCATAGTGTGATCAGCTGAAGTTCAATGGTGAATCCGAGGGAAGGCAGATCGGCGACGAAGTAGAGATTGGAAGAAGTTATTTCGACTTACAGTTGCGGGGAAATCAGAGACGGCTGGGACGAGAATGTCACCAGCAGGGACCTCGAGGCCGTAGACGGCGACTGCGAGACATATTAGATCGCGACCCGACAAGATCTTGTTGAAGCGGACGACTTACCAGGTAGAAGAGACATTTTGATTAATCTCAGACGCCTATCTAGAATACTCTGATAATGGATTCAAAGATGCGATAATGAAAAAAGATCTGCAGCGTACAGTCTTCCTGCGAATTAACTCTTCTTGCAGTGGCTTCGAAGAAAGAGCGGTGTTGTACCAAGAAGAAATTGTCGAAAAGTTCCTGGAGCTTGGAGTTTAATTTTTTTGCGATGGCGCTAAGATAGCCTTATCCAGACGCTAGTGATCGACGGAGCAACGATCACGTGAATAATGTATAAATTTCCAACATTACCTTAGAAGGTCTTTCCAAAACATCCAAGTGATCTAGTCATCCATTGAGAGAGTTGTTTATCCCCTTATGCACTTACTAGATGGATTTTTATGTTGTTTGACATACAAGTTTAGCAAACCAATATGGAGATATCACTCAGGAACGTTTCCTAATGACTATGATTGTTCGAGTGAACAGGGCAGATAAGGAAGATTCTGTTGGAATGCTCAAAGGTTGGGAAGATAACTATAGTTATTTTAGTTATTAGTTTAGAACGAAAGTTTCGTCATGAAATCTTCATGACAGTCCTGTCTATAGATCAAGAATTAAGAATATGGCAAGAGTTCAAAATCTAACCTTGTGAGAGGAGCACCCAAGGTCTGCAAGAGTAACAAAGCAAATTTTCTATATCTTTATAATACTATCTTCATTGTAATAACTCTAATCATGCACCATGATAGCCACAGCCATGCGTCAGTGGGAGTGAGGTTCCGCCTGTGTCCTGTTCAGCTGCCTTTCATCCAATCATCCACACTTATCCAGCATGATATTACGCACTCAGGAAGACAACAAAGAAGGCGCACACCACCAGCTTGAATATTTGACTCGCTATTTCGTGTATTCGCGCGTCATCTTGAGCCCGATCACAGCCTTTGGGCCCTACTGTGGTGAGTGCAGCTTTGCCATACTCCCGAGCCGCAGATCCACTGTACCCTGATTCGGATCGATCTCCCGAATTTGATCTTCTGAATAAGCCAATAAGATGTCGAAGATGTCCTGGATTTGCGGAGCTCCTTGTCTCATGCGTGGAATAAGCGGCGACAAGGGTAACGCTATGCATGGAAATGATCCCACGGTCAATAATCCTAGCGTAGAACCGTAATTCCTCATTGAGACAACGACCTTCGAAATTTGGAAGATGTCACGAAGGATCTGGTAGAGAGAGCCGCTTCGTAAAGGGGAGCCAATTGAAATTTCCCACATCTTCAGGTAGGCGATCCTGAGCATTCCACCATGCAATGTTGCCAACACGAGGTCAAAATACCACCGAATAATTACCCTATTGCGATGCTATTGCATCGCACATCTGATATAGACAACAAACGTTGTCTTTTGTTGCACATCGTACATTTACGTACGTGCAGATCCACTTCGCTCTCCCACCCTCTAGAGGCATGCACAATGTATGTCAACACCCCCAAAAAACACTTTAACTCCCGCCGCACCCATGCCGATCTTTCCAACGGCAACCCCGAAACCAACTCAAAGAAGTAATTGCCGATCAAAGATCAATCGCAAAGCGCTTCCGCAGCCACTCACCATACCGATAAAACAGAATTGGACTTGGCGCGAGTAACACCGCAAGGAATCCGAAGACACTCAGACCCCATCCAACACCTAATTTATCTAGAAGAAGCGGTGTGAAGAGGGGTACTATACCGCCAATAAAGCTTCGGAATAATGCACCGGCAGCAATCGCACTCGCGGCATACTTCTCAAAACTATCAATGTAGTAATTCTGCACGGAATTGAAAATGATAACTTGTCCTATACCGTAGAAGAAAGTGGCAACGATGGATGCAGCCCAATGAACATGGTATTCGACGAGCCATGCAAAGGCGAATACGGAGATGGGAATAATGATTGCCCCGATGTTTGCGAGAGGGAGGCGATATTCGGGTTTGGGCTCCCCATGCTTCTCAGACAGGCTGTTATATACAGTGCCAATGCGAGGAACGAGGAACCAGACTGCGACTAAGAATCCAATACCAGGACCCAAGTACACGAGTCCTACTTGGAGAGTGCTGAAGCCGTAGCCGTCGCCGTAAATCTTTTCAAATTGTGTAAACAGAGAGTAAGTGACGGCGAAGAGGAGAGCTTGATAAGCTGCCATAGTGATGACGATGGGTTGGGTGAAGAGGATCTTGAGGGGTCGCTTGAATGATTGCTGTAATTTGATGCTGAGAGGGCGATCGTCTTCGCCTTCGAAGTAGTAGGAGCCGCCGTCTGAGCTTTCGAGTTCTTGTTTACGACGGGCTAGGAGGACCGGCGCGTATGTCTCTTTGAGAAAGATGAAGCTTATCACGGATATGAGGCTGCAGATTATCGCGAGGATCCAGAAGAGCCATGGCCAGGTGAGGTTTTCGAGAATAATACCTCCCAAAAGAGGACCCAAGGTCGGTCCGAGCAATGGCCCGAGTAAATACCATCCAAATATGCCAGCTCGCTCACTGGGTTGATACATATCACTGATCGTTCCACCGCCATTTGCGACCCCAATACCTAAACATGGTCAGCTAAAGATCCTGAAGAGGTCTGTCAACCTACCTGCGAAGAACCCGGTTATTGTTCTCAGAAATATCAGCACTGGAAGGGTTTTAGCCAGAGCCGTAGGTATTTGGAGAAGAGTAAATATTGAAAAGCAGATTATATAGAGATTTCTGCGTCCGAAGGTTTCTGATAGGGGTGCGAGAACCAGTGGGCCAACTCCAAGCATGATGACAAAACCTGTTTGACAGCCGATGACTCCATTCTCTGTTGCATTCAAAGATTCCGAGATCTGTTTCATACCAGGTGCAAACATGCTGCTTGCCAAGGGACTGAAGACTGATGAACCATTAGTATGGATACCTATGGAGAAAGACAAACACGTGACCTACTTGACATGGATGCAATGACCGCAATATTGGTGAGCTTTTTCCGTTTCGACCATGCTCGAGGATGCGGTTCATCTTTTTCTGATAACTTAATTTGCTGAAAGATATTCAGTAGCCATCAGAATTCGGGTTCGAGAAGTCATACTTGTCTGTCATCTTGATCTTCGCCATTCTCTAAGAGCGGTGATGTCTCATTGGTCCCTGGCATCGTCCGTGGTTGCATCTTGAAATGAAATATATGTACGTGCAAAAGAAGTGAAATGTAGATACCTACTGCGGGTATGACTTAATAAATAGGGGTCCTGACCCCTTGAAGAGGTTGAAGAAAATCTGGGCCGGATCGATGACGATGGACTAGAATCTTACTCCAAACACTAGTTTGGGGCAAATCTAACCGCGCCATCTTACCCTGGGGGATCAAATGTGACGCTTATAATCGATGGAGCCTCCGGAGACAAACCAATATCTTAGTATAGCTCTTCAAAATTCGTGGACTTTGACATCTTGAAAGTGCTGTAAAACAAACGTCCTACCTACAGTCAAGGTGGCAAGACCAGCCGATAATCACGTGCCATCTTAATCTCGCGTCACGCGACGACATCGTCAAGTCGCGTTTAACATTGAATAAGTATTTAGGCGGACGACGAAGCTTTGCAATCTCTGAAGCTGAGAGCTGTGCCCATTATCGTTCGTTGAATTATGCACATATCGAGCTTGCAAATGCGCGGCGTTGATAAGACTCAGGCCTCATGATAGTTCAATTTCGCCACCGCGAGTATGGGGAGCAGGCTGGAGAAAAACTCAGAATCCATACGAAAGCGGATTGAGAGCCATACATTCGAGGACGAAGCCGGTGAAGAATACGAAGGCTCGAAATTTGGCGGATTTGCTGACTACTTCCGGCGCAAGAAGCTCAAACTTCAGAATCTCGATGCTGAGGTTCGATCCTCATCGGCTGGGAAGCCACAGATATTCCGTGGCATTGTGGCTCATGTGAATGGATATACTCAGCCTTCTCTGAATGATATACATCATTTGGTGGTAAGTCATGGAGGTGGTTTCATGCAATATTTGGATGGGAAAACTACGGTCACCCATATTATTGCCTCGAATCTTACGCCGAAGAAGGCTGTCGAATTTCGGGCATATCGCATTGTCAAGCCTGCTTGGATAGTTGACAGCGTGAATGCTGGGAAACTCCTACCATGGAATGCATATCGAGTTGTGGATGAAGGCGTTGGGCAGCGGCTCTTGGGCTTCGATGACGGGAAGGTAGTCAATCAAGTCAACACCCAGCAAAGGAGCTATCGTGACCAGACGAGTACGAGCTGGTACACCAGCCAGGTCAAGAATGTGGCGGAGGATATTGATGATGAAAATGGGGCACAATTCCCTGGCAGCCAAGTCACGACTTTGAACGGGACGAGTGCTTACCTGGATTCGCCCGCTGATCATCCTCGAAAAAGCATCGAGACGGGAATCAAGGATCTATCTAATGTTAAGGATGAATTTCTCGACTCTTCAGCAAGCTTCGAGGTCACATCTTCCTTGGAAGATGCACTGAACCAAGCTGCTGATGGCGAGAAGCGTCCCGCGGTGAAGGAGGACATGAAAACGCAGGTGGTCGACGAAGCCCCGGAGGAGCCAATGGCATTCGAAGCTCTGACGAAACCCAATGAAAGCCCGATCCCGAACGATGATTCATCGCATGCTGCATCTCCTGCGCAGCGCGAGAGTATTTTCAATCCTCGGAAGCGCGCTTACGATGTCGAAAGCCCTTCGCTATCTAAGAAAGCTAAGGTCATGACAGCCGAGGAGCATAATGCTGTATTACTCGCAGACCCCCATATTCGAAAGTCATCAACAGCCAATCCGGATTTCATTAGACAGTATTACTCCGAATCTCGACTGCATCACCTGTCTGCTTGGAAGGCGGATTTGAAATCTAGATTTCAGGCAATGGCCGCAGAGAGATCAGCATCCCAGAAGCCTGTGAAAAGAAAGCCGGGATCGAGGCGGTATATCATGCACGTCGATTTTGACAGTTTCTTCTGTGCAGTATCTCTCTTGAAAGCCCCAGAATACATTGACAAGCCTACCGTGGTCGCTCATGGCAATGGTACTGGATCTGAAATAGCCAGTTGCAACTATCCCGCTCGTGCTTTTGGAGTCAAGAATGGCATGTGGATGAAGCAGGCTTTGAAGTTGTGCGCCGATATAAAGGTTCTGCCCTACGATTTTGCTGCTTACGAGGAAGCTAGTAAGGGATTCTACGAAGCAATTATTGATGTCGGAGGCATTGTTCAGAGTGTCAGTATTGATGAAGCGCTAGTGGATATCACTGCATTGTGCTTGCCTGCTGGTGGGACTGATGGGTTTGGGGTACGCGAAGGAAGTATCTGGCGAGAGCAAGAAAAGGCAGACGAGATTGCAGATACTCTTCGGAAACAGATTAAGGAAAAGACAGGATGCGCGGTGTCGATAGGGATTGGAGGAAGCATTCTCCTCGCCAAGGTTGCGCTTCGGAAAGCCAAGCCTGCAGGCCAACATCAGATCAAGCCCGAAGAAGTGTTGGATTTCATTGGTGAGCTTAGTGTGCAAGACCTCCCTGGTGTCGCCTACAGTATTGGAGGCAAGCTTGAGGAAATTGGTGTCAAATTTGTCAAGGACGTTCGTCAGTTAACAAAAGAGCGCTTGATAACGGTCCTGGGGCCTAAGACCGGGGAGAAGATCTGGGACTACTCGAGAGGGATCGATAAAACAGAAGTTGGGGAGCAAGTGGTAAGGAAGTCGGTTTCGGCAGAGGTTAATTGGGGTATACGATTCATTTCGCAGCCTGAAGCCGAGGAATTTGTACAGAATCTATGTATCGAATTACAACGTCGATTAGTGGAACAGCGAGTCAAAGGGCGACAATTGACGATGAAAATTATGAAGAAAGCTGCAGACGCGCCCCTGGACCCACCAAAGCATCTAGGTCATGGGAAATGCGATACTTTCAACAAGAGCATAGTGCTAGGGATTGCAACAAACAGCGCAGATGTTACCGGAAGAGAAGCAATCTCAATTCTACGCAGCTACGGTTTCTCGCCCGGAGAATTGCGAGGACTTGGCGTGCAAATGACAAAATTGGAACCTTTCAAGGGTGCCGCAGATGCGGTAGATGGAAGTCAAAGAAGGATCAACTTTGGTAAACCAGCAGCTCCAAAGCTGACAAAGCAACTGACAGAGGATCCTATTGATGATCCAGAGTCTCCAAACAAAAGAAGATCCTCGCCATCATCCGCCAGACCAAAAATGGCAGAAGATCCAATTGTCGAGCCACTCACTCCACAGAAACCCAAGGCAGTTCCTCCTCGTTTCCTGGATAGTGATGATCCAATCGACGATATCAATAGCCCAAAGAAATCCAAATCCACAGCGATCCACCCTGCCGCTGCCATCGCTCGAGCTAATGCCGCCGATCAAAGTGCGAAGAAACTCCTCAACCTCACCGGCACCCAATTCATCCTTCCATCGCAAATCGACCCAAGCGTATTAGCAGAGCTCCCACGGGATATTCGCTCCAAGCTCATAGCACAGAGGAGATCCGGAGCAAACTCGAGAGGGCAATCACCTGCAGTAAACTCCAGGCCAGTATCTAGAGCCCACTCACCATCCATCAAATCACGATCCGAAAGCCCAGCTTCACCAGTACCCCCAAATGCACTACCCATCCCCTCACAGTTCGATCCCGAAGTTTTCGCCGCCCTCCCAGAAGACATGAAAGCCGAAGTCCTAGCCTCCCATGCCGCACAATCACGCGCTCCACTGACACCACGAAAACCCAAAGCCTTGCCCCCAATCAAAAAATGGACACCTACTAAGAGACGAGGCCGTCCAGCCGGAAGCAAGAACAGAAAAGAAGATCCATACTCTACTCTCACGCAATCGAACTTTGTATCTGGGAAACGAGATCCGGGTGCTAAGGATGAAGATAGAGAGGATACGCTTGATCCGGAATTCCTATCTGCATTGCCAGAAGATATGCGTGCTGAGGTTATAGCAGAACATAAGAGGAAACGGCTAGCTAAAAGTGGCGTTAGGGTAGGATTCAACAAAAAACGCAGGCCGTATGAGCCACCACGAGTAGGGCAAAGACGATTGCGGTTACCGGCACGAGAACCCAAACCTACGTTCACGACGCAAAATCTGACGACGTTGAAAGAATTGAGGGAGACGGTGGGGAAATGGTTCAGAGAGTTTAAAGATGATGGTCCACATCCGGATGATGTAGGTGCTATGGAGAGGTATTTGAGGAGGGTAGTGGTTGATGAGAAGGATTTGGCAAAGGCAGAGGGACTGGTAAAGTGGATTGCTTGGTTGGTGGATGATAACGATGATGAAAATGAAGGGGCAAGGTTGTGGAGGAGTGCGTTGGAGAGTATTAAAGAGAAGGTGCAGAGTGCGGTAAAGGAACGGGGGCTTGGGAGGTTGGAGTTATAGCATTGCTTGGGCGTTTGGGGTATTAATGATTAAACATTGTCTATCTGTTATGTGCCTTCGAGGACTTTATCCAATCGCTCTAGCAATAAACATCCTATGCAAGAAGGCGAGCAAGAACTCCTGGTATCATCCAACGCAGCAGAGTAATTGTTCCTGGAACGCCAAGGTTCACCATTCTTCCCAAATTCCCATCACACCCCACCCTCATCCATGGCCTTACGTTTTCTCCCTATCGGCGTTGCATTCCCTTCATTGCCCTCCCCGATCAACCCAAAATCAACAATCCCGCCACAGCAACCCCCAGCGCAACTACACTCGTACTCCCCATCCTCCCACTCCCTTTCCCACCCATCAAACTCGCACCTCCCTTTGCCCCCGCCACCGCCTTATACACACTCAACTTCAGACTTCCCCCACACCACTCCGATCCATTCCCCAGACACGCCAAATTGCACTCTATATCCGGGAGCTTGGCCGATAGACTCGAAAGGTATTCCGCGCAGTAGCACTCCCTATTCACATATCACCCATATTAGCCTACAATCCCTAATCAACCACCCCTCATTCCTCCACCCTCCCTCTTAACCCCAACCTACACCAAATCCCCACCTCACATAACCAACAGAAACAAACGGAAGGGGAAACAAACCGTGTATATTCCAGCCCCGCAAACGTATAAGATCTCACCTCGCAGAACGCAATGCAATTCTCCACAGTCATATTCTGTACAGATTCAGAGGCGCCGTTCGATAGGGCGCGCGCACCGTCCGTCCCGTTGATATTCGTAGTTTCGTTGTAACACCCTTGATAGGTGTAGGTTGCGGTGCCGGGGGAGATGGTTTGAGCTTGTAGGAGAGGAACGAAGAGGAGGAGAAGGGGCACGATAAAAGCGTGCATCGTCGCGGTGTTGGTCTGGGGTCAGAGTGTGGGCAGGATGCTCGGGTGTTCGTGTGTCGTCGAAGCTTGAGGTTGCAGATGAGGGACTTTCGGCCGGGGTGCGACGCAGAATTCAGAGCGTACTTATTTATCAATTGATATGACGACAATCCAATGAGTGAACGAACGAGCGTAAGATTCAGACTGCGAATGCGGAAGTGTTATGAAAGAGAGGAATTGAGCATTGCGACGAGATGTGGTTGAGGTTCAGCTCGATGCGACCCTAGAGCTTCAGCTCGTTAATGAGCGATAGCTGTGATAGCTTTGGCCAATAGGGAAGGAAGCCCCTGGAGGGTGCTGCAGATAGTGGCTTTAACCCTAAGTGGTTGCGGTTCGGGTAGGACCGAGGATGGTTAGTGCTGTAAGTGTGGCTGCTGCAGGGCTCTTCCTTGGGGATCAAAAGGGGTGCACGTGGAGATAAGGTGGCAGAGGATTTTTGTTTTACTCGGTAGTAATTTATTAATGGTGGTTGAAGCTGATATGAGTGATACTTGGATAGAATAAGCATGGGCATGATATTTGATAACTGTTTAGGTGTCTCTCACTATCCTAAGCAAATATCAAGGGACGAGACATGGTCAACAAGGTGGAGACTAGTAAAAAGCTCGAATGCCAAGTTAAAAATACGAATTGAACTCAGCTGACAGCAAATTCAATATTTCTAAGTCCGAGGGAATTTTCTAGGATTTCCCCCCTACCTATTTACTAAAATAGGATGATCCTACGAGCTTCAGAAACCGAGAAAGTTAGATGGAAAACAGCTCTGAGATGTTAAAGATGGAGATGGCATTGCCTCTCTTATAAGCACATATTCAGCGAAAGGTATTTCAACTTAGAAACTTTCTAATTAGATAAAGTATTAGTCCCAAGACGCCTGTAAAGCCAGGTAGGTGGCACTCAAATACCTAAAATAAGCGAGCCCCTTATCTACGTTCTTTTCGGCTCGCCTACAGTGTTCAATAAGGAACCTTCCAGTGAAAATGTCTCTGAAGTCAATGAAGCAGTTAGGAACACCCGACGACCGGGCTTGGCAATAGTTACAAGGACTACAGATCCACCAGCTCATTGCGACAAAAGCTTCTTAAGCGCTTCCACCATATCTGAAACCAGTTGTTTCCTAACGTCTAAAGCTCTATCCCCCTATTAGCGATACTCAATTATGAAACCCTTCACTCACCCTGGAAGAATTAAGGCACGTATCGACAAGGATGGGCAGGGCCGCCCGACTCTAGACTTCTACTTTCAAGAGGGCAAAGATTGGACGTATGGTGAGCTGGCAGCCGAACTCCTGCCTTTCACATAACGACTTGCGCTGACAAACTGACGTTGCACCTTGCTAGAGCGTCTGGTGCAGGTCTCATTCGTCTACAGAGAGATGTTAAAAAGCAACAGTCATCATTTGCTTCTGGAACTGTACTATGATGAACCTGTTCATTTATACCTAGAGTTACAAGATGCTATGAATATATGCGATAATAATTTAGATGACTTTGAATTGTACTCCCGACCCGTGCATCACTGGAAATCGGATCCGCGCTATAAAGAGGTTAAACAATTGCTCGTGGATCTTCAACACGACTTGAACTCTGCACTTGATCTACCCCAATTCCGTCATGTTCGATTTACTACCGATCAGGAAGGGTATGGAGGCCAAGTTTAGACGGCTCGCGACGGAGATGGCAAGCTTGGTGCTGAGCCGACAGCAGCAATCCAAAGCGTTTAAAATGTTTATCACCAGCGAAGGCAATACAGACGATTTTTACTATCAGACTGGCGCACAGACCCCTCTTATGACCGGGTTATATAGCATCTTCTCCAAGCAACTAAAAGAGTTCCAACTGGGGCTTACGACCTTTATCAATAAAGCCGGGCCTAGGCCTAAACACGACAAACGTTTAGCCAAACCCGTCCTTCAGAAGAATCCGCAAGGGCAGTTTGACCAAGAACTGGTCCAGTTTGCATTAGCTCCTTCCGGTTCTGGCAAGACGACATTCATCTTTAACAAGCTCACGCGTCATTATGGATATTACATGGTCTCTTGTACACTTCCTCAGTATAAGGATGCCTTTACAATGAATACAGAGGCCGCCTTATCCAGGAACCCTAGCCAGGGCATTTTGGACCGAAGGTCTTACGAGCAGTGTCAGGGGACACACGCGAGCTGTTCACGATGCTGAGCTATATCTAGGGCCTACCTCTGCAGGACGTCAACCAGATTTGGGTGACTTCTGCCGGGTGGTGGAGCTGTATTTTAAAGGCACGGCACAGGGTTTTCAGCTGCTACCGTAAAGCACTTGCCTCGGACTCAACACCAGAGCTGTGGCTATTATTCCAGCTCGATTGTGGCGAATGGGTCCCCTTCTTACAAATATTCTGGGCGTTATCCTTCTTCCCTGACGGAAACCTATCTCGAATAGATCCAATCACGTCTCAACATGATCAGCACTATGATCTGAGCCTTGTAGAGGGGCTCTGGATCTGCATTGACGAGATACAAGAGGATGTGCGGGTCGTGGTGTTGCCTCATGACAACCTATTCAGCGCAGCCCTTGCCGCCTTTACTCCCTGGCATCAAACTAAATTTAGTTCCTTGTATCAAAATAACTTCTCATCTCAGAAAATAATCTTCACCGGGACTTCTCTACAGATATCTGAAGCACAGCAGACTTGGCACTCGCTATATACTCTCAGCAATTTTTCAACAAAAAGTCCCGGAATTTATTTGCCGAATTTCCACTCATCATGAATAGAAACGCCGTGAGAGGTGTCCTTAACAGCTATGGCCTTAATGGCTCGGAGATTGCCGTGGACCAAAGCAAACCTCTCTGGGGAAGGGTCAAGTGGACTGCCATGTATGCAGAGAGGATAATTGAAGAAGTGATAAAGCGAGAAAACATAAATTCCGATGACATGTCAGCAGAGGAATACGAGCAGTGGGTGCAGAAATGTTTCGCAGAAAAAAAGGAGGTGGATTTCAAGACCCTGGTAGGGGAGACGTACGAGAGAGTAGTGGGAGAGCTGTGTGCCAAGTTAGGTGTCATTCAGAAACGGGGAGACAGTGAACATCTCCTGGACAAGCTCCTAGAGGCGGCAATATCGGCAGACATCCTGGGCAGGGCCCACGTGTTCCACCGGAAGCTAACATCAAACTGGTGGAGCAGGGTTTTGCAGTCGTGGGCCGTAGGATTGATCAACTGGAGGGTGACTTTACTGTTATAAAGTCTCTATAGGTTTACAATTTCTAGTCTAGACTATAAGATTAACATCAACGCGGAGATAGGATGGGAACTGCTTTACTCTTGGCTAATCTGCCGTGGCTTTGAACTCTCCCTTGGAGACCCTTTCACACATCTCTTTAAGCCTGTATGCAGCCCATTCAAAATCCTCCAATTCGAGATAGATCTGCCCACTGATTCTACACCAAATTTCTCCTCTATAGAACTTGACTGGAATCATAGTTTCATAGTCCTTGACAGATTTCTGTGTCATCCATTCCGCAATTTTTGAGGCATCAGCCGCTCTGATGTACGTAACTTCATTCTTTGATTGTGAGTTCACGTCCTGTTTATCTTCGGAAGCAACAAAAGTGTCGTAAGAAGCAGCGCCCTGAGTAATAGTCAACGGCAAGCGTACGTTCACGAAGCAGCATCGACTGAGTGTCCCAGTCTTGTTTTCCAAGACTTCCGCGCCTAGAATCTCTGCCATTCGCTTACCTCCAGCTTTGGCGATATTTTCACAGTACTGCCTGATTCTTGCTTCGCCGCCGCACGTCAGCGAGCGGAATTTCAACGCTTCTTGGATGCAGACATAGGGTGTAGGGTCAACTGTGGACACTTTCTTGAAAAGCTCGCCGAACGCCTTCCTGTCCCCTGAAATATGTTCTCCTTGCAAGAGTGGTTGAAATCCCCATGATGTGGGCAGCGAGGTGCGTATCAAATGCTGGTTACGGAACGGCACATAGAACACAGCACAGCCACGGGGTACAAAGAGCCATCTGAGCACAGAATTAGTGACGGAGCGGACCAAAGTTCATTCAAGTTCCATACTTATAGCAGTTGCTTGTAAAGAAATCCGGATCGACTCGACCTAAGTCCGTTAAATCGATATGCCCAATTCCATGAGCACCATCGACGAGACTCAAAATTTGGAGACTTTTGCAAGCTTCCACCAATGCTTCCCAGGGAAATCGTACTCCAGGGAAGGTAAGAACCACATCAAACATAGCGACCTTGATTCTCTTCCCATCGTTTTTCAAACTCCGCACCACACTATTGAACTTGGATACGATATCTTCATCTTCTGCTGGATAATCAATTGCAATACAGACTCTCTCGACATGTGCAGTTTCGCACAGGGAGTCGATGGTCTTCTCGCACGCTCCATATATTGTACTGAAATGCAGAATTACATCCCCTTTCTGGTAGACGAGATTGCGCAGAACTGTATTCACTGCTGTGGTTGCATTTGGAACAAAGACCACCTCAT
>Ga0182030_10003793_pt1 | contig 32280 bp, 36 predicted proteins | sample 812S3MmetaG_FD_121299 | JGI IMG/M metagenome (GOLD analysis project Ga0182030, IMG submission 121299) | Permafrost microbial communities from Stordalen Mire, Sweden - 812S3M metaG (Illumina Assembly) | ecosystem: Environmental > Terrestrial > Soil > Wetlands > Permafrost | place: Sweden... | reverse complement strand
TCCTCTCGAAGGATTCTCTTTCCTCAACGTTGCCATTTTCGAGCGCGACAACGCCCTCGAGTGTATTGGGGTTGTTGCCTGCCAAAAGAAGTCCTGAAACGATTGCACTAAAATGCGGCCAAGTCAGTGATTTTCTTGCAAGACCTATGATAGCTTGTTGAAGTAGAAGTTCCAGACCATGGCCATTATCCACAGCTCAGGGAGTTATCAGCATCGAGATATTGCATGAATATCTTTTATACAATACACCAAGGGGATGGTTGCTTACATATGTGGCAAAATCATGTACCACATGCCAAATGCGAGTGCAAGCGAAGTACTCTGGTCGCCAAGGTTTGAAAGAATGGACACAATGGTGAATCCGAAAGCACCCAGAAAGAAGACAACTGGGGCACCGACGGTTGCACCGAAACTATATTGACAGGCGAGCATGGTTCGTAACTGTCCAATATTAATTATTACTCGAAAATCTTTCAATACCAACTTACGCGGGTCTTGGTTCTCCCGATCTCTCTCAGGATGTGTGTGTCTCGTTGTATAGGCTTTTCTTTGCAATTTAGATTTGTACATCCTTTCTCTCGACACAGAATATCGTGCATAGGCCATTGTCGAGGAACTCCCTTGGCACTATCTCTATATGATCGAAGTGGACGAACTAGATCGTTGATATGTGTCCAAGGAGAGCTAGGGTTTGGGTCGCCACTTGTGTAGTTTGGCCATCTTGGACTCTCGTTTCTGGTACAATTGCTGAACACAACAAGTTCCCTGTCAATGTCTCTCCTCTCGGGCTCCAAATCAAGATTACCTACAAGGACGACAAAGAGCAGTCGGGCTCTCATGTCCAATGTCAAGCGGAAGTTATGCGTTTTCTCCGTCAGAAATCCAATGATTCTGTTGTCCAGGAAAGCTTCGTAAAACCCACTAAGTAGCATCGGGCTGGCAAAAGCAAAACAAACAGAAAGCCATATGATTGTATCACAAACGACACAAAATCCAGCGAATATCATGGCAAATGGTGCCATAATCCAAGATATTAACTGTGACATATCTGGAACGAAGAGCTTTCGCCAGACAGCAATTTTTCTCCTTCGAGGGATGGTGAGACCTATTAGAGGTAAGTCTATGCCATAAAACTAATAAAGACGGATAAACTCGAGAGGATGGGAATGCGAAGAACGGGTAGACTCACAAAATATTACAGCAGGAAGAAGGAATCCGACGAAAGGTGAGATCCATTCCGACTCGTCACCCTTTGATGAATCAGATAATTGCCATCCAGGACAGTACTGGTGGATCTGTTTATGAATTAGATGACCTGAACGTGGATCATAAGGGCTTACACTTACCCATTTTGAAGTTACTATCACTTTAGGAGCTCCTTTCGAATCTCCATTCCATGAAGCCCCACAAGGGAATTGGCCCGCAGCTGAGGCGGCAAGCAAATCATTAGGAGTGGCATCGATGAAGGAATGTGGCTTCTGGACGAGAACACCATCCACAATCTGAAGAGATTGATTCATCGCCAGGAGACAACAATGAGTAAAGTTTTGACCCCCAAGGCTCGGCTTTCGGTTCGAAGTTAAGTCAGGCTGAAGACTTAGATTCTGAAGTTGCCACAACGCATCCCCAACAGATGTGAAGCCTCCCTGATCGTGGTTTTGTGCAGAAACCAAGATCGGAAGAACCAGGCTCATCAAAACGAAGCAACCCCATCTCGGCCAGATTGTATAAAGTTGAACCTTCATGATTCTTTGCAGGTAAACACGAGGTCCTTCTCTATCTGAATGTGTACCAGAGGATTATGATAAATCCAATTCAATTCTCTAAGACGTCAAATAAAGTTAGTAGGCGACGCGACGTGATGAAGTCTCTATCTTCGCGTCGACTGGAAGATCACGCGAGAGATTAGACAGGAAAGAAGAACCGCTTGGGGTAAACCGCAAGATCGGGAATATTTAAACAGGTGATAATGCGAGGAAGGTAGCAGGAAATTTCGCTACAAAGGCAAGGAAGCCAGGCTGAGATACTGAGATTATTTCACCTGACCAGCACAAGAGAAAGGTCTATGCCATCTTGAATATAAGCAAAAGTAAGTCATGTTGAAAAATTAAGAATACCATTGCATGAGAAAATACGTCTTTTCGATGACTGGCTAAAGGAACACCAAAATGGCGAGGAGTGACATATATCATCTGATGACAAATCGAAGATATTGTGCAAAGGTTCAAAAGTTCAAGAGAATTATAGACATGGATAAAATAATGGATGTTCTAACAAACTTGTATATTTCTATAGATTTGCCTTGACCCACAGACCAAGCTTTTCCAAGCCTGCGTGCCCATCATACACGTCTCTTTCCACAGCTCGAGAGTTAATCTAGAAGATAATAAGCGTTTTTCCTCAAAACGAAAACGGGAGAACACTTACATGCTTCGGTCCTAACTCACTCACCTTCTCTACTCCGAGAAGTCTCATACACGTGTCGATTTCGGCCTTGAGAACTTGAAAGGGCGTCAGCATTGCGTGTACTGGACAAAACGTGGAGGACATACTCTCAAAAGTCCTTTGCACGCCCTCTTCTCCACCAGCACCGAGACCAAATAACGCGGCCCGACCTACTCCAACCACTTTAGCCCCTAAGCATAGTGCCTTGACAACATCTGTCCCTCTCTTGATGCCTCCATCTACCCAGACTTCGAGTTTGCTGAATACCTCAGGGCAATATTTTCTAATTTCCAGGAGGGTATGCACAGCCGGCGGAGCTGTATCAAGGGCACGGCCTCCGTGATTGGACAGTATTATAGCTTTGACTTGTGGAGTATATTGCAGGGCCAAGTACGCATCTTCGTGAGTTTGAATACCTTTGAGCACGATAGGGAGCGAAGTATGCTTTGCCAACCAGGGCAATGTAGTCTTCCATGTAAGGTCAGCCGCAGTTCCCCAGAATAATTGCTGTCCAACTCCGCCACCACCAGGCCGTTTCGCCTGACCCACCGCTGATGTGACTGGAAGTGATGCCCCAATGTCTTTGGATTTTTCATCATGCTCTCGCTTCCCTGGTACCGGTGCATCTAAAGTTAAACATATAAACTTGTATTTATCTGCCATTTTGTTGATTCGCACAAGCATTGCCTCGCTCTTCTTCCTGTCAGTTTGTACATATAATTGCCAGCCAAAGATCTGCCCTGGTAATGAATTTTCAACAATTTGCTCTGGAGTCATAGATGCGTTGTTAGAGACAATCTGCATAGCTCCAAACTGACTGATCCCTTGAGCAATTCCACGCTCTCCAGCGGGATGCGCAAGTCTTGCCATCGCTGCTGGGGATACATACAAAGGCAAGCCGACGTGATGGCCAAGAAGAGACGTTGAAACATCACATCTCGTGCAATCCACGAACACCCGCGGCCGTAGCAGAATTTGCTTGTAGACTAAGTTGTTGAAGGTCTTCGATATCAGGTCGTCTCCGGCAGAGTAATAGTATGCCCAGCACTTCTTTGATATCCGTTTTGTTGCAACTTCCTCGATCTCGTCCAGGTTTAAAAGGGTTTGCATGTCTGGAGGTTGATCATTTTCTTGCTTCCTTTCTGTTGCATCTGTATTTGGTTGGGGTAGAGTTTTTGGGTCTATTGTTCCCAATTTTGAGCCCGGCTTGAGCTGGTCGAGGGTGCCGGGAGGATGGACTGGGTCATATTCTTCTGTTGCATCTCCACCGGCCAATTTTAATATAATCGCTGATCCACCTGGATGTGATGGGAGGAACTCTGTGACATCGTATACCGCTCCATAGAGCACAACCCAACACGAGTCTGGAGAAGTATGCTTCGCAACTGACAGTACAGTTAGCTGTGGTGCACAATTATTTAGCAGGGAGTTATAGTATACCTTCCGCAGCGTCAAATACTTTTGTCATATCTTTAATCAAGTCAATGGGATTGTAATACTATCTGGAAGACAATTGAGAAGGGCAAGACCTTGAAGATTAGGAGCATAGCAAGAACAAGTTCCTTAGCAAGTAGGATGAGGATCGCGAGTCGACGCGGAAAAACCCCCGCGTTAGAGCCCCCACTCCTGTAGCACGATATATTAGCATACCAATCATTTAAAAACTTGAGATTTCAGTAAACGAATTTTCTGCTAGCAAACTTATCAGAGTTCAAGTGGGCAGGAAGCGGCGGGTACCTTACGTGGATTAGCTGGCATGGGTTCAGAAACTTTTATACCTCAGTCAGATGCAGTGAATAAGCATTATCAAGTGATAACGCGTGAACATTCCGGAGAGTATATTCAGGCTTCACCTCCGAAGAATACAAAGAACATATTCACTGTGCTGTATCATTTTCTTATTCAGAACGAGGAAACCAGTGGGATTCGTTTAATAGCCTCAAGCTCTTCTACGAATAAGACAAACCCCCTCCCCCTCCCCCCCCAAATCATCATATTCAGCTCTTAGACAAGACTTCAACTGTCACCTGCTGCCCGTCTCAAAAATGCCGCAATAAATTCTGGCTGCGATAGATGAGGGCTATGAGACGACTTCACTCTTTCGACCACCACTTCAGCTCCTGCTTCTACCATCCCAGCTATCATTGCATCTTGTGCTTGTACTGGAACCGTTTGATCGTCTTCGCAAACCACTGTAAGAGATCACAATCAGTAGTGCTTCACCAAACCTCAAATATCTGCGTCGCTTCTGGAACATTTTTTCAGAGACAATAACTCACAATATGTGCTTGGTATGCTTTTCCAAGCTGAGGATTTGCTCTTTGCCTGGAATGTAGCCAAAGAGTGTGGTCGAAGTTTCGAATTCCAGTGCTTGGCATCTGCCTCCTCCAAGTCATGATACAAGAATGGGATCATGTCTCTTCCAGGTAAGCAATTCCCTTCCTGAACGATTCAATTATTTAACTTGGACTAGACAATAGCTTTTTCTGTACTCACTCGGTTACAATTCCACCAGTCTTGATAGCCTCCGACAAATTCCTCCAAGCTCACCCCTTCTGGAAGCACAAAGGATGCGACGAAGGTTAGCTTTCTGACGCTACTTCTTCCATCCCCTCTTTCTGCTCTGCTAAGCCCGTCCAGAGCGCCGCTCACTGGAATCCCACTCCACTGGAAAATAGGCGAGTTAGCAATTAGTTATTTTTTGAAATATTGGGAGCCGAGATATGTATCATGGGTGAATATGCTCTATGTCTCAGGAGCAAGCATATTCACTCAAGATTCATTCTAGAATAGGAAGTCTTCTACTCCCCGGTGCTCACTAACAGAGTGCACATTTACAATAACGTCATGACCTCCATCGAGTTCCTTTAGGACAGCATTTCGGACGGCTTCTATATCCTCTTGAAGTGAAGTCACTGGAGGAACTCGACCGACCGAAGGCATAGAGACGGTGACACACTTATACCCCAAAGGCTCGAGGATGGAGATGACTCGGTCAAAGTACTCCGGGGAGTGCCAGGCGCCATGGGTAAAGATCATTACTGGGCGAGACATTGCGTTGATATTTATTAGAGATAATCGTTGGGGTAATCAGATAAAGTAGTTTCCTTGAGACAAAGAGTGAGAATCTCGTCGCAGCGAACGGTACCTTTATATACATCTGCAATCTTGCGTGTCCATCCTAAGCGGCAAGATCTGGCCCACTCAATCTAGTGCTAATGTTACTAGATGCAGTTCCATCGAGCTAGGCATGTCAGATTCAAGATGATTCCAATGCGGCTTCGCTACTGAATCTCCCATAAGCTTCCTTCTACGTCCCGATGCAAGGCTTTCTGAGTGGCTATATACATTAAAAGTTGGATAGTCTGAGTAATATTTCAGAGATGGAACAAATTTAACCTGAGTATGGGGTACTTGTGCCTAGATGAGCCCAATAAATTGTCTCGAATTGAGAAGTGCACAGCCACTGCAGGGGAATAGCCTCCGGGTGAGATTCTCCAACGTCGTTCTTTTACTAGTAGCCCCTTGTTCTGTAATTGGGCTGAGAGATCAGCGCTGCGAACCCGAGCACCATTTCAGTATTGCTTCCGCCGCCCTAAGGGTTAGCGCTGACGGCCCCATGTTTTCTTAAAGCCCATCCCGAACCCGAACCCGACCACTCTTTTGCGATTTGCATCGAAACAGACTCCACAATGCTCGGAAGCACCACCATGTATACCCACTCCACGCCGATACCACAACGCACACATAAAAAATCTACTGGTGGATGTATTGCCTGTAAGCTCCAAAGCTCCCTCCCTATCCTCCCTCTTCTCCTTGTGAGAAATATGCGATTGAGTACTTCCTATTCCGGTTTTCTTTATGAGTAAAGTGAACTCTTTGAACATTTCCTCAATCGAGACATTGTCTGAAACGATTTTTTGACTTATAAATCACATCATCCTATCTTTACGGACTGGATCCCCAACCCTAAAAGAAGAGTTTACTAACCACCCGATCAATAATCTAGGCAAGGCTAGGAAAGTCAAAGTTCGAGATGGTCTTTAACGTGTTGGTAGAGCTTCTGCTTATTTCATTATAGTGTGACGAGGCCCGACCAGTCTGCAAAAGATGCACAATCCACTATGTCAATATAACGAGCTGTGAATATAGACCTTTGAACCAAGATAAGAAAGCCTCAGATGCAGTAGCATCCAAGCAGCGTAGGCATATACCAGCCCGAAGCGATGCTTCAAGGACACCCCGTACCGCCGGGGAAGCGAAGGGAGATCAGCCATCCATTACACCTTGGGCCTTTAGGAGCGATCTCCATAGAGTGAAGGTTCCTCAATCCTCCGTCGCGAGTACAAATGTGGGACACCAAAATAGACAATGCAAATGCCCCTGTCATGTTCCCGGTAATTTCAGGACTTGGATAGAATGAATCTGTAAATAAGGCTAATATGACACTACTAGAATACACCGACATGCTCCTCGACGTTAGGTCTGGTGTATGTAGAATCTGTGCAAACAAACCAAGTATAGGTTACCATAAGTCATCCTGTGTTCCAAGACTCCCTCCCGAATCCACCGTGAGAGACACAGTGGATCCGTTCGATGTTTTACCTGCCAATGGATCCACTCAAGTCCAACGACTCATATTTCACTGTACGTCTCTTTCTCATATCCCATCTTTCTTTACGGGCTCTTGGTTAGATAGGTAGTCCATAACTCCTCGTTCTTTACAGGAGGAGTCCACTCATTTATTCAGACCTAATGGAGCATCTAAAGGGGTCAACACACTCGCACTCTTCCCAACAAAGATCCAATCCGAATACTGCACCAATCCAACCTGGTTAACAACGGCCATCTCAAACCCCGCCCTCTTCAACGCAACCCTCTACGTCTCGTCCGTACACATAGATGGCTTGCAAGGAAACAAAGAGAGCGCCAAATCACTGATCTACAAGCACGAAACAATCAGAGTCTTGAACGAGATGCTGAAGGACCCGACTCAGGCCTTAGCAGACGAGACAATTGCCGCCGTACTTCTTCTTGGAAATGTCCTCGTAAGCGCCATTCTTATTTCTTCAAGGTATATCATGTACTTATGCGTTTTGATGCCAGAGTATAATAGGCAACCCCTCTGAAGTAAACGCTCACCTCGCCGGCCTCCAACGCATGGTAAATCTCCGAGGCGGAGTCCAAAACGTCAACATAGACGGTTGTTTCCTACACATGCTATGCACGTACGTCACACCACCTGCCTCACCTTAACCCAGCTAATCAACTATAGAACGAATCACCTGTCAGCTGTCTTCACTGAACTCCCCCACCTAATTCCCATTACCGGAATACCTTTCAATCCAACCAAGCCGCACTCCTACCCCTCATCAACCTCTGTCCGGGACTCACACCTCCTAATACCCTTCGCAATCTCCTCCGGCTTTAACGAGACACTCGTGCATATCTTCCACGAACTCGGATTTCTGTACGATATCCTGGACTCTTTCACTGTTCGTCTGCTTCCTTTTTTCAGACAAGGATTTCTAGATTTGGTGGATGCAATTGAGAGGGGATGTGAAGAATTCGTAGATCCGAATCCGAGGAGGGTGTCGAATCTGGAGTTGATGGGTTTGAAGAAGGTATCCCATTGAGCTTGGGATCCTGGGAATTTGGGAGTTTGATGCGAAATGTTGGCGGCTTCAGGTGGACCGAGAAATGTGGGTATGGCTGTAGTGACGAATTTGAAAGAAGTCAGGCATTGAGACTCTGTAAGAGAATGCTAAAGAAATTTAGAATTTCTAAGCTGCAATAGACTGGTCAGATTGTTCAATACTTTTTGACTTATTCACATTTCCCAGCAGAGTGTATACTTTGATTCATAGCGAGCGTGATTTGAGACCTAATCTACTTAGTTCTAAAACTAATATGGAAAAGAGATTATTGATTTTATTCTTTGCTTTCTGCCACTTAGCAGAATACCAAACATTCAACTCTTAAATATCACGTAGATAGGAGACTTTTTTACTGATTTAGTTATATTTTCTACCAACTTGGTTCGGGTCATCGACCTCTACGAACTAGCAACTTGACCTTTCCATCTCCGATCTCATGTCCTTGGCTCAGAATATCGACCTCTTCTTTCTCTGATTCCGCCGCTGTGGCAATATCTCTAGATAAAGTCTTGTCCCATGATCGTGCGTCAATGCCTAAGATCCCTCCAACGTTGTTCCTGTCTCCTGGGACTGAGAACTCGCGATACGCATATCGCCACTCATTCAGAAAATTTCGGATCGCTTTGCCGACCTTATCTTTGCCATTCTTGCTATGATGACCTGTGCCGGTGATAGCATAGACAGGCCTTGGTTCCTTCCCATTCTCGAGAAGAACCCGTTCGAGATACTCCACGGCTTCTTCAGGGTGGAGGCCATGAAGATCAACATATAATTCAGAGTTTGCTGAACTGTTTTTATTACGTGCTTCGTAAAGCTCGCGAGCGGCTTCACGGTGGGCTTTTCGCATGAGATCATTTTCACTCTGCCCTCGAAGACTCAAAGCTTTAGCAGCCCTTGCGTCATTACGATTCCAAGCTTGAGCGGCGCTTCAAGTCGAGTTAGCAGGATATATCTCTTGAGAGAAAATATTTTCCTACCTTTGTAAAAATTTGTTCCTCAAGCCACCATGCTTTATAGCATCTTGCCTGGCTTTGAGGTACGCTTTATTGGTTTTATCACCAGTCTCTAACCAAGGAACATGCTGTGGGCTTGGGATAGCTTGCGCGGCAATGCTATTCTCACCATTGCGAATGTTTGTAGAACTGCCATTTCTGCCCATCTTTTTGACATCTTGTCGCATTAGTCCTGGTCCTGGAGATGGTGACATTTTGACAACTTCGGCAAGAGAGTTAGGAACATTATTCTCTTTGTGACCATGACCATGGCCTCCTCTCTTGCCATGATGCTTTTTGCCTCCCTTTGTTGCTACAGCACCAAGAGAAGGAAATGCTTCTGTGTCATCGAGAGCAGGAGCAGGGGGGTGACCTTCCCGAGTTTGATGTCGACTGCTAGGTCTTGATCTCTGACTAGAGCCATCACTTGCGTAGCCTTGCAAACCTTTGAATCCTGGAGGTGGAGTGAAGCTCGCGCCTTGGTAGTTACTAAAGGCATTCGTCGATCCATAACTGCTTGGCCATTGATCTGGTTGGAGAGATGGGAATGCGTTGTAGTCCTGAAACTGAAAGCTTGGTGGGGCAGCCTGAAGAGGCGGCGTGCTACTTTCATCAAGAGCAAGACGGTTCATAAAGTGCGAGGGATCGTGGGAAAATATGCAGGTATCACCCGCAAGGCAATTGCCCATAACCCAGTATCTGACCATATTAGTCGATAACGATTGACAAGGAAGAAATAAACTTACTTGCAGATATGGTTACTGAGGTCGTGACTGAATCTACAATCCGCTCGAAGACACTGTCCAGTCGAGAGCCAGAATCTACAAACAACACTACTTCTTTGCTGTCCCGCTGGGGTGATTGGGCGAGCAATATCCACTGATTTCCCAATAAGAATTGCGTTCTTTGCATCTGCAGCCGGGGCTTGCGCCATAGTCGCATCGCCAGCTTGACCTTCCATGAACGCCATAATCGTTGCGCTTAAATCATAACCATGCATAGCAAGAGCAGCCTCAATTTCTTCATCAGACTTTGAAGGGCCAAGAATGGATCGAAGCATGTCATAAGGACTCATATCAGACTGCTGCGGCTGTATATACTCTGCGGCCGCGGCATTCAGACCGCTCTGGCCACCCCCAACAGATGAAGAGGTGTTGCTCCCACCATCGTCATTTACAAGCCAGTCCACATTATCACTCCCCAAATCCCCGTATGTGTCTTGCGTAGGGCTCGTATCGGTTGGGAATTCATACGCGTTGAGGCTCGGGCTATGAGGTATAGTTGGGCTTGAGAAGTTCAGTCGGGGAGAAGGACGTGGTGAAGTGAATGGGGAAGCCGTGGAAGAAATGGTCCTTTGGAAAGACTGTGGTATGAACCCGGGAGGAGCAAGGGGACTGACTCCCAGGCGAGGAGAAGATGAGATCGGAGTAGCCCCTCGAGGGATCTGCCATGGAGCAGGGGACGGCCTGCGCAAGACCGTATGTCGCAATGGCGGGGGTGAAGTCGCGTTTAGAGAACCCTCACGATATCTCCATAACACATCCAAGACCGCATTCTCCAGGGAACTCCCAACTAGTGTGGTTTCCTTCTTGAGCAACTCCTCCAACCTGTCGGTCTTGTCCTCGTCTTCCAGGTCCGACTGGAGGATCGGGAGACAGATTTCGTAAGTGTCGTCGGAAATCATAGTTTTGAATTCTGTATTAATGTTCGTAAAGTGGAAGGAAATTCGAAGAGAAATAGGACCGAACGAAAGGTACCTTGGGTGAGGCGGACGGGAATGGTAAGTAAGCTGGCTTGGGGCGGGCTGAGGAAGGAGTGCGCTCTCTGAACGGGCCAGGGCCAGGTAAAGCAAATGATTTTGATATGACACGAGCGGGGCGACAAACAACGGAGGGCACCAGGCTCTTACATCGTCACCGAGATATTATGAGAAAAGAACGGCGAATATTATCGTGAGAGCTGAAGGCTGAAGGCTGAAGGCGAGGTGACATTCATATGAGGCTACTATATAGTATGGGCCCGGGGGGCTGGGTTACGTTAGCTGAGCCTGAGGATGAGGATGAGTGAGCACTGATAGGCCTATCGAAAGCGAATAGTTTCAATACAAGTAACACATAAACCATATGATGAGCTTGTCTGAGGACGAAACGTATATGATCAAAGAATGATATTCAAAAGGTGTATTCAGCCCAGAGGGAAAACGGATAGCTACAACGTTCTATTATTTAATTAATAAAGAGGCATCTGCTGTCAGCTAATGTTGCAGTGGGATTCTCGGGTTGCTCTCAGCTCTGACTTAAGTACATGAAACAAGGAGTTTGTATTTTGCCAGCAATATGTAAATTTCAATCACAGACAAACGAAGAACTATGTTTCCTCTATCTACTTTCTCTGATTGCCTTCTCAGGTGTATACCACATATATACTCTACCTTACATAAATGCGGTAGTGCAGTTCTACCCTACGTCTTCGAAGAAAAGCCAAATATTTTAGATGCTGATATCCAGGGACGGGTAAGGGCTATTATAGTTTTTATAGCTTTTATAGAAGAAAGGCCAGATAGGTACTCGAACCTTTTACCTTGGGGGAGCATTGAAGTTGTGCTTGAAGCCTCGAATCCTTTTCCTTCCTTATTATTACTTGTACAGTAATCGTACCGCCTCGCCTTGCTATACCTCGTTCTTTCTGTCCTCGATTCTCAGCTGCGTATTTCAGACCGTGCAGCAATAAAATTCCATAACAAGAGAAGAGCATATTCTTGCAAATACTCCATCCTCAGGTTCTTCAGAGTCCGCACGTTCCTCATGCGGAGGACTTGAAATGTTGTACAGCCACATGAACCCCCATCGGACTTTATCTCTTCGATCCTCCGGGATTGAGGCTGATTTTACGTCACTCCTTCAAGCACGTCTCAGAATAGGGAGGCAATCCTTAAAATGCTTCGCCTCCCATTGAAGATTCTCCTCTGCTCGACATTAAATTTTAGATTTGAAGTACAATTGTGTTGATAATCCTTTTTCTCTCTTTGTTGTATACTCCTTAACTTTGCACATATTGTATCTCATCTCCTGTCAGCAATTCGTTTCAACCAGTCAAGTCAGCACGGACTCAACTTCAAACATCAACATCAGCACACCTCCAACATCGATCCTAAATAGCATATGAACTCAATGGTTCTACAGAGGTAGCCTCGAACCATTTCATACGCCAGAAGAGAGCAACCAACTCCACCTGACCATCAGCGCTCTCCTCTTTTAAACCCTATCACCACCGACATCATGCCCGCCGATTACCTCTCCACAGCGAAAGCGCTCGCCCTCCCAATAACACCGCCTCGGGGCTCTCCTCGAAGCTCTCCCACCCCCGAACAGCAAAGTACACGCCCTCCCTGGTCCCGCCGCATCTCCTCAGGAACCCGCAGGTCAAACAACTCGCCCTATTCTCAAAACACCACCAAACTCTCCTACAAAGACCAGATCCTACGATCCGCCGCCAAAGCACAACGGCAACTCTATGCAACCTTCCTAAAACTTACTCCCCTCCAACAACTCGCCGCCATAATCGCCCTCTTCGGAGCCGTTATCTTCGGAATCCTCTTCCTGATCTACAACGAGAAGATCTTCGGCGCTCTCGCACCCGTAGCAAAGAAATGGAGGGATATCCGAGGCGGATGGATAATACTATGGTGTCTAACGTTTATATCGGCGTTCCCCCCCTTAATCGGCTACTCCACCACCGTCACAATCTCCGGCTTCGTGTACGGCTTCCCAAATGGATGGTTCGTCGTTGCATCAGCCACAGTCGTGGGTTCTCTCGCCTCCTTCCTGGCTTCAAGAACAATTCTCTCGAGATATGTACATAATTTAGTGGGGAAGGATAAGAGGTTTGAGGCGTTGGCTCTTACCTTGAAACATGATGGGTTGAAGATTTTATGTATGATTCGATTTTGCCCGCTTCCTTATTCGTTGTCGAATGCGGCGATGTCGACGTTTCCCACTGTACATCCGCTCTCTTTTGCTCTGGCGACGCTAATTGCGAGTCCGAAGCTCTTGATTCATGTTTTTATTGGGAGTAGGATGGCTGCAATTGGTGAGAGCGGAGAAAAGATGGATGCAGGTACCAAGGCTATAAATTGGGCTAGTATCATCATTGGGGGCACAATTGGAGTTGGGTTAGGATATTATATTTATCAAAGGACGATAGCGCGAGCGAAGGAGTTGGAGATTGAGGAGCTCGAGGCTGGAAGAGGGGAGATACCGAGGGAGAGGAGGTATAGTGATGATGGGACGTTGGCTCAGGGCCAGGATAGGGATCAAGCGGCCTTGATGAACGATGATGATATTAGTCTTTGGGATAATGATGCAGATGTATACAGGGATGAGTTTTCGAGTGAAAGTGATGAGGACGTTTTTGCTCGGGGTGACATAGATGAGGAAGCTGTGGGTAAAGGGAATCCTAGGAAATAGAGGAATGGATACGAAAGTGTATATGGGAATTTACTTAGATCTGCGTTGTGGGACTTAGAGATTTATTAGACGTGAAGACTATAAAACTCATTACGCAAAATTTGAAGCAGTTGCATTTACTCCTGGTAACCCCTCCCGTCAGAATAGACCCTCGCCAATGAAATGCCCCAAGTGCCAACCAACGCCCACGCTAAACATGAAATTATACATTCTCTCATTCATTGCGCGCTCTTCCACTGCTGCATCAAAGCCATAGCCTGCTCAATGGGATAACCTATAAAGACTGGTCCTGTAAATACCATCTGAGGTCTATTGCCACCTCCTGCTTTGATGGCTTCAGGAGATTGAATGAAGGCAGGTTGGGGTTGAAGAGGCGGATGTTGTTCTTTTGTGGCACGTTCCTGGACAGGTTCTGCTTCTCTCGCGGCATTCCCATGTTCAAATGGACATTTACCTGCTGTTGCCACTTTAGCGGATGCAGGGGGCAGGACCGGCTTCTCTTCCATCTTCGGCGCCTGACCGTGCCCGAACGGGCATTTGCCAGATATCTTTGGCAAGTGCTCAGCCGAGACTGGCGCTGGTGGGGGGGAAACTGATCGCTCTTCCAAAGGCGGATCGAATATTGGCACAGATATACCCCAAGGCCGACTAGGTGACTCCCCAACTCGAATCTCTTTCAAAGGTCTATCAAATCGACTTTCTCGGTCATCCTCCTCAGCTTGTGTACCGTCTTCATCAGGCATCACACCATCAGCACTGACTGCGTTCGCCCAACTCTCGACCCTCTCGTTCGATACCCGCTCAATTTCCAAAGCCTCCTCCTCCTCCTTCGAAGGTAACATGGGCTGATGCTTCTGACCCAGGCCTTGAATCATACTGACTAGGTTTCCATATTTGGCGTCCAACATCCTTATATTATCCTCGTTTCTTTGATATCGTTTTACACAGACCTCGTGACTCCGGGGAATCTCATGCTTATGAGTCTCAAAATATGCAGCAACTTCTTCCGGTGAGTGCTGGTCTAAATATCGAATCGGACATTTCGCAGCAGACGCTGATACTGATGGAGGTGGCGAGTTCATAGTTTCAGCATATAAGGCTGCGCAAATAGGATCCGCAGACTGATGCGGCGTTGGGTCTTTGGCGTCTGACGGAGTTAATGGGCGGTTCGACTCCATGGTGCTTGCACACTGAGAGTTCTGGCGAGATATGGGGAATTTCGTAGTATTTGACGGGACAGCGAAAGGGCACGATAAAGAGCTCTTCTTTCCCGGAACTGTGAAATCTTGCTCCAGGACTGTAGCGAGAGAGGTTCTGCGAGTAGAAAACCTTAAACTGCTACCTCCGGATATACTTCTCCCACTTGCCGTAGATCCGGTGGATTTCCCTCCCAGCCCTGAGAGCCTCTGTGCTGCGCGTCGGCCGTCTCTGATAGCTATAGCTGTCTGCTGCTTGGATCTGGTCTGATTTCGCGGGGGTAGCGGGACAAACCCGGCACGCTCTGGTGCTGATACTTGTAAATCCGGAGGTAGATGAAGTTTGGCTATTGTATCCGAAATTTCTTGATCGGCTGGAGCATACTTGTCTGCTAAATATTGATACTGTATTGCATCTTATCAGTGAGAGAACAAGGTGAAAGTGTGGCAGACAAAGAATGAGTGAACACAAGGGTCTGTCAAGTCAGTTTTTATGGTGGTTTGTCGGTCGTTGCTGCCAAAAGCAGCTCCAGATCTAGAGCTAAAGTTTTTCATCATAGAAGAGCCTTGAGAAGTGATATAGCAGCAAACAACGGTGTGTTATGAATATGGCAATGCTCACTGATTCATGGGCGTATTTGAGCTTGTGCTCCAAGATGGTTTTCCGATCTGAAAGTAATTGAACCTCATCTGCGAGAATGCTGAAATTCTCTGTCAAAGTCTTGATGAGTTCTTCATGATTAAGATCATTGACTGGCATGTTGTTGAGGCGAGGATGTGAGGATCAAGATGTATCATGGTATTATGGAATGCGGAGAGGCCTGCAAAAGATGCGTGCCGGATTCCTGCCAAAAAAATATATATTAATAAGCACCTTTACTGGGAACCTAAGGTACCTACTTTACCTACCTTACCTAAGGTAGTAGTACTAAGGTACTTGTAAGGTACTTGTAAAGTTTCCTTAGGTAATGCAGGTGTAGTACTGATACAAGTATTCACGTGAATTCCGTACTAGCAGGGTGAGTCTAAATAAGGTCGATGTTACCTCCGACCTGATTAATTAAGGTATACTGTATGTTGAAGAAAACTCATTCTCATCCTCGTCTTTATCCAAATAAGGGTGGATGTCCGATGGAGTGAGCGCCGCTATGCAAAAGGTGAGATATGCGCAGCTTCAAGGCCGCTTCTCTATCCCAATTCGAGATCCTTTCACTTGCTCCGCCACCATTCTAATCCCTCTAATGCTTACTTTTTTTTATTTTGTTTGCCTTCATTTTGCGTTGGTACCGCATTTCGTAGGATTCCCGATCCGAGTAAACTTTCCATTGATGTGCCTCGTTGGCTTTGCGCCGTATGCCACCTTTGGCAGCGGTTCAAGTTTACCACTAGTAGTACCTACTTTATTATTTTTAGACCTGATGTGCCTCAAGGATCGTCTACTTCCCTACCTCAGGGAACTGGTGCGGCGAGATCACAACTTCAGCGGCGGCAGCACCTAGAAATAACGTATTACGGTGACACCAAATATCTATATCTGATTGCGATTATGCCCAGAAATCCCCCAGTCTCAGTCACCCAGATCAGATCTACAGCCACGGCCACGACCAAGACCACGACCACAACCACAACCACCACAACCACCACAACCATCCCAAAGTACAAAAGGTATGGTCTGGAGACGGAGATGAAACATTGAAAGATCTTCGCTTTGTGAGCACTAAACATCCAACCCTGAACACGGTCGGCAGGCCCCACTCACCAAAACCTTCTCGAACACATCCCCTGCACGCCCTTCCCGCGCGTGTCGCTGATTGAGAGGAATACGAAGAAGGCCGCCCACGCAATTGTTTCCAACCAACAATCCTCTATCAACAAAAAAACAATCCTCCGAGCAATGCCCCATTACCCTCCATCAGACAACACGCCACCTTCCACCTTCCACCTCCCAGGAATCATCGGCCCAGTATCATTGCACGAAAGCTAATGCTCCGGTCCTTTGCTTGTGAGCCCTGGAATATGAGCATAGCGATTGTGTTTCGATAACACACACTCGCTATCGGGCGTCTCCCCAACATGACGACCTACCTCGATTCGGACCATCCTCATACCTCTGAAGATGTTAAAAAATCCACAAAACACATGGGGACTGTGAAGGACACGGCCTTTGGAAGGCTTCCGGATGAAATAATTGAGCAGTGAGTCCCACTCTTGCAACGCTCCGCCAATTTTGCTAATTCTCTGGAACCAGGATCTTACAGCTCTCCAATCCGAATTCCTTTGCTTCTTTAATCATATTGAATCGAAAATGGCGAATGGTATCGCAGCAGGCATATCTCTATGCCCACCACCTTTCCCGATGTCCATCTTATGCCGCGGCCCATTCCTCAGTTTCTATACCAGAGGACGAGGACAGCCTACCCAGATTACGCCGACTTTTTGCGCGGGAGATCAAGCGCAATTTATTCGAGGCTTATCTACGACCACAAGAAACAGTTATCAATCTGGTATCAACGTCTATAAGCTCGTCGTCGGCACCAGGAGGCGAGGCATTTCACTTTAGCCTTTCCCCACGCGGTCATTATGTGTTGGCATATAGCTCTTCTAGAATACACGTCCTAGATGTGACGAGTACCGATGTTACGGTCAAGCGTGAGCTAAAAATCTTACGAAGACCAGCGTCGACTACAATCACTGATGATGGCGCCCTTCTTGCGGTTTTGTCAACCGACATGCAGGTCGACTTGTACGACCTTACGGGCGAGCATCCTAAGCATACTCGGGCAGTAGCTTTAGACCATACTCCCCGGACTATTGCCTTATCACCTGCAGGCTCCGTCTTAGCAGCCGCTTATGATTCTGGCGTTGAAGTATCATCCTTGGATCCTGACTGTATAAGTACGGAACGCAGAGCAGTGAAATGCTATGCAGCTGATTCATTGTCCTTTTCTAGAGATGGAACACAATTACTAGGCACAACTACCCAGTCTCGGAATCCTAGTACTGTTGTTCTTACGGCGCCATACTATGATCCAGGTGGTAATCTACCTGAAGAAAGTGTGAGCGCTTTATGGACAACATCAATCCTCTTTCCAAATGGCAGTCGGGACTGTAGCCATGCTGTTCTGCTACCGAGCCCTTCGGATGACGAGGCTAGCTGGACATTTACATATGATCGAGTTTTTGAGACTTTCCGTGCTGTCCGGATTGATGATCTGCGGAATGGAACAACATACTTCACTGGCCCTACCGCCGATTCAATTGCAAAGTTACTTCCGAGCACTTTGCCAGCGGCAAGTCAGGCTGGAGATCTTGTTGTCGCCGGATTCCAAGGATCTATATGGCTCTACGGAGTTCCAGAAGATCTTGAGGCACTCCCGAATATCAATTCAACTAATAGCAGTAACGTGGAAAGCGAGTCCAGCACACCTCCTGTCCAATTAGGACGTCGAAACAGTGCGCCTTCATTACGGTCTGGTACCCGGTCTCGCGAGAGCACTTCCAGAACTCCGCAATGGCAACTGCTTTGCGATAAATTTCGAAATACCTTCGTTGAAGGTCGTAAAGTTACTTCTCTAGATCGCGTCAGTGCCATGGCTTGGGTCAACGACTTTTCAACATCTTTCCATGAAGAGAGGCTTGTCGCTGTTGCCCCAGGCGTAGGTGGACTTCCGCCTGAGAGTGAGGATGATAGCATGAATCCGACAGATGGTGGTCGTATCTCCGTCATAGATTTCAACTATTCTACAAATGATGGGCGGAAACGCACGATCACGATTGAAGTTGGTAATCAAGAGCCCGAAGTTTTGGAGGAAGAGCACAGGGATCTGGACACCGAGGTGGCTCTGGTTAGGAGGAGGACTGTTGCACAGCGGCGAGGAAATCGCAGCAATGTTTCGCGCTCAGCAACCACGGTAGCTCGCCCTACTCCACGGGCACCAATTCCACCAATGCCAAACGTCAACGACCTCAATGGTGCTTTTAGCATCCCGATCGCAGTCCCGACGAGACGGCCTAGTCAAGCCGTGTCTTCGACTGGAGGATCGGAAACAGCATCTATTGACGAGGATCAAGAGGCTTTCGATGCTCCATACTCTCACACAAGCCCTCGTTCTGGCACAACTCTTCGACGAGCGGCGACCGCTGCCGCTGTGAATCGTCGACTACATCCCCGTGCAGTGGCACAAGAACACATCGAGTTTCGCCGTGCTGACGGTAGGGAGGAGCATCCCCATGAGAGTGACGCCGATAATTGGGTTCCTCCGCCTCCTCCATACACGAAAGACCCCGTACCGCCATTGCCTGAACACATTCAAAGATCGATTCTTGCGGAAGCTGCGGCAGCCAACTTGCAGCGTGCGAATACCCAGCGTGCACCGAGCATTGACTTCCCTGGATTGGATGGAAATAGTCTCCATCGATCTCGTACTTTCGCCTCAGTGAGTTCAGCTTCTGCCGAGTCGCCCAGGGCGCGAAGAGACCGGTTTCCCTTCCCACGCACAGTGAGTGACTCGACGGCGAGAACCTTAGGAACTGTGTCCCTCGAAGTGGAGCCTCCTAGACGTATGGTCAGTCCCGTTTCTCCAGACTTCGATGACCTCTACGATGTATCTCCACCTGGTTCGCCTCAACCAACCCCTCGACGGCCGTCAGAACCCGTTTCGGCAACGGAATCCATAAGAGAAGAGGGTGACTCGGAACCGTCGCCAGAGCTAACTCCACAACCGACACCCCCAACTCCAGCTGCTGCACATCAGATAACCAGAAAGCCTGTTGGAGCAAGCTCTCCCGCAGCGCCTGTAATTCCAAGCGCAGCTATGAGAGCGACCATTCAGCAGCCCGTCTCTCCAATTCCTCAGCCAATGCCTGATACTTTGGATCGACGGCTGCGAGATTGGGAAGCCAACACTGAGTCTGGTGGAGTCTCGTCGCCTAATAGAGACACGTCTCCCTCTCCCTCTCCCTCTCCTTCACCGCTGGGATTGACGAGAGAAAGAATGTCACAACAGGTTCCTCCACGTCCAAACGAAGATCACCGGTTATCAACGATTCCTCCTAATACGCCCGTCCTTCAACGCCAACGCGAACTCATAGAATCACAACCGGAACTACTATCAAGGCGCAGCGAGACCGAACCCACTAACGCTAGATCTTCCCGAGCATTTGAAGATCAACCTGTACCAGTTTGGCGGCGGGCTGAAACAGCACCGGCACCTTCAGAGCAGACTGGATCACTTGCTAATACAACAAATGTGCCTCACTTGACGATGCCTAGTGCTGATCAGATAGCTCGTTTGAATAGCCGTAAATCACGCCCGCCGTCCCATGTCATGGCAGACCCCCGACGTGCTTCTAGTACATTTCCTCAACCTCAAATAATAGTTCCTAGTCCCTCGCGCCGAACAATATCGGATGGTGAACCATACTCTTCGGGCTCGATCCAACATACACCACGGCGAATGACACCTGACGAAGCCTTCCGTGCGATACCCCAAGGAGCTGTTGGGGCCCATGGATCCTCACCCTCACGATCTAATACCACATACTCACCTCAGCATGTAAACTATTCTCCGCAACACGTCAATTGTTCCCCACAGCAGAGAAACTATTCTCCTCAAAATGGAAACCACAACCCTCAATATGAAAACTACTCCCCTCAGAATGGAGGCCTCTCTCCTCAACAGCAAAGTCCCTACTCTACTCCAACTCGGCGTATCAGTCTCAATACTCCTCCTTCTCGTCCGGCTCAGAGCTCATCTCCGAACCTGCGCCCCCCAATGCAACGCCTCGAGACGATTAACAGTGTCAATTCCACTGGAGAACCATCGCCATGGCCACCGAAGCCTATGACTCTCGGAGTGGGGCGACAGCCGAGTCGGGCAGAAAGAAGCGCAGCAAAGAACATCAAAGATGCAAAGAAGCGAGGCTGGAGAGCAAGTATGCGAAAGGAGGAGAAAAAACGGGATAAATGGGCGGATGGCGCGAGTAGCGCAGGCTGGACTGATGTAACAGAAATGAGAAGTGTGATGGGCGAAAGGGAAAGGGGAAAAAAGACTGGAGGAAAGTGTGCTGTTATGTGACGAATTCTTTCATTTCTAAAATTTTTATAATTTCCTTTCTTGGCAAACGGCACGGGGCGGCATTTTTTTGGAAGGGAACGCTCGGGATGACTGATCTGGCAGAAGTCATCAGGGTCATGATACCAGACTATAGTGATGATTTACGAAGATTTCTTGTGTCGAAAACATAGAAAAGTTATATACCACACGAAGGCGTATCAACCTATATCATTTGTCAATGGAGAATCTATTGAAATACATGAAAGTCCCTTAGCAACACAAAGCTATTTTTCTCTTTTGATATGAAAAATTAAACCTCTACTCCATCTTCAAAGTCTCAAACTGCTTAATCGTCTCCTCAAAAGCCCTCTTCTCTGTCTCCAAATCAGCCAACTTCCTCCTCTCCACCTCCTGCAGCTCCTCACTAGCTTTCTCCTTATACGCAGGATCATCGATGATCTTCCTCTGCTTCTCGAGACCCAACTTCGTCTTATCGAGCTTCTTATTCGCCTTTTGGATCTCGCCATCGATATCTACGCGGCCTTTGACGTGGAGAAAGGCGGCGGCGGCGGAGGAGACAGAGAAGACGACGCAGCCGGGGGGCCGGGAGTCGGTGGATGAGAGGATGGAGATGGAGTTTACGCCTTTGCCGGAGAGCGATTTGATGGATTGGGTTTGAGAGGAGGCGGTGCTATAGGAGGTGGGGTCGTAGGTTTGGATGTAGACTATCGAGAGTGAGCAATATTCATATGGTAGATGGGAGAATACAGACCTTTTCCTTCATCTTTGAGTGAGTACTCTGCCATTAGTGATCGAACACCTTTGGAAATGCTTAATACAAGTTCGTATGCTTCTTCTGAAGCTGGATCATCCATCTTTGCATCGTAGACTGGGTATTTGGCCAGGACGATGGAAGGCGTCTTGTCTCCTGGCCGTCGTGGAAGACGTTGCCATAGCTCTTCGGTTAAGAAAGGCATGTAGGGGTGGATCATTGTCAGTGCTCCCTCGAGAGCGGTGTACAATGTGTTCTTTGCTGATAATTGTTCTTCTGGGGTTCCATCTTGGAGGATTGCTTTGGAGTTTTCGATATAGACGTCACACAGATGGTTATACCAGAATTGGTAGATGTAGGTCGTAGATCTCATAAACTCGCGATCTCCTAATGCATGATTGACCTCCTTTGCAGCGATGGTCAATTTGTGGAGGATCCAGCGCTCTGCCAATGATTCTTTCCCTGTCAGCCCTCCAGTTTTTTGAGGTACAAAGTCTGCATCAAGTTTACCAAGAACGTATTTAGTTGCCTGGTAGATCTTGTTACAAAACTTGCGGTATCCGTGAATGACTTTGATATCGAAAGCAATATCACCGCCGCCCGTCGTGTACGAGACCAAGGCGAATCGTAAAGCATCTGTCCCACATTGAGGTATGCCATCGGGAAAAGCTGTCTTCTGGTATTTTGTAGCTTTCTCCACCTCATTTGGAGCAAGGTTTCCAACTAAAAGCTTCTTGTGTAGATCTGTAAGAGCAATACCCTCAATTACATCTTGAGGATCGATGACATTTCCCAACGATTTGGACATCTTTCGACCCTCCGAATCACGAATCAGAGAATGGCAATAGACTTCAGTAAATGGCACCTTGCCGGTAAGCTTCAGACTGAACATTACCATACGTGCAATCCAGAAGAATAAGATATCCCAGCCGGTTTCCAACATAGAAGTTGGGAATAAGGTTTCGAGATCATGCGTCTTATTTGGCCAACCCAAGGTAGCAAACGGCCAAAGGCCCGAAGAAAACCATGTGTCCAGAACATCTTCGTCCCTTTTCAGAGTGAAATTCTTCCCAGGTAGAGCTTTTCGAGCCTTGATTTCTGCTTCCTCTTGTGTGCGGCCGGCGAACCACAGGTTCCCATCACTTTCGTCACCTTCTTCACCGTAAATGTGAGCAAAGTACATGGGAGCCTGGTGACCCCACCACAATTGTCTGGATAGACACCAATCGTTGACATCAGTCATCCATCTGATATAACTCTTTTCGGCGCTCTCCGGTAAAATTTTGATCTCGCCAGATGTTACAGCCTTTAGGGCGTCTGCTGCCATGTCCTTCATACTCATCCACCATTGCGGCTTCATAAGAGGCTCGATGACATCCTTGGACTTATTACACAATGGAACAGTCATTGGGTTGTCCTTCTTGTCGACGTAAAGACCTTTAGCTTTTAGATCGTCCTGGATCTTGTATCGAGCATCGAACCGCTTCATACCTACGTACTCCCCGGTGTTCTCGTTCATCTTACCATCATCAGTTAAGATATTGATGAATTTCAGATTGTGCTTCTGCCCCAACTTGAAATCGTTCGGGTCGTGAGCAGGAGTGAGCTTCACGGCACCGGTACCGAATTCCTTCTCAACGTAATTATCCGCAACGATTGGCAAAAGGCGCCCTTCAATAAAGGGATGGATAGCATTCTTCCCGACAAGGTGGGTGTAGCGCTCATCATCCGGATGCACCGCAATACCAGTATCTCCAAGCATGGTTTCCACACGCGTAGTGGCCACCTCGATCTTTTCGTCAGTGCCTTCTATCTCATACTTAAAATGGACGATGACACCGAATTCCACTTTTTTGTTATATCCAGGCACATCCAATAAGGTACGACCAGTCAACTCCTTGTTGTCAACCTCAAGATTGGAAAGTGCAGTATTCAACTTTGTACACCAATTTACCAGTCGGTTCGCTCTGTAAATGATACCTTGTTCATGCAATGTAACAAAAGTCTCTATTACTGCTGCCGAAAAGTTTTCGTTCATGGTGAACGCTTCTCTTGTCCAGTCGAATGAACCACCCATTCTCCGCAAAACTGAATTGATTCTTTGGTGATATTCATTCTTCCAATCCCACACGGTCTCCACAAATTTTGGTCTTCCCAAATCATGGCGGGTCTTTTTTTGTTGACGCCACAGCATATTCTCTACAACACTTTGAGTAGATATTCCAGCATGATCACATCCAGGAAGCCATAAAGTGGTCTTGCCATGCATACGATTCCACCGAATCATGACATCTTGTAAAGCATTCCCTAAAGCATGGCCCATGTGAAGGTTCCCAGTTACGTTTGGCGGAGGCTCAACAATGACGAAAGAGCCTTCAGGCTTGACCTTCCCATCAGATGTAAATTCGGGCTTGAAGAATCCTTCCTTTTCCCACCATGAGTACCAAGCGGACTCGACAGCAGTAGGGTTGTAGGCTTTGTATTGAGGATCATCAAAGGATTTTATAACTGATCGTAGAATTAGATTTGCATGAAAATTTGGGGAGGGTCACGGTGAAACATACTTTTCTTCTCTCCCTTGGGTGTATCTTCAACATACGCTGGAAGAACATCCTCAACAGCCTTCTTTTCAGCTAAAGCCTTCTTCTCTTTGCTCTTGCTGGTCGCCGCCGGGGTAGCATTAGCAACTTTCGCTTTCTTTTGGTCGAATTTGGCTTGCTTCTCGGCTTTCTTGCGCTCTCTCTCCACTGCGAATCGTATGAGTCAACATTTGTATTGATAAGAGCTATCAAAACCCCACCAATTCCTGGGGCATTCAGTATCTAGGTGTCCATACATTCTTTCTCGCTCTTCACTTTCTGGACCCCACCTGCAGATTCTGCAGTTCCAACCTTACTGCCAGCATCTTGTCCTGGGGCATGAGAGCCCGTAGCGCTAGATTGTGCGGATTCTGCGACAGCGGCTTTCGTTTCTTGAGAGATTGGAGGTAGCTTTGCAGACACGGGACCGGTTTCTTCACCAACTGTCGAGTCCAAAATCAGCAGGTAACTTTATCAGGGACATACAAATTCCTACTTGGGTTATATGAGGCCGCGTTGGTGGCCATTTTGGCACGCGGATAGCTCAAATTGATTCTGAAGGGCGACCTGCGCACCCAGAGCGCTCTGAAAAAGAATTTAGACGTCGTACTGGCGTCTCTCTAATACAATTGAGTCAATTTGAGTGCCGTGTTGCGAAGTAGAATAAAATCTTTATATTATGACTCCCGTCCAAATATGAGCAAGTCGAAAACTCGCTTAAAAATTGGACTCAGCCTTGCTTGAGCTCGAGGCTGAACTTCCGATATTTGCGCCTTACTTCACATCAACCATCAACCATTGCCAAGTCCCCCTAAACCATGATTGTATGTCTTATGAATAGACACTTGGCTACAATAAGAGGATATTCTGGGTTGTAAGGGACATTGATAAGTGACAACAGAATGGCAATAGCAGCTCTCCCTGAGTCGACCAGACACCTCTTGAACTCTGCTCAGGTCCTCACTACGCCCACATCTCTCGTCAAGGAACTCATTGATAATGCTCTCGATGCCAAAGCTACGTCTGTAGATATTTCCATTTCTCCAAATACTCTCGACAAGCTCGAAGTTCGAGACAACGGTAATGGCATCCAGCAAGAAGACCTCGACGCGTTAGGAAGACGCGGTCATACCAGCAAATTGAGGTCTTTTGAAGAGCTCATATTTCTCGGCGGTATTACTCTGGGGTTTCGTGGGGAAGCCTTGGCTAGTGCAGTCCAATTGGGCGAAGTTTCGGTCACCACAAAAACAGATGGCGAATCGGTTGCAACGAGTGTTAGATTGAAAGCCTCTGGTGGCGTTGACAAGCAGTCACGTACTTCTCATCCCGTTGGTACAACCGTCATTGTCTCTAATTTTATGGCAAAACTACCTGTCAGAAAGAAAACGTTCGAGAAGGAAGCAACAAAGACTCTACACAAGATAAACTATATCCTGCAAGCATATGCTCTAGCACGACCATTCATCAGGTTCAGCCTGAAAGTCACTAAAGGAGCTAAAGAATCCTGGTCTTTTGCTCCTCGTCCGAATGATGGGATTAGAGAAGCTGTTTCGCTAGTGATTGGGAGAGATGCAGCGTTACAGTGCATTGAGAGATCGCTTGAATTTTCTGAAGATAGATCCAGCAAATATGGTGGTTCTCAGAAAGATCATGCAAATGTGGGGGATCCAAGTGAGACGTCTAACGATAAATCCCGGGAGTGCTTCAAGGTCGACGCGTTTCTTCCGAAACCTGATGCGGATTTCTCGAAGATTGGACATGGTCAATATTTGTCGATAGACTCCAGGCCTGTGTCTCATGAGAAAGGCACGATGAAAAAGATTGTGACTATTTTCAAGAAATATATCAGAGGCTCGATCTCTGATACTTCCGAAAAGCTCAAAAGTCCCTTCATTCGCTTGCATATCAAATGTCCCACTGCTAGCTACGATGCCAACGTCGAGCCAGCCAAAGACGATGTCCTCTTCGGAAATGAATCTCTCATCTTACAGTCAGTGGAAAAGCTATTTAAACATGTCTATGGCGAGCAGGCTGTTGCGACGATGCCACCGCAGCGATCACCAGCGAAGGAATTCGATATCTTCGAAGTCCTTCTTGCTCAAAAACCCCAATCTGCCTCTAAAAATAATACTCCTCCTCTCCTCCTCTCTAGACGGGCTTCCGCTTCGCCATCGGAAAGTTCGTCCCTTCCCCAAGCTCCAAACAACGAATCTCCCGAAGGAAGCGTGTGTCTCGAGGCAGAGGAAAGTTTGGGACAGCACCTGGGTAGTAAACGGCGAGACTGGGGGGTTGACATGTCCAATGACTACTCAGAAGAGGTCGAAGGATATGAAAGAAGGCGGCCGAACAAATATGTCAATCCATACATGAATGAACACAATGATGATGAGATACCCTCCGAATCCAGAGCCTCCCTGAATCCCTGGGTTGTAGCTAAGATGAATGCACCTAATACCCGAGATTCCGGACCCTCCACGGACCGCAATGAGAAGCGTTGGTATACTGAGCCCAGAACTTCTGCTGAGATTTCACAGCCTCAGTCGTTTTCAGAATCCCCTCCTAAACAGGCTGCTCGACCTCGCCAGACTTTCCGCAATAACGATATTATGGTCATACAGCCGTCGGTGGCAAAGACGTCTCATTCTGCTATTCGGGGAATCCACCAAACGCCATTGCCGCTGAACAGACCACCAATCCAGGGAGAAGTTGGTCATGAAATTCTAATGGTGGACGATGATCGGTCTCGTCGGACTGAGTGCCGGAACGATTTTGTCACCGCAAGAGACATTCCCAATTCGTTGCCAATGTCACCACCACCGACCCAGCTTTCTAAACCTAAGAAGTCCCGAGGGTCAAACCAACCGTTTGTACCTCCTCTTAGACCCGCTGAAAATAGGGTAAGCCCTGATGGACTTGTACAGTCAAGATTATCAATAGGTTACAAGCCACCTGTTCACAATAGCTCATCTCATTCAACGGAATCTCCCGGATCAAATGACGATCTGGCCTGGGCTATGGACTTCGAATATAGGAAAGAAGAAGCTACTCAGCGACGGCGTGACGAGCTTCGAATTGCCAAAGCTGCCCAAACCCAATTTGAATTCGCAGATGTGATTAGATCATCTCCGCACAAAAACAGGTACAATGCTGCCATAGCGAGTCTTGAAGGCGGAAAAGCCTCTTCTCGCAACGATACAACAAATGTGAAAGAACCATACAAGAGCACCTTACCGGATGACGATCCACGAGCATATTTAATGAGGCGACAGAAGTCGTTGACTGCTCATTCGGTACCCGGTATCCAGCCAAAACTGACGCGGGCGAAATCGATGAAGCTTCCCCTAGAGAAGATCACCAGTGAAGGACAGATACATCAATTGGTGCAGCAGTTTCCAGTCGATTTGAGTAATCTACGAAGATTTGCTGCATCTTTGTTAAAGGACGATTTGTATGTGAGCCATGGGAATCAAACTTCAGGTTTAGCTATGAATTCTAGCGATATTTCAGTAGTCAAGATAAAGCTTGTAGAGGTAGTAAAAAGCTGGATGGGGGATAGAGAGGAGCGTATTTCTGACATTGATTACACCTTTGGCATAGCATCAAGCACGGCACCAATACTCGTGGAATGATGATCCTCGTCACGATATGAAGGAAACAGACAGAGAGGTTCTCTCTTCCAAACATTTTCATTTGGCGCTATTTGCTTTTGCTTTTTATTTTGCATTTACAAAATACCCATTTGCTTTATTTAGCTTCAAGTTTCAATCAATGAGAAGTAACGTTAAATTACGTGACTAAAATATGGCGTTCTTGCGAAGGATACTTTGGATGTCTCAGAATTAGTGAAACGTTCATCCTGGTTTCTCTATTCAGCCAGTTGTATCGCTTCTGACTTTACATGACATATTTCTCGATCCATTTTTCGAGGTACCTTTTGAGGTAATACTGGGATATTCGATTTCCTGATCAGCTTCTTCAGTGTATATCCACCATATTGCAAATGAAAAGGGGGGAGAGTCGGTTAGCATTGCGAAGTCGGCAGCTGAAGGAGCTAAATCAATGCCAATTGCGATATTTTGACTCAGCATTAATGTCTACTCAAGTTATATAAATAGGTTTCTCTATTGATATTCCTCTATCTTTCAACAAAGCTTAATATTGAAAATGTTGACAACAGCGCCAGGCCAGAACGGCCAACAAAACTCTCAAGACCATACCCCCGATCACGCAATGGCAAATCTCTCACTCTCCTCCAAAACCATCCATGCAGACGATTTCCTCAATGTTGGCCAAGACGTTGCGCCTCCTCTACACGTATCCACGACTTTTCGATACAACAAAGATCCAGATAAATTAAAAACACACACGGAGCATGAGGTGAGTGTTCTTTGTAAAATTAAACAATTAATCACCTGACAACCCCCACTTACAGCCTGATGCTCCATACGATGCACATATCTACTCAAGACATACAGCGCCTAACACAACACGATTTGAAGCTATTCTATCTACAATTCTGAAGGGTCCCGCCTTGACCTATGCTTCAGGTCTCAGTGCCTTCCACGCAGCATTAGTGTTCTTGAATCCTAAGCGGATTTCAATTGGAGACGGTTATCATGGATGTCACGGCGTAATTGGGATTCATCAGAAACTTACTGGACTCAAGAAACTGGCTTTAGATTGTCCAGCTGAGGAGCTCCAACCAGGTGACGTCGTGCATGTGGAGACGCCGTTGAACCCTACTGGTTACGCATACAACCTTAAGGTGTATGCTGAGAAAGCACATTCTAGAGGAGCGTTCCTGACGGTTGATGCTACTTTTGGTCCGCCGCCTTTGCAGGATCCGTTTCTTTGGGGTGCGGATATTGTGATGCATAGTGGGACGAAGTATGTGGGCGGTCATTCAGATATGCTTTGTGGGATTTTGGCAGTTAATCCAAAGAGAGCAGCCGAAGGGTGGTTCCAGGAATTGGAGGCTGAGAGGTTGCATTTGGGTAATGTGATGGGGTCAATGGAAGGGTGGTTGGGCATTCGAAGCGTGAGGACGCTGGAGGTGAGAGTTGAGAGACAGTCGTATAATGCTGGGAAGTTGGTGGCGTGGTTGAACGCTGCTCTACATCCTGCCACTACGTCGAATGGTGCCTCTACTGGTGACGGTAAGGCCGTTCAACAGGTGTTGGAGAAAATTGAGCACGCGAGCTTGCAGGAAGAAGATATCAAGAATGGCTGGCTTTTGAAGCAAATGCCGAATGGTTTCGGCCCGGTGTTCTCAATTACCTTGAAGGAGAGGAATCTGGCACGCCGATTACCTAGCAAGTTGGAGTTGTTTCATCATGCCACAAGCTTGGGTGGAGTTGAAAGTTTGATTGAGTGGAGGACAATGACGGATTCTCTCGTTGATACTCGGTTGTTACGCATCAGTGTTGGAATCGAAGGGTGGGAGGATCTTCGAGACGATCTGCTGCAAGGTTTCAAAGCGCTTTTAGAGGAGCAGAAATCATAATCCCAATAGAATTGAGAATGGAAAGCAATGGATTTATGACATCTGCACAACAGCTGTGACCACTGACCAAGTGAGAGGCCGCAGGAAACCTCAATAGGGGCTTGGCGAACTATTTAAGAGACAGTAGATATTGGAGAAATCCGTAAGTGATTTCCAAGGTTCTTGAAGTGAATGAACGCCTCTAGATTGAACATGATATTTATTTCTCGAAGCATCTTCTACTATTTAGTGAATTAGTCAGCTCATCGTCTTCGCTAAGCACGCTAAGCCCCTTTAGTTCTCATCACAAGCTCGATATCGTGAGCAGCAAGAAGTTTATCCAAGCTACAACTTCAACACCGACACCTCAAAAGCAAAATTCCTTCACTAAGTCAAGGGAGAAGATATTGGGAATATACCTTAATACTCATACCAACCCCGCGAAATATCCAGACCTCAGTGCACAGCAAAACATCTCCAGACCCAAGACAGGGGCAAACTCCCAACCACAATGGCGAACTACCTCGCCAGCATCTTCGGCACCGAAGCCGACAAAGTTAACTGTTCCTTCTACTACAAAATTGGCGCCTGTCGCCACGGGGACCGATGCTCACGAAAACATGTCAAGCCCTCCTACTCCCAAACGATCCTCCTCCCCAATCTCTACCAAAACCCAGCATACGATCCGAAAAACAAGATGAATGCGAGCCAGTTGCAAAATCATTTTGATGCTTTTTATGAGGACTTTTGGTGTGAGATGTGCAAATTTGGGGAGATTGAGGAGGTGGTGGTGTGCGATAACAATAATGATCACCTTATTGGCAATGTCTACGCGCGCTTCAAGTACGAGGACTCGGCGCAAAAGGCCTGTGACGCACTGAATTCACGCTGGTATGCAGCACGACCTATCTACTGCGAGCTCTCCCCCGTCACAGATTTCCGTGAAGCATGTTGTCGACTCAATTCCGGCGAGGGATGTGTCCGAGGAGGATTCTGCAATTTCATCCATAGGAAGAATCCGAGTGACGAATTAGATAGGGAGTTGGAGCTTAGTACGAAGAAATGGTTAAGGATGAGGGGCAGGGATGAGAGGAGCGCGAGTAGAAGTCCTAGTCCGGAACCTACGCGGAAGAGATATTAGGGAATTCATGAAGCATAGAGCATGGATTTGGAGACAGCTACTGGTGGAAGCAAGAGCAAGAGGTCTGGAAATGGGATGCTGCTCATACCCAAATGTGTCTGCTTGGTGTTATGGAGCATTCAGCTTTTCGGCAGGGAAATAAAAGCATGTATCATAGCGGACCACTTTATTCAGAAACATGATGCGCTGCTTTGTAGAACCAATTTTCTGAAATGCTTTTCTAGTGACGAAAATTTTTGACTATTTTCATGATAGCAGTGTATCAACCCCTGTAATTTACACAGGATCATTATTAGGCTTGTGCCATTGAATTCAACGCCTCACGAATCCCTTCTAAAGACCCCCCTTATCCCTTGCCTTGTCCTTTATAATCCCTACCTATCCTTCCGCGTCCACAAATTCATCAAGACTCTGAGTATCGGTGTCCTGTCGCTTCAACGCACGGTCTTTATCTGGGAGGTTTTCCTTCATATCTTGGTGAAAATCAATCAAAGAGCTCTGGTTTCCTGGCGGATGTGATGTACTTGTCGATAGAAGTGTTTGTTCTAAGTCTTTCTGCTGTTGACCATTGTTTAGACTCTGTGCAGCTTTTAGATCGGCTGGTACAATGGGCTGAGATGTATTCTCATTTTGTCCAAAATTAATGAGATCATTCGGCTTTGCTGGAGCTTGTTGCTTGACTTGTGCTGGATCATGGCGGGCGTCGTGAGATTTGGTATGGTGCAGTGGTGGTATGGCGTTCTTTTCGGTTGGCTTTTGTCCACGAAGGATGGGAGTTATTGCCAGGATCTGCTCTACTTGTTTCTCGGGGTTATTTCCATCACTGTGAAAAAGTTAGCGGCTGTCCTGAGCTATAAATTAGATGGGAGATACTAACATGTTAGCATTCAAAATAAAGTCCAAATCTTCCTCTCCTTCCTCTGACCCACCAGGGCCTCCTCTAACGGGTCGAAACAGTCTCGGATGCCATTCTACTCCGTCTTCCGCTCTTTTCGCCGCCTCGTCTCGTTGCATATCTTCAATCTTCGTCTTTTCGTCAGTCGCTAGTTCGTGATCTCGTGCCTTGACAGCTTGCGCTGTGTTGTACCACAGCTTCTGGGATTCGCGCTCTTCTTGTTCATCAAGAGATCGTGCCAACGGAGGAGTATGTTTAGCTCTCGTTGCATTGAACAGTAATTCCTTCTTTCCGGTCTGATGAAATCATATTAGTAACCCAAGCTTCTACCATAATGGAATAACCTACCTTCATATTCTTGATGGTCATTTCTCCATTCCACATACCAGCTAACTCGTAAAGCGCCTCACCAGTCTTGTCGTTCTTAATGATGCCTCCAATTGCATTGTATGTTCCACCAAAGTAACCCTTAGTCTTGAATTCGACGTCGGCGCTTAAGCCTAGCTCCGGACACCGCACATAGCTATGATCACCTAACTCATACTTCATCTTACCAAACAATATACCTCGTGCATACATATTTGGTTGAGTGAGGAAAT
>Ga0182030_10003792_pt1 | contig 32287 bp, 29 predicted proteins | sample 812S3MmetaG_FD_121299 | JGI IMG/M metagenome (GOLD analysis project Ga0182030, IMG submission 121299) | Permafrost microbial communities from Stordalen Mire, Sweden - 812S3M metaG (Illumina Assembly) | ecosystem: Environmental > Terrestrial > Soil > Wetlands > Permafrost | place: Sweden... | reverse complement strand
TCGTTACGGCGGCGTCGATGTTCTCGAAGTGCGGCAGGAGCCGCGCCCGACGCCCGCCAACGGAGAAGCCCTCGTCCAGATCAAGGCTGCGGGCATCAATCCCGGCGAAGCCATGATACGCAAAGGCCTGCTTCACGATCTTTGGCCCGCGAGTTTTCCCTCCGGCGAGGGCAGCGATCTCGCGGGCGTCATCGTCGAGACCGGCCCGGGCGTCGATCAATTCAAACTCGGCGACGAAGTGCTCGGCTTCACGCATAATCGGGGGAGCCACGCCGAATTCGCCACCGTGCCGGTCAGCCAGTTGACGCGCAAACCGCCGGGCATGCCATGGGAAGTCGCCGGCGGCCTGTTCGTCGCGGGGACGACGGCCTATGCCGCGGTCAAAGCCGTCGCGCTTTCAGCCGGCGAAACCGTCGCGGTATCAGGCGCGGCCGGAGGCGTGGGGTCGATCGCGGTGCAATTGGCCAAGCAGGCCGGCGCCGCCGTGCTCGGGATCGCCGGGCCGCGCAACGACGCCTGGTTGACCGCGCATGGCGTCATTCCCGTCAATTATGGCGGCGACCTCGCGCGCCGGCTTTTGGCGGCGTCCCCGAATCGGCGAATCGACGCCTTTCTGGATTTTTACGGCCCGCCCTATGTCGAACTGGCCGTCGACGAGCTGCACGTGCCGCCGCAGAAGGTGAACACGGTCATTGATTTCAACGCCGTTCAAAAGTTTGGCGTGAAATCTTCCGGCAGCGCCGACGCCGCCAGCGCCGAGGTGCTGGCGGAACTCGCCGCATTGATCGCCAAGGGCGCATTGGAAGTCCCCATCGCCAAGGTCTATCCGCTGGACGCCGTCCGCGACGCCTACGAGGACCTTGAGGCGCATCACACGCGCGGCAAGATCGTCCTGCGCCCGTAACGGAGAGAAGCCATGCCGGACGCAGCACAGTCGAAATGGCGCCTCGACGGCGTCCGCGTCGTTCGCGGCGACGATCTTGATGTGAACACGCCGCAAACGCCGGGCATGAACCGCGCCGCGGCGATCACCCGCGCTCGCGCCGGCGCGGAAAAACTCTGGGCCGGGACAGTCGTCATCCACCCCAGGGCGAAGACCGGCGCGCATCATCATGGTCCCGTGGAGAGCGTGATCTATGTGGTGAGCGGACAGGCGCGGATGCGATGGGGCGATCGGCTCGAGTTCACCGCCGAAGCCGGGCCGGGCGACTTCATTTACGTGCCGCCCTATGTTCCGCATCAGGAGATCAACGCCAGCGACGACAACCCGCTGTCATGCGTGCTGGTGCGCAGCGGTCAGGATCCGGTCGTGGTCAACCTCGACTTGCCCGAGGTTGAGGCAAATCCAGAGGATGTCCGTTGGGTGGATGACATTCATCCGGCCAAGGAATGATCTATTTTTTGGGAAGGGCTTCAGCCCCGCCGACGTGCGGGCCGCCGGGAAGCCGCCCGCCCGCGCCACCGCCCCTGGTGAACGGGCTGGCGCCAGCGATCCCATGGTTTCTGGCGGCGCCAAACTGACCGCCATGCGCCGGGCCGACAAGCACGCCGCTGCCGACCACCCTGCCGTTTCGACTGATGGCGAAAGCCCCCGCGGAAAACGTCAGGGCGCCGGCAAGGACTGCGAAAACGAGCAAATTCCGCCACATCAGATCACCTCCGGCATGAAGTTCAGCGCAACGAAATCACCAGCCCGCTGAGATCGACATTGGCCATCAAGCCAATCTGCCGGCCTTGCAAGGTCAAGACCGCGCCCTTGTCGTTGGTCAGCCCGATCACCCGCGCGCCAACGCCCAGAGTCGCGCCGGCCCCGCCTGCCCCATAGACGCCGCCGACATCCGACGCTGTGCGGATGTGGCTGACACGCCCGTAAAACTCGGTCTTTGACAGGCCAAACACCAGTCCCGCGTCAACGCCGCCGATCGACAGGGGATATTTCCGTCCGTGGAACATCAGCACGCCCGATCCGCCGTGCGCGCCTAGGACCCAACCGCCCTTGACCACGGACATGCGGATAAAGCCGCTGTCGGCGAAGGCGGCTGACGGAGCGGTTAAGCTGGTCACCGCGATCAGAGCGACAAGAGCTGAAAATGATTGACGCCAATTTTGCATGTTGAAGTCCCCGGATACCTGCCGAGCTGCCTAAATTAAAAATGTGTCCAAAAGACTGCCTGAAGCGAAACCGCGATCAGGCGAGGTTCTGCTTCGGAAATCCCGCGCTCGCCCAAATGTCCCCGGACTTGGTGACGCCATAGGCCTCCGCGCCATAATGGCGCAACAATCGCAACCCCTCGTCCGGGCCCACCACCGAGATCGCGGTCGACAGCGCATCGGCCAGCACAGCCTGTTCAGCGATCACGGAGACGCTGGCGAAGGAGGCCGGCGAATACCCGGTGCGCGGGTCGAGAATATGATGGCGGGAATAATCCTCCGACCACGCATACGCGTAGTCGCCCGCCGTCGCCATGCAGCCGGTGAGCGGCGCCGAGCCGAGCATGGCGTCGGCCTGCCTCGGATGCTTGATCGCCACCGTCCAGTCGCATCCCCTGGCGTTGTGGCCGAGCGATTCCATCTCGCCGGTGTCGACGAAAGCCTGCTTGACGCCGTGCTCGGCCAGGATTTTCGCGACGCGGTCGGCGGCATAGCCGTGCGTCAGACTGTTGAGCGTGACGCCCATTCCCTCGCGCTCGAACAGGATCGCATCCGCGTCGAAGCGCACAGAGTGCTGGCCGATGAGCGCGCGCGCCGGCGCGGCTTGCTCATCCGTCGGCCAGACGCCGCGCCTGGCGAAGCTGTCGTAGAAAATCCACAGCGGCTGCACGGTCACATCGAACGCGCCGCCGGTGACGCGATGCATGTCTTCGGCGACCGCCAGCATGTCGAGCAGCGCCGGGTCGGGCCTGTCGAGCCGCCCGGTCGCATTCAGCTTGCGGATGTCGCTGCCTGGCGTCGAGAGGCCGGCGATCCGCTCCAGCCTGCGGATTTCGGCGAAGCCCGCATCGAGCGCGCCTTGCGCCTCGCGCTCCTCAAGACCGACGATTGTCAGGCCGACGCTGGTGTCGAAGGCGACGCCCGCACGGCGAAACATCGGCGCGTCGGAATAGTCCTTCACGCCTAAAAATCCGGCGCCCCCGACGCCGACAGAGCCGAGAGCCAGTTGCAACATCTGCCTGCGGTCGGGTTGTTTCACTGCGCCGCCTCCAATTGCTGTTTCTGCTTCTTGCGCGCCCGCTTCTGCTCCAGCACCACGGGCACGCAGAGGGCGGGATTATCGAGAATGACGACGCAATCGAGACATTGGAAACATTCGGAATAGATGATCTCGCCGCTCTTCTCGATCGCGCCATAGCGGCATTTCACCCGGCACATCTGGCAGGGCGAGCCGCATTCCGCGCGGCGTGGAATCCATTTCCAGCGGCGGACAAAACTCAGCGCCGCGAATGTCGCGCCGAGGGGGCACAGATAGCGGCAGAAGAACTTGTAATGGAACATGCCGGCGATCAACAAAGCGACGGCATAGAGCACGAAGGGCGCGGACCGCATGAACACAAGGGTGATCGAGGTCTTGAACGGCTCGACCTCCGCGATTTTCTCCGCTTGCGAGGAGAACAAGACCGCTGTGACAAGGATCGCCGCGAGCACCAGGAATTTCGGGACGCGCGACAGCCGCTCATAGCGCTGCGGCAGGCCGATCTGGCGCAGGCGCAGGAGACGCGCGATTTCGCCCGTGAATTCCTGCAAGGCGCCGAAGGGACAGAGCCAGCCGCAGAAGGTGCCGCGACCCCAGACAAAAAGGGCGGCCAGTCCGAAGACCGCGACCATCAGGGTTGGCGGGTCCCACAGGAAAAAGGCGAACGTGCCCTCGCCCTTGATCGCCTTGACGAGTCCGAACAGCCAGACGATCGACAATTGCGCCTGCGCCAACCAGCCGATGAAGACCAAGGTGAACGAGAGGTAGGCAAGCCGGAAGATCTTGAACCTTTGCGGCGACAGGGTCAGCGCGCGTTGCCGCGCCAGAGCTACGGCCAGCACCAGCAGGCCGGCGCCAAGGATGCCGATGTCGCGTGTGCGGCTGGCCCAGATCGAGCCAATGCCCTTGCCGTCATCTTCCGGCGGCAGGTCGAACAGCGCCTTCGGCAGCGCATAGCCGAGGTCAAAATCGCGCGTGACCTTTTCGGGAAAAATCTGGCCTTTTTCGCGAATGATGCGCAGCGAAAATTCCGACGGCGAGGCCGGGTCGAAGGCCGCCTGCGGCGCGATGCGCATGATCGCGACATCGCTCTTGGCGAGATTGAGCCCATCGGGAACGGGCAAGTCGAGCGTATCGCGCCAGACGAAGTCGCGCCAGGCCACGGGCGCCTCGGCCTGGCTCAAGCCGATGAAATCCGGCGTCGATCCCGGAATGAAGGAGTCCGGCATGAAGGTCCAGCGGCCGCTCGTCAGGACCAGCATTGCCGGCGCCCCGTCGAGCTGTCCCATCAGCTTGCGCCATTTGCCCTCGCCAAGCAGGTTGCGCCCAACAATGGGAACATCGACCTCGGCGATATAGACATCGACATAGGACCCGCCGGGGTCGGCGGCGCCCGCCTCGTCCACGCCCTCGGCCAAACTGCCGGCAAAGCTTTTCTCCACCTCGGCATTGCTCAGATGGAGGTGGCGGATATAGCCGCGCCGCAGCAATTCGGCGAAGCCGAGCGGCTCGAACAGCTCCTGCCTGACATGGGCGACGCGGTTGGGATCGCGTCCGCTGGAAAAGCCGAGGCGCGCGCGGGCGACCTGCAAGGCGGAATTGATGATGGTCTCGTTGATGATGCGCACCGAGGCCGTCGCCTTGGCGACGCCGTTAATTTCCGCGGCGACGCTGTCGAGGCGCGGATCGCGCGTGCCCGGCGCGACGATCTTAATCGACTGGCGCAAGGATTTTCCGGCATATTGCCGGACGAACTCCATCAAGGGCTCGGGGCCGAGTCCATCGACGAAAACCGGCTCGTGCTGGCTCAGCACCGTGACTCCGAGAAATTCGCCCGATGGCTTGACGGCGACCAGCAGATTGACCGGCGTGCCGGAAAACCCGGGGATCGGCTCGAAATCGACGGATTCGAAGGCATAGGCGACGAGGATGTCGCCATTGTAGCTCTGCGTGAAAATCGGCCAGACGGGCAGCGCCGCGTCGCGCTCCCCGACGCTGAAGGGCTTTGGAAAATAGCTTTCCATCGCCGAGCGGTCGAGCGTCGAGGCCTGCCCTGCAAGCGTTCCGACACACAAAAACAGCACCGCCGCGAGCCGCATGACGAGTGCTTGATGCGCGCGAGCCCAAAGCCCTATAGCATTTTCAAGCGAAGTGGATACCGGTTCGCGTGAAGAAAATGCGTTAAAACAAAAATCTAGGCGCGCCTTATTCCCTGGCATTTCATTCTCCCGGAACAAGGTTGTGTTACCGGAAAAACATCGCCTATAGTACTTTGGCCCAATTGCAGTGAAACCGCCGCCACGCTTCCAAAGCTTGGATCGGAGCGGGGCAAGCGCTATAGATTGTTACAAGATTGCGGCAAGAACGCGCAGCAAGAAAAACAGCGCGGAAAAACCAGAGGGAGCGGTCCATTGCAGATGGACAGGGGGCGGTCTGGCCGCCCCGACGGCGTCGTTGTCGCTTCGACCAGCGCCGCGAGCGCGGAAACGGCGGCGCAGGAATTGGCGGTCGCCGTCAAAGGAATGCTCGCCGCGGGCGTCCGGCCGGAGGCTGAGCTTGTCTGCCTGATCTGCTTTGTCTGCGCCAGCTATGACGCGGCGCGTTTTGCCACGGCCATGCATGAGGCCCTGCCCGGCGTCGCAATCTTCGGCTGCACCACAGCCGGCGAATTGTCTCCCGCCGGCTGGACCTCCCATTCGGTCGTCGCGCTCGGCCTGCTGCGCAGGGATTTCACCCTCGTCGCGCATATGATCGAGGACCTCTCGCATTTCGGCGTTGGCGAGGGTTCCGCCGGAATCGCCGAGGCGCGGGCGGCGCTGATGGCCTCGGCACCCAAGGTCGAAACCGGCCAATGCTTCGGATTGCTGCTGATCGACGGATTGTGCCGGCGCGAGGAGGCGGTGATTTCGGCGCTTTATACGGCGCTCGACGATATTCCCGTGGTCGGCGGCTCGGCCGGCGACGGCATGAGTTTCGAGAAGACCTGGATGATCCGCGACGGCGAGGTCCATCGCGACGCCGCGCTGCTGCTGCTGTTCCACACGGAGCTGCCGTTCACGCCATTCAAATGCGATTATTTTGAGCCGACCGACCACAAGATGGTGGTGACCGACGCCGACACCGAATCGCGGGTGGTGCGCGAGCTCAACGCCGAGCCGGCGGCGACAGAATACGCCAGGCATGTCGGACTCATCGAAAGCAGCCTCGATTCCGCGTCCTTCGCCTCGCATCCGGTGCTGGTCGGCGTCGGCGGCCAATATTACGCCCGCTCGATCCAGAAGGTGAACGCCGACGGCTCGCTGAGCTTCTTCTGCGCCATCGACGAGGGGCTGGTGCTGACCGTCGCCAAGCCGCTCGACCAATATGAGAGCACGCTGGCGACCTTCGAACGGCTGGAGACGGAGCTTGGCGCGGTATCGATCTATATCGGCTTCGATTGCGTGCTGCGCCGCCTTGCCGCCGAGCGGCTGCAGATCGCCCATCGCCTCTCGGATCTTTACAAGCGCCGCCATGTGATCGGCTTCAACACCTATGGCGAGCAATACCGGTCGATGCATGTCAACCAGACGTTTACCGGCCTGGCCCTGGGCTATCGCCGCGCCGACGCGGGGAAGCCGGAGGCGCTGGACCAGCCATGACGACGGCGGCGCGCGACGAGTCGGCCGATCTGAAGCGCCAGATCGAGAAGCTGCAAAAGATCAACAAGGCGCTGATGTCCCGGGTGGAGCGCTCGGTGGACAGTCAGTTCAACGCTTTCTCGCTGTTCGAGACCGCCATCGCGCTCGATCACCAGGTGCGGCGCCGCACCCAGGAATTGCAGCAGGCGATGCGCTCGATCGAAAAGGCCAAGCAGCAGGCGGAGGCTGCAAGTTCCCTCAAGACCACTTTCGTCACCTCGGTCGGCCACGACCTGCTGCAGCCGCTCAATGCGGCGCGGCTCGCTTTGTCCGCCCTCGGCGACCTGCAGGTCGCGCCCGACGGCGAAGCGCTGATCGAGCAGGTCGACCGCTGCCTGGTGACGCTCGAGGACCTGATCCGCACCCTGCTCGACCTCTCGAAACTCGACGCGGGCGTGATGCAGCCGGACATCCACCCGTTCGAACTCGGCGACGTCATGGAGCCGCTGGCCCGCGATTTCGCCTATTACGCGGAAAAACGCGGCTTGAAGCTCAGGATTGTCGCCTCGCGCCAGACCGTCTTGTCCGATCCCTCCATGCTCCGGCGCATCCTGCAGAACCTCCTCGCCAACGCCCTGCGCTATACCTCGCACGGCGGCGTGCTGGTCGGCGTGCGCAAGCGCGGCGAAAACGTGCTGGTGCAGGTTTGCGACACCGGTCCAGGCGTTCCCGAGGACCGGCGCGAGGCGATCTTCCAGGAATTCCAACGCGAGCACAGCGACACGCCGGGCCAGACCGGCTTCGGCCTGGGCCTCGCCATCGTCCGCCGTTTCGCGCAGGCGCTTAACCACCCCGTGCGGCTCGCCTCCAACATCGGCCGCGGCTCGACCTTTTCCGTGCTGCTGCCGACGAGCGCCGAAGCGCCGCCCAAGCCGGAAGCCAGCCCCCCGCTGCGCGCCTACCAGAATCTCATCGCCGGCGCGAAAATCCTGCTGATCGAGAACGAGCCCGCCGTCAGCGAGGCCATGGTGGCCCTGCTGGAGCGCTGGGGCTGCGACGTCGCCGCCGCGACCTCCGGCAAAGAGGCGATCGAAAAGGTGCGCGCCCTCGCCAATGCGCCGGAAATCATCATCGCCGACCTGCACCTCAACAATGGCGAACGCGGGCCGCAGGCGATCGCGGCGGTGCGCCAGGCTTTCGGCCAGGACCTGCCGGCGCTGATCGTCACGGCCGACCATTCGCCGAGGGCGGAAGAAGAAGTCCGGCGGCACAAGCTTGAAATGTTGAAGAAACCGGTGCGCCCCGCCGAATTGCGTTCCCTATTGTCATTTTTGCTGGCTTGAAAATAGGACTTTGTTACGGGAAGAACCAAAACCCCCGCCATGATCTAATTGAGCTATGTCATTTCAGGACGCTGACGATTGCCAGATAAGCGAGGCAATTGGGCGCCTTCCGCGAATCGCGCGGGCAGGCACGTCCCTTAGGCAAGCGGAGCATCGGTTATGCAAGCCAAATTACTCATTCTTTCCGCCGCCCTCGTTTCCGGCCTCGGAATCGGCGCGCAGGCGGCTGACATTGCGGCGGGCGAAAAAGTCTTCACCCAATGCCGCCAGTGCCACCACATCGGCCCCGGCGCCACCAATTTTTACGGCCCCTCGCTGAACGGCCTGATCGACCGCAAGGCCGGCACCTTCCCCGGCTACAATTATTCCGAGGCCAACAAGCATTCGGGCAAGGTCTGGGACGTCCCGACGCTCACCTCCTATCTCAAGCAGCCGCAGCACGATGTCCCCGCGACTTACATGACGTTCAAGGGCCTGACCAATCAGTCCGACATCGACAATGTCATCGCCTTCATCGCCCAGTACGACACGAGCGGCGGCAAGGTGAAGTAAGCATTTTCGTCTAATAGGATGCGAAAGCCGCCGGGCCATCGGTCCGGCGGCTTTTGGCGTCTTTTCCCCAGCGGTTTGCGGACGCGCCTTTGCGACAATCGGATTGTGAAGCCCGGAATATCCGCCTATTGCATGTCCGCCCGGACCCGTTTCCGGCGAGGCTCCGAAAGGCGAGCGAATGAAGGATCTGTTTTCGACCGAGGACCATATCGTCGTGGTTCTCGACGATGTCTGCGTCAATATTTCCTGTGGATTGCACGCCTGGGAGCGCCATCCGGAGCGCCCGACCCGGCTGATGGTCTCGGTGCGGCTCTATGCGCCGCTGACGACGCCGCGCGCGGCGGACGCGCCGATCATCGATTATGACATCGTCCGCAACCGCATCCTGTCGCTGGAAAACGAAGGTCATATCGACCTGCTCGAAACCATCGCCGACCGCATCATCGACTCCTGTTTCATCGACCCCCGCGTCACCGCCTGCGCGCTGTCGGTCCGCAAGCCCGACATCTACAATGAAAGCCGCGGCGCCGGCATCGACCTCTTCCGGACCCGCGCGCGCTGGAGCGCCAGCAGGTGAAAACCGCGCTGATCACCGGGGCGTCGGCGCGGCTGGCCGAGCCGATGGCGCGGTTTTTCGCTACGCGCGGCTATCGACTGCTCCTCCATCTGCGGCGCCCGCGCAAGACGACCGAGGCCCTGGTTTCGGAATTGCGGGCGCAAGGCGCGATTGTGGAATGCCTGGTCGCCGATTTCGCCGAACGCGCGATGATCGATGAATTCTGCGCGCAGATGGCTAAGCCTTTTGGCGCGCCCGATGTGATCGTCAACAACGCCTCTGCTTTCCAGCATGATCTTCCCGGCGCGGCAAATGCGCGCTTTCTCGAGGAAAGCTTGTTGGTCCACACGGTCGCGCCCTTCCTCATCCTGGAAACCGCCGTGCGCGCCAAGGGCGCCGACGCGGGCCTGACGGTTTTCAATATTCTTGACCAAAAGCTGCTCAGCCCCAATCCGGATTATTATTCCTACACTCTGGGCAAGGCGGGATTGCTGAGCTTGACCGAACTCTGGATCAGGGCGGCGCGCGAGGATGTTCGCGTCTTCGGCCTCCTGCCCGGCCTGATGTTTCCTTCCGGACCCCAGAGCGAAGAACGCTTTGCCGAGGACTGCCGGAAAATTCCGACGCGGCAATCCCTGCCGCCGCAAGACCTTTGCGCGCTTATGGGTTTTCTGCTCGACAATCCCGGCATTCCCGGCGCGCTGTTTCCGCTCGACGGCGGCGAACATCTGTTGGCGCGAAGGCGCGACGTGGCGTTCGAATAGGCTTGGCAGCCGGGAAAATAGCTCTCCTGTAAAACATTGGCGTCGCAACAAGACCGGGCTTTCCCTCCGGGCGATCATGGTCTAAATCCCGGCCATGCCCATGACCATCACCCAGGCCTTCACCTTCGAGGCCGCCCATCATCTGCCGAATGTGCCGGAAACCCACCGCTGCCGCCGGCTGCATGGCCATTCCTACCGCGTCGAGCTGCGGCTCGCGGGCGGCGTCGACGCGCATAGCGGCTTCGTGGTCGATTTCTTCGACGTGGAAAAGGTCTTCCAGCCGCTGCTGGAGCGGCTCGACCATCATCTGCTGAACGAGATCGAGGGCCTCGAAAATCCCACGGCGGAAAATATCGCGGTGTGGATTTACGAGCGGGTCAAGCCGGATTTGTCACAGCTTGACTCGGTCAAGGTGTTCGAGACGCCAATGTGCTGGGCGGAATATTCCGCGTGAGCTAACGGGGGCGCAAGCGCCCCCGCCAGAAGGTCGCGGTCAGCCGCAGACCCATATCCAGTTGCCGAAGAACGGATTCCAGCGCCAGCACGGGCCGCCGTAACCGTACCAACGACCGCCCCAGAAGCGGCCGCCGCGACCGCCGCCATGGAAGCCGCCGCCGCCGTGGCCGCCAAAACCATGGCCACCGCCGCCGAAGCCATGACCGCCGCCGCCGAAACCATGACCACCGCCGCCATGTCCGCCGCCGCCGTGACCGCCGCCGCCGCCGTGGCCGGCCAAAGCCGCCGTGGGCAGCGCGAGCAGCGAGGTGACGGCGACCGCCATTGCCAATTTGCGCAACATGAAACTCTCCCCTCAGGTTCGCCCGCCGTCCCGCTCCGCGGGAAAACGAGGACAATCGCGCCGACGCGCGATCCCGAGCTTGAGCGTAATACGAAAACGCGACGCGCACGATAATTTTCTTCGTTTGCGCCGCTTGGCGGTTAACGCGAAGATTATTTGGAGAAAACCGGGACTTGACGTCAAAAAATGCGCGCGCCGCGGTTTATCGCGACAAAACTATTCGGAGAGTTCGCGCGGATCGTAGCGGCGCAGCGTCGAGCAGAATTCGCAGGTGACGCCGATCATGCCGTCGTCCCCCACCATGTCGTCGCGCTCTTCCTGCGAAAAGCCGCGCAACATGGTCTCGACCTTCTCGTCGGAACAGCGGCAGGCCGCCCGCACGGGCTGCGCGGCGAAGGCCTTGACCCCCCGTTCATGGAACAGCCGGTAGGCCAGATCCTCGCTGGTCAGGCTGGGATCGAGCAACTCGTGATCCTCGACGGTCGCGGCCAGCGCCTTGGCCTCGGTCCAGCTCTCGTCCTCCGCATGATCGGGCAGGACAAAGGACGGCGGCGCGTCGCCGGGGTGGAAATCGGCGGTGCGCCGGCGTTCCGGCGAATGCGGCAGGAATTGCGCCAGCAGCCCGCCGGCCCGCCAGCTCGCGCCCGATGGCGTCAGCACCTGGCCCGCGGCCAGCCGGATGAAGGTCGGTATCTGCTCGGACTGCAGGAAATAGACATGCGCCGCCGCCTCCAGCGAGCCGCCGTCGATCGGCGCCACCCCCTGGTAACGGGCGACTTCGGCGCCCTGCTCGATCGTGAAGGCGAGATGGCCGCGGCCAAGCAGCTCCCCCGAGGCTGCCGCGGCCAGCCGCGCCGCGTCGAAGCGGGCGAAGGCGCGCAGCCGGTCGGGCGCGTCGAAATCGACGACCAGCATGTCCACGGCGCCGTCTGTGCGCGTCTGCAGCTGGAACCGGCCGTCGAATTTCAGCGCCGTGCCGAGCAGCACGGTCAGCGCCGCCGCCTCGCCGAGCAGACGCGCCACGGGCTCGGGATAGGCGTGACGGCTCAGGATGGCGTCGAGCGCCGGCCCGAGCCGCGCCAGCCGGCCGCGCATGTCCAGCGGCTCGACGGCGAAGGGCAGCACGCGATCATCCGGCCCAGGCGCGCCGGGCTGGCTTTCCGCAAGTCTCATAGCGCAAGTCTCATGCAGCAAGACTCATGAACGATCCTCAAGACACCAGGCCAGAACGCCCTTCTGGGCATGCAGACGGTTTTCCGCCTCGTCGAACACCAGGGATTGCGGCCCGTCGATCACCGCATCGGTGACCTCCTCGCCGCGATGCGCCGGCAGGCAGTGCATGAACACCGCGTCCGCGTCGGCCACGCTCATCAGATTGGCGTTGACCTGGTAAGGCGCAAGCAGGGCGTGACGCAATTTTTCGTCCTTGTCGCCCATCGACACCCAGCAATCCGTCAGGACGCAATTGGCGCCCCGCACGGCTTCATAGGGGTCGTGCATCACATTGACGACGCCGCCCTGGGCGCGCGCCCAGGCGATCAGCTCGCTGCGCGGGCCGAGTTCCTCCGGCGAGGCTATGTCGAGGGTGAAGCCAAAGCGCACGGCGGCGTGGATCCAGCTCGTCAGCACATTGCAAGCGTCGCCGACCCAGGCGACGCGCGCGCCGGCGATCGGGCCGCGATGCTCCTCGAAGGTCATCAGGTCGGCCATGACCTGGCAGGGATGCGAGCGCTTCGTCAAGCCGTTGATCACCGGGACGGTGGCGTAGGTCGCCAGCTCCGTCAGATGTTCATGGTTGAGGATGCGGATCATGATGGCGTCGACAAAGCGTGACAACACGCGCGCCGTGTCGGCGATGGTCTCGCCACGTCCCAGCTGCATTTCGGCGCCGGTCAGCATCACCGCCTCGCCGCCGAGTTCGCGCATGCCGACATCGAAGGAGACGCGGGTGCGGGTCGAGGGCTTGTCGAAGATCATCGCCAGCGTCTGGCCGGCCAGCGGCGTGTCTTTCGAGGGATGGCCCTTGCGGCGCCGGCTCTTCAGATATGTGGCGAGGTCGAGGATGGCCCGCAGATCATCCAGCGTGAAATCCTCGATGTCTAGAAAACAGCGACGCGTCGCTTTGATCTGGGGCGCGTTCACGACCTCGCTCCCTGCTGACTTGGAGAATGATTTGGAGAGTGATTTGGAGAGTGATTTGGAGAGTGATTTGGAAAATGACGGCAAGCGGCGTCGAGCCGGCGCACGCCTTCGCGGATTTCCTCGTCGCTGGCGATCAGCGGCGGCAGGATGCGCACGACGTTGTCCGCCGCCGGAATGAGAATGAGCTTTTCAGCCCGCGCCGCAGCCGCAAATTCCGCGTTGGGGACGCGGAGCTTGAGACCTTGCATGAGCCCTTCGCCTCGGATTTCCTCTACGATATCGGGGCGGCCGCCCTTCAATCCCGCCAGCGACTGGCGCAGCAGCAGGCCTTTCCGCGTCACTTCCGCGAGGAAGCCGGGCGCGAGCAATATGTCGAGCACGGCGCCGCCGCAGGCCATGGCGAGCGGATTGCCGCCATAGGTGGTGCCGTGGCTGCCGACGCCCATGCCTTTGGAGGCCTCGTTCGTCGCGAGCACCGCCCCGAGCGGAAAGCCGCCGCCAATGCCCTTGGCGGAAGCGATAATGTCCGGCGTCACGCCATAATGCTCATAGGCGTAGAGAGTGCCCGTCCGCCCCATGCCGCATTGCACTTCGTCCAGGCAGAGCAGAAGCTTGTGTTCGTCGCAAAGGGCGCGCAACCCGCGGATGAATTCGCGGTCGGCGGCGCGGACGCCGCCCTCGCCCTGGATCGGCTCCACCAGGATCGCGCCGGTCTGAGGCGTGATAGCGGCCTTGACCGCTTCGAGATCGCCGAAGGGAACCTGGTCGAAGCCTTCGACCTTCGGGCCGAAACCATCGAGATATTTCGGATTGCCGGCCGCCGCCAGCGTCGCCAGGGTGCGGCCGTGAAAGGCGCCCTCAAAAGTGATCATGCGGAAGCGATCGGGCTGGCCGTTAACCGTGTTCCACTTGCGCGCCATCTTGATGGTCAGCTCGACGGCTTCCGCGCCGGAATTGCAGAAGAAGACAAGGTCCGCGAAAGTGGCGTCAACGAGGCGCTGCGCCAGGCGCTCCGCCTCCGGCATCTGGAAGAGGTTGGAGGTGATCCAGAGCTTTTGCGCCTGCTCCGTCAACGCCTGCACCAGATGGGGATGCGCATGTCCAAGCGAGGTCACGGCGATGCTGGAGCCGAAGTCGAGATATCTTTCGCCTGTTGTCGAAATCAGCCAGGCGCCTTCGCCTCGCTCGAACGCCAGGGGATAGCGCGCATAGGTCGGAAGAAGCGCGGAAGTCACGTCATGATCTCCAATATCGGCCGCTGTCAGCTCAACATCGACTGTTGTAGCCTTTTCCGATCCCATGGGATCGGAAAATGCTACAAGTTACTGTTTTAACGCATTTTCTTCACGCGAACCGGCAACCACTTCGCTCGAAAATGCTCTCTAAAGGCCGTATCGATTACGGCCCCGGACCCGAAAATGAAAGCGCCGTCCCGCGGGGACGGCGTCTGCAAGCAGGCAATTTAGAAAATCCGCGCGGCAAGGTCAAATTTAGATTATCCAGAACAAAATGAACCTTAACCCACGTCCCGCATCCAAGTCTTTCCGCAACCCCGCGCAAAGGCTGGAAAAACGCCATCTCGCGCACGTCACCTGTCACATTTTTGCGCGATGGCTGGGGAAAACCCCGCAGGCGTGAAGCGGCCTATTGCGCCGGATTTCGGGACTAGTGTAGTCTTTTTTCGTTGGCTACGACATCTCGTGGGGCGCGCGTTTTTTTGGCGCCGGTTTTCGTCAGTCCTCGTCTCTGCTGAGCGTTTTTCTGCGACCGCGCATTTGCGGACGTAAGGGAATTTGCGTCTTTTTGAAGGCTGGGGCGGCGTATGACCGGAGCCACTTGGCTGAAAGGCCGGCTGGCTAGAAGAAGAAACTGGATTGGCCAGGGAAGGGAAAGCGGCGATGCGGACAAGGGATGCGCGGAAGACCTGAAACACGCTGGATTTGATGACGGCGGTTTGACAAGAACAATGCGGCGCGGCTTTCGCGTCTTATCAGAGGGGGCTCCGTTTCGCGCGAACTGATCGGTTTCGCGTGATTGAAACGGCAGCTGATAAATTTTGGAGGCAATATGTCCTGGACCGATGAACGCGTCGATCACCTCAAGAAGATGTGGCTCGACGGTTTGAGCGCAAGCCAGATCGCCAACGAATTGGGTCACAACATCACCCGCAACGCGGTCATCGGCAAGGTGCACAGGCTCGGCCTGTCCGGCCGGGTCAAGTCGCCCAATCCCGCCCCGACCCGCATCCGGACAAAGACCCGGGCGGAAGAGGAAACGCGCGGACATTCGCCGATCAGCCACGGCAATCTCGCCCTGGCGGCGGAAACGCGCCCCGCGCCCGCCCCGGCCCCGCGCGCCGCCCATACGGATGTGGTCATTCCCATGTCCGAGCGCGTGACCATCATGGAGCTGCGCGAATGCATGTGCCGCTGGCCGCTCGGCGACCCGTCCAATGCGGAATTCCGCTATTGCGGCGCCAAGATGCAGGCCGGCGCCGGCGGACCCTATTGCACTTATCATGCGCGCATCGCTTACCAGCCGGCGCAGGATCGCCGCCGCGATCGCGAAAGAAGAGCCGCGCGAGGCTGACGCGTTCAGCCGCCTCCCTTCTCCCGCGCCCTCCTGCATGAGGGATGGCTGTCCCGAATTTCAAGCCGGCCCGTCCAGATCGGTCGGGCCGCCGGGAAAACGGGAGAAGGGAGCGCGCGCCCAATTGCTCTCATCTATCAAAGATGCTCTTAACCTAAAGGCGCATTCGCATCTCTAGAGCCTTTCCCGATCCGATGGAATCGGATCGGGAAAGGCTCTAGGTTTCTGTTTTAACGCATTTTCTTCACGCGAACCGGTGTCTGCTTCGCTTGAAAATGCTCTATTGAAGCCAGGTCGCATTGTTGATGTCTTCACGGCTCAAGCGTTTTGGGTTTCTTGTCGGACTTCTGCTTGCCGTTGCGGCTCTGGGCGTAGGGTTTTTCCCGTTCCGGTTCTGGATCGAGCACGGCCGGAGCGATCCGGAGCGTTACGACCGACCGATCGCCAATGCGAGCCAAGTCGTTGCGGGCCAAGTCGTTGCTGGGAAAGCAGGCGCGGGCCAGGCAATTGCGGATCAAGTCAGCTACCGCCGGCAGGTCGAACCCCTTCTCCACAATCGCTGTGTCGTCTGTCACGCCTGCTATGACTCGCCCTGTCAGCTCAAGCTTGGAAGCTGGGAGGGAATCGCGCGCGGCTTCAGCCCGGCGCTGGTCTTCAATGGCGAGCGCGTTTCCGAGGCGCCCATGACCCGCCTGTTCACCGACGCGCAGAAAGCGTCGGAGTGGCGCAAACGCGGCTTTTCGCCGGTCCTGAACGAATATAGCGATACGCCGGAGCAAAATCGCGCCTTGAGCCTGCTCTGGCGCATTCTTGCGTTGAAACGCGCCAACCCGCAGCCGTCCAGCGGTCCCGCGCCGGATGCGCTCGATTTCCGCGCCGATCGCCAGCAAAGCTGTCCGAAGATCGAGACTTTCGATCTTTACCAGAAGACCCATCCGCTCGCAGGGATGCCTTACGGACTGCCGGGCGTTGATCCCGCCGATCAGGAAATGATCGGCAGGTGGATCGAGCAGGGCGCCCCGTACGAGGGGCAGGCGCCTCTGTCTGCCGACGAGGAAGCGGAAATTGCCGAATGGGAGCGCTTCCTGAACGGCGATTCTTTCAAGGAGCGGTTGATGAGCCGCTTTTTGTACGAACACCTTTTTCTCGCGCATCTCTATCTGGGCGAAACTGGCGAGGGGCCAGCCTTCCGGCTTGTCCGCAGTGCGACGCCGCCGGGCCAGCCGATTGCAATTCTTGCGACGCGCCGGCCTTTCGATGCGCCCGGCGCCGCCCAAGTCTATTATCGGCTGCAGCGCGAAGGCGATCCGATCGTCGCCAAGACCCACATGCCCTACCGGTTCGATCGCGCGCGGATGGAAAGGTACAGGGCGCTGTTCCTCGCGCCCGACTACGCGGTCAGCGAGGAGCCGACCTATGCGGCGCGGGAAGCCTCCAACGGATTGGCCACTTTCCGTGCGATGCCCGAGGATTCGCGCTATCGCTTCATGCTCGACGACGCGCAGTTCTTCATCATGACTTTCATCAAGGGACCCGTGTGCAAGGGGCAGGTCGCCCTCAATGTCATCGAGGATCGTTTCTGGGTGTTTTTCCTCGATCCCGGCGCGAGCCTCGAGAAAGACGGCGACGATGTGGCGCGGCGCGCCTTGGAGCGCATCGACCTGCCCGCGGCCGACGGCAGCGACAGCATACGTCTGCTGGCGATCTGGAACGACTATGCCGCGCGAGAACGACAATATCAGCAGGCGCGCGCGATCAGCCTGCGCGCCTTTGTCGCTCGGCATGGCGGCCCCAGGCTCGACATGATCTGGGACGGAAATGGAACAAATCCGAACGCCGCGCTGACGGTCATGCGACATTTCGACAACGCGACCGTCGTTCGGGGTCTCGTCGGCAGCGATCCGAAAACCGCGTGGGTGCTCGACTACAGCCTGTTCGAGCGAATCTATTACCTGCTCGCCGCGGGCTTCGATGTTTACGGCAATCTGACGCATTATCTCGAGAGCCGGCTTTACATGGATTTCTTGCGCATGGAGGGCGAAGCCAATTTCATCAGCCTGCTGCCGTCCGAATCGCGCGGCGCCACGGTGACATGGTGGTATCGCGACGCCGCAAGGGAGTCGCTCGATCAGATGCGGGCGCTGATCCTCGATCCCTCTGTCGATACCGCCATCCCCTTCAAGAGCGGCAATCCGGAGCCGGAACTGCTGGACATGCTCAAACGGCGCCTGAGCCCGGCGCTCGACACGCAACTTTCGCTCGCCGGCGTGAAGGACGCCGGTTTGCGCGAGCAATTGAGGCGTCTCGCCAGCCTGCAGGGCAAGGGTCTCGCCTTCTTTCCGGAGCTCAGCTATCTCGTCCTGATGGCACATCAGGACAACCTGTCGGGACAACAGGACGTCGGGGATTATTTCACCGTGGTGAAAGACACCGGCCACCTCAATGTCACGCATCTCCTGACGGAAAAGAACGAGCTGGCGCCGGATGAAAACGCGCTCACCGTCGTCCCCGGCCTGATCGGCGCCTATCCGAACGCCTTTTTCCGTCTTGAACGCCAGCAATTGCCGGAGTTCATCGATGCCGTGGCCAAGCTCGACACGGATGACGGTTACAAAAGTCTGGTCGAACGCTTCGCCGTGCGTCGAACCGATCCGAACTTCTGGAAATTCAGCGATCGGCTGCAAGCGGAGGAAAGCCGCAGGGGTCTTCGTGATCGGGGCTTGCTTGATTACAATCGGCTGGAAAACCGATAATCCGGTGGCGCCAGGATCAGGCTGGCGCCGCGCACGCCCGCTATTGCTCGGAATCGCTTCGATGCGCAGATTGCTCTCATGACTTGGCTCCCATGACTCGGCTCCCATGACTCGGCTCCCATGACTGGCGACGCCCCCGCTTCCACCGGCGCACGGTCGGTCTTCTGCCTTTGCGCTGCGGAGGTGCTGACCATGGTCGGCGTCTTCTCCTTTCCAGCCTTGCTTCCCAGCTTTGTCGCCGAATGGAGCCTGACCGGCGCAGAGGCGGGCTGGATTTCAGGCGCTACCTTCGCGGGCTATGCCTTGGCTGTGCCTTTCCTGGCCGCGCTGACGGACCGCGTCGACGCCAAGCTGGTCTATCTGGCCGGGGCCCTGTTTGCCGCAGTTTCGGTGATGGGATTTGCGCTTGCCGCCGACGGCTTCTGGACGGCCTTCGCCTGGAGGCTGCTCGGCGGCGTCGGGTTGGCGGGAACTTACATGCCGGGGCTGAAGGCGCTCATGGATCGCACTTCCGGCGCAAGGCAGCCGCGCTGGATCAGCTATTACACAGCCAGCTTCTCGCTGGGAACCTCGGGGTCGTTCCTCATGACCGGCGCGATGGCGGGCGCCTTTGGATGGCGCGCCGCGTTTGGACTGGCGGCGGCGACCGCCGCTGCGGCTTTCCTCCTTGTCGCCTTCATCTTGCCGTCGGTCAGACCGGTTCCGCCTGAGCACAAGAACAATCCCTTCGATTTTGGCGAGGTGCTGCGCAACCGCGCCGCAATGGCCTATGTGTTCGGCTATTCTTCCCACACGTGGGAATTGTTCGGCGCCCGCTCATGGATGGTGGCTTTCCTCAGCTGGGTGCTGGCGTCGCAGCCTGGCGCCAGCGGTCCTTCACCCACTGCCGTCGCGACAATCGGAGCCCTGCTGGCGATGGTCGCCAGCGTCGTCGGGGCCGACATGGCCGTGCGGTTCGACCGTCGCCGCCTCTGCATTTTGGCGATGCTAGGCTCGGGCGCGCTGGCGGCGGTGATCGGATTTTGCAGCGGCCTGCCCTATGGCGCGGTGGCCGCGTTGATGTTGCTTTACAGCATGCTGATCCAGGTCGATTCCGCCGCCTTGACCACCGGCGCGTTGCTGGCGGCGGCCCCTGATCGACGCGGCGCCACGCTTTCCGTTCATTCGCTGCTCGGCTTCAGCGCCGGATTCATCGGGCCGCTGGCTTTCGGCATCGTGCTGGACAGGGCCGGCGGCGCCAATACCGGGCTCGCCTGGGGGTTGGCTTTCGCTTCGCTTGGAGCCGTGGCCGCGCTGGGGCCGCTGGCGCTCAGGCGTCGTTAGAGCGTTTTCCGTGGTTCGAGCGGGGGGCCTTCAGGATCTCCCACGCATTCTGAAGGCGCGATTTCCGTTCGGCTCTGTCTTCAGGCGCGTTTGTTTGGTCCGCTGAGCCTCAATTCCGGCCGAACGTCTCGTCGAAGGAATAGCCGGCGCCGCGAACGGTGCGGATCGGATCGCTTTCCGAATCGTGCGACAGCGCCTTGCGCAGGCGACCGACATGCACGTCCACCGTGCGTTCATCAATCTCGGCGGAAAAGCCCCAGACGCTGTCGAGCAATTGCGAGCGCGCGAAAACCCGGCCCGGCTTTTCCATCAGATACTCAAGCAGGCGGAATTCCGTCGGTCCCAGATGCACGTCGCGGCCCGCGCGACGCACGCGCCGGGTTTCGCGATCGAGCTGCAGATCGCCGGCCGCCAAGGTAACCGCCACGCGCTCCGGCCGCGCCCGGCGCAGCAGCGCCCGCACGCGCGCCATCAGCTCCGGCACCGAGAAAGGCTTGACCACATAATCGTCGGCGCCGACCGACAGGCCGCGCACACGCTCGCCCTCCTCGCCGCGTGCGGTGAGCATGATGACGGGCAAGGTGCGGGTGGCCTCGCGCGCCCGCAGGCGGCGGCAGATTTCAAGGCCGGACACGCCGGGCAGCATCCAGTCGAGGATGACGAGGTCGGGCGCCGCCTCCTCGAGCCGCAATTCGGCCTCGTCGCCGCGCTCGACGCGCTCGACAATATAGCCTTCCGCCTCGAGGTTGTAGCCCAGCAAAAGCGACAGGGCCTGCTCGTCCTCGACGACAAGGATGCGTGGAGCGCCGCCGGGCGAAGCCGCTCCGATGATCGATGAGCGCGTCTCGTTCATGTAATCCGCAAGCTCCAGTTTTACGCCAGCGAGGAATCGGCGCCGCGCGGCCGCTCGACCGGCAGCGATTCCCCAGTGACGATATAAACGACGGTCTCGGCGATATTGGTTGTGTGGTCGCCGACCCTTTCGAGGTTTTTCGAGCAGAACAACAGGTGTGTGCAGAAGGTGATGTTGCGCGGATCTTCCATCATGAAGGTGAGCAGATCGCGGAATACCGAATCCTCCAGCGAGTCGAGTTCGACATCGCGCTTCCAGACGGCGCGCGCGCGTTCGGGATCGCGCTGCGCATAAGCGTCGAGCACGTCCTTGAGCTGCATCGCGGCGACTTCATGCATGGATTTCAATCCAACGACAGCGCGTGGAATACGCGACTCCCCGGCGATCTTCGCCGCGCGCTTGGCGATGTTCTTGGCGAGATCGCCGATCCGCTCGATATCGGCGGAAATGCGGATCGCGCCGACGATCTCGCGCAGGTCGACCGCCATCGGCTGCCGCCTGGCGATGGTGCGCACCGCGTGATCCTCGATGGTCCTTTGCAGCGCGTCGAGGCGCGGATCGGCGGCGATCACCTTCTGCGCGAGGTCGGTGTTCATCCCGGCGAGAGCGTCCATGGCGTCGGCCAGCATCTTTTCGGCGATGCCGCCCATTTCCGCGATGTGGCGGTCGAGCGATTCAAGGTCTGCGTCGTAGGATTTGACGGTGTGATCGATCATGATCTGCAATTCCTTTAGGCCCAAGCATAGATACGGTCGTAAGCGGCGGTCAGCCGAAACGGCCGGTGATGTAATCCTGGGTGCGCTTTTCACGCGGCGAGGTAAAGACCTGATCGGTCAAGCCGTATTCGATGAGTTCGCCGAGATACATGAAGCCGGTATATTCCGACACGCGCACCGCCTGCTGCATGTTGTGCGTGACGATGGCGATCGTGTACTCCTGCCGCAATTCGTCGATCAGCTCCTCCACCTTGGCGGTGGAAATCGGATCGAGCGCCGAACAGGGCTCGTCGAACAGGATGACCTCCGGCTGGATCGCCACTGTGCGGGCGATGCACAGGCGCTGCTGCTGGCCGCCGGACAGGCTGAGGCCGCTGGCCTGCAGCTTGTCCTTGACTTCTTCCCAGATCGCGGCGCCGCGCAGCGCTCTTTCCACGCGCTCGTCCATCTCAGCCTTGCCGAGCTTTTCATAGAGACGCACGCCAAAAGCGATGTTCTCATAGATCGACATGGGAAATGGCGTCGGCTTCTGGAAGACCATGCCGACGCGCGAGCGCAGGGCGTTCACGTCGCGACCCGGCGCGAGAATATTGTCGCCGTCGAGCAGAACCTCGCCGACGGCGCGCTGGCCCGGATAAAGATCATACATGCGATTGAGCACGCGCAGCAGCGTCGACTTGCCGCAGCCGGACGGACCGATCAGCGCCGTCACCTGGTTGACCGGAAGCTGGAGGTTGATCGATTTCAGGGCGCGATTGTCGCCATAAAAAAAATCGAGGTTCTTCACCGACATCTTGGCCGGCAGCGTTTCGCGCGCTTGCGCGGATGTTTCCGTCATGGCGTTGGTCATTTGGTGGTCCTTTGCGCGCCGATGATGCGCGCCGTGATCGACAGGGCGAGGACGGCCATGGTGATGATCAGCGCGCCGACCCAGGCGAGCTGCTGCCATTCCTTGTAGGGCGAGAGGGCGAACTGGAAGATCACCACCGGCAGGCTGGCCATGGGCGCGTTGAAATTGCTGCTCCAGAACTGGTTGTTGAGCGCCGTGAACAGAAGCGGCGCGGTCTCGCCGCTGACGCGCGCCACCGCCAGCAGCAGGCCGGTGATGAGTCCCGCCCGCGCCGCCTTGTAGGCGACATGGCGGATGACCAGCGAGCGCGGCAACCCGAGCGCCGAGGCTGCTTCGCGCAAGGTGGAGGGCACGAGATTGAGCATGTCCTCGGTGGTGCGAACCACCACCGGCACGACCAGCAGCGCCAGGGCGATCGAACCGGCGAAAGCGGAAAAGTGGCCCATCGGCACGACGGCGATTTCATAGACGAACAGGCCGATGACGATGGACGGCGCCGACAGCAGGATGTCGTTGATGAAGCGCACGACCATGGTCAGTTTCGATCCGCGTCCATATTCGGCCATGTAGGTGCCCGCGAGCATGCCGAGCGGCGCGCCGATCAGCACGCCGAAGAAGGTCATCACCAGCGAGCCGAAAATGGCGTTGAGCAACCCGCCCGCGGCGCCTGGCGGCGGGGTCATCTGGGTGAAGACAGCCGGCGCGAGGCTGGTGAAACCGTTCCAAAGCAATGCGCCGAGGATCAGCGCCAATGCGGTCAGGCCAAGGCCGGCCGAGACCCAGCACAGGGCCATGGCGATGACGCTGCGCAATTGGCGGGAGGCTTGCAGGCTCGCCATGTCAGCGCGCTCCCTGTTGTTCGACGCGCATCAGCAGCAGCCGGGAAATCGCCAGCACGATGAAAGTGATGACGAACAGCAGCAGGCCCAGCGCGATCAGCGAGGAGGTGTAGAGCGCGCCGTCGGCCTCGGTGAATTCATTGGCGATGGTCGCGGAAATGGTCGTGCCGGGGCCCAGGATCGAAGGCGCGATCTTGTGGGCGTTGCCGATGACGAAAGTGACCGCCATGGTCTCGCCGAGCGCGCGGCCGAGCGCCAGCATGATTCCGCCGACGAGGCCGACGCCGGTATAGGGCGCGACGATGCGCCGCACCACTTCCCAGCGCGTGCAGCCGATGCCGAAGGCGGCTTCTTTCAGCACGGGCGGAACGCTGTTGAACACGTCGCGCGAGATCGAGCTGATCAGCGGCAGGATCATGATGGCGAGGATCAGCCCCGCCGTGGCGATGCCGATGCCATAGGGCGGCCCGGCGAAGACCTGCGACAACCCGGGGATATTGTGGAAAGTCGCGATGACAGCCGGCTCCACATGCGCCTGCAGGAAGGGCGCGAGGATGAACATGCCCCAGATGCCATAGATGATCGAGGGAATGCCGGCGAGCAGCTCGACCGCGATGCCGATGGGGCGGCGCAAAGAATAGGGACAAAGCTCGGTGAGAAAGACCGCGATGCCCAGGCCGATCGGCACGGCGATGAGCAGCGCGATGATCGAGGTCACCAGGGTGCCGTAAATGGCGGCGAGCGCGCCGAAATTCTCGGTGACGGGGTTCCAGGCGTGAGAGGTGAGAAAGCCGAAGCCGAATTGACGCAGCGCCGGCGAGGCGCCGTAGACCAGCGAGAAGATCACGCCCCCGAGCAAAAGCAGGACGGTGATGGCGCAAGACATGGTGATGGTGTGGAAGGCGGAATCGCCGACCTCGAAACGGCGCAGCACTTTTTCGCGGATGTCGACGGCATCCGACTTCGCCATGGAACTCAACAGCGCCTCCGCCATGTCACACCTTTCGATACCGGAAACGGGCCGGGACAGGTCCCGGCCCGTCTTTTTTAAGCGATTACTTGCCTTCGAAGACGATCTTGCCGTCGGTAGCCTTGATCTCCGCGGCCCAGGTCTTCTTGATCATGGCGACCACATTGGCGGGCATGGGGATATAGTCGAGCGCCTCGGCTTCCTTGCCGCCGTTGGCGAAGGCCCAGGCGAAGAATTTCAAGGCTTCGCCGGTCGCGGCCGCGTCCACCGGCTGCTTGTGCACGAGGATGAAGGTCGCCGCGGTGATCGGCCAGGAGGACGCGCCCTTCTGGTTGGTCAGGATCTGGTAATAGCCGGGCGCGTTGGCCCAGTCGGCGTTGGCGGCGGCCGCCTGGAAGGTTTCCATGGTCGGGGCGACCGTCTTGCCTTCGAGATTGACCATGTCGGCATAGGTCATCTTGTTCTGCTTGGCGTAGGCATATTCGACATAGCCAATCGAACCCTTGGTGTTGGCCACGGTGTTGGCGACGCCTTCATTGCCCTTGGCGGCGATGCCGACCGGCCATTGCACGGCCTTGTCGACGCCGACCTTCGACTTCCAGTCCGCCGAAACCTTGGCGAGATAGTCGGTGAAGTTGAAGGTGGTGCCCGAGCCGTCCGAGCGAGCGACGACGGCGATAGCGGCGTCGGAGAGCTTGAGCGAGGGGTTGAGCTTGACGATAGCCGGGTCGTTCCAGGCCTTGATGTCGCCGAGGAAAATCTTGGCCAGCGTGTCGCCGTCGAGAACCAGCTTGCCCGGCTCGACGCCGTCGAGATTGACGACCGGCACGATGCCGCCCATCACCTGCGGCCACTGGACCAGACCGTTCTTGGCGAGCTCGTCGGCCTTCAGCGGCGCGTCGGTGGCGCCGAAAGTGACCGTGTTGGCCTCGATCTGCTTGATGCCGCCGCCAGAGCCGATCGACTGGTAGTTCAGGCCGGCGCCGGTCTCTTTCTTGTAGCTGTCCGCCCATTTCGAATAGACGGGATAGGGGAAGGTGGCGCCGGCGCCGGAAATATCGATGGCGAGAGCGGAAGCGGCGGCGCCGAGAACGGCGGCGACGACAGTGGCGCGGAGAAGAATTTTGGACATGCCAGACCTCTTTTGAGGTTGAATGGGCCGCCGGGACGAACCGGCGAATGCGCGGAAACTCCAGGCTTCCGCAAGGGTGCGCTGACGCGCCAGCCTGATCTACGACGGTTCTGTGACTGTTAGATGACAAGATTCGAGAGAGTCACGCTTCGTGAAGTGGGACCTGGGCGATGAAAATCGCGCCCTGCCCCGGTTCGGACTGGATGACCAGGCGCCCGCGATGCCTGGCCATGATATGTTTCACCAGCGCCAGCCCGAGCCCGGTGCCGCCCTTGGCTCGGCTCTGCCCGACATCGACGCGGTAGAACCTTTCCGTCAGGCGGGGGATGTTTTCCGGCGCAATGCCCGGCCCCTCGTCCCGCACCGTCAGTAAACCCTGTTTTTCGCGTGAACCGACGGATATCCAGACCTTCCGAGGGGCTTGGCCCGCATCGGGCGCGCTGTATTTGATGGCGTTTTCGATGAAATTTTCCGCAACGCGCAGCAATTCGTCGCGATCGCCGCGCACCACGACCGGCTGTCCCTCGAACTCAAGCGTTACGCGTTTGTCCTGGGCGAGCGGCGTCAGCGCGTCGCGCACATGCCTCGCCACCGTGCTGAGGTCGACGGCGGCGCGCGGCCGAAGATGCAAGGTCTGCTCGATGCGCGACAGCGACAGGAGGTCGTCGACCAGCCGCGCCATGCGGCGCGCCTGTTCCAGCATGATGGCGAGAAAGCGTTCGCGCGCCGCGGGATCGGCGCGCGCCGGTCCCTGCAAGGTCTCGATGAAGCCGAGCAGCGAGGCGAGCGGCGTGCGCAATTCATGGCTGGCGTTGGCGACGAAATCGACGCGCATCTGCTCCAGCCGCCGCGATTCGGTGGCGTCATGCAGGGTCAGGGCGACAAAGCGCGCATTTCCCGCGTCGAAGGCGCCGACATGGATCTGGAACAGCCGCTCGACCGGCACGCGGTCGAGCCAGGAAATGTCTTCGGCGACGCCGGAGCTTCTGACCCGGCCGATGGCGTCATGCAGATCGACGGCGCGAAGGCTAGAAGCCAGCGGCGCCTGCAAGCGCAATTGCGGAAACAGCGCGCGCGCCGGTCCATTGGCGGCGAGAAGACGCACGCTGTCGCTGACCACCAGCACCGGTTCCGGCATGGCCTCGATCAGGCTGCCGACCAGATCCCCGGCGGCGTCAATCGTCTCGCTCATTTTATTCTCAAATCAGGGGTCACGCCCGTCGCGTTCCGCCTCGGCGCGGTTCATGGCTTCGCGCAGCGCGTCCCAGCGCCGGCCGCCCTCGTTCGCGCCGAGCAGAGCCAAAGCCAATACGAAGGGTATGACATAATAAAGAATGCGGAACATCAGCAGCGAGGCCAGCAGCGCTTCCTGCGACGGCGCCGGCAGCACCTTGAGCATGGTCGCCTCGAACACGCCGATCCCCCCCGGCGCATGGCTGGCGATGCCGAGCAGGCAGGCGAAGACATAGACCGAGGCGAAAGTGAAGAAGTCGAGTCCCTGATGGCTCGGCAGCAAGGCGTAAAGCACCGCCGCGGCGCTGCACAGGTCCATCACGCCGAGCGAAATCTGGCCGAGCGACAGGCCGAAGCCCGGCAATTCCAGGTGCAGCCCCTGCCAGCGGGCGCGGCGCGGGCGAATCGACACCCAGTAGAGATAGAACAGGATCGCGCCCAGCACGCCCAGGCCGATGAGACGGTTGAGGTTGACCGCGAGATGGTTGATCTCCGAAAGGGGGACGGCCTCGACCACCAGGCCGGCGCCGACCACCACCGCCATGCCCAGCCAGAATGTGACGCCCGCGACCACGGTCAGGCTGGCGATCTTGCCCGGTTTCACCCCGGCGCGCGAATAGATCCAGTAGCGCACGGTGCCGCCCGACAGGATGGGAAAGCCCAAAGTGAAGGAAACGGCATAGGAGGCGAAGGAGCCAAGCGCCGTGGTGCGATAGGGCACGCGCAGCTTGAGCTGGTGCAGCGCCAGGGCGTCATAGCCCGTCAACATCACATAGGACAGGGCCGTGAACAGCAGGCCGAGCCAGATCTGAAACCAGGATGTCGCGGCAAAGGCCGCCCGCAATTCGCCGATATCAAGATTGGCCAAAGTTCGCGACAGGACGAAAAAAGCGATGGCCACCAGAAAGACGCTGGCGACCGCCCCTGCCCGACCCCAAAGCTTGCGACGGCGCGCCAGCGCCGCGTCGGTCAATTTCCGATGCGGCGTTTCTGCGGATTGCGCATCGAGCGGTTCGATCGCCCCGGCCTCACCCTCGTTTTCGCTCCCCATCCGTTCCATCGCTGACGCTACCGTTTGTCCGAACTGACGCCGGACGTTGATGGCTCATTTACGGCGCCATCCCGGCCACGGCAAGTCGAAGGCCTATGCGAGGTTACCGCATAGGGCCTCCTCTGGAACTGCAGCGCGGCGTTCGCCTCAGGCTTCGGTCGGCGTCGCCTTGGATTTTTGCTGCTTGACCGGCAGGGTCTCGTCGCCGGCGAATTTCACCACGATGTCCTCGTCGCGCAACACGCATTGGCAGGCGAGCCGGAAATGCGGCGGCATGTCATTGACTTCGGCGTTCTGCACCTCGGTCTTGGAAATCTTGCCCAATTGCTTGAGCATTTCCTTTTCCTTGTCGGTGAGCATGATCGCGTGGGGCGTCGACCTGTTCAGGATGGTGATCTCGACCAGGCACGAGCCGCATTCGCCATCCTGGCAATCGAAAGGGATCGGAATCTTGTTGTGCTTGGCGAGCGCCAGAAGCGTGCCGCGGTCGCCCGCCACCGCATAGACGGTTACGTCGCGCGACAGGGACGGCGAAGAAAAAGTCACATTGGCCATGGGGCCTCTCCCGAGTTTGTTTGCTGAAGCCGCGTTTGCTTCAACCGACCATCAGCAAGCCCCGTGCCCTACGACTTTGAACTTTAGCTTTAGGCGGCGCCGCCGACGGGAAACAATTTTGTTGCCTGAGAGCCAAAGGCGACAGCATTGTCGCGCGGGTCCGAACCTTGTCCGCGCTTCTGCGTCGCAAGCCGGACCAGATGCGTCAGGATTTTACCGCTTCCCCGGTGAGGAAGCGCTTGAGGCCGCGAACCGGCTTGAAGAGGAAACGCACCCGATGCGGGCCTGATGTCAGCGGCACGGCGCGGAACATCAGATTGGCGCGGAGCATGGGGACCTCGATCCCATCCACATAGACGGCCTGCCAGTTCTGCCAGACGTCATTGAGCGTGACGAAGCCGCCCTGCTTCGGAGCGACCGCCTCGACATCGACAAGATTGTTCTCGTAGCGCAGGATTTTGGCGGTTCCCGGCTCGATGCCGCCGGCCGCGGACTCGGCGCATTTGAGTTCCGGCTTCGCTTCGCAGGCAGCGCGATCGAGCAGGAGAGTCCGGCGGTAATCGATGTCGGGCATGCCGCCATTTTGAATCATTCCGTCGAAATCGACCGCCACGGCGCGGGCGGGCGCCAACACGCGAGGAAGAGCGTCCTTATTCTCGTAGATGAAAGCGTCGACGGTGCGCTTGACCAAGGGCAGGTCGCCCGGCTTGAGGCTCTTGTCGATCTCCTCGGCCGGCACGCCGGTGGCGATCCAGCGCAGGCCCATCAGATTGGCCATGGGCGACTTGTAGGACGGGAAGGCCGGCGAGAACACCCGCTGCTCGGGAATTGCGACATGGTCGTTGGCGTGGGTGACGTCGACAAACAGCGTCAGCCGGATCGGATTGTAGCCGAGGTCCATGTCGAACCCATGCACCAGCCCGGCGTTCGGCCAATGGAATTCGATCCCCGCCAGCTCCACCCGGTCGCGCCGGTCGGCCTCGCGGTTTTCCGCCAGCCGGTCCTTGAGGAAGACGATGGTCTCATTCCCGGTGTTTTCGCGCAGGGCGTCGTAGGTTTCGGGCGGCAGGGCCGTCGACTGGTTCGGCGCATTGTTGAGCGAGAGGTCGACAGTCAGCAGGAGGCCCGCCAGCGCCATTCCCCGCGCCGGCTTTTCGCGCCAGCGCGGCGCGCCGGCGAGAAACAGCAGGGACGTCGCGGCAAAGACGGCGGCGAAGCCGATCGACGGCTGGGCCTGGGGCAGAGCGCCCTTGCCCATGGCGACGGCGATGCAAAGCAGGAATAGCGCGGCGACAAGTCCCCAGCCGATCCTGTCGCGCCGGCGATCGACCAGCGCGTCGAAGGCGCGGCTGACGCAATAGCCGCCGATCACCCCGGCGAAGACGCAGAGCGGAAAGGTCGCATCCGCCGGCCGCCGGAACAGGTTGGCGCCCGGAACGTCGAACAGCGCCGCGAAGACCGGCGTATATTTGCCGATGGCGTAAACGCCGAAGGCCAGCGCGGCCACGGTGAAGAATCGCATCGGCCGGGCAAAGGCCCAGCCGCGTGGAAGTCCCAGCGCCAGCAGGGCGATGAAGGGCAAGGCGCCGAAATAGACCTCGGTCATGTTGCGCGCGATATAAAGGCCCGTTTCGCCCCATTGGCTCGACGGCGGGCCCCAGAAACCCGAAAGCGGCCCGCTGACGCCATAGAGATTGGCGACCAGCGCCGTCAGCAGCGAGGCCGGATGCAGCGATCCGCGCATGGCGCCTTCGAGGGTGATCGCGGCGCGGTTCGACTGCTGCGCCAGGGCGATCGTCCAGAGAAGCGGCGGCCCGGCGACGGGAAGGCCAACGAGCAGGCCGCCCGCCAAAGGCGCGACCATGCGTTTGAGGCGTTTGAAAAACGGGTTCCGGTCGCTTTCGGGCGGCGAGACCAGCCGCCAGACCACGAAAAAGCTGAGCGTCAGCGCAAAAAGCCAGGCGATCTGGTCGCGGCCGAGCACCATGAAGGCGGCAAACAGCCCCGCCAGCGCGCCCCAGGAAAAGGAGGCGCGGTCGAGCGCCCGGTTGAGCGCCCAGAAGGCCAGCGGGAACCAGGACAGGCTCAGGATCTGCCCGGTGTGCTGGATGCGCCAGGCCGCCGAGCCGCCATAAGCGAAAGCCAGGGCGGCGACGAGGCCGCCGGCCGCCCGCCAGCCGCGATCGCGGAAATAAAGCATCCAGCCGACGCCGCCAAGCGTCAGCATCAGATAGGCGACCGCGTCCGCCTCCTGGAATGTCGGTTCGCGCACCAGCAGCGCCAGCAGGAAATAGGGCGGCGAGAAGATCAGCGACTGCGGGTCGGCGATCTGCGGCATGCCCGCGAAGACATTCGGCGTCCAGGACGATGACTGGCCGTCATGCAGGGCGTGGGCGAGAAAAGCCAGTTGCGGCTGGAAATGCGCCTTGGAATCCCAGGGAATCGTCACCTGCCCCGACAGCCACGGCCAGGCCAGGTAGAGGCTGGCGAGAACGAAGACGAACAGGGAAAGACGAAAGACAAAGAGGGATTCAGGCGCCGTCGGGCTTGGGGATGTCTACATCGAGATAATGGCCTGCCCTGTCACGCTTGGTCGCGAGGTAATGAATGTTCTGCGGCGTCGGCCGCCCCTGAATGCGCTGGTCGGTCACATCGAGGCCCGCCGCGCGGAGGGCCTCGATCTTGGCCGGGTTGTTGGTCATCAGCCGCACCCGGGTGACGCCGAGCAGGTCGAGCATGCGCGCGGCATAGCCGAAGCGGCGCTGGTCGAGGCCGAAGCCCAGAATCTCGTCGGCGTCGTAAGTGTCGTGGCCCTGCGCCTGCAGGCTGTAAGCGCGAACCTTGTTGGCGAGGCCGTTGCCGCGCCCTTCCTGGTCGAGATAGAGGATCACGCCGCCGCCGTTTTCCGCCATGTAGCGGGCGGTATGGCGCAATTGATCGCCGCAGTCGCATTTGAGCGAGCCGAAGAGATCGCCGGTGAGACAGGCCGAATGCAGCCGCACATGCACGGGACCGCTCAGATCGGGATTTCCGACGATCACCGCCGCCTGGTCGCGCAGCCCCTCGCCGCCGCGAAAGACCACGATTTCCGATTGCGGCGCGCCTTCGAGCGGCACAGGCGCGCGTCCCACGAGATGCAGCGACAGAAGCTTTTTTGCCCGGAAGCCTCTGATATCGCGACCCGAAACCTCCTGAAGCTCCGGCGCAGGATCTTGCAGCGGCGCGAGGACGGCGCCGGGCAGCAGATGGGCGAGGCGCAGGAGATCGAGCGCCGCCTCTTCCGCCGGGCCGGGATTGGCCACGGGCGCGTCGATACGGGCGTCCTCCTCGGCGAGCAGCGCGCCGATGCGGTCGAGATCGATTTTCGGCAAGGCGATCAAGCCGGGCGCGGCCCGCTCGACGCCCAGGCGGCGCAGCCTTTGCACGGAGAGCACGAGATTGGCGCGGCCCGCAGCGAGTTTCTCGATCGCCTGAGACGTGGCCTCGTCGAGGTTTTCGGCCGGAAAGGCCAGCAGGCGGGTCGCTCCCTCGCTGACGACCACCGGGCGTCCGGCGCGCAATTCCGCGATGGCGCGCTCGACCGCAAGCGCGCCGGAAGCCACGAGGGATGGAAAAAGACCGGAAATTTCAGACATTCTGCAGGAAAGCCCCTTTGCACGCCGCACCCTACATAAGGGTTTCCGCGCTCAAGAACTAGTCTCTAGCGAAACGCGGACCAATGCCATGAACCTTGCAACGCCTCCGCGCCACGAATCCCTCATGGTGGGGAGGCGCGCAGCGCCCGGTCTCGAACCATGCGGCGTCAAGAACGATGTTCCGGCGAAATGTCTGCCTTCGGCTCCCGCTCTCACGTGGCGCCGTCGTCGATCGCGTCCTCGTCGTCGCTCGACAGAAAGGCGAAGCGGCAACGCTTCCACGCTTGCGAGAGCTGATCTCACTGTAGCGTGGAAGACTCACTGTCAGAGCTTCACAAACCGATAGGCGAAGCGATCGGTCTCGCCCTTGATCGAGGGATCGAACACCTTGATCGCGTGCGAATCGTCCTTGTTCGCAAGCATGGTGCTTTCCGCGTCCAGTACGAAGCCGGCCGCCTCCACCTCCTCGCGGACGGACGCAGGGTCGATCCGATGCAGCGACTGGGCGTCGCTCGCGCCCGCTCCGGCGGCGGCGGCGTGGTCGACAATGACGTAGAACCCACCAGGCTTCAGCCGCTCGTAGACGACTCGATTGAAGCGGGCCGCCGTCGCGCCCCGGGTCTGGATCAACGCGGTGTGGAGATCGTGGTAGAACAGATGCAGCCACACGACATCCGCTGGTAGCGCAGCCTCCGGCATCGCCACGAGGTCCGCTGAGACGGCTTCGACGTTCTCTCGGCCCGGCTCCTTCGCAAGCGTCCGCATGCGGCCGACCGGATCGTTCTTGAAGTGGGCGACTTCGGCCGGCACGAAGCTGTAGACCCG
>Ga0182030_10003791_pt1 | contig 32290 bp, 21 predicted proteins | sample 812S3MmetaG_FD_121299 | JGI IMG/M metagenome (GOLD analysis project Ga0182030, IMG submission 121299) | Permafrost microbial communities from Stordalen Mire, Sweden - 812S3M metaG (Illumina Assembly) | ecosystem: Environmental > Terrestrial > Soil > Wetlands > Permafrost | place: Sweden... | reverse complement strand
ATCTTGATCGAAGACCGATCCGAAATTGCGCTCGAGGTCGCCGAGGAACTCGTCCAAGCCTTCGATGAACCCGTCGCCATCGACGACCACCGCCTCGACGTCCGACTGAGCATCGGTTTGGCCTCGGCTCCAGCCCTACTCAGCGCCCCGCTGAAGCCAGAGGTACTCCTCAAGCAGGCCGATGCCGCACGGCACTGCGCCCACCAGGCCAGTTCACACCTTCGGACATTCACACCCGATATGGACGCCGAGTTCGGCGACGACCCGGGATACGACGATGGCATCGCCCGACTGCAACTGCTCGGTGAATTGCGACGCGCCATCGAAGATGGCTTGCTGACCCTCTTGTACCAACCACAATTCGGTATGGCGACTGGTTCCGTCTGCGGAGTAGAGGCACTCGTGCGATGGGAACATCCCAAATTCGGCGCGCTGGAGCCCGCCGAGTTCTTACCGTTGGTCCGCGAGCACGGGCTGATGGACGCCATGACCGACCTGGTGCTCTCACGCGCCGTCGCTGACGCGTCGGGTTGGCATGCGGCCGGCGCTCCGATCCCGGTCGCGATCAACTTTTGGGGGCCCTCCCTCGAGGAAGAACTTCTGGCAGACCGCATTATGTCCGTGCTCGAGGCACACGCCATGTCTGCCAGCTCACTCACGATTGAGATCACTGAGGATCTGCTGGTGGCTGACCTCGCGAAAGCCCGCACGGTGCTTAATCGGCTGAGAGCGGCCGGCATCCGGGTGGCGATCGACGACTTCGGCAGCGGCTACGCCACTCTCACTTACCTGCGCGAACTCCCGATCGACGAGGTCAAGCTCGATCGTCAATTCGTCGCGCCGATCCTGCACGACGAACGCGCCGCCACCATCGCACGTTCGGTCATCGAGTTGGCCAAGGAATTCGGCATCGCCAGCGTCGCCGAGGGCGTTGAGGACTGGGAAACGGCCCAACGACTCAGGGAGTACGGGTGCGACGCCGTGCAGGGAAACTTCTTCAGCCGCCCGTTGCCTGCGTCCGAGATCCCCCACGTTTCGCCGAACGCAACGCTGATGGCGCAACAATCACGCCAGGGCACCGAGCCCTAAGATCGCACTTTTTCAGCCAGTAATCACTTGTACGCCAAGATATCTCGTGCCCGATGAATCAGATGATGACACCGGGAGCTTCTTCTGGATCCGTAGTGCCGGCCAGGTCGAGTTGCATCCATGCCACGTCGTGCCAGCGGTCGAGTTTCCATTCGACGCGCCGGTACAGACCGACGTCCTGGAAACCGAAGAATCGATGAAAACCGTTGCTGGCCTCGTTGGGTTGGGTTATCGCGGCAAACGCTCGCCGATAGCCGCGCTCGGTGAGCCGACGCAATAGTTGCGTGTAGAGCGTGCGGCCCCCGCCGGCACGGTGATGGCCCGGCGCCACGTAGATACCGGTCTCGGTCGACCACTGGTAGGTGGGAAGGCGGTTCAGCGTGTGCCCGTAGGCGAAGCCGACGATCTGATCATCACGTTCGAGGATGAGCCACTCGTGCGTTTCGCGGGCCGCGGTAATGCGTGCGGCCATCTCCCCCACACTCGGGACTTCGATTTCCCAACTGATCGCCGTGTTCTCAACGTAGGGGCGATAAATAGCAACGCAGGCAGCCGCGTCCTGGGGGGAAGCTTGACGCACACTGCTGATCACTTGCATCTCAGCAGTGTGCCAGTAGCTGTCGCGGGACGTCGCGTCGATCGCGTCGATTGCGTTATCGGTAAAGATCTTTCGAGCCAAGCAGCGGTATGGGTCCGGTCTGGCCGGCCAGATCAGCGTAGGCCTCCTGCTGATCGCTGCACAACACGGCGACTTCGAAGGCAACGAGCTCATCGGTGACGGCCCGGTTTCTGATAATGGCAGCGCAGATAACGGCACCGATGAAAAACAAGACCGCACTGACATCGAGCAGCCGCGCGAAGCTGGCGTCGGTCAGTGCGTCGGCCGCGATCAGCCCGACGCAGGCCACCGCGGTCAGTGCAGAAGTGCGGCCCACGACATTTTGGATTGCTGCCGCGATTCCGCTGCGCTCGGGCTCGACGGAGGACAAAGCGAGTGAGGTCAGCGGCGTGATGGTGATGACCAAGCCGACGGCCACCACGGTTATCCCCGGCATCAGGTCTGTCAGGATGTTGAGGTTTTCGCCGGCGGGGCGGATGAGCAGCAGCCCCAGCCCAGCCAGCGCCGGTCCCACCGTGACGAAAGCGCGGGGTCCAATGCGCGCGGCCATGGTGCCAACGCGCCTGGCGAATAGAAACGACAAGACAGGAGTGGGCAAAGTCGCCAAACCCGCGACGGTGGCCGAGTAGCCGGCGACCTCTTGGATGTACAGGGCAATGGCAATCGAGGCCAGCGTGAGACCGCCGTACACGAACGCGGTCGCCAAATTGGCACCGGCGAAATTGCGAATCGTGAACAGGCCCAACGGCAGCATGGGATGAGGAGCGCGGCGCTCCCAGGCCGCGAAAGCCAACAAGGCGATGACCCCCACGACCAACGATGCGGTGACGAGCGGGTCGGTCCAACCGCGTCGGTCGGATTCGATCAGTGCGTACACCGTCGCGCTCAGCCCAACGGCGGACAACACGGCTCCGCCGATGTCGACGCGGGCATGTTCGGCCGGCCCGGGCATCGGGCACAGCCAAAACGTCAGGCCGAAGCCGATAACCATCGGAATCGCCGACACGAAATAGATCCATCGCCAGCTGAGGAAGTCCACCGCTAACCCGCCCAGTACCGGGCCCAACGCAAACGCGGTTCCGGTCCACGCGGTCCAGGTCCCGATCGCCGTCGGTCGCTCGGCGCGGTCGAAGGCGGAGTTGATCAGCGCGAGCGAGCCGGGCACCAGAAACGCGCCCCCCAAACCCTGGACGACGCGCCCGGCGATCAGCATCGACGGCGAGGTCGCACCGGCTGCTAGCACCGCGCCGGTACCAAAGGTCGCCAGTCCGAAGCGCATCACCGGCACTCGCCCGATCAGATCGGAGATGGAACCCGCCAACAGAACCGTCGCCGCCAGAGCGAGCAAGTAGCCGTCGACGACCCACTGTTGGAAGGACAGGCCGCCGCCCAGGTCACGTTCGGTGGCCGGAAGGGCCAGGTTCGTGACGCTGGTATTGAGGAACGCGACCATCGACACCATGATCGCCACCACCAGAACCCGGCTCGTCGGCGCGGCGTCGCGTACGTTCACTGTTGATCCTGCAGGCCTTTAGCGGCGGGTTGAATCCGGTGGAAGGTGTCGTCACCATCAAAGCCTGAAAATGTTGCCGGGAGGTTTCTACGCGGCTTTTTCGCCGCCGTGTCGTCTTCAATTCGCCCCACATCATGAACACATAGAAGCGCCGGCGGATTTCACTCCGCCGGCGCCTTTAGATATCAATGCGCGGTTACGAACGGCCGCCGCCAGCGCCCCCGCCGGACACCTTGCCTCCGCCAGCGCCGCCGCCGGACAATTTGCCTCCGCCAGCACCGCCGCCGGAGAACTTACCTCCGCCGGCACCGCCACCAACACGATCCAACATGGATCCCTCCTAGCAGGACGATCACCTGTCTCCTTCCGGTAAGGAGACACTGGGTGATCGGCTAAGGCTACCCGGCCGAATCGACGCCAGAAAGATTAAAAATCCGCTATCCGCAATAGAACAAAACCGACGGACTCCGCTGAGTTCTCAGCCAGTGGAAAGTCGCGAATATTTCGACTTGAGGGTCCGCAGAATTCTCGCCGATTTGGTTCTTTTGTCATCTTTGCGTGGTCGTCCTCGGTACTCACCGAGCCTGGAATACTGGCGTGGCATGGCGCATGATTGATCGCCATGAATGACGACGAAGTGCGGGCCGCTCTACAAAACCATTGGGCAGCGTCTGATGCCAACGATTTTGAGGCCGAACATCAGATCTACCGCGAGGACGCAGTTCTCGAGTATCCGCAGTCAGGCGAACGTATTCGTAGTCGCCACAACATTCAGGCGTCACGCGCCGCCCAGCCGAACACCAAACGCTTCACAGTGCGCCGCATCCAGGGTGGCGGCGATCTTTGGATCAGCGAACTGGTCCTCACCTACGACGCCGATCCGTATTACGTGGTCAGCATCATGGAGTTCGACGATGGCCAGGTCGTCCGCGAGACACAGTACTTTGGCGAAGCTTTCGACCCAGGGCCATCGCGGGCTCAATGGGTCGAACGAATCGAGTGAAGCGGTGACTGAGACGGAGCCACAACCGGTCTATCTGCTGGCGGACAGTCAGCTGCTGTTCTGGAAGCGGCACGACCGACCGCTCCTCGAAGCGGCCATCGAAGGATTGGCTCGGGGCGAACGACTCAGCGCCTCCTATATCGGTGCCTCCAATGGGGACCGTCCGGAGTTCTACGAGCTCTTCGAGGCGGCGATGGATGACATCGGAATCACCGACCGTCGCATGATCGAATCGTCGTTCGGCCCGGACGACCGCGCCTTCCTGGAGCGTTCGCAGTTGATCGTCCTCGCGGGCGGCGACATCCGTCTCGGCTGGACGACGTTCGAGAAAACCGGCATGAAGGACGTGATCCTGGACCGGCACATCCACGGCGCGGTGCTGGTGGGCGTCTCGGCCGGCGCGGTCCAGCTCGGAACCTACGGGATCGTCGAGTCGCTGGAATCCCCCGCGACCGAGCTGCTCGACGTATTCAAGCTCGTCCCCGTCATCATCGACACGCACGACGAGCGAGCCGACTGGGCGCGGCTGTCGCGCACGATTCAGTCGCTGGAAGGCGCTGCCACCGGGCTCGGAATCCCCTCCGGCGGCGGCGTCATCGTGCACGCCGACGCCACTATCGAGCCCCTGCGGCGTCCCGCGCACGAATTCCGTTTCGATGGCACTGCGGTCACGCAATCACTGGTGTGCGCCGACGAGGACAACTGACGGGTGGCGCCGGCCGGTAAAGCCCGGCCGATGGTTTGCCAGCACGGGGCTTTACTCGTTCTTGACCAGGTATTGAATTACCTCGCCCAAGATGGCTGACATGAGTACGCTTCCTACCGTGGAACTGGGGGTTCTGGGACCTCTCCAGGTCCGGCAGGACGGTGCACCCGTCGCGATCCCGGGCGCCAAACCGCGCGCCATTCTCACGATGCTTGGTTTGCACAACGGATCGGTTGTGCCGGCCGACACGCTGATCAAGTTGCTGTGGGGCGACTATCCACCCCGCACCGCCGCTAAGGCCCTGCAGACACACATCTCGTCACTGCGCCGCACCCTGGGCGATGGCGTGGTGGTCACCGAGGGAGCGGGCTGGACTCTCGACGGGCCTGAGGTGGACGCGTCGCGCTACAAGGTGGCGGCGAAGGCAGGACGTGATGCCGCTGCCGCCGGCGACACCACCCAAGCGGCGGCGCGCTTCGAGGAGGCGCTGCTCCTGTGGCGTGGCATCCCCGAACTGCCCGACGGCCAGCGAGGGTTATCCGAGAAGACCCGCTGGATCGAAAGTCACGCCGCCCTCGTAGAGGATCGGGCCGACGCGCTGCTTGCGACCGGCCGCGCCGCGGAAGTCATCGGCGATCTCGAGGCAGCGGTGGCCGAGGCGCCGCTGCGCGAAAGGCGCTGGGGCCAGCTGATGCTCGCCCTCTACCGCGCCGGCCGACAGGGTGAAGCCCTCGGGGCTTACCAACGGGCACGGTCGCTGCTCGCCGAGGAGTTGGGGGTCGATCCCGGGCCGGAGCTTCGGCGGCTCGAAAACGCGATCGTCGCACAGGATTCCGCACTGGATGTTGCTGTAACACAACAGCTTCCATCGGTGACCCGCGCCGTGACTTTTCTACTCACTGATATTGAGGGATCGACCGCCGCCTGGGAGGCCGACGCCGCCGCGATGGCCGTAGCGCTCGCACGCCACGACGAGCTGGTCGAACAGGTCGTCACTTCACGCGGTGGACGGCTGATTAAAACGCGCGGCGAGGGCGATGCCACGTTTTCGGTTTTCGAGCGGCCGTCCGGGGCCGCTTCGGCGGCCATTGAGTTGCAGGACGCGATCACCCACGAGCCCTGGGAGTTGCGGGAGCCCATGCGGATTCGCGTGGCGCTTCATACCGGGGAGGTCGAGCTTCGCGACGGCGACTACTTCGGTCGGGCGGTCAACCGGGCGGCGCGCCTGCGGTCGCTGGCCGAGGGCGGGCAGATCCTGTGCTCGGGCGCGACCGCCGAGCTCGTCATCGACACATTGCCCGACGATGTGATGCTCACCGACTTGGGGATGCGCCAGCTGAAAAACCTCGCGCGCCCCGAGCACGTTTTCGAGCTCCGGCTGGAAACCGCCGAAGACAGTCCCCCGCCGCAGACGAGCGAACCGCCGATGGAGCGTCCCGGCCTGCCCGCGGTGCTGGTCGGCCCCGGGCCATTCGTCGGTCGTGGCCGCGAACTCGAAGGGCTTCTCGCAGCGTGGCAGAACGCGCTCGCGGGTAGCCTGCGCACGGTGCTGATCGCCGGCGAGCCTGGTGTCGGCAAGACGCGGCTGGCCGGCGAATGGTCTCGGCAGGCCTACGAGCAGGGAGCGGTCGTGCTTTACGGCCGTTGCGACGAAGATCTCGGCGCGCCCTATCAGCCGTTCGCGGAAGCCTTGCGGGCGCTGGTGCCCTGCATCGGCGCGAACCGGCTGCGGGCGCTGCGCGGCGCCGAAGCATTGCTTCCGCTAGTTCCGGGGCTGACCGATGTCCTGCCCGATCTCGCTCCCCCAACCCGATCAGACCCCGACACCGAACGCTACGCACTATTCGATGCCGTCGTCGCGCTGTTGGAAATCGCCTCGATAGGCGCGCCCATCGTCCTGGTACTCGACGACCTGCACTGGGCGGCCAAGCCAACGCTGCTCCTGCTCCGGCATCTGCTGCGCTTCGGTGACCACGCCCGCGTGCAGATCGTCGGCACGTATCGCAGCACCGACCTTGACCGCTCCCACCCCCTGGCGGCGATGCTGGCCGATTTGCACCGCGACGGCACGGCCAACCGGCTTAATCTCAGCGGCCTCGACGAGGACGACGTGACCGCGTACGTGGCCGAGGCAGGCTACGACGACGAGGAACTCGCCCACGCATTGGCGTCGGTCACCGGTGGGAATCCCTTCTTCCTCATCGAGGCCTTGCGCCACGTCGATGAAAGTGGCGGCGTTTGGGATCAGAGCACCCTGCCACAGGGGGTGCGAGAAGCTGTGAGCCGCCGACTTTCTCGGCTTCCGGCCGAGACCAACAAGGCCCTGGCCGCAGCAGCGGTCGTCGGCAGCCGGTTCGCCGTAGAGCTGGTGGAGCGTGTCGTCGGCGATGACCTCGTCGACGCGTTCGACGAGGCGCGCCAAGCCGGCATCGTGATCGAAGAGCCCGGCGGTAACTATCGGTTCAACCACGCCATCGTCCGGCAGTCACTGCTCGCCGAGTTGGCATCCGTGCGCCGGATGCGACTGCACCAAAGCATCGCCACGACACTGGAGACCTTGCCCGGCGCCGACGACGAGTTGCTGGCTGAGCTGGCTCACCACTACTTCGAATGCGCGTGGGCGGGAAATGCGGCCAAGGCCGTCTTCTACTGTCGACGCGCCGCGGACCAAGCGATGGCCCGCCTCGGTTACGAAGGGGCCGCCGACCTGTACAACCAGGCTCTGCACGCGCTGGAGGACATTGACGAGGAGCTGCCGGACCGCGACGAGCAGGCCGCCGAACTACTGGTCGCGCGCTGCGAGGCTCTGCTGGCCGCGGGTGACGTCGCCTCGGCCGTGAGTGCGGTATCCCAATTGCACAGTGCGACAGTCAATTCAGACCGATTGGCGGCATGGGCGACCTGCTTCGACGGTCAGCTGTCGATGCTGATCCATCCCGAGCGGTTGGACGAGGCCGAAGCCGCGTTGGGTACGGCGGCGGAAAAGCTGGCCGGATTAGACGATGCCGCGGGCGAAGCCAAGGCCCATACCGTTCGGGCCGGTTGCCTCGCGCGCCTCGGGCGAATTGCGGACTGCGAAGTCGCGTTGGACAACGCGCTGACCGCGGCGCGACGCGCGCGCGAACACCGCCGGGTGAACGCGGTACTGGCGGGTGCGCCGTTAGCGGCGCTGTGGGGACCCAACCCGGTTCCGCGTGCGGGCGGGCGCTGTCTTGACGTGGTGCGGCTGCTGCGAATCACGACCGACTCGCCCGCGGTCGAAGCAACGTCGACACGATGCCAAGCCGTGCTGGAGGCCTTCCGCGGACGTACTGCCGCGGCCCGACGGATGATCGACTCGGCCCGGCGCACGGTCACCGAACTCGGCTTGCGCCATGCGTTGCTCGAAGTTGAGCAGTTCGCCGGCATCGTCGAACTCGTCGTAGGCGATTCTGCTGCGGCCGAGCCGTATCTGCGTAAGGCCTACAACGGTTTTCGTCGCATGGGACTTGACGCCGATACCGCCGAGACCGCCGCGCTGCTGGGGCGCGCCTGTCTTGTGCTCGACCAAGAAGCCGAAGCGGACGAATTATGCACGGAGAGTGAGCGTCTCGCTGGCCACGCGCTGAAGGCGTCGATCGCTTGGCGAACGCTTCGGGCACAGCTGCTTTCGCGGAGCGATGATCACGACCAGGCCCGGCGGGTTGCCTACGCTGCCGTCAATCTGGCCGAGCATACCGACCTGTTGGTCGATCACGGCGACGCATGTTTAACACTGGCGACGGTCTTAGACGCCGCTGGGGATGCCGCCGGTGCACGAGCGGCCGCCGAGCGGGCGGCCAACCTGTACGAGCGGAAAGGGGCTGCGGCGCTCGCCGAGAAGGCGCGCCGCATGCTCGAAGAGCGCACCACTTCAACAGTTTCACCCCAAACGCCGAGCATTGAACCCACCAACGCTTGCGTGCAAGCGGGCAGCCAATTGATCGATGCCGTGAATCGCGAGGCCTGGCAAGAAGTGGCTCAGCTACTTGCCCCATACGTGTCCGTAGAAAGTCGACGGAAGATCGTCGGCTTCCCGCGGATCGACGTGCCATCAAGGCAGTGGCCCGAGGATATGAGGCATTATCTGGAGACCGGCATGGTGCGCTACCGTCACGCGCCTGTTGCGGTGCGCGGTGAGCGCCTTGCCCTCACCCGGCTGATGATAGGCACTGCAGACCTGAGTTCCGATGCACCGCAAGACGAGATGCTCCATTTAGCCGGCCTCGACGAGCAGGGTCGAATCGCGCTGCAGGTGTGGTTCGACATCGAAGACATCGACGCCGCTGTCGCCGAGCTCAACGCCACGCACGCCCGATTCGAGCAAGAGCAGGCGCCCGCGCGACGACTGGAAAACGCGGCAAGCCAAGCGATTGAGCGCTTCCTGGCGTGCTTTGCGGTCCGAGACTGGGACACCTCCGCCGAGATCCTGGCCGACGACATTTCGACCGAGGATCGTCGTCGGGTGGTGAATGCCGGCATCCGGCAGGACCGCGCTGCCGAGATAAAAGATTTCCGGTCGGCCGCCGACCTCGGGGTCACGAACGCGACGTCGGACGTCATTGCGACGCGTGGGGAGCGCGTCGTCCTTATTCGTTCTCGGTTATCGCGCAGCGATGAGGAACCCGAGTCGTTCCACGTCGATCTCCTATGGGTAGTCGAGATCAACGCCGACGACCGGATCGCGGCATGGGTCACGTTCGACCTCGACGACTTCGACGCTGCCATCGCCGAACTCGACGCCCGATACCTCGCCGGCGAAGCGGCCGAGCACGCGCACGCGTGGTCGGTTATCTTGCAGGGTTTCGCCGCGTTCAACGGGCACCAGCTCCCCTCGACGACGCCAGACTGGGTGAATATTGACCACCGCCGAGGGAGAGCGTTCTTGCCCGGCGACCTGATCCCATACATCCGTGCCACTTGGAATCTCACGCCGCAAGCCAAGATCTATATCGAGACAGTGCATCGGCTGAGTAACCTCGGAGCGATCGTCACGCAGGCGACACAAGGGACGTCGCCAGACGGCTTCGACGCTGAGTGGCTAGAGGTCAATCTTCTCACTGTCGAAGACGAGCTGATCAACCGCTGCGAGGTCTTCGACGAGGCGGACCTCGGCGCCGCGCTCGCGCGGTTCGGTCAGCTGAGCCGCCCGGCAACACGGCTGGAAAACGCAGCAAGCCAAGCGGTCGAGCGCTACTCGGCGCACTTTGCAGCCCGCGACTGGGATGCGCTCGCGAAGGTACTGGCCGACGACATCTCTATCGACGATCGCCGGCGGGTCGTAAACGCAGGGACCCGGCACGGTCGAGATGCCGAGATCGCAAACCTGCGGGCGACCGCCGACGCCGGATTCATATACATAACGTCCGTCGTCATCGCAGCCCGTGGGAAGCGCCTCATCCTCACGCGCACCGCGGGCCGCGACAACGGGTCCGAGGAGTTCCTGTCGGATGCGCTGGGCGTCCTCGAAATCAGTTCGCATAATCAGATCGCGGCGATCGTCATTTTCGACCTCGACGATTTCGACGCCGCCATGGCCGAGCTCGACGCCCGCTACCTCGCCGGCGAAGCGGCCGCTCACGCGCACGTATGGTCGGTGATCTCTGGGAGCTACGCCGCGATCAACCGACACGAGCTGCCGTTGACAACGCCGGACTGTGTCAACATCGACCGCCGACGGGAGACCGCGATGGGGCCCGGCGACCTGATCGCATATATCGGCGCCGGGCCGGACCGCGACCAAGACAACAAGGCTTATGTCGAGGCCGTGCATCGGCTGTCCGACGCCGGAGCAGTCGTCACTTACGCAGCACATGAGACCTCGCAAGAGGGTTTTGACGCCGAGTGGCGCGGGATCGCGGTTCTCACGATTGAAAGCGACATGATCAATCGCACTGAGGTATTCGACGAGGCAGACCTGGACACCGCGATCGCGAGGTTCGACCAGCTCAGCCGACCGGTGCCGCGGTTGGAAAACGCGGCAAGCCAAGTGGCCGAGCGCTTCCTGGCGCACTTCGCGGCGGGCGACTGGGGCGCCATGGCGGAGATCCTGGCCGACGAGTATTCCAGTGACGACCGCCGTCGGGTGGTGGGCGCGGGAGTCCGGCATGGCCGAGATGCCCAGCTCGCGGACATGGGGGCAATAGCCGACGTCTGGATCACCAAGGCCACATCGACCGTCATTGCGACCCGCGGCGAGCGCCTCGTGCTCATACGCGTCCGCCACTCGGACCGGGATGAAGGACCCGAGGGATTTCTCACAGAGGTGCTCGTGGTCGGCGAGATCAACGCCAACGAGCGAATCGTCGCGTCCGTCTCGTTCGACTTCGACGACATCGACGGTGCCTTCGCCGAGCTTGATGCCCGATACCTCGCCGGCGAAGCGGCGGCCTATTCGCACACGTGGTCAGCGATGACGGATGCTTTCGCCGCGATCAACCGGCACGAGCTACCCAAGCTGACGCCGGACTGGGTCAACATCGATCACCGACACGGAGCAGCGTTCGCGACCGGCGACATGACCGCCTACATCCACGACTTGTGGGACGACGCGCCGGACCTCCAGGTGTTCATCGAGTCTGTACATCGGCTGAGTAATCTCGGAGCCGTCATCACCCAGGCGGCGCATGGCACCTCGCAACACGGCTTCGAGGCCGAATGGCGGGAGAAGTCGATTTTCACGTTCGACGGCGATCTGCTCAGCCGCTGCGAACTCTTCGACGACGCAGACCTCGACGCCGCGCTCGCGAAGTTCGAAGAGCTCAGTTGGCCGACGCCGCGGCTGGAAAACACGGCAAGCCGGGTCAACGCGCGCTTCCTTGCGTGCGTCACCGCGCGCGACTGGGACGCTATCGCTTCGATTCTGGCCGACGACTTTTGCAGCGACGATCGGCGGCGGGTAACCGGCGCCGGAACCCGCCGCGGTCGGGATGCCGAGATCGAGAACATGCGCGTGGTCGCAGATCTCGGGGCGAACATCACGGTCGAGGTCATCGCGACTCGCGGCGACCGCCTCGTTCTCGCTCGTGCCCACTTCTCCTTTGACCAGCAGCAGCAGCAAGGGTTCATCGCTGAGGTGCTCAGCCTCGTCGAGACCGACCTAGACGGCCATATCGCTGCGGTCATCTTGCTCGACCTCAAGGACATCGAGACAGCGTTTGAGGAACTCGACGCCCGGTACCTTGCCGGCGAAGGCGCCGCCCACGCACACACATGGTCGGTCGTCGCCGGTGCTTATGCCGCGTTCAACCGGCACGAACTTCCCGCGGCGGACTGGGTCACAGTCGACAACCGACGAGCCACCCCGTTCGCGTCCAGCACCATGACCGCCTCCCTCCGTGCCATGTGGGACCTCACCCCAGACCTCAACATCCACATCGAGACGGTGCATCGGCTTAACGCTTTCAGCGCGGTCGTAACCCACACCGGATCGGGGACTTCGCCGGAAGGCTTCGACGCCGAGTGGCGGGCGATCGACATCTTGACGGTCGAAGGTGACCGGATCACCCGCTGCGAGGTATTCGACGAGACGGACCTCGATGCCGCGCTCGCGAGGTTCGACCAACTCAGCCGGCCGGCGCCGCGGCTGGAAAACGCGGCAAGCCAAGCGTACGAGCGCTTCCGGAGGTGCTTCGCCGCCCGCAACTGGGCCGCCATGGCGGAGCTACTGACCGCGGATACGTCTGTCGACGACCACCGACGGGTCGTCAACGCCGAGATCCGACGCGGTCGGGATGTCGAAATCGCGAACATGCGGGCCTTCGCCGACATTGGGACCGAGAGGAGTATGGCGACGGTCATCGCGACTCGAGGCGAACGCCTTGTCCTCTGCCGGACCTGTATCTCGCGCGAAGACCAGCAACCCGGGGGATTCCGCATCGAGCTGCTCATTATCGTCGAGACCACCGCCGACAAGCGGATCCTGGCACGCGTCGCATACGACCCGGACGACTTCGACGCCGCCATCGCGGAGCTCGACGCCCGATACCTCGCCGGCGAAGCGGCCGCCCACGCGCACGCTTGGTCGGTGATCAGCGGTGTGTTCGCCGCGCTGACACGGCGCGAACTGCCCTCAACCACAACCGATTTCGTCGACATCGATCACCGCAAGGGAACTGCTTTTGCGCCCGGTGAGCTGATGCAATACCTGCGTGCTGGCTGGGAAGTTAACCAAGAAGTCAGACCCTATGTCGAGGTTGTGCATCGGCTGAACAACCTTGGAGCTGTCGTCACCCATGCAGCGCAGTTGACTTCTCGAGAGGGCTTCGAGGCTGAGTGGCGAACGATCGACATCATGACGGTCGATGGCGACCTGATCAACCGCGGCGAGCTATTCGACGAGGCCGACTTGGAAGCTGCGATCGCGCGGTTTGATCAGCTGGACCGGCCGGCGCCGCACCTGGAGAACGCGGCCAGCCAAGTGGCCGAGCGCTTCCGAGCGCAGTTCGCGGCAGGCGACTGGGATGCCGCGGCGGAGATACTGGCCGACGGCTTTTCAAGTGACGATCGCCGTCGGGTGGTGGGCGCAGGAGTCCGACATGGTCGTCACGCCGAGATCCTGAACATGCAGGCGATCGTCGGCCTGGGCATCACGATCGAGACGACGACCGTCATGGCGACCCGCGGCGAGCGCCTTGTCCTCGTACGAACCCGCTTCGCGCTCCGCGATCCAGCAACCGATGCGTTCGTCGCAGAAGTTCTCGGCATCGCCGAACTCGACACCGACAATCGGATCGCTGCGCACGTCGTGTTCGACGCCGAGTACTTCGAGGCCGCCATCGCCGAACTCGACGCCCGCTACCTCGCCGCTGAGGCGGCACCGTATGCGCGCACATGGTCGGTCATCGCAGGGTTGTACGCGGGATTTAACCGGCAGGAACGTCCCGCAACGACACCGGACTTTATCTACCTCGACCATCGCCCGGTCATAGCGATCGAGGCGAGTGATCTGCCCGCATCCATCCATGCCTACTGGGACCTCACGCCGGACATCAGCATCTATACCGAAGCTGTGCACCGGATGAGCGACCGCGGAGCGGTCCTCACGCACATCTCGCGTGGCATTTCGCACGAGGGCTTCGACGCCGGGTGGCGGGGCGTCGACCTCTTGACGGTCGAAGGCGACATGGTCAACCGCTGCGAGGTCTTCGACGAGGCAGACCTGGACGTCGCGATCGCCAGATTTGAGGAGCTGCACCCACAGGCGCGGCGACTGGCGAACAGGGCAAGCCAAGTGGGTGAGCGGTATCGGGCGCACTTTGCGGCAGGCGACTGGGACGCCATGGCGGACATAATCGCCGACGACTTCTTCAGTGACGATCGCCGTCGGGTAGTGGGCTCGGGAGTCCGGATCGGTCGGGAAGCCCAGATCGCGGACATGCGAGCGATCGCCGACCTGTTTATCGCGAACATGACGTGGACGGACATGGCGACCCGCGGGGACCGCCTTGTCCTTTTCCGTGTGGGCTTTTTGGATCGCGATCAAAAACCCGATGCTTTTCGCACAGAGGTGCTCTGCATCGCCGAGATCGACACTGATGAGCGGATCGTCGCCTCCGTCTCGTTCGATCTCGACAACATCGACGCCGCTTTCGCCGAACTCGATGCCCGATACCTCGCCGGCGAAGGGGCCGCCCACTCGCACACGTGGTCGGTCATCGCGCGGTCCTACGCCGCAATCAACCGGCACGAACTCCCCGCGACAACGCCGGACTGGGTAAATACTGACCACCGCCGGGGGATAGCGTTCGCGCCCGGTGACGCCACCGCATACCTCCGTGCGTCGCAGGACCCCCAAGGCAGCGTTTACGTCGAGACTGTGCATCGGCTGAGCAACCTCGGAGCGGTTTTCACGTGGGCGGGGCATGGGACCTCGCAAGAGGGCTTCGAAGCCGAGTGGCGGGGGATCAACGTTCTGACAGTCGAAGGCGATCTGATCAACCGCGGGGAGATATTCGACGAGACAGACCTCGACACCGCGCTCGCCCGCTTCGAGGAATTGCAGCGACCGACGCAGCGACTGCAAAACGCGGCGAGCCGGGTTTACGACCGCTTTCAAGCATGCTTCGCCGCTCGCGATTGGGAGGCGATAACGGAGATGCTGGAAAATGACGTTTACACGGATGATCGTCGTAGAGTGGTGAATTTCGGTCTTCGGTCCGGTCGTGATGCAGCGATCGCCGAAATCACGGGTCTCGCCGACGTAGGGGTCAAGTACATAACGTCGGACATCATTGCGATCCGTGGCGAGCGTCTGGTCCTCAGTCGTACCCGATCCTCGGGCCGCGATCAGCGACCGGAGGCGTTCCACTCCGTCAACCTCGACATCCTTGAAATCAGCGCCAACGGAAAGGCCATGACACGGGTCGTGTTTGGCCCCGATGACATCGACGCCGCCTTCGAGGAACTCGATGCGCGCTACGCCGCCGGTGAGGCCGCCCCGCACGCGCACACGTGGTCGGCCATCGCCCAGGCGTGTACCGCGGTAAATCGAGGTGAGATGCCGCTGCTGGCAACTCAATTGGTAGACGTCGACCATCGATCCGTTGCCGCGATGGCGTCTGGTGACCTGCGAGCATACCTGCGCGCGGCGTTGGACGACACGGTGAGCAACAGGCTCTACGTTGAGGCTGTTCATCGGATCACCGATCTGGGCACGGTCGTCACCCATACGGTGAAGCAGACCTCACGAGAGGGCTTCGACGCCGAGTGGCGGATGATCGATGTCTTTTCGGTTGAAGACGGCATGATCAGCCGCTGCGAAATATTCGAGGAGGCAGACCTCGACACCGCGCTCGCTCGCTTTGAGGAATTGCGTCCCCACGCGCAACGACTGGAAAACGCGGCAAGCCAAGTGTACGAACGCTTCCAGGCGCGTTTCGCCACCCGTGACTGGGACGCGATCGCTGGGATGCTGACCGCCGATCTCTACAGCGACGATCGCCGTCCTATGGTCGGCGGCGGGGTCCGACCTGGTCGGGATGCGTTAATCGAAGACTTGCGGGCAGTCGTCGGCGTCGAGATCACTAACGGATCGGCAGAGGCGATTGCTACCCGTGGGGGGCGCCTCGCTCTCGCTCGTGCCCAATACTCGCGCAGCCACGAAGAACCCGACGCGTTCCATGTCGATTTCCTACAGCTAGTAGAGATCGACGCCGACGAGCGGATCACGGCGCTTGTCGCGTTCAATCCCGAAGACATTGATGCCGCCTTCGAGGAACTCGACACCCGCTACCTTGCCGGCGAAGCGGCCGCCCATTCGCACCCGTGGTCGGTCATCTCAGGGTTGTACGCCGGGTTCAACCGGCACGAACGTCCCGCTACGACAACGGACTTTACCTACCTCGACCATCGGCCGGTCATAACAATCGAGGCGAGTGATCTGCCCGCATCCATCGATGCCTACTGGGAGCTCACGCCGGACATCAGCATCTATGCCGACGCTGTGCACCGGCTGAGCGACCTCGGAGCGGTCCTCACGCACACCTCGCGTGGCATGTCGCACGAGGACTTCGACGCCGAGTGGCGGATGATCGCCATCTTCATGGTCGAAAACGACCTGATCAGCCGCTGCGAAATGTTCGACGAGGCAGACCTCGACGCCGCGCTCACCAGGTTCGAGGAACTGCACCCACAGACGGGGCGACTGGAAAACGGGGCAAGCCAAGCGGTCGAGCGCTTCTGGAAGTACGTCGCGGCCCGCGAGTGGGCGGCGATGGGCGAGACAATGGCCGATGACTTTTGCTCGCGCGATCGGCGTCGGGTTGTAAACGCCGGTGTCTTAAGCGGTCGTGCTATCCAAGTCACAAACATGCAAGCAGTGGCCGAGGTCGGGTTCGAGGGCCTTACGTCAAGCGTAGTCGCGACCCGCGGACAGCGCCTCGTGCTCGTTCGCGTTCGTTCCTCGGTGCGTGGCTCGGCACCCGGTGAGGTCGCCGCTGAGATGCTCAGCATCGTCGAAATCGACGCCGACAACCGGCTGGCCGCTTCCGACCTGTTCGACGCCGACGACATCGATGCCGCCTTCGCTGAGATCGATGCCCGATACCTCGCCGGCGAAGCGGCCGCCCACGCGCACACATGGTCGGCCATCGCGAAGGTGTGTGCCGCGTTGAATCGAGGCGAAATCCCCTCGACGATGCCACAATTCATCGATGTCGACCATCGATCGATGACACCAATCGGGCCGGGTGACTTGATGGCATACCTCCGCGCCGCATTAAAAGATACGGTGGAAAGCCGGGTCTACATGGAGGCCGTTCATCGGCTGACCGGTCACGGTGCGGTCACCACACATACGGCGAAGTCGACCTCCAGAGAGGGGTTGGAGGCCGAGTGGCGGATGATCGATGTTTTTTTTGTCGAAGACGGCCTGGTCAGCCGGTACGAGATATTCGACGAGTCGGACCTTGACTCAGCGCTTGCCCGCTTTGACGACTTGGAGCCGAAGTAACCTGTGTCAGCCTTGGCTTGACTGGATCTGTATGCCGCCGGGTCCAGCGATGGTGTTACTGCCGTTCGGGTTCCTGATTTGGGGGACGGCGCCGCCTGGCCCTTTCTCCCACGTGATGTGGTTGCCCGGTGGCCTCGATGGTGGCCACGGTTTGCACGGTCACGGTGTTCGCGGCACCGCTGACATCGACCTCACCGCAGGATCCGTACAAGGTGATGGTCGAGTCCTCGCGTTGGCTAGCGGGGCTTGGATGACTTCTGCCGGTGCTTCGCGACCGATAGTTGTCTGTGTCACGGTGGACAACGCGGTCGGGCATTCTCCTAAGCCCCTATCCGGGTGTCGTGATGACCTTCGATCGTGGGGATTCCATCTCGACGCGGCCGCAGTGAACCGATCGCTGGCGTTAGCGGGATGTGCAGTGCATCGACCAAACCGGGGGCCGCGTGACAGACCCATGGGACGGCGTTGATGGCGCGCATACCGGTCGCGAGTAGGCCGTGGTCGGTGGAGTCCTCATCGGAGTTGAATCCGGTTTCGAATTCGGCATCGAAGCTGGGCTCGCCTTCGATCATCACGCGCCACACGCCGTCGATGCCGCCAGCACGGCTCTTCGGCCAGTCCGGGGCTACGTCTTCCGCCATCCGGTCGACGTGCTCGATCGTGATCACTTCTTGGCCATCGATCACGCCGATGCAGCGGAACCAGACCGCTGCGACGGTGCCGGGTTCGATCACCCCGGACAGGGTCTCCAGTCTCCGCGATGACGGTGCGAACTCGCACGTTTCGCGAATCTCGTCTAGTTGTACGCCGAGTGCTTCGGCGACCATGGTGACCGCCGCACCCCAGCCGTACTTGATCACGCCGGGCATCATGATGCCGCCTTGATAGTCCATCGACTGACCGAAACCGAACAGCTCCCGCATTTCGTAGACGGTGTTGTCACGCGAGTAATCGGTGATCTCCAAGCCTCGGATGGAGTAGATCCGGTTCGACATCGATGCCATCGCGACGGCCAGCAGATCGCAACCGAAACCCGGTTCGATGCCCGATGAATAGATCGAGCTGCCGCCCTTGATGGCCGAGTCGACGATGCGCTGCACGGTCGACTCTTTGATGGATCCTCGCGGGTAGACCAGGCCCGGAACGGAGGTGGTGACGATGTTCTTGCCTGCCTCCAGAATGCGGCAAAAGTCGGTGATCGCCTCGCGCGGGCGGCTGGTTGCCGGCCCGGTGTAGATGATGCAGTCCGCGTCACCGGCCAGAATGGCGGCATCGTCGCGGGTCGCGGCCACGCCCAACGGGTCGATGCCGGCAATCGTGCCGGCATCCTTGCCGTCCTTGGATTCCGAGTGGACCCAGACGCCCACCAGTTCAAGGTTCGGGCGGTCCGCCACCGCGCGGATGGCCAACCGTCCGACCCGTCCGGTCGCCCACACCACGACTTTGTACGACTGCTCCGGGTGATCCAAGGGTTCCTGCCGCATCGTTGCGACTCCTCTCGCTATTGTCCTGTAATGATTACACATGTAATTTTTTCGTCACAGGCTTTTCTGGCGCCGGGATCGAACGGCAAGGGGCATTGAGCATGGGTGTGCTGGACGGCAAAGTCGCGATCGTCACCGGGACTAGCAGGGGCGTCGGCGTGGGCATCGCGCACGAGTTGTTGCGCGCGGGCGCCACGGTCATCGGCTGCTCGCGGTCACCGCTGGACACCATTCCCGGCGTGGACAGCGAGCCGGGATGGGCGGAACGTTCCGCCCAAATGGTCTGCGATCAGGGCGATTACCATGCGATTGACGCCCTGGTGACTGCCGTGGTCGAGCGCTATGGCCGCGTCGACATCCTGGTCAACAATGCCGGCGGGACCGTCCCCGCACCGCACGTCGAGGACATTCCCGCACTGGTCTCGCGCATCCAGGGCGCACCGCGCTCCGAAGACGACTTCGAGCGCACCGTGTTGTTTCATGCCTTCGCCATCCAGATGAACCTCATCAGCCCGATGTGGTTCGCCATCCGCGTGTACCGCCAGATGCGCGAGCAGGACGGGACCGGCTGCATCATCAATGTCTCCAGCGGCGCGGGCCATCCCGCGGGCTCGCCGACCCTGGTGTCCTACGGCGCGGCCAAGTCGGGACTCAACCACCTCACTCGTTCGCTTGCCGAGGAGTGGGGCCCGGCGGCCCGGGTCAATTGTGTGGCGCTAGGACCGACGATCACCGACAACTTCCGCTCGTTCGTCCTGCCCAAAGACGACCCAACCGGATCGACGTACTTCGATGCGCTGCCGCTCAAGCGTGGTGGCGAACCGGCAGAGGTCGGCCGCACGTGTGTGTTCCTTGCCTCTGGCGCAGCGGATTTCATCAACGGCACCACCATCGAAATCGACGGCGGCATGCTCCCGGGCGTGCTGTACGACGCCGGACTGAAGACCATCACCGATCTGCTCTGAAAGGACTGGAGTGACCCGTCGAGTAGTCCAATTCTCCACCGGCAATGTCGGAGTCCATGCGTTGCGCAGCATCATCGAACGTCCCGACCTGGAACTCGTCGGCGTACACGCACGCGGACAGGACAAGATCGGCCGCGACGCCGCGGACCTATGCGGGCTCGACCTGCCCACCGGAGTGCTCGCGACCGACGACATCGACGCGCTAATCGCCCTGAACGCGGACTGCGTGGTCTACACCTCTCAAGCCGAGACCCGCCCGCACGAAGCGCAAAACGAGATCATCCGATTTCTGCGGGCGGGCACGAATGTCGTTGGCACGTCGTTCGTCTGGCTGGTGGCACCCGACCAGGCCGACGATTGGTTGCGCGAGCCGCTGGCACAAGCATGCCGCGAGGGCGATACAACGTTGTACATCAACGGAATCGACCCTGGCTTCTCCGGCGACACCCTGGTGTACACCGCACTGAGCTTGGCCGCCCGGGCCACCACGGTCACAGTGCAGGAGATCTTCGACTATGGAACCTACGATGACGCCGAATTCACCGGTGTGACTTTCGGTTTCGGGACTGCGCCGGATCACCTACCCATCCTCTTCTCCCCCGGCGTCCTCGCGTCGATGTGGGGCGCCCAGGTTCGCAGCCTGGCCACCGATCTCGGTATCGAACTCGAGGAGGTGCGGGAGCGCTACGACAAGTGGGTCACTCCTGACCTGATCGAGTGCACCATGATGAACGTCGAGCCGGGCACCGTGGCCGCCGTCCGCTTCGCGGTCGAAGGCGTGCGAGGTGGCGAGGTGACCATCACCATGGAACACGTCAACAGGCTCACCGATGCGGCGGCGCCGGATTGGCCGTATCCGCCCGACGGACATCCCGGTGTGCACCGCGTCCGCGTCGAGGGCAGCCCCGGCATCGAGATCAACACCCACGTAGGGGTTTCGGGCATCGATCATAACCAGGGCGGTGTCATCGCCACGGCGGCCCGCGCCGTGAACGTCATCGATGCCGTGTGCCGGGCTCCCAGCGGAATCCTTGCCGCGCATGATCTGCGGCCGACCGACCACGTGCGCGGCGTGCTGTGGTAACCCGAACGCCATGACTGCACCCCGCCGGCCGCCCACCGGCACTCAAGCCCGCGCCGAACGCACCCGCGCGGTCGTCATCGACGAGACGGTGCGCTGCATCCTCGACGAGGGATTCGCCCCGCCCAGCGTCCGGCACATCACCGACCGCGCCGGGGTGACCTGGGGGGTGGTCCAATACCACTTCGGCGACCTGGACGGTTTGTTGATGGCGTTGGTGGACAAGGGTTTCGGCGAATTGCTCGACGCCCTCGACGAGCTACCCCCGCCGGCCGTCCGCAAGGGCAGCGTGCGCGCGCGCACCGCGTTCGTCATCGACACGATCTGGGATGCGTTCTCCAGCCCTACGTCGATGGCCGCTCTAGAGATCCTCATCTCGACACGCGGCCTTCGCGACACCGTCGCCAACACCCACCTCGCCGACCTGATGGTCACGCTGACGAAGCTGGGCCGACACCTGGGAGAAGGCCTGTCCGCGCCGCACGCCGGCCGGATCGGCAACCTCATCTGGGCGACGTTACGCGGCATGGTCGTCGCTCAGATGGTGTGGCCAGAACCCGTGGACTCCTCCCGGGACCGCGAGGCGCTTGTTGATGTGATCACCGCTTACGTCGAATCACGCGGCGGCTGAACGAGGTTACGGCAGAACTACGGCAGATCGGTGGACAGGAATGTCAGTGGTAGTCCGAGGACTGAAATCTCGATCTCGTCGAGTTCGTACCCGTCACCGCCGCGGTGCTGATGGAAGCGAGTCTGCGCGCCGTATCGCTGCGCCACCTGCTCAGCGGCCGGGGCGTCTCCGACACGGATCACCACCGAATACACGCCGGGGCCATTCAGCTGCAGGAAATTTGCCACCGCATTATCGCCGTCAGCAGCAGAGGACAGTGGGGTCACCAGTTCAAGTCCACCGTCCCAGTCCAGCAGCACCCGCAGGCCCACGTCTTCGAGCTCGATGGTCTGGAAACGAAAACCCAACTCCGAGAAGAATTGCACGGTATCCGAGAGCTGCTCCTGCGGCACCGCAAACACCACGTGATGAACGCTGGCTGCTCGACCCGGTTCGTTCGCGTATTCGGCCACACAAAAACATTACACATTTTATCGTTTAGCTGAGTCACCATCCCCGGGAAGGATTCACCATGAGGTCGACGACGGGCAAGACATACAAGGTTGTGGTCTGGGCGACCGGCGGCGTCGGGCGTTATGCCATCCGCACTGCGGCCGACCGGCCCAACCTCGAACTCGTTGGGGCATGGGTTCACTCGGCCGCCAAAGACGGTCAGGACATCGGGACCTTGGCAGGTATCGAGCCCATCGGCGTCACCGCTACCCGCGACGTCGACGCCGTGCTCGACGGGGATGCCGACTGCATCATGTACGCCGCTCCTGCCGGCCCTCGGCCCAAAGAGGCGCTTGCCGATTTCTGCCGGATCCTGGCCGCGGGCAAGAACATCGTGACGACGTCGCTGCCCGGCCTGGTGTACGAGAAGGGGTCGCTCTCCGAGCGGTATCTCGAGCCCATCCGCGAAGCCTGCCGCGCGGGCAACAGCTCGATCTACTCGTCCGGCATTGAGCCGGGCTTCGGGTGTGACCTCTTCCCCATCGCCCTGCTGTCCATGTCGCACCGGGTGTACTCAGTTCGCGGTATCGAGATCACCAATTATTCGGAGTATCCGGTCGAGTTCGATGTCCGAGAGTTGTTCGGTTTCGGCCAACCGCTGGACTACCAGGGCGGTCTCAAGCGCCCGGGGGTGCTCAAGTGGGGGTGGGGTGCGGCGGTCACAATGGTGGCCGATGCGCTTGGTGTCGAGCTCGACGAGATCCGAGAAACCTGCGAGTTCCTGCCCACCCCAAGGCGACTCGACACCGCCTGCGGAGTCATCGAAGCCGGAACGGTCGGCGCGACCTACGCGCGCTGCGTCGGCGTGGTGGACGGCCAAGAAGTGATCACGATCGAACACGTCGACCGGATGGCCGACGATCTCGCGCCAGAATGGCCGACCGGCCGTACTGGCGGCACCGACGGCATCTGGCGGGTCATCATCGATGGCGAGCCGTCCTTCGACGGAGAATTCGAAGTCGGATACCGCGACGATGAGAGCGCCAGCGACCACGGCCTGCTCGCCACCGGGATGCGCGCAGTCAACGCCATCCCGTGGGTGTGTTCGGCACCCGCGGGGATTGTCGATGCGCTGCATCTGCCACTCACGTCGCCGCTCGGCGCACTGCACCCACACCGAGACGGTGTGCCCGCGTTCTGAGGACCACGATCGTCAGCGACTGTCTCAGCTGCGCGCCGAGTTCTCGACGATGATCTCGCACGCCGTGTCGTAGAACGCGCTGATGAGCGTCGAAAAGGAGAGCTGGAAGGGGTAAATCATGTGCACGTCCAGCCGCTCGAGGTTCCACCCCGGTAGTACGGGCACGATGCTGCCGTCGCGTAACTCGTTGGTACAGATGATCTGGTTCGGCATCGCGCCGACGCCGAGCCCCTCAAGGATGTACTGCTTGCACACCTGGAAGTTGTTGGTGCGGGCGCGTACCGGAGGCGATAGCTCGTAGCGCCGCTTCTGCTTGGCCACCGTCAGCTTGCGTGGGCCGCCGCAGAAGCCGAAGTCGATGAACGGCAGTGTGTTCAGCTGCGGCGGGACGGTGATGGGCTCCGCCAGTTGCTGTACGAAATCCGATGACGCGCAGAGAAACAATTCAAGGCTGAAGACCTTTCGCGCGATCAGGGTCGAATCCTGTAGCGGCCCAGTTCCGAATGCCACGTCGAAGCCATCATTGACCGGGTGGACCATATCGTCGACCAACCGAATGTCCAGCCGCGAGTGGGGATAACGGTGCAGAAACGTCGCCCCAACTCGCGACGCATAGTCGATGCCGACAAAGGCCGGCATGGCAACTCGCAGCTCACCCTGTGGCTCTTGCTTACTGCCCTCCACCAACGCACGCACGCCATTCGCCTCGGCCAGGATCTTCACCCCGTGGTCGTAGATCTTCTCGCCGAGGTCGGTGACCGTGAGCTGATGCGTGTTCTTGCGCAGCAGCTTGATGCCGAGGTCGGATTCCAACCTGCTGAGCTTGCGGCTGACGGTGGATTTCGGCATACCGAGCAACGTGGCCGCTTTCGACAGACTGCGGCATTCGACCACCTTGCCGAAGACCAGCAGCGCATCGACGTCGAACGGAAGGTTTTGCTCCATCGCCCGAGTGTTCCAGAAATGAAACAGCGTGTTGCAATTTGGACCCTTTTTGATGGTCTTGTCAAGTGTTACGTTCGGCCTTCAGGCCCAATGTAGGAGCACTCTTATGAGTACCGAAGCCCTGGTCACAAAGCCGGCGAGCGGGCTTTGGACCGACGCGTACCCGGAGTTGGGTCGCGGCCCCGTCTCACTTGAGGACTGCGTTTCAGAGGAGTTCTACGAGAAGGAACGCGAGCACGTCTTCCGGAAGACCTGGCTCTATATGGGGCGCGTCGAGAGAGTGCCGCGGTCCGGCAGCTATTTCACCCGCGAAATGACATTCCTGAACACCTCGATCATCATCGTGCGTGGCAAGGACAAAGTCATTCGCGCCTTTCACAACATCTGCCCGCACCGCGGGAACAAGATCCTTTGGAGCGACGACCCGTTTGAGGAAGTAGAGGGCCGAGCACCGTTGCTCTACTGCCGATTCCACGGCTGGCGCTACAACCTGGACGGCTCCCTGATCGCGCCGACCCGCAAGGACTTGCTCTTGGACTTCGACGCCGACAGCTGCCGCGTCCCGGCGATCCAGTGCGAGGTCTGGGAAGGCTTCATCTTCATCAATCTCAACCCACACAACACCGAGTCGGTTCGCGATTACCTCGGTGAGCTCGCGCACGGCCTCGAGGGCTACCGCTTCGAAGGGCCGCACCAGGTCTACAAATTCAGCGCCGAACTGCAGTGCAACTGGAAAATCTTCGTGGACGGCTTCGCGGAGAGCTACCACGGCCCGTATCTGCACGCCTCGTCCTTCGGCAACCTCACTGCGGAGGCCAAGGAGGCGCTTGACAAGCCGAATCCGTTCACCGATGCGCTGGCCTACCAACTCAAGGGCCCGCACCGGATGTTCTCCTTCTCCGGCGAGCCGTCCCGAAAAACGCCATACTCCAAACCCATCGAGTGCGTCATGGAGGCCAGCGCAGCCGGGCCATGGAACAAGCGCGCCGATCGTGGCCCGATGCCGCCGGGAATGAATCCCACGCGCTCGGAGAAGTACGGCTTCGATTCGTACCAGTTCTTTCCGAACTTCGTACTGATCTTCGGCGCATCCGGCTTCACAGTCCACACCCATTGGCCCACCGGGCCGCACTCGCACCTCTTCGAAACGGAGATGTACTACCAGCCCCCGACGACCCACAAGGAACGGCTGGGGCAGGAACTGACGGTGACGTTCCTCAACGACATCATCCTGGAAGACGCCAGCCCGTCCGAAGGGTTACAACAGATGCTGAACAGCGGTGCCCTCACTCATTTCACGATGAATGACGAGGAGATCCTGCTGCGCCATCTGCACAAGGTGGTTGGCGACTACGTCGAAGCCGGCGAGAAGGCGAAAGCCCAGCGATGAACACTTCTCTGCCGCCTGAATTTTCGATACTCGAACACCTGGTCGCGGACTGGGCTATCGAGGACGGGCACGAGCGCTATCTCAAGCGCGTCAACAGTTCCATGGACGAGATCCAGGCGTTCTATGACGAAGTCTTTCCTCAGGCCGAGGAGGCGGTCGCGTACATCGACAAGTTCGACTACAGCGAGCCGCTGCCTGAGGATGTCGCGAATCTACGCAATCTGCTCTACTCGCTGATCACCGTTTCCCTGGCGGTAGAGCTGTGGAAGCAACCGCGCGTCAAGCATTCATCGCACACCATTCTCAGGCGATCGGGCTGAGCCATGACACTCTCCTCCGCGCAGGTCGAAATCGTTGATCTGACGCCCAAAATCGGTAGTGAAATCAAGACCGATCTCGACACGCTGCTCAGCGGCCGCGCGGCCGACACCATTCGCGACACCTTGGAGCGCCGCGGAGTTATCTTCTTCCGCGGCTTGAACATTACTGATGACCAGCAAGTGGCCATCGCCAAGACTCTTGGCAACATCGTGCAGAACGAGGGCGAGGGCGGCATCTACAAGATCTCGCTCGACAAGGACGTCAACCAACGAGCCGAGTATCTGAAAGGGTCAATGTTCTGGCATTTCGACGGCTCGCTGCAGCCCTTTCCGAATCTTGCGGCCGTGCTGCGGGCCATCAAGCTTTCGGAAACCGGTGGACAGACCGAATTTTGCAACACCTATGCCGCGTACGAGGATTTGCCGCAGGCGGACAAGGACGCCATCGCCGGGCTTCGGGTGGTGCACAGTGCGGAGCGATCGCAGTACTACGTGCGCCCCGAGATGAGCTACGAGGAGATCACGTTCTGGCAGAAGTCGCCCACCAAGTCCTGCCCGCTGGTGTGGACGCACCAGTCCGGGCGTAAATCGTTATTGGCCGGTGCGACAGCGGATTACGTGATCGGGATACCTGTAGAGGAGAGCCGCGCACTACTGGCGCGCCTTCGCGACTGGGCCACCCAGCCCCAGTACGTCTATCGGCATGACTGGCAGCCGGGCGATCTGCTGATCTGGAGCAACACGGGCACCATGCATCGCGTGCTGCCCTATTCCATCGACAGTGGCCGGCTCATGCACCGCACCATCCTCGCGGGCGAAGAGCCCTTGCAGTGAAACTCGGCATCGCCACGCCCGTCGTCACCAACGTCGCCGGGGCCGCGTTGGAGTGGGAAAAGGATGCCACAGTCGAGGACATCGGGCTCGTCGCCGAGACCGCGGATCGGCTTGGCTACCACCATATGACGTGCAGCGAACACATCGGGCTACCCTCGACCGAAACCGCCCGGCGCGGTGCCCGGTACTGGGATCCGCTTGCCACGTTCGGCTATGCGTCGGCTCGCACCAAAAGGATCCGCTTCGCCACCATGACCCTGGTGCTTGGCTATCACCATCCGCTCGCGATCGTAAAGCGCTACGGCACACTGGATCATGTCAGCGGTGGCCGGGTAATCCTCGGCGTCGGCGTGGGCTCGCTGAAGGAGGAGTTCGACCTTCTCGGCGCACCGTTCGACGACCGTGGCGCCCGCGGCGATGATGCGCTGCGGGCATTGCGTGCGGCGTTGGCGAGTAATGAGCCGTCTTATGACGGTGAGTTCTACTCGTTTGGCGGCCTGACCGTTGATCCCTGTGCGCTGCAGCCGCACATGCCGATCTGGATCGGTGGCCGCACCAAACGCTCGTTGCGGCGGGCGGTCACGCTTGCCGACGGCTGGTGCCCGTACTACGTCTCGATCGACACCGCCGCCGAGTGGCTGCAATCGTTTGAACTGCCTGCTGGTTTCGAGGTAGTGATGCCCGCCGACAAGCCGCTCGATCCGGTCGGCGAGCCGGAGGTGACGCGAGAAATTCTGAAGACCATGGCCTCAGGAGGCACCACGATTCTGTCCGCCCGATTCATCCATCGCTCGCTGGCTCATTACCTTGAGCAGATTCACGCACTCGTCGAACTGAACGAGGACCAAACATGACCGCTGAGGCAATTAACCACGTCTACTACGATCCATGGGACGCTGAGCTCAACGCCGACCCCTATCCAATGTTCAAGCGATTGCGCGACGATGCACCGCTGTACTACAACGAGCCCCACGACTTCTATGCGCTGAGCCGATTCGACGACGTCAATCAGGCACTCGTCGATCACCGCACCTTCAGCTCCGCCAAGGGCGTGGTATTGGAAATCCTGAAGTCCGGCATGGAGATTCCTCCGGGGACCCTGATCTTCGAAGACCCCCCGATCCACGACATCCACCGAAATTTGCTCTCCCGGGCCTTCACGCCACGCAAGATCAACGCCCTAGAGCCCAAGGTTCGCGAATTTACCGCGCGCTGCCTCGACCCCCTCGTCGGTGGGGATCGGTTCGACTTCGTCAAGGATCTCGGCGGGGTCATGCCGCTGCGCGTCGTCGGCATGCTCTTCGGCATCCCAGAGCACTTTCAGGAGCTTGTCCAAGAGGATGGCGACCGACGACTACGCACCGAACGCGGTGGGAAGTTGGATAATCCCGAGGGCATGCCCGATGGCGAGGTGTTCGCCGAATTCATCGACTGGCGGGTGGACCACCCCGCCGACGACCTCACCACCGAGCTACTCGAAGCTGAATTCGAAGACGAAACTGGCACACTGCGGCGACTGCATCGCGAAGAACTTTTGATGTTCATGAATGTCGTTAACGTTGCCGGAGCCGAGACGACCACCCGCCTCATCGGCTGGTCCGGAAAGCTGTTGTCCGAGCATCCCGATCAGCGCCGCCGACTGGCTGCCGACCGATCTCTGTTGCCGGGAGCCATCGAAGAAATTCTGCGGTACGAACCGCCGGCTTTGCAGGCGGCTCGGTATGTCACGCGCGATGTGGAGTACTACGGCCAGACCGTTCCGGAGGGCAGCGCGATCCTGACATTGATCGGCGCCGCCAACCGCGACGATCAGCGATTCGGCCCCGACGCGGAGGATTTCAACATCGCCCGCCCGCCGCGCCAGCATCTGACGTTCGGCGTCGGGGCCCACTACTGCCTGGGCAACGCGCTGGCCCGCATCGAAGGGCGCATCGCGCTCGACGAAGTATTGACCCGCTTCCCCGACTGGGACGTCGACCTGGCAAACGCTGTTTTCTCCTCGTCATCGGCTGTTCGGGGCTGGGACAGCATGCCCGCACAGGTCTGAGCCTTAAAACTCCACAGCCGCATGGCCGTTAGTCGTCTAGGGCCCGCCCCTGGGCTGCCGTCAGTTGGCCAGCAAGGAGCTGTAATAGACGGTGTCGGCCACCGACACCGTGCCGTCATTCTGCGGGATCGCCACAAGACCGTTGTCGGCCAACAGCTGGTGCATCGGAGTACCGGTTGTCCGCCAGCCCAGGTTCTCCAGATAGGTGGCGACGTCGTTTCGGTCGCCCTCGAAGCCGAGTTCGGAGAAGTCAAGGTCGAGGCCGTGTTCGCGCCATTTCGCGCTGGCTCTCTGCATCAGCTCCCGCACTCGATCCTTGTCGACCTCGGGCCTGTCCGGGACGGCTTCGCACGCGAGTCGACTGCCCTCGCCGCTAAGTGCAGTGATGTTTTCCAGCAAGCGATCCTGAGCTTCCGGGGGCAGATACCCGAAGAGCCCCTCAGCGATCCACGCCGTCGGCCGGCTCGCGTCGAGGCCAGCCTCGCGTAGGGCTGTCGGCCAGTCTTGCCGTAGATCGATGGCGACCGTGCGCAGGTCGGTCTGCGGGTTGGCGCCCAACCCTTCCAGGGTGACGGCCTTGAACTCGATCACCTCGGGCTGGTCGATCTCGAACACCGTCATGTCGGCGGGCCACGCCAGCCGGTAGGCGCGCGCGTCGAGACCGGACGCCAGGATCACGGCCTGACGGATCCCGGCCTGGGTCGCATCGCGAAAGAAGTTGTCAAAGAAGCGAGTTCGGGCGGCCATCGCGTCCGGCATGTGTTCGAGCTTCCAGCTGGACTCGTGGTGGTCGACGTCTGCGGCGTCAAGCTCGCCGGCGGCCCAGCGCGTGAAGAAGTCGACGCCCACGGCATTGACCAGCGGTTCGGCGAAGCGGTCCTCGATTATGGGGTTGTCAGCTTTGGTGGCGATCGCGCGGGCAGCTGCCACCATCGTGGCGGTAGCGCCCACGCTGGTGGCCAAATTCCAGGTGTCGTTATCTGTGCGTGGCATGCGCCTGTTCTCCAATGTCGGCATTAGCGATATTTAGCTAGTATAACAAATCGTCCGGCGCGACGCAGTGGCGGCCATGGCCCATATCGTGTGACGATTGGATGTTGCCGGCCAACCGCTTGGACTGATGGCTTTCCGCGGCTTGCGACACCGGCCCCAGATCTGCGGCGTTCCGCCACATCGAAGGAGAAACATGTCACCTCAAGTTGTTCTCGTTACGGGCGCACTCACCGGCATCGGTCGCGCCACCGCTGTGGCCTTCGCGAACAAAGGTGCCAAGGTCGTCGTGTCCGGGCGCCACGACGACAAGGGCCAAGCCCTTGTCGCGGAGTTGAAAGCGCTTGGCGCTGAGGCGGAATTCGTTCGGGCCGACGTTACCCACGAAGACGAGGTCCGCAATCTTGTCGACAAGACGGTAGAGAGATTCGGCCGTCTCGATGTTGCCGTGAACAACGCCGGCTTCGAAGGCGAGATCGGCCCCATCCAGGACGCCACGGCCGAAAACTTCAAGGCCGTCCATGAGACGAACGTCCTCGGGGTATTCCTGAGCATGAAATACGAAGTGCGCGCGATGACGGGCCAAGGCAGCGGCAGCATCGTCAACATCTCCTCGACCTACGGGCACAAGGCGGCAGCTGGTGGAACGGCTTATGTCAGCAGCAAATTCGCGGTCGAGGGCCTGACCAAGACGGTCGCGCTCGAGCAGGGGAATTCAGGTATTCGGGTGAACGCGGTCGGGCCGGGTCTGACAGACACCAATATGGCCGATCGCTTCACGGGCTCCGCGGAAGTCAATGATGCACTGGTAGCGACGATCCCGCTTCTTCGACGGGGAAATCCTGAGGAACTTGCCAACGCCATCGTGTTCATTTCGTCCCCAGAAGCGTCCTACATCTCCGGCACGGTGTTGGACGTAGACGGCGGCATGTCGGCGACCTGACCGGCCGGGGCTACTTCAGGCCGGCGCAGTCACTGCTTCTGCAGGGTGAACTGGATGACGTCGGTGTAGCCGATCCGGAATCCCTTGGCGCAGCCGGTCAGGTACTTCATGTACCTCTCGTAGACCTCGTCGGACTGAATCTCGATGGCCTCGCTTTTGTGTGCCTCCAGCGCCTCTGCCCACAAGTCGAGGGTCTTGGCGTAGTCCTGCTGCAGCGACTGGCTGCGGGTCAGCGTGAAACCCGCCTTCGATGACGGCTCCTCGACCATCTCGATCGACGGCAGCTGACCGCCCGGGAAGATCTCGGTCATCATGAACTTGAGGTGGCGAGCCAGCCAAAACGTAAGCGGCAAACCATGATCGATCATCTGCTGCTTTGTGAATCCGGTGATCGTGTGCAGCAGCATCACACCATCAGCCGGCAGGACGCTGCAGGCCATCTTGAAGAAGTCGTCGTAGCGGTCGTGGCCGAAGTGCTCGAAGGCGCCGATCGACACAATGCGGTCGACGGGCTCGTCAAACTGTTCCCAGCCTTTGAGCAACACCCGCCTGGTGCGGGTGGTCTCCAGCTGGTCGAATGATTTCTGCACGTGGGCGGCCTGGTTCTTCGACAAGGTCAGGCCGATGACGTTTACGTCATACTTGTCGATCGCCCGCCGCAGGGTGGCGCCCCAGCCGCAGCCGATGTCGAGCAAGGTCATGCCGGGCTGCAGACCTAACTTGCCCAACGCCAAGTCGATCTTGGCGATCTGCGCCTCTTCCAGCGTCATGTCCTCGCGCTCGAAGTACGCGCAGCTGTAGGTCTGGCTGGGATCGAGAAACAGCCGGAAGAAGCCGTCGGATAAGTCGTAGTGCGCCTGCACGTCGTCGAAATGCGGCGTTAGTTTGGCGGCCATAAAGTTGCGTCCTGCCTTTCCGGCGTGGAGGCGATCCAAGGATGCGTGCGCGAAGCGCACCGAGAATCCCCCCAGGATGCTCGCTGCATGGTATCCGATTCAGGGTAGCCCTCGGAGTTTGACCAGCTCAGGGGTGTGAGCACCTGGGCTTGGCGCGCGATCCACGTTCGGCGGTTTGGTCCCCACCGGTGTAGCGTCAGAGGTGCTGAGACTCTCAGCTGGTTGGGAATTTCAGCCGTCCGCTGCAGGACTCGACGAGCGTTGGCTCCGAGCCCCTAGATGCCGGTGATCGCCCGGCGAAAGAAAAAGATCAACGTTGCGGCTTTTTCAAGCAGCAAATTATCAGTCGAAAGTCGTTACATTGCAATACATTACGGAGCACGTGCCACTATGAATAGAGGTCGATTGCACAGAAGGCTCATCGCATGACTTACTGCATAGGGGTAATGCTGGACAAGGGCATGATTTTCGCTTCAGACTCCCGCACGAATGCCGGGGTTGATAACTTCGCCAAGTTCTGCAAGATGACGGTATTCGAACGTCGCGGCAACCGCGTTCTCGTTCTGCTGAGTTCGGGAAACCTGGCCGGAACTCAGGCCGTTATCAGCATATTGACGCAGCGTTGTGCTGACGGCGACGCGGAGACCAATCTCTTCGGTGCCCGGACGATGTTCGACGTCGTGCGGCTGGTCTCCGACGCGACGCGCGATATCGAGAAACGCGACGCCGGGT
>Ga0182030_10003790_pt1 | contig 32293 bp, 24 predicted proteins | sample 812S3MmetaG_FD_121299 | JGI IMG/M metagenome (GOLD analysis project Ga0182030, IMG submission 121299) | Permafrost microbial communities from Stordalen Mire, Sweden - 812S3M metaG (Illumina Assembly) | ecosystem: Environmental > Terrestrial > Soil > Wetlands > Permafrost | place: Sweden... | reverse complement strand
GTGATTGAGCAGATGAAGTCTGCCGCTGCCCGCCGTTCGGCAACGGAGAAGGCACAGGCCGAGGCACTGGTAGCCAAGCTCGCGCCGGTGGTGCTCAGCTTTACCCGCAAATCGGGCGAGAACGGACACCTGTTTGGTTCCGTCACCTCTGTCGATATTGCCAGCGCACTGGAAGCTCTGGGCTTTGAAGTGGATCGTCGCAAGATTCAGTTGGACGAGCCGCTGAAGAGCATTGGCGAGTTCAACGTGGCCATCAAGCTGCACCGCGAAGTGACCGCGCAGATCAAGGTTCAGGTACTCACCGATGGTGTTGCTGAAGCCGAGCCTGCTACCGAAGCAGTGGCCAGCTAGCTGATCTGATCAACCTAACTGTACGCGCCGCCGCTCGGCTTGCTGAGTGGCGGCGCGTGTTTGTTGCTTATAGCAAGATACTTTTCATCACTCACTCAAAAAAGTTCTTTTCCCTCTGCGCCGCCGCTGTCTACGATCAGTTTTTTTACGGCTTTAGTGATCTTGTCCTGGAAGCCGGGAAACTGCTCAACCTTGCGCATCGAGAAGAGAAAACGTGCGCGGTTAGTAGTGATGGTCTTGTCTTCATGATTCTCTTTGTCGTAACAGGTGCGTGCGATCTTGCCGCTTTGTGAAGTTACAGTCAGCCTTAGTAACTCCTCGCGTGAGTTATGCTGATCGCCGGGATCGAAGATATCCCAAGCCAGACTGCCGCTGTCCAGAGCATTCATGAATTGGTCGCAGTGGCCGCTGGGCTGCGTGATCGTCAACGCAGTGGTCTTGGGGTCGAAGGTCACGTCTAGATAGTCATTGATACTGTCGCTGGCACTGAGCGTGAGCAGCTTGCCGCGAATGTACTCGACCAGTTCCTGCGGGGTTGGCTCGGGTTTGGGCGCGGATTTTGCATGGTGCGCTGGCGCGGGCGTTGCGGGCGTAACCGGCGGCGGCACTATGTACGGTGGAGGCGTCGCAGGCTTTCCCGTGACCTTGTCCCAAACATCTTGCGCGGTTTGTGCTGAAGACGCGGACAGGATGAAGAGAAAAGCAATTGCACAGACACATTTCAATCGCACCATAAATCGAACTCTCCTAGCAGCACTCTTGCGGCACAGGTCGGCAAACCATTATCGCCATTAAGAACTTATTCCGCATGGGGAGAGTATAGCTCGCTGTGCGCAGATGAATCACCAACTATCGCCAATGGCCGGTTGCGATCAGTCTTCAACGTGGGCACGGCGGCCAGCAGACTACGCGTATATGGATGCTCCGGTGCGGTCAAAATCTGAGCGCATGACCCGGTCTCGACGACCTGACCAGCGCGCATGACAGCAACCCGGCTGGCCACCTGCGCCACAACGCCCAGATCGTGCGAGATAAAGAGCATGGCCAGCCCGTGCTGCTGTTGCAAATCCTTTAGCAAGGCGATGATTTGCGCTTGCACGGTTACGTCGAGCGCGGTGGTCGGCTCGTCGGCAATGAGTAGCCGAGGCTGGTTGATGAGCGCCATCGCGATAAGAATGCGCTGCCGCTGCCCGCCAGAAAACTGGTGCGGATAGTCGTTGTAGCGCCTTGCGGCATCGGGAATTGCGACCGCCTCCAATGCTGCGATGGCCTTTCGTTTCGACTCGCGGCCTGTCCATGATGCTGAGTGTGCCTCTGCCGCTTCAGCAACCTGGCGCCCTATGCTCATCACCGGATTCAGCGCCGTCATTGGCTCCTGAAAGATCATCGCGATCTGGCTGCCACGCAGGTTGCGCAACGCTTCGGGCGGTTGGCGCAGCAGGTCGATTTCGCCGCTTCCACCACGCCACAGGATTTGCCCGCTAACCTGCACCGCCGGTCCAAGCAGTCCAAGAATCGCCAGCGCCGACACGCTCTTGCCTGAGCCAGATTCGCCAACCAGGCCCAGCACTTCACCTTGGTCGAGTTGCAAGCTGACGCCCCGCACAGCTTCTGCCGCTGCAAAACGAATCTGCAAATCTCGAATGTCGAGCAACGAGGCCATGAAGTTATCGTAGTTGATCGGAACGCGAGGTTGCGACTGGCAATGCAAAGAATCCTGGTAACCTTTTGTCAGCTCGCGACTCATATATACAGCGAGATAACGGCCTCCCAGCCACGATCGACAAGGTGACCCATGCTTTTTCTTTTTTTGGCATACTGCGGTGGAGTGCTCACGATTCTGAGTCCGTGCATTTTGCCTGTATTGCCATTTGTGTTTGTGCGTTCGGATCGGCCATTTCGCCACTCTGGCTTGCCGTTGCTGGCGGGTATGGCGGCAACGTTTACGCTGGTCGCCAGTCTGGCCACAGTCGGCGGAGGTTGGGCCGTACGTGCTAACCAATTTGGACGTGGTGCGGCACTTGTTCTCTTTGCAATCTTTGGACTCACACTGCTCTTTTCGTCGCTTGCCGAGCGGCTTTCACGGCCTCTGGTGCGGTTGGGCGGCAGGCTGTCGCGGAGCGCGGACGCAACTTCAGGCAGTCTCAACTCTTTTTTGTTAGGCATCGGTATCGGACTGCTTTGGGCACCGTGCGCAGGCCCAATTCTGGGCTTGGTTTTGACCGGTGCGGCACTCAGTGGAGCCAGCGCGCACACTGCGTTGCTGCTCTTTGCCTACGCTGTCGGCGCGGCAACTTCGCTTGCCGTCGCGCTGTTCGCCGGTGGCCGCGTCTTTGCAGCAATGAAGCGCGGGTTGGGTGCAGAGGAATGGATTCGTCGCATCCTCGGCGCGTTGGTGTTAGTCGGAGTTATAACTGTCGCATTAGGCTTGGACCGAGGCGTACTTACCAAGTTATCGCTGACTAATACATCGAGCCTCGAACAGAGATTGGTGAATCGCTTTCATCCGTCCAAAGCGCCGGGGAATGAAAACACAAACGCGGTAATACAAACGGTGAGTACCGACTCCTATTCTGGTCCGACAATGCTGCCGGAGTTATCCGGCGCAACCGCGTGGATCAACTCTACGCCACTTACTCCAGAATCGCTGCGTGGCAAGGTGGTACTGATTGATTTCTGGACTTACTCGTGCATTAACTGCCTGCGCACATTGCCTTATGTCAACGCCTGGTACGACAAGTACAAAGAGGACGGATTGGTTGTGATCGGCGTGCATACCCCCGAGTTTCCCTTTGAAAAGGATGAGACCAACGTACGCAAAGCTATCGCTGAGTTAGGCGTTCACTACCCGGTGGCAATGGATAATAACTACAAAATCTGGCGCGCATTCAACAATGAGTATTGGCCCGCGCATTACTTCGTTGATGCAACTGGACGTATGCGCCACCACCACTTTGGCGAGGGAGATGATGCGCAATCCGAGGCCTGGATACGTAGCTTACTGGAGGAACGCAACCATCAGCCTATTAGTGGAACGCCTACAAAGATCGCGGCTGTTGGAGCCGAGGTAGCGTCGGACCTTAGCGTGGTTCTATCTCCTGAAACATATGTTGGCTATGATCGTGCGGAGAACTTTGCATCTCCTGGTGGACTGGCAAAGGATCGCCCGCATAGTTACAGCGATTCAAGGTTACTGCAATTGAACCAATGGTCACTGAGTGGCAGGTGGAACGACTCTGCGCAGATTGCAAAGCTGCTTTCTGCCAGCGGAAGCATCGCATATCGCTTTCATGCTCGCGACCTTCACCTTGTTTTGGGGCTAGCCGCTGATAGCAAACCTGTGCGTTTTCGAGTAACTCTGGACGGGAAGGCTCCGGGCGCGGATCACGGCATGGATACAGATGCCGATGGCTATGGAATAGTAACTGAAAATCGTCTTTACCAACTGATTCGCCAACAAAGCAGCGTGCAAGATCGCACCTTTCAGATCGAGTTTCTAACTTCGGGCGTGCAAGCGTTCGCATTCACCTTCGGATAAGAGTATTTCATCTTGAGAAAGGATGAGTTATGAAGAATCATGTGCAGGCATCGCAAGTTAGTAAGCAAGTTATCGAAGAGAGTAACTTCCAGCAGCAAGGCCGCCGCGCCTTTCTGGTTGGACTGGCCGGCGTAATCAGCGGCGCGGCATTTTGGGGTTTGCGTCGCTCCACTCTGCTTCAGCCACAACCAGTTTCTGCTGCTGAGGCACCGGCAAATGTAACTATCGTGGAGTTTTCGGCGGAGGGCAAGAAGATAGGCAAGGTAACTGTCCCACATATAACCAAGTCGGACGCTGAGTGGAAACAGCAGTTATCGCCGATCTCATATGAAGTTACTCGCCGAGTGGGAACAGAGCGCGCTTACACGGGAAATAGTTGGAACCTGCACGAGCACGGCATCTTTCGCTGCATCTGTTGCGATACGGCTTTGTTCAGTTCGGAGACCAAGTTTGATTCCGGCACGGGCTGGCCCAGTTTCTGGCAGCCGATTGCACGCGAAAATGTAGTAGAAGTCAATGATTCAAGCCTGGGCATGGACCGTACTGCCGTCTCTTGCCGACGCTGTGACGCGCATCTTGGGCACGTGTTTGACGATGGACCTCGCCCGACCGGTCTACGCTATTGCATGAACTCCGCAGCGATGCGGTTTGTTAAGTTGGGATAACTGGACCTAGAAATACCGCTTGAGTTTGAGAATCTTTGACTCGAACCCGTACCAGAGTGCCGTGGCTGCCAACGTGGAGACGGCAAGGCGGTAAGCCACCACGCCAAGGTTGCCAGCGACTCCATAGTGGTCCATGCGCAGGTCAAGTGAGCCGAGATAAATGAAGACGGAGATGTGAATCATATAGAGGCCGTAACTGATGCGGCCATAGAAGGGTAGCGGCCCAGTTCGCAATAAATAATTCAGTGGATTGCGAGTGCCAGTTGAGGCCAGCGAGGCAAGCAGTGCGCCGGTGAAGCAGACGGCTAGCGCGGTATCGAGAAAGCGGGTTCCACCTGCGATGGTGGCTGCTGCGGCAATGCCTGCAACGAGACAGCCAAGGCCGATGCCGAGCCAAACGCGACGGCTGAACGGGAGCGTGTAAAGGCCAAGAGCGAGCAGGCTGCCAAGAGCGATTCCGTCCAGATGGATAAGCGTGTGCGTGGGCGTAAGCCAGGGATGATGATCCAAGAGTGGCGAGCCGATAAATGCGGCCAGCAGAATCAGGGCAAGCATCCAAGGACGGCGCACGAAACGCACCAGTGGTGCCCAGATAAAGTAGTACTGCTCTTCGATGGCCAACGACCATGTTTGCCCAATGGCCGGAGGCATGGTGATATGGAAGAGGTTCTGCGCGAAAAATATGTACGCAAGCCACGGCGCGGTCTTGATTGCTTCAAGAACGGGAGGGCCAATGAACCAATCGGAGTTCAGATATACAACGACCAGCAAGAGCACATAGACAGGCCAGATGCGCAGTGCGCGACGACCATAAAAGTTGCGGAAGTAATGAGGCTTCTCTCGGGCTTCAAGCAGGATGGAAGTAATCAAAAAGCCTGAGAGCGCAAAAAATAGATTGACGCCTACCCAACCCCACAGCGAGGCATAGTGAAACCAAGTGCCTTGAAAACGCGGGTGGCAGTGATAGAAGACGACCGCTAAAACAGCGAGGCCTCGCAACCCTTGTAACTCAGGGATGTAAGTGGGCAGCCAGGTTGGTCGTTGGATGGGCAAGGGTAGCGAGTCAATGAGTTAGCAAGTTAGTGAACCGTTCCCGTGATGCGGGAACGGTTCTGTTGGCGGAGTTAGCGCGACTACTTGAGGCGGAAGAATTTTCGCTGGACGCGTAGTCCTATCCGGCGGCCAATTGCTTAGCGCGTTCCGTGGCGCGCATCACGGCTTTGATGAGAGTGACGCGCAGGCCGCCTTCTTCAAGCTCCAGAATGCCATCGATGGTGCAGCCGGCGGGAGTGGTGACGGCGTCTTTGAGCAGCGCAGGATGATAGCCGGTTTCGAGCACCATCTTGGCTGCGCCGAAGGCGGTTTGCGCGGCCAGTTGTGTGGCAATGTCGCGCGGCAGACCAACCTTTACGCCTGCTTCGGCCAATGCTTCGATGATGATGTAGATGTAAGCCGGACCAGAGCCGGAGAGTCCAGTCACTGCGTCCATGTGCTTCTCATCGACAGTGACGGTGCGGCCAACGGTCTCGAAGATGCGCTCGGCAAGTTCCATCTGATCGGCACTGACAAAGCGACCGCGGCAGAGAGCAGCGGCGCCTGCACCCAGAGCGGAGGGAGTGTTGGGCATGGCGCGAATGACTGCGATCTCGACGCCTGCGGCATCTTCAATGGCGCGAGTTTTGACCGAGGCCGCTACGGAAATAAGAGTCTTGCCCTTGCTGAGCGCGGGGCGAATTTCGGCAAGCAGATCTGGCACCTGATAGGGCTTGACGGCAAGCAAAATCAGGTCGGCTTGACTGGCTGCCTGCAGATTGTTTGTGGTTACATCCACGCCCCATTGCGTGCTGAGGGCCAAGGCCCGCTCGGCGTGGCCAACGGTGGCGTGAATCTGATCGGGAGCAAAAAGGTTTTGCTTGAGGAATGCCTGCAACAGAATGCCACCCATCTTGCCAGCTCCCAGAACGGCCACGCGGACGTGGGGCAACTGCGCGGGTGTTTCAGTAGTCTCGATTACGGCTATCTCCGCCATGATTTTCCTTGTGTCAAATGAATGTGTGATGCAACTCAATAGAATACGCGCATCGGCTTGCATTTGTCTTAAGTCGGTAGATTTGCATAGCATACGCGAGCAAAACAAGCAGGCGCGGAAGAATCCGCGCCTGCTGGTCTTGCACAAGTAATTCAGGTTAGAAGCGAACCGACAGAGTTCCGACGACGGTGCGCGGCGAACCGACCTGCAGCGTGTTGTTATTCACTGAGAGTGGATCACTGCCGCTAAAACCGTTGGTGCCGAGCGAGGCGTAGTACTGCGAGTTCATCAGGTTGTAGACATTGAACTGCGCCTTCAGTTCCTGGAATGCGCCCTTCTCTTCAAATTTGTATCCTGCTCCAAATTCGGTAAGAAAGCGGCCACCGACGCTGCCATCGTTGGTGTAAGTGAAGTAACGCGTGGACATATAGTCTGCACCTAAGTTGGCAAAGGCACCTGACTTATGCCAATCGAGAGAGGTCTTATACAGTGCTTCCGGCGTATCGACCATGATCTTGCCCTTGATCGACATGCAATTACCCGAGGCATCAGTGTAAAGGCAGCTTCCGTCAGCCTTGGTAACATTGTCGTCGAAGGTTGACTTATTCCATGTGGCACCGTTGTAGAGTGTGAATTGATCTCCGAGCCGCACTGTAACAGCGCCGTCGATGCCATTGGTGGTTACGCCGCCAACATTGTTGAGCAACGAAGGATTGCCTTGAATTCCCTTGCCATTTGCAAATGCCAACAGACGGTTGCTGAAGTTGACATGGAAGAAACTGGCTTGTATTGAGGCTAACTTCATTGAAGATCGATACCCGACTTCTTCGGTCCACGATGTTTCTGGTTTGAGTGAGCTGTTCAAGGTATTGAAAGCCGCCTGCGTGGTGCCCCAGGGTGAGTTACCAAATCCATAGCCGCCCGGGACGTAAGAGCGAACGTTATAGGCCGCGTCACCGAAGATTTCATTTCTTGTGTCTAGCTTGAAGTTAGCGCCGAATTGCGGCAGGAAGGGCTTGCCAGAAGTTAGTTTTCCCTGCGCATATGTGCCGGGAACAAAGACAGGGCTGGAGAGGAATGATTTGGAAAGCTCTCCGTCCGTAGTTGTTTCTTCGGCTTTGAATCCAGCAGAAAAGGATAACTTATCGTTGACCTTGTACACATCCTGCAAGTGAATGTCATAGACGATGGAGTTGAAAACATATTCCCACTGCGTATAGAAGGGGTTGGAAGGAAAGTCATAGAGTGAGTGGAGTGGGGCAGTGGCACTGGTTGCATAAAAGCGTCGCGCCAGATTCCACTTCTCGCCTTCAAACCAGATGCCTCCCTCGACCTTGTTATGACCATTCTCATAAGCTAGCGAAGTCAGAAATCCCGCGCGGTTGATGCCGTATTCCGAGGTGCGAAGCGAGATGGGTGAGAGGATTGTCGCCGTGCTGGGAGCGTAGATGTTTTGATAAGTCGGCAAGTAAGGCGTGAACCAGAGTCCGCGTCCGTCATTGTGGTGGCCGTATCCAGTCACCTTGAAGGTCCAGTGATCGCTGAGTGCCTGCTTGTAACTTACTCCCCCGATGGTGTCTTTACGCAAGCCCGACCCGCCGTAGTAACCGGCATCGCAAGGGTCCTCGTTTGCTGCCAGCGTATTTACGGGAGTTGGATAACTTCCTACGCCATCGCAGGCCCATGCTGCCTGCACCGATTGACCCCAGTTTCCGAAGTTATCCCAGTTATAACCGAGTTTGTTGACCCAGACCTTGTTTACATCCTGGTAATCGACTTCGCGGCGGTCAGAGACATCGGCAAACGCTGTCAGGACGCCGTTGTTGCCCACATAGTGAACTAACTTACCATTAAGTTGCCAGTAATTCTGACCAATATCTCCGTGGCCTCTCCACTTATCGGAGAGTTGATATGCGCCGGTAAGATAAAACTTGGTGTGACCGGGAAGCAGGCCGCTCTCAAAGCGAGCATAAGTACGCATTGCATTGAAGCTGCCAAAGGTCTGGTTCAGAGTTACGCTGCGCTTGTCTGAAGGGTCAGCAGAATAGAACTGAATGGTTCCACCCAGGTTGCTGCTCGATGCAGTCTCCAGTGCTCCGGTTCCCTGCGAGAGAACGACACGACCAATGTTTTCATCAGTAATGGCGCGGCTGATGTGCAATCCATTCCAATTGCCGTAAGACATATCGCCCAGCGGCATATCGTCGAGCGTAAAGCCAAGCTGATTCTGATTGAAGCCGCGCACCGAGATGCGCACCGCCCATTCATAAGAGCCGTATGGATCGGCGGCCTGAAAGTTGACGCTGGGCAACTGCTCAAGGCTCTTGATGGGACTGGTTCCGGGCGCTTCCTCAATCAATGAGGGAAGCTCCAAAGTCTGCTCGTCGCGAAACTCGCCAGAGGCGGTTACAACAACCGTGTCGGTGGTGGTAATCTTTGGCTGTTGCTGGGGGATGGATGCGGGAGCAGCGGCTGATGCAACTTGCACCGGCGCGTTTTGCGTCTCTGTGCTTTGCGCCGATGCAACAGTCGCTGCAAACAATGCAAGCAGCATCAGTCGGGGAGAAGAATGGCCTCGAATCATGGATTCACCTTTCGTTAAGCGCGCAACCGCAAATTCAAACGGCGTGCGAGTAGAGGGATGCGAAGAGCCTTTAGCGGCCCGTGCTCCCGTTAGCCGTTCGACATGGATTTGCCGATGACGGACTGGAGATATGCCGGGGCAATCGGAGGAGATTGGCTCAACCGACAAATGCAAGATAGCTTAGAGTGGATTTTCGTGGAGAAATAAGAATGGACTGTTAGATAGATGTGAATAATTGACGAACGTGCGGCTGTGGTGCTGTGAAAGCGAAGAATAAGAAGCGATTTTAATGAAGTGAGCAGCCAGTCATTGCTAACTGGCTGCTTATCAATGAACCATTACTTCGCGGATTTCTGGCGGGCAATCCAGCCATCAATACGGTCGCTGAGCACATCCAGCGGCAACGCGCCTGCATCGAGCACTTGATCGTGGAAGGCGCGCATATCGAACTTGTCGCCGAGTGCCTGCTTGGCGCGCTCACGCAGTTCGAGAATTTTCATCTGACCGATCTTGTAGGCCAGCGCTTGACTGGGCCATGCGATATAGCGGTCCACCTCGGATTGAATCGTGGTTTCGTCGATGGCCGAGTGGTTGTGGAAGTACTCAACCATCTGGTCGCGAGTCCAGTGTTGTGAGTGAACGCCGGTATCAACGACCAGACGAATCGCGCGCCAGGTGTCTGCCTCCAGGCGACCGTAGTCCGAATAGGGGTCTTGATAAAAGCCGATGTCTTTGCCCAGCCGCTCAGAGTAGAGTCCCCAGCCTTCTGTGTAGGCAGTGTACATCTGGAACTTGCGGAAGGTGGGCACGTCGGTGAGTTCCTGCGCAATGGAGATTTGCAAATGGTGGCCAGGGAGCGCTTCGTGATAGGCGATGGCTTCGACGGCATAGAGGTTCCGATCTGTAGCGTTGTGTTGATTGACATAAAGGCGGCCCGGGCGGCTGCCGTCTGGTGTGCCTGCGTCATAATAGGCGGGCGGCGAGGATTGCTCCATATAACTGGGCACGGGAACCACTTCAAACGGCGCCTTGGGCAAGCGGCCAAAGAGATCTGGCAGCTTGGCTTGCATCGGCTTGAGATAGCCGCGATAAGTGTCTATCAAAGCCTGTGCTGAGGCCGCCTTCAATTTTGGATTAGCCTTCAAGCTGGCGCGAAAGCTGGCCAGATCAGCATAGCCGAGCTTCTTTGCGATGGCCAGCATCTCGGCTTCATCGCGCTTGACTTCATCCAGTCCGATCTGGTGAATCTGGTCGGCTGTAAGATTAGTGGTCGTGGTGCGGCGAATGTTGAAGGCGTAGTATTTTGCTCCATCCGGGAGCGCAGAGATGCCCACTTCAGCGCGACCCGCAGGCACATAGCTCACTTGAAGAAATCGCGCAAAACGCAGGTATGCGGGCAAAACCTCTTTGCCGATTGCGTCGAGCATTTCAGACTTGATGCGCTCCTGCTCGGCAGGCTTGATGGTGGCCGGAAATTTTTTCAGCGGCAGAGCCAGCGGCGAGTCTTCCGGTTTTTCATGTGCCATCTCGGTCACTTGATCGAGGGCTTTTTGCAACAGATCTTTCGGCGGCAGGCGATGATCTTCAAGGCCGATGGACATATTGGTGGTGACTTGATCGAAGGCTTTTGGAATCGCATGAAGGCGCGCGATCCAGTCGTCGTAATCCTTGACCGTGGCAAAGCTGAGCTGCGCCACCAACTGCGGATAGGCGGTGTGAATGCCATCCAACTGGTTGACCGGCATCTCCCACTCTTTGAACTCCGCGGCTTCAGCATCCTCAGCAAACTGACGCAACAGCAGGTCGCGGCTTACCTTTTCCTGCTCGGTAAGACCAGCGGGATCAATCGCGGCCAAGCGCATCAGAAATCGTTGCTCTCGGGCCAGTTTCTCGTTGAAGGCAGCCACCGAATAGTCGTCGATCTGGTCGTTGTAGCGATTGTCGCCGATGGACGAGGCAAACTCTGGATCGTGCTTCAGGTCGTCTTGCCAGTAGTCTTCAAAGAGTTCGTTGAGGGCCTTGCGGTTTGCCTCGACTGTTGCAGTTGGCAAAGCCTGAGACAACAACGCGGGTGTGGAAGCAACGGCCAGCGATGCAAGGATGGAAAGAACCAGCAGATGGAATCTTCTCAAGGGAATGTAGCCTCAGTATGAGATCAAGGCTGAAAGTGCCTTAGCGTCGAGTATAGAAGACTGCGCGGGACGACGCGTCCAGTGGGCCTGGATTAAAGAAATGGAAGTGAAATAAAATCGCGTCTCGGCTTGCGGATGTATTCGCTGGCCGAGACGCGTATGGAGTTACTGGTGAATGCTCCACTGCTGCGAACGATTGCCTTGATATGGGAACTGATAGATCTTTGCCCCCACGACGAGCGATCCACCTGCAACTTCCAGGGACTGGCCGCTATGCACGTTGGTCAGCACAAAATTTCCATTGCCCAACGAGAGTACATTCCATTTCTGCGAACTCTTGTCTGTGTATGGGTTTTGATCGACAAGCGCTTTATTCGCCGTCGATGAGCCGGTAACTTCAAGTGCCTGATCGCTCGCATCGTTGACCAAAGATACAACATTTTTGCCCAGGTTAGTGAGTCGCCAATACTGGTTCGACCCACCATTGACGCTCCATTGGTCCATCGCTTCCCCATGCTTGGTCACGTAGCCAGGATCTTCCAGAGCTTGCCCACTGTTGATGTTTGTGATCTCGTAATAGCCATTCGCCAGCAGACTGGTTGAAGTGGCTGTAACCGTCAAGACAAAGGTGGATGACGCACTGAGAGTGCCGGAGGTTCCGGTGATGGTTATGGTGTAGGTTCCGGGCTTGACTGTGTCGGTTGCCTCCAATATCAATTCGCCTGAACTTATAGCTGGGTTAGTGGAAAAGACAGGTGTGACACCGCTGGGCAGACCCAAGGCCGTAAGCGTTACTGCGCCAGAATAATTGATCTCAGAGACGACGACTGCCTGGGTGGTGATACTGCTCTGGGCAATCGACATGGTGGAGGCTCCGACACCAAGATTGAAACTCGGCACAGGTGCGTTGACTTGGATGATTTGCGTCACCTGAGGTGCTGCAATGCAGAAGATACCTCCAGCCTCATTTGCAGTAACGATGATTGTGCCTACTCCAGTTACGGTCAGAATGTTGCCGTTGAGGGAGCCTGGACCGGAATACACGCTGAAGATCACCGGTGTGCCGCAGATGCCGCCGCCGCTTGCTTGCAAGGTAATTGGAGCCACCGGATATGTCACTGGAGATGGAGGTGGCGTGAATGTTATGGTCTGAGGATAGTAGACCACAATGCCTGTGCGGGCCAGTACCACTTGGTTATTGACGTCGCCGTTATAGGTGAGGCTGAAGTTGATATATTCCTCGGGGTAGCACCCCATAGCACATGGATTGAACGTGCCTGAACCGTCAACCAGAGCGGACCATCCCCAGTTATACGGCCCATGCGGTAGTCCTCCCGGACCGGGAGACAATGAACCATACTCTTCTGTCCCAGTCACAATTCCAGTTGCCCCATTTCCAGCACTTACAGTACATATTGCTGTTGACCCGGCAGGCAACGGGTTGGGCGTGCAGGAAGCAGAGATGCTGGGTATTCCACGGTATGTACCTACAGCGCGAACACGGTTGTTGGTGGTGTCGGCAAAATAGACGTTGCCATTCTGGTCCACAGCCACGCCAGAGGGAGAATTCAATTCAGCTTCGATAGCAGGGCCGTCGTCGCCAGAGAAGCCATTTGTGCCGTTGCCCGCGATGGTGTAGATGTTTCCTGCGGTATAGCCGTTGGTGGCGGATGCGGCGACGATTCGGATGTGTCCACCGTCCGATGCATTGCCGATATTGGCGATATAGAGGTTGCCATAATTGTCAACGGTCACACTTGCCGGGAAATCCAGTGTGGCGCTGGCAGCCGGACCACCGTCGCCGGAGGATGTGCCGGAGCCGCTGCCCGCCACAGTATAGATGTAGCCTGCTGTGTATTCATTGGCAGTGGAGGCTGCAATCATGCGGATGCGATGGTTATTCATGTCCGCGATGTAGAGGTTCCCAGATTGATCGACTGCCACACCATGAGGGTTATTCAGCGTGGCGTTGGCAGCGGGACCGCCGTCGCCAGAGTATCCGGCAGTTCCAGTACCGGCCAATATGGAGATGATGCCAGTGGATGCCGAGACCACGCGGATGATGTTATTGCCTGAGTCGGCGATATAGACGTTGCCGCTAGCATCCGCTGCCACGCCGGTGGGTGAATTGAGCACGGCGCTCGCTGCTGGACACCCATCACCCAGTGCGTCCGTTTGTTGCGTGCATCCTGTGCCTCCACCTGCCACAGTTGCCAACACGATCGATTCAAGAATAGGCGGGTATTCATTGTTAGGGGGTGGTGGGTAATGAGTGGTAGTGAGTTCTCGGATTCTGTTATTCCCTGTATCCGCAATGTAGGTATTTGTGGAATTGACGAATGAGACGACTGCCACGCCTTGCGGATGATTCAGTTCTACGGAGGCGGGATTGGAGGAAGGATAAATGGTGCCATCTCCTGCGTAACCGGCGGTGCCAGTTCCAACCACAGTGCTGATATAGCCATTGGACGCGCCAATCTCGCGGATTAGATTGTTGGCGGAGTCAGCGATGTATATATTGCCGGATGCGTCGGAAGCCACGCCCGTGGGTACATTCAATTCGGAATTGGTAGCCAGAACTCCATCGTCCGTGTAGCCGGGGGTTCCGTTACCTCCAACAGTATTGATAACGCCATTGCCAGGTAGTGAATACTGTGCCACAGCACTGCTGGCAGTAAGCGCGCTGCACAGTATCCATAACACGGTAAACAAATTGGTAGAGTTTGAGCGTTGCTGGGCCATGAGGTGTTGCCACTTCAGGCCCGCAGTCTGGTTTTCTAAAGTGAAGCTTTGCATAACTCTCTCCTTGATCGGGAAGCGTATGGCGGACTCTCTGACACGCCATACATATTCTTTGTTGGTGATAGAAGAATTCCGTTGACTGCACACTGCTATGGCTTGATAACGTTACCGCGGTTGGAAGCCGAAGGGGCAGGTCAATTTTCTTCACTTATTCGTTGCTCGTCGCTTCAGTAACCAGTTGAAGCTCGTGCCTCGAATCATGAAAAAATTGCTCCTGTCGCCACCACCTGGGTTAGCATTGACAGGCCTTGGCAAGGACAGGCATTGAAACTGCTTGCAGATGCTCTTTTCTTTTTGGTCTTGGACGCCAAGGACTTTAACGAGAAGTCGTGGCAAGTCTATCTGTGGGGACCCTGGATACTTTGATAGTGCTCGGCAAATGTGAAACGTGACACGAATAGCAGGAAAACTTCTTGGCGGCTCAAGATCGTCCCTCTATGGATCGCGATAAGTTTACCGCAAAACAAATGAATGCTTGGCTAAAGTTGATTGGTCATGGTACGTTTTCTTATTGATCCGGCAAAATTTTGAGTTGAGGTGTTCCACCCGTGTGCCTTTAAAAGCACGAGTGTGAAGCGCCCAAATCACAGTAATGATTGGCTGAATCAATAGTTTCGTTCTCGTGCCAGAGAGCGGTGGAGAGTCGTTATGCTGATTCACAACCTGAGTTTGCCCCCCGAACTGGACAACTTTGTGCAGGAACACATGGAGAGTGGTCGTTTTGAGAGCGCCAGCCAGGTCGTGTGCGCTGCGTTGCGCTGTCTCAAGCGGGAAGAGCAAATTGCAGAGGCGAAACTGAAGGCCGAGCGGGCATCTCTGGATGAAGCGGCGGCCCATGAGTTTGCCGATGGAGCGATCTTTGCCCAGGTGCGTCAAGTGCCCAATTTGCCGGATTCAATGGAGCTTTCGCAGTCCGATCTTGTCCATTTGGTCGAGCGGGATCCGATTGGCGTGGGAACGGGAAGATTGGTCTAGGGCGTGACCAACTGACGTGGCAGGTCCGGCTTGCGTGAAAAAATACATGACTCGCGGCACTGTTCAGTGCACAGGGAGTGTGCTACACTTCTTTCGGTAAACGCTTTCTCGTGCGCGGATCGCTCAAACTGCACGTCTGCCGGGGTTGCGTTCGATGCATGGGTCAACTTTCAGGAAATTTATCTTTCAACGGCGGTTTGCTGCTTGACAAGTCTGCTAGTAAACCCATTTACTTAAGGACGAACGTTCGAATTCTTTTCGGACGAAATCGCCCCGATATAAGGTGATTCAATGTTAGGAATGATTCCAGCCTCTGCCGTTGCCGACAGTTTTTCGCACGTGTCGACACTCCTGGCTCTCAGCGTTGCGCCCTTGGCGCACCTGAGGCCGCTCGATATAGCCGTAGTCGCCATCTACTTCGGTATGGTGATCTGGATCGGCTTCTACCTTAAAGGCAAGTCCAATACCAGCGAAGAATTTTTCATGGCCGGCCGCGAAATGACCGCATGGATCGCTGGCTTGAGCTTTGTCTCTGCCAATCTTGGATCTCTGGAACTGATGGGCTGGGCGGGTTCCGCTTATCAGTACGGCATTCTGGCTACACACTGGTATTGGATAGGTGCCATTCCGGCCATGATCTTCCTTGGCCTGGTGATGATGCCGTTCTATTACGTCTCGAAGACGCACTCGGTTCCGGGCTATTTGATGCTCCGTTTCGGCGAGCACGCACGCATTCTGGCAGCCGTCTCCTTTGCCGTGGAGATGATCCTGATGAGCGGCGTAAATATGTTTGCCATGGCCGTGGTGATGAAAGTGGTGCTGGGTTGGGATATTACTTTCAGCATTCTGGTCAGCTCGGTTGCCGTGGCGATTTACGTGGGTCTGGGCGGTTTGCGCTCAGCCATCTTCAACGAGGTTTTGCAGTTTGTGCTGATCTGGGCTGGCGCCATGCTGGTGCCGATTCTGGGCTTGATTCAGGCAGGTGGCGTGGCCGGTCTCAAGGCGCGGATCATCCACAATATGCACACTGACACCTACTTCCATCTGTGGCGCGACACCGGTCACTTTGCCGATAACCCAATGGGCGTTCACTGGACGGGCATTGTGCTGGGTCTGGGTTTTGTGATCAGTTTTGGTTACTGGACCACGGACTTTCTGGTAGTGCAGCGCGTACTGGCGGCGCACAATCTGCGTGCGGCGCGCATGGCTCCAATCATCGGTTCGTTCTTCAAGATGGCGGTTCCGTTCATCGTGATTCTGCCCGGTCTGCTCGGTCTGGTGCTGTTGCAGAATCCTGATCATAGCCGCAGATTGCTGGTGGGAGAAGATGTGGTCAAGTCCTGCGCGTCGGTAAGCTCGGCAGCGGATCAGAGCACGTGCTCGGCGGCTATGGCCAAGACCACGCTGCCTGCCGATTACCAGCAAAAGGTGATCAGCGACAATGACAACTACGGGCTGCACAGCTACAACGAAGCGTTGCCGCTGATGATGGTCCGCTACTGTGGACCGGGCTTGCTGGGGTTGGGCATCACGGCTCTGATTGCCGGATTTATGAGCGGCATGGCGGGCAACGTAAGCGCCTTCTCAACGGTATGGACCTATGACATTTATCAGCCGCTCATCAAGAACGACGGCACGGACGCGCACTATGTGATGGTGGGCCGCATGGCGATCTTCATAGGAGTTGCGGTCTCGATTGGTGCAGCGTATCTGGTGATGCACGCACACGGCATCATGGATTATGTGCAGGCGTTGTTCAGCTTCTTTATTGCGCCGTTGCTGGGTGCGATTCTGATGGGAATGTTCTGGAAGCGGGCAACTGCACCGGGCGGCTTCTTTGGCCTGCTGATCGGCATCATTTCTTCGATCAGCATGTTTATCTATGTCAAGTTCAATCCTGCAGGTTTGGCAACGATTGCGCTTTCTCCAGATGCCAAGCCAATGGCCGAGAACCTGTATCGCGCATGGTGGGCATTCCTCATTTGCGTGGTGGTGATCTTTGTGGTGAGTATGTTTACCAAACCCAAGCAGGTGGCAGAACTGGATGGGCTGTGCTACAGCTGCACGGTCCTTCCCAAAGAAGAGCCGGTGCCATTCTACAAGAACGTATGGCTCTGGGCGCTTCTGGCGGTTTGCATCTTTGCAACGCTCAACATTCTCTTCTGGTAACAGGAATTCAAGCCGAACGCGAGAGAGATTTCGCGTTCGGCGAGGAATAGGAAAGGGTAGAAACATATGCATGGTTCTGGAATTCCCATCTGGTTTTTCATCGGAGTACTGCTGCTGGTTTACGGCGTGCTGATCTTTGGTTACGGCTGCTTTGAAATGGCGACAGGCTGCTATCCTCCCGCAGTGGAACTGACCAATCTGCACACGCCGATCTGGTGGGGCGGATTGATGGCATTGTTTGGCGTTTTGTATGTTGTGAAGTTTTATCCCGGTCGCGCCAGCAAGTAAGCGCACGGGATTTGATTCAGAAGCACGCGCAAGGCCGTCCTGGCGCGAAAAGCAATGGAACCCTGCCCGAGAGTTACAAATGCATGATGAAGATTTCGTGCTCTCGGCAGGCGCAAGTCAACCGCGCAAGCGGCAACGATTGAAGGAGCAGAGAAGATGGCAGCACATCGTAAGGTAACGTTTGGCGTGTTAGTAGGCAACCGCGGATTCTTTCCAGACCAACTGGCAAAGAGTGGCCGCGAAGAGATCATCAAGGTTCTTGAGGCAGCAGGGGCAAACGTAGTTGTGCTCAGTCCTGAAGAGTCAAAGTTTGGCGCGGTTGAAACCTATGCCGAGGCGCAGCGTTGCGCTGAATTGTTCAAGAAGCACGCCGATCACATCGACGGCATTATCGTTACATTGCCTAACTTTGGCGATGAGCGCGGCATCGCCGATGCCATTCGTCTCAGCGGGTTGAAGGTTCCGGTGCTTATCCAGGCCACGCCTGACCGCTCTGAAGATATGACCATCGCCGTACGTCGCGACAGCTTCTGCGGCAAGATGAGCGCCTGTAACAACCTGATGCAGTACAAGATTCCTTACTCGCTGACAACGCTGCACACAGAGAGCCTCACCTCGACAGAGTTCAAAGCCGATCTGGAATGGTTCATGGCCATCTGCCGCATTGTGAAGGGACTGAAGAATCTGCGCATCGGTGCCATTGGAGCTCGTCCGGCAGCCTTCAACACGGTTCGTTATTCAGAGCGCCTCTATGAGGGCAGCGGCATCTCCATCGAGCCGATTGATCTGTCAGAAATCTTTGGTCGCATTGCCAAGTTGAAAGACAATGACGATGCAGCGCAAGCCAAGCTCGCTGCCATCAAGAAGTATGTGAGCACCAGCAAGGTTCCTGAAGAAGCATTGCTCAAGATGGCCAAGTTGGGCACAGTGATTGATACCTGGATGAAGCAGTCCAACATCGCTGTCACGGCTGTGCAGTGCTGGACTTCATTTGAAGAGTTCTTCGGCGTTGTGCCCTGCACCATCATGAGCATGATGAGCGAAGATCTGATTCCATCCGCCTGCGAAGTGGATGTGCCCGGAGTGCTGGGAATGTACATGATGACGCTGGCCAGCGGCACGCCCTCGGCGCTTCTGGACTGGAACAACAACTATGGAAGCGATCCCAACAAATGTGTATGCTTCCATTGCTCCAACCTGCCCAGGCACTTCTTTGCCCAGCCACCGACGATGGACTATCAGGCGATCATCGCTGGCACGGTCGGCATCGAGAACACCTTTGGAACCTGCGTGGGGCGCGTCAAGGCTGGCGTCATGAGTTACGCTCGCTACTCCACGGACGACGCACACGGTATCATTCGTGGCTATACCGGCACGGGCAGCTTTACCAACGATCCGCTGGAAACATTTGGCGGAGCGGGTGTGGCCGAGATTCCAAAGTTGCAGAAGTTGCTGAAGTATATCTGCCGTGAAGGCTTCGAGCATCACGTGGCGGCCAACTTCAGTGATGTCTCCAAGGCCATTCATGAAACAGCCGTGCGTTATATGGGCTGGGAGAGCTACTACCACGAAGGCCCGCAAGACTAATCACAAGCGGGAAAGATTTCGGGCGTTGACTCATGAGTCAACGCCCGAAGTTCTTTTTGCTATCAAGAGTATTGGATAGTAGATGCGTGATGACCGCAAATTGAACGATCTTGCCGGCGTGGGGCGAGCGACCATCGCTGACCTGCATTTGCTGGGCATTCATTCTGTTGCCCAGTTGGCTGCCCACGACGGCGAACGGCTGTACGAAAAGCTGTGCCAGGTAACAGGAAAGCAGCACGACATTTGCTGTCTCGATGTTTTTCGCTGCGCCATTGCACAGGCAGCCGATCCCGCGCTGCCGATTGAACAAACGAACTGGTGGTATTGGAGCAATCTGCGCAAGCAACAGCAAGCCCTCATAAACAAACCAACAAAATCGGTTCAAGCCAAGCAGAATAACATCGCTGAAAAAGTGAAAAGGAAAACGCAATCATGAGCAAGAGAATCGGCAAGAGTCTGGTAGTGAATGGAACTACGCTGGCCACAGAAGCAGCGTGGAATGCGGAGTTAGACGCCAAGCACAACAAACTGGTGGAGTGGCTGCAAGCACAGAAGTTGGCTGGCGTCCTGATTCGCCGCAATGAAAATGTGGCATGGCTTACCGGCGGCGCAGTCGAGTTGCGTGTGCTTACGCCGTGCGAAACAGGCGTGGCGTCACTGCTGGTTACTGCGGCTGGCAAGCGCTATTACTTCACCTCGCAGAATGAAGCGCCGCGTCTGCACGATGAAGAGTTTGGCGAGTTGGACTTTGAGCCGGTGCTCTTTCCCTGGTATGCGGACGATACCAACGCTGCCGCTGCCAAGTTGGCTGGCGGAACGCTGGGTTCGGATACACCCGCTGCTGGAACGACGCTGGTGAATCTCTATCCGCTGCGTCAGGCGCTGAGCGAAACCGAGATCGTGCGTTTCAAATGGCTGGGCGCGCAGACTGCCGATGCAACCGTCGAGGCTCTGCATCAGGTTGAGCCGGGGCTGAGCGAGTTTGATCTTGAAGCGATTACTGAAGCTGGGTTGTTGCGGCGCGGCATTCTGCCTTCAGTCGCTTTGTATGCCGTGGATGATCGCATCTTCAAGTACAAGCACGCTGTGCCGCGGGGTGCGCGACTGAAGCAGTACGCGATGCTGAACCTGTGTGCGCGCAAGTGGGGACTGGCGATTTCGATTACTCGCTTTCTGCACTTCGGCACATTGCCCGCCGAGCTTGATAAGCGCTTCAAGGCTTCAGCACAGGTGAACGCGGCGCTGCTGGATGCAACAAAAGTTGGCGCGACTTCAGCAGAGTTGTTCAAAGCGGCGCAGGCTGCATACGCGGCTGAGGGCTTCGCCGGCGAGGAGCAGTTCCATCATCAGGGTGGTCCGGCAAGTTATGGCGAACGCGATTGGGTTGCGACGCCCTTGGGCGCTGAAGTGGTGGTCAACAATCAGGCATTCGCGTGGAACCCCAGTATTCGCGGTGGTAAATGCGAAGATACCGTGCTGCTGCACGATGGAAAGATCGAGTACCTGACTGCGACACCGACACTGCCCGTGCTCCATGCCACTGCAAATGGCAAATCCTATCCAGCGGCGGGCGTGCTGGTAAAGTAGTCCTGAGACAAGTGTTGAGCGATCAGCAAAACGCTCTTCATCCCAGCACCATCACTATTGCTCCGGCAGTGATAAGCAGTCCGCCAAAGACTGCCGGAGCGGTGAGTTTTTCACCCAGCAGCAGCCACGCAAAAATCATCACCAGCGGAACGCTGAGCTTGTCGAGCGGCGCCACGCGCGATGCCGGACCCATCTGCAACGCGCGAAAGTAGCAGATCCACGACAGTCCCGTTGCCAGCCCGCTGAGTACCAGGAAGAAAATTGTCCGACGGTCCAGTAAGCGCAACTCGCCGTGCTTGCCCAGCGCCAGCACAATGCCCCATGCAAAAATCAGAACCACAGTTGTGCGCAGCGCCATCGCCAGGTTCGAGTCAACGTGTGCCACACCCACCTTGGCCAACAACGCCGTAGCGGCAGCAAAGAGAGCCGAGAGCAGTGCCCATCCAATCCAACTCATGGGAGCTATCTTACTCGCTCCACGCTCAGTTACGATGATCTTCTACACTGAAGAATATGCAGAGAGGACAAGCCAGCAAGACCGCTCTTGGTGTGGCCATACGCCGCGCTGCGCACCAGTTGATGGAGCAGCCGCGCATTCTTGACGATCCCATCGCAGTGCGGCTGGTTGGCTCGGGCTATCCACGGCAAATGGAGCGCGCCATGCATCCAGTGGGCCGAGACTTTCGCGCCTTTATGGCAGTGCGCAGCCGTTACGCTGAAGAGCAACTTGCCGTCGCTGTCGCTCAGGGAATCGCGCAGTATGTTGTGCTCGGCGCGGGGCTGGATACGTTCGCCTATCGCAATCCATTTCCGCCCCTGCGGGTCTTTGAAGTGGACTTTCCCGCAACACAAGAGTGGAAGCGAACCATGCTGGCAGATGCTGACATTCAAATACCAACTGACCTGACTTTTGTGCCGCTGGACTTTGAACACCAGACACTGGCAGCGGGTCTGGCCGAGGCTGGATTCAACCGCAACACTCCTGCATTTTTCAGTTGGCTGGGCGTGGTGCCTTATCTAACGTTGGATGCCTTTCGCTCGACGCTTGCGACCATTGCGCAGTTGCCAGCAGGCTCTGCCGTGAGCTTTGACTATGCTCTCTCGCCAGAGACGCTCAGCGCTGTTGGTCGCACAGCCTTTGATGCGCTGGCCAAGCGTGTTGCCAGTGCAGGCGAACCGTTTCAGCTCTTCTTTACGCCCGAGGCGCTGCAAGCTGAACTGCGCCAAGCAGGATTTCATCGCATCGAGCAGTTGGATTACGAGCAACTCAATGCAATGTACTTTCATCAGCGCGCAGACGGACTCAAACTCTCTGCGGTGAAGTTGGCGATGCTGGCCACCGCATGGGTGTAGCTGCGCGATAATGAGTTATGCGCTTGTCCGCTCTATTGCCAATCACGATTATTTTTGTCAGTCTATCTGGCTGCGGTTACCACACGTTGGGGGCGGCCACGCACTTGCCGCCAGATGTGCAAACGCTCTCTGTACCGGTCTTTGCCACCAACACCGAGGCATACCACACAGAAGTGGCAATGACCAACGCCGTGATTCGCGAGTTTGCCACACGCACGCGCTTTCGCGTAACTCCAAGCGAGAACGCCGACGCGGACGCTGTTTTGCATGGCACGATTTTGAAAGAGACGGTTGCGCCGTTGACGTACAACGTTTCGACGCAGCAGTCTTCCAGCTTTCTCATCACGATGGTGGTGTCGGTTACGCTCACCAGTCGCGACGGCAAAGTGCTCTACGAAAACAAGAACTACGTCTTCCGCCAGCAGTACCAATCGACCACCGATTTGCCAACGTTTTTGCAGGAGAATCCGGCTGCGGTCGATCGGCTCTCACGCGAGTTTGCTCGGCAACTGGTTGCCGATGTCTTGGAAGGTTTCTGAACCCAGTTCAATGCGCTGCGGGCTTGTCGGCAATCACTGGAAGGGATGGTGCGGCGGGCAATTCGAAGACCTGAATGGCTCCTGCGTTGAGCACGGCTACGCGCCGCCCAGAGTGTGAGATTGCCACATTGCCACCCGCATCATATATGGGGCTGAGCGGCGCGTCCAAGGCAACAGTGCCCGTGGCTGCATCAAATATCTCCACCATCTGCCCCTTGATGTCGTCGCTGCTGAGCCGATCATTCGCGCTCACCGAATGCGTAGCCGCCAAACTCTCCCATCCCATGCGCGAACCGTCCGGCGACCGCACCAGTTGCGGCCAAACCGATGTACGCGGAGCAATCGCATCCCACAAATGGCGGCCATTGTCGGCCATCGCAACCAGTTCGCTCTCCCCATTGGCTGAACAGCCGTCCAACAGCGCTTCGTGTTCGGCGACAAAATCAATTGTCGGCGCACAACTCGAATCCATGTGACCAAAAATTTTGCTTCCGCCGCTGAAGTAGTGCAGGTTGAGCGTCCAATCACGAACCTTGCCGCGCAGGCTCTCCAGATAACCCTCGGAGTTGATGGGAATATGAATCGTAGTGCGAACATGACTGAGCAGGATCACCTGCCCGGAATCCCGATGAAGAATGCGCACGACCATGTTGCGTTGGTCGTCAAAATTGGTGGCCTCTGCTGGCGGCTGTGAGGCGACATCAGGTTTTGTTGCGGCAGGTTCAAAAGAATCCGTCACCAAAAACTTCTGCGCCGTGTCCATCTCCAGCCACTCCAGCGGACCAGGAAAATGCAGAAGCGGTTTCATTTCAAGTTGAGCATCGCCTTGCGAGAGGCTTCTTCGATCTCGCAACAAAAAGTGGCCGTTGTTGAGCATCCACAGATAATGCGAATGACTATGCAGGGTCCACAGCGCCTCAGACAGAACCGATCCAGTTGGAAGTGCCAACACCATGGCGCGAATCTGGCGTACATAATTGCCATCAGAGTCGGCATCGCGGTGCAACAGCCCGGGAACACGAAAGGTGAAGAGCAGCCGGTTTTCGTCAAGAAAATCCAGTGAAACGAGGCTGTTGTGTATCCCCAGATAGAGCGGTCCCGGCGCGGAATAGCCCAACGGTTCAACAGGAATTGAAAACGCAGGCGGTTGTGATGGCTGCGTCGGATACCGGTTGGAAAGCATATGCGGCCTGATGACAATTAGTGGTTCCGGCGCATCGGCAAGGCTGCCCTGACCCAGCGCTGACCAAGCCGCGCACAGCAGCATCCCCGCCAGCAATACGCCGGCGGACTTTCCTGGACTTAGCGAATGCTGTGGATTTCTCATCGAATAGTATTCTCGCCGATAAACCGCACGTTGGGCAGACACGCGGGTAACTACAGTTGTGGATTCGAGCGTCTACCGAGGCGGCTCCATGTTGTAAAGAAAATATGCTCGCAACTCGAGATATGGCCCGTGAAAATCCCTGGGCAGCGGCGGATAGTTTGAACCAGTCAATGCGCCCCATGCAGCACGGTCAAGAGCCACATCGCCAGAGCGGCCTTCGAGCACCAGACTTCCTTCCATCAGACGCCCATTGGGCAGAACCTTGAAGCGGATTGCCACTGTCCCAGATTTCAGAATCGGCGGATTGACCTCGTCGGGAATCAACGGATCCCAGGTGCGCTGCGTCTCATGATGCCAACGCTGCAACCAGGGGCTGAAGTCCACGCCCTGCGTATCTGACAAGACCTCGATGCCGCCAGTGCCAGCCCCGGGATGCATCGCCAGTCCGCCGCCCGATGGCATATTGCCGTAACCAGGATTCGAGTTGCGCGAATCCCGCATCGCTTGGCGCAGTTGCGAGGACGGATCCTGCGAACCCATTGCAAACTGGGGCCGCGCTGGAACTTCCTTGGGGTGGGGCAATTCAAGTTGCGGCTGTATTTGCGCGGCGGGTGGAGTGGGCGCGGGCGGCTCAGGCGTGGCCGGTTGCGGTTCCGGTTGCTGCACAGGTGGCGGCGTGGTCTGCTTCATCGCATCCAAAGTCTTTTTGTCGATCGTCTGCTGCTTTTCAGGAACCGGCTTGACAACAACCTTGGGCTGCAACTTGCGCAACGCGTCTGGCGGCAGATCGAGATAGGTCAAATCCTTGCGGTTCTTGATCGCGTCAATTGGGTCAATGACCGGTGCCACATTGAAGACATACTTTGGTATCCAGGTAACGGCAGAGATCAGTGCCAGGTGGATGAGAATCGCGATCCAGATACCCTCGCGCAGTCGTGCCCAGCGCCGCTCGTCTTCCAGATCGCTGATCATCTCCAACAGTTCGTGGGTGTCGTAATCTACCCAGCGTGAACCGCGCACGATGGGCTGGGCAGAGTCTTCAGCAGGCGCAACCAGTCGAGGATCGCGAACGGCCTCATCTTCAGCCTGACTCGCAACTCCGGTCTCAGGACTCGTCTGGTCCTGACCGTTTGGCTCGTTCTCTCTGATTGGCGTTTCGCTGGTGGGCATTCTTGCCTTCGGTGGTCTGGCGGACACACGCACGCCGCAGACCGCTCCGCTTCGATTCCTTTCTTTCTATTCTCTCATTTCGCGGATGCCCACGCGAATCTCTATTACGGGTAAGCCGAGTTTCGCCCCGTACAATGGTTCCTGTAAGTAAGACGGATTATCGGGCGGAAGGGAACCCTGCTTGAAAGCTCTATTTGCACGATTGATGGCCAAATCCAATCTGCTGTTGTTGCCATTGCTAGCCAAATATGGATGTTGGGGCCTCGGTCTCCTTGCTCTGCTCGATTCCGCAACCATTCCCGTCCCTATGGATGCATTTCTAGCCGTTGCAGTTTGGAAAGACAAACCCCATTTCTGGCTTTATGTACTACTGGCTGCCGTCGGCTCGGCCATCGGCGGCCTGTTGCCTTACGGACTGGGTCGTGCGGGCGGCGAGCTTTTTTTGTTGAAGCACGTGAACCGCGAACGCTATGAGCGGATGCGTGCACGCTTTGAGCGCCAGGAGTTTCTGGCCATGATGATTCCCTCCATGCTGCCACCGCCCACGCCCTGGAAGGCATTTGTCTTTGCCGCTGGCGTTTTTGAAATGCGCGTTGTCCCCTTCATGCTGGCCGTCTTTTGCGGGCGCGTGGTTCGCTGGCTCGTGCTTTCGCTCCTGGTGCTCAAACTCGGTCCGGGAGCAGTTGACGTGGTGGCGCATCACGGACTGGCCTTGCTGGCCATCGTTGGCGGACTCGCCGTGCTCGGCTTTACCGGTTGGTGGATGCGAAAAAACCGCACTGGGGAAAGCGAAAACGAAACAACCAAATGACCGTTATTGGTCTTCTGTAGTTACTTACGTCTCATCAGTGAGGAGTGGTTTTACAACTGGTGGCTTGACATAAACGCCTCAGCCCTTGATGCTTAACAGTTCGACTCTTTGTTTTTTCAAGTGCATGGGGGTTTTCCAGCTTTGCGAGTTCGCGTCTTCTATCACGACAAATGCTTTGACGGAGCCTGCTCGGCCTCCCTCTTCACCCGTTTTCATCGCGAGTGCTCCACGCCCAACGCCACCTACCAGTATCACGGACTCGTCCATCGAGCCGGTGCGCTCTTTGATGAGAGCGAATTTACCGGCGACGAAAACGCCATTGTCGATTTCAAATACTCATCGTCTCCCCGCATCACCTGGTGGTTCGATCACCATCTCTCCGCTTTTTTGACGCCAGAAGATCAGCAGCATTTTCAGCGTTGCCAACAGGATCCAGATTGCAGTCGTCACAAGTTTTTTGATCCCGATTACGTCTCATGCACCGGCTTTCTGGCTCACATCGCCTCCACCCGTTTCGGCTTCAACACCGCGCCAGTCGCCGAGTTGATCCACTGGGCCAACATCGTCGATGGTGCCAAATACGAAAGTGCGCAATCTGCCGTCGAAATGGCCGCTCCCGCAATGAAGCTCACACTCATCATCGAATCCTCGCAGGACCCAACCTTCATTCCGCGACTGATTCCGCTGCTGACTGAGATGTCGCTGGTTGAGGTTCTGAGCCAGACCTTTGTGGCCGAGTTGCTGCCGCCCCTGCTTGAACGCCACCAGCAAGCCATTGAGCTGATCCGTCAACGCAGCGAAGAGCGTGATGGGACGATCTTTTTCGATATAACCGATCAGCCGCTGGAAGGCTACAACAAGTTCATCCCGTACTATCTGCACCCGCAGGCCACTTATTCCATCGGCCTGTCCAAATCCAGTTTCCGCACCAAGGTCAGCGTCGGCTCCAATCCCTGGACCAAGGCCGACCCGGCAAAGATGGTGAACCTGGCGCAGGTCTGCGAGCGTTACGGCGGCGGTGGTCACGCGCGCGTCGGAGCCATCAGCTTTCCTGCCGAACAAGCGACTGAGGCTCGTGAAGCAGCAGCCGAGATCGTGGCTGAACTGCGTGCAAAGCCGATCTCGTTTTGATGGCTTGCAGGGAAATCACATGAACGATTCTGTTGATTAAAATGGTTCGGTCTTTCCGCGCCGTAGGCGCAGTGATTATTAGCCCCGCGCTTTAGCGTAGGGTTTGAGGTCCGAATTTATACTCAAGCCCCGTAGGGGCGATGTAAACAACCGGAAAATCGGTAGCCTGGCCTTTGTTCATGCGATTGCCAAGGATGGCTTGCTGAGTCGCCTCCGAATCATCCGAGGCTACTCGCTCTCCGGTCGCGTGTAGGGTTTTGTCAGCCACTGGCGTGCTTCGTTCAATGCGCCCTGCGTGTTGTCATTCGTCTGAACCGCAAGCCGATATTCGTTCACGGCGCGATCGCGTTGGCCTGTGATGTCGAAGATTTTTCCCAGAGCAATATGGCTCCAGACCTCCGTCCAGCGGGGTTCGCCGTCGCCGCGCAACGCATCGCGATAGGAGTTGACGCTCGCCTGATAGTTGCGCTGGGTAAAGAGCAACTCGCCGATGCGGTAGTTGGCCAGAGAGCTTTGCGAGTTGGCTTCAAGCGCTTTTTGATACTCGGCCAACGCGCCGGTCAGGTCGCCCTGCGCCACCAACTGTTGCCCCTTCAGAATCGACACGCGCACTTGCAGATCAGGCGTGGACTTGAGCACCCAATTCTGCGGATCAATGGCAATGCGCCGTGGACGACCGAAGGTATCCACGACAAATTGCGTGTTGGTGCCCACGACTTCAATTTTTTTGATCTCGGTTTTGCCGTCCGTATCCACGCGCAGTTCCACCGGCATACGGAAGAGGTCAAGATCCTGATCGATCTCGCCAATGGTGCGGAAGCCTTTGTTGTTGCCCAGCCGGTAAACCGCGTATTTATTGGTAAACTGCGGCGCGCCCGTGCCGTCCACCCACTGCGCAAAAAACGCCGTCAACTGTTGCTGGCTCTGCGCATCGGCCACTTTCTCAAAATCCACGGCGCGAATCGAACTGTCCGTGTATTGGCTCAGTGCGCCTTTCAGCGTATCCAGAAATGCCTTGTCGCCGATCTCCCCGCGCAGCATATGGAAGATCATCGCGCCTTTTTCCAGAGTAGCCGATTGAAACTCCGGCGAGAAGGGGCTGAGGCGGCTGGCACTGGAAAGCGGAATCGTATCGTAGGCCAAGGCACCGGCAGAAACATCTTGCAGGGCTGTCTTCAGCGCGTTTTGGCCGCTCTCATCTTCCACATACATCAACTCGCCGTAGCGTGCCATGCCGTTCGTGATCCAGGAATCGCTCAGCGTGCGCGGGCTAACCTCCGAACCCCACCACTGATGTGCAATGGTGTTGGCCAGCAGACGCACGCCAGATTTGTCGCCAACCCGCGAGCCGAGTATCGCCGCCAGTTCCGGTGCCCAGGCAGCGGGTAAAGTATCGTCTGGCAGTTCAACCACGTTGATGTGGGTCGACTCCAGCGACCCAAAGCTGGTGGTAAAAAAGTCGAACTGCTTGGCCGCCGTTTGCGCCAACTGATTGGCCGACTGCTGATGGCTGATGGTGAGATAGACCTTGACCGCGCCAACCGAGACCGGGTCAACATAACGACCGGCAATCACAGTGCCCGGAAAACCCGGCTTGGTCCAGTTGAAGTCGTACTGGTCGCCCGCTTTGCCGTTGGCCAGCGTAACCGGCTTGGACGCGCCCCGGCTGCCGCTGGCAAAGACGCGCATCCCCTGCGGCACGCGAATATGCATCTCGGCAGTAAAGCGGTCGGTCATGTAGCCGGTCGTTGGAAACCAGCGCGACGCGTAAAGCAGATAAGTGATCGGCTCCTGAATCGCAGCCAGCTTTAGTCCCTCAATCGGCCCATCCTCGCTGCCGGTGATGGTGCCATCGTAAGTGAATGTCCACTTGGTGACCTGACCAGGAACAAACTGCGCGGCGGGAGTAATGCGAATGGTTCCGTCAGCGGTGCGTTCGCCAGTAAGCAGCTTGCCGCTCTCGTCCGCAATCTTGCTCACCTTCAGCGCCGGATGAAAACCAAAGCTGACCTGCTCGGCGCTCTCTGGCGCAGTAAAACTGACCGTAGCCGTCGCCGCGATGTGATGCGTCGCCGTCTCCAACTCAGCGTCAATCACATAGCCAGAAATAGAAAGCGTAGGCCGCTCGGGTCGCTGGGCAAGGAGCGGCACGGCGAGTATTGCTACGGCCACTAGAGAGCAGAGCCAGTTGCCAGCAATCGGTAGCTTCCAAAGTTGTTTACGCATCGCAATCATTCTCGCAGACCTCACAAGCAGATGACATCCATCCTGACTTTAAGCAATATCTCAACAAGTCAACGTTTTGAAAGGGCACGACTTCAGTCGTGCCGCAAATGTAGCAAAAAGAATGTGGGCTTTAGCCCCTGAGGGAATGCCTGACTGAAAATAGAACTTGATCAGAGATTCCTTGATTGATTACTGGACGAGCTTTTCTTTGCTAGTTCCACCGTAACCGCCGCAACCCGCTCAATCGCCCCACTATTTCTCTGCCCAGTTTGCAGCAGAGCGCGCACCCTAGCCAGTTCCTGCATCATGGACTCGCGGTCCGCCCCGTCCGGTAGCAGCCGCCCCAGTTGTTGGACGATATTTTCAGCGGTGAAGTCACTTTGAATCAACTCCGGCACCACCCGCCGGTCAGCAATCAGGTTAGCCATAGCCACGTGCGGCACTTTCACCATCCGTTTGGCAATGGCGTAAGTCAGCGCCGAGACGCGGTAGACCACCACAAATGGGTTGCCAATCAGTGCCGCCTCAACCGTTGCCGTGCCGCTGGCCACCACCGACGCACGAGCATGGTGCAGTGCGGCGCGAGCATCCTCTACCAGCTGGATCGCAAGTCCGTGGCCGTGCGTCTGCACCAGTCGCCGCACCTCGTCGCGTTGCGCAGCATTCAACGTCGGCGCCAGCGGAATAAGAAATTCAATTCCTTCTGTCATGAAGGGTACGGGCTTTAGCCCGTACATCAACGACTCTGCAGGAGTGGGGGCTTTAGCCCCTGAGGGTGGTCTTTTCGCTTCAGAAACAACTACAACCAGCATCTGCGCCGCTCGCAAAATCTCCGGCAAATTGTCGCGAATCTCTTTGGGACGGCTGCCGGGCAGCAGCCCAATCCAGGTCTTCGTCGCGTCCAGCCCATTTTCCTCGGCAAACTGCTCGCGGCTGCTGGTGGGCAGCGGCAACTCGGCCAGCGGATGGCCCACAAACTCGGCGGCCACGCCGTGCTGGCGATAAAACGGCTCCTCGAACGGAAAGATCACCAGCATTCGATCAACATATTTCTGCACCAGTTTGATGCGACCCTTCTTCCATGCCCACAATTGCGGACTCACAAAAAAGATCACTGGGACGCCGAGCCGATGTAGCTCCTCGGCCAGCCGAAAATGGATTTCAGGAAAGTCAATGAGAACCGCAACGCTGGGCCGTCGGCTGCGGATCGCCTGCTTCAGCTTGCGAAACTCGCCGTAGATGTGCGGCAGGTGCCGGACCACCTCAGTCAGCCCCATCACCGCTATCTCCTCCGGACGCACCACGACCTCCAGCCCCGCCGCCTCCATCCGCGCCCCGCCCATGCCAAAAAACTGCGCCCTCTGGCCGCTGCCCGCAAGTTGCCGTTCGAGAGCGGTAACCAGCAGAGCACCGTAGTGCTCGCCACTGGCCTCGCCAGCCGAGATGAAGATAGTTTTAGGCATTCGTTCCGGCCTGCGCAGATAGTCTCCGTGCTGACCATCATAGCGGGTCAGCGGATAGGGCAATTTTGCAAGAGCCTCAAACAATCGAAATACTTCTATCGTAATCATGGGCTCCGCCGATAACCATCGAGTACGCAAAGTTGTTTGTGTTGCCATTGAAGCGGCTCTTTCGGAAAATCACTTCCCCGGGTGAATCCGTCAGACGTCATAACAAACATTTTCCGTACAAGAATGGAGCCAGTGATGGCGAAAAATGATTTTGTAACCGGCCAGGAGACAATGATTCCTGAGGGCGAGTTCATCTACTCGCAGACTGACCCCAAAGGGATTATTACCGAGGCAAACGCCACATTTGCCAAAATCAGCGACTATGCTGTCAGTGAGATGGTTGGCAAGCCGCACAATCTGGTTCGCCATCCTGATATGCCCAAGCAGGCCTATGCCGATCTTTGGCGCGACCTCAAGGCTGGCCTCCCCTGGCGCGGCATGGTCAAAAATCGCCGCCAGGACGGAGGCTTCTACTGGGTCATGGCCAACGCCACGCCCTTGCACACCAACGGAAAGATCAGCGGCTATCAATCCATCCGCACAGCTCCCACGCGCGATCAGGTCCATGCCGCCGATGCCGCTTATCGTCGCGTCAATAACGGCGACAAGAGCATCCGCATTGAGCATGGCCAGGTGGTTCCGGTTCGCTCCGCGCTGGCTGTCTCCATTGACACCTTCGAACATAAGATCGTTCTCCCCTCTCTCGCAACGCTTCTCTCCGTCTTCCTCGGTTTTTCCGTCCTCTTGCTCGGCAACCAGCATCGCTGGCTCCAATATCTCGCTGCCGCTGCCTTCCTCTTCGCTGCTGTGCAGGCCTGTTTCATGCTTCTTTTCTTTCTGCCCAGACTGACTCGCGATATCCGCTCTCTGGACACGTATCTCGATGGTGTCCTGCGCAGTGGCGATCTCACCAAAGAACTCGCGCTCACCCGGTTTGACGCAGTGGGCGAAGTGGGTCGCAAACTTGTTCTCACCACCGCATGGTTCAGAACCAGCCTCCTCAGTCTCAAGAACACCCTTGAATCCGTACAGGAGATTACCCACCAGGTCGTGGATAGCGTTCATCAGATCCAGCAGGCGGCCAACACGCAACACGATGCAACCAACGCCGTCGCCTCTTCCGTTGAAGAGATGGGCTTTGCCATCGCTGAAATCTCTCAGCAGCTCCACGCCACCGATGGTGCCGTCAACCGCACCGGCGAGCAGGCCACCATGGGTACCAATGTCTCCCAGCGCGCATCGGCGGAGATCAACAATCTCGCCACCGCAATTACTGAGATAACAACCGAGGTTGAAGCCCTCAGCGCATCCTGTACACAGGTTGGAGAGATTGCCTCAGCCATCCGCGGCATCGCCGACCAGACCAACCTGCTGGCCTTGAATGCCTCCATTGAAGCCGCGCGCGCAGGCGATGCCGGACGCGGATTCACCGTCGTCGCAAACGAGGTGCGCTCTCTTTCTGACCGCACCATGAAAGCCACCAACAGCATTGAATCACTCATTGGAAAGATCAAAGTT
>Ga0182030_10003789_pt1 | contig 32298 bp, 24 predicted proteins | sample 812S3MmetaG_FD_121299 | JGI IMG/M metagenome (GOLD analysis project Ga0182030, IMG submission 121299) | Permafrost microbial communities from Stordalen Mire, Sweden - 812S3M metaG (Illumina Assembly) | ecosystem: Environmental > Terrestrial > Soil > Wetlands > Permafrost | place: Sweden... | reverse complement strand
TTCGGGCAAAACCACCTTCCTGAACCTGATTGCCGGCATTCTGAAGCCCGATGCCGGAACCATTTCGTTCGCCGGCGCGATTATTTCCAAATTCAGCGAGCCGCGACGCGATCGCTTTCGCGCGGAGAATATTGGCTACATTTTTCAAACCTTCAATTTGCTGCAAGGCTTCACCTGTCTGGAAAACGCCTTGCTCGGCATGTCGTTCGGCCATGGCGTGGACCGCGTGTTCGCGGAGAATTTATTGAAGCGCGTCGGTCTCGATGGCTGGCTCCATCACCGTCCCGGTCAGCTTTCCACCGGGCAGCAGCAGCGCGTGGCGGTCGCACGGGCGCTGGCGAACCAGCCCAAATTGGTTCTGGCCGATGAGCCGACCGGCAATCTCGACCGCAAAAATTCCCGCGCGGCGCTGGCGTTGATCCGCGAAACCTGCCGCGAAAACGGTGCAGCGCTGCTGCTGGTGAGCCACGACCCTGAAGTGCTTGGCGAGTTTGATGACGCGCGGGATTTTCACAGAATGAATCAGGCCGCAGTCCCGGAGGTCGCCGCATGAGCATCTTCGGGATTATTTTCCGCAGCCTGCGTCAGCACGCGCTTTCCACCGCGGTCACGGCCGCGTCCGTCGCGCTGGCGGGCGGATTGCTGCTGACGGTTTGGGTGGTCAAGACGCAGTCCCTGGCCGCCTTCACCGGCATCAACGCCGGCTTTGACGCTGTCCTGGGCGCGCGCGGTTCCAAGTTGCAGCTCGTGCTTAACTCGATTTTTCATCTGGAAGCTTCGCCGGGCAATGTCGCGTGGCAGGATTTTTTGGACCTGCAGAATAATCCGGACGTCGAACTCGCCGTGCCGCTCGCAGTGGGCGACAACTATCACGGCTGGCGAATCGTCGGCACCACGCCCGACTTGTTTCAGAAAAGTGAATACGCTCCTGGCAAAAAATTCGAGCTGCGTCCGGGCGGCAACTGGTTTGACCAGGCGCGGCGCTCGGCAGTCGTCGGCAGTTTTGTCGCGGAAAAAATGAAGCTCAAGGTCGGCGACAAATTTCATCCGTTCCACGGGCTGATTTTCGACGAGCAGAAGCAGCACGCGGAAACCTACGTCGTGGTCGGCGTGCTCAAGCCGTCCAATACGCCGGCCGATCGCGTGATCTGGATACCGCTCGGGGGCGTCCAGCACATGAGCGGCCACAATCCCGACGCCGACACCGAAGTCAGCGCCGTGCTGGTGAAGCTGAAGGCGGGCAGCGCACTGGCCGGTTTTCAATTGGATGCGTTTTACAACAAGCAGGGGAACCGGCTGACGTTCGCGTGGCCCATTGGCCGGGTCATCGGGGAATTGTTCGATAAAATCGGCTGGTTTGACCGCGTGCTGGCGCTGGTCGCCTGGCTGGTGGCGCTGGTGGCCACCAGTTCGATTCTCGCCAGCATTTACAACTCCATGAACGAACGCCGGCGGGAACTGGCGATTCTCCGCGCGCTTGGCGCCCGGCGGGCAACGCTGTTTGCGGTGATCCTGCTGGAGGCGGCGACCATTTCCGCGCTGGGCGTGGTGGTGGGATTTGCCATTTACGCCGCGCTGATATCAGTCGTGAGCGAAATCATTCGCGCGCAAACCGGCGTGGTGCTGGAGCCGTTCACGTTCAATCCGGTGATGCTGTGGGAACCTGCGGCATTCATCGCGTTGGGGGCGTTGGCGGGCATCGTTCCGGCGCTGAAGGCCTATCGCACCGACGTGGCGCAGAACCTCACTCCCCAATCGTAATCGCGGCATGAAAATCAACGTCTTCAAAGAAAATCTTCGCCAGCCGCTGTTGGCCGTTGTTTTCGTCTTGCTGTTCGCGGCGGCACTCCGCGGCGCACCGGGCGCCGGCGGCGAGGGGGCGGACGATTCTTCACTCCAAGGCGAATTGATTGAGCCGATTGGAAAGACCGCAACGACCACGGCGCCGGCGCGGACGGACAAAATTCAGGACGGCGATGTCGTCGGCTTCGACCAGCTTGCGGGTTTCAAGGTGACGTTGAACAACGAACTGCTGTTCAACACCAATCGTCCGGCTTGGGCGGATCAGCAGATCAGCGCCATGATTCCCGACCGCATTCGGGCGGCCGACGGCAAGCGGGTCAGCGTGGATGGCTTTATGATTCCACTGGAATACAACGGCAAGAAAGTCAGCAAGTTCATCCTGGCGATGAACCAAAACACCTGCTGTTTCGGCGGAAACCCGCAGATTCACGAATTCATCATCGTCTCGATGGCCGGCGCCGGCGCGAACGATGAGATGGATATCCCGTTGCGCGTGAAAGGCGTTCTGCACGTCGCAGTTAATCGCAACCAAGGCAAGCTCTCCGGTATTTACCAGATGGATGCGCAACGAGTCACTTATACGCCGTCGGAATAGCCGGAGAGCGATCAAAAGTTAAGGGGCGCGATGCATCCTCTGAAGCAATGGGTACAGCACCTTCCAAACGTTGTCGGCCACAATTTTATGCCCCTCGACGTTTGGATGAATTTGGTCTGGCTGGTTTAATTCCGGTTTACCGCCCACACCTTCCAGGAGAAAGGGAACCAATGCGGCGTGATTGGCCGCGGCCAGATCGGGATAAAGTTTCCGGAAGGCGAGGTTATATTCCTCACCCATATTGGGCGGCATCTGCATCCCGGCGATGATGATCGAGACTTTCGGGTATTTATGTTTCACCCGGTCGATGATTGCTTGAAGATTCGTTTGGGTGGACGTCAGCGACAGGCCCCGCAAACCGTCGTTGCCACCCAGTTCCAGGATCAGCACATCAATCCGTTGTTTGAGCAGCCAATCAATACGGCCCAAGCCGTCGGCACTGGTATCGCCGCTTTCTCCGGCATTGACCACCCGGTCATTATAACCGGCTGCGGCGATCTTCACTTGAAGCAGGGCGGGGAAAGCTTCAACGGGATCCACACCGAACCCCGCGGCAAGACTATCGCCGAGGACAACGATCTGGTTGGCGCCCGCTGGTTCGGCTCGCAGCGTGGCCGATGATAGCGCGAGAGAAACCATTGCCCCTAGAGCCGGCGCAAGCCAGCGCCGAATCCAACCGCAAAACTTTGCCGTGACTTTCATCGCCATGCATCGACACTGGTTCAACAAACACCACGCCGATCCGAATGTCAATGATCGCCAGCCCGCTGGTCGCAGTCCAGTCGGGGATTCGGTGATTGGCTTCCAGTTTATTGAGCGACGATTTGCGTCAGAGGAACAATTAAGGTATGGAGAGGGCCATGAACGTCGGCGCGATTTTGGATGTGCAGGGACTGACCCGATGCTATGCCAGTGGGAACGGTTTGTTGACTGTCGTTAAAGACATCAGCTTCTCGCTCGCGCCGGCATCGACTTGCTCGATTGTCGGCCCCTCGGGCAGCGGCAAGACCACGCTGATCGGTTTGTGCGCCGGACTGGATCAACCGACTTCGGGCGAAGTGCGCCTGGATGGCATTACCCTCGGCACTCTGGATGAGGACGGCCGCGCGAAAGTGCGGAACGACCTGGTCGGCTTTGTCTTTCAGACGTTTCAACTCATCCCCACGCTGACGGCGCTGGAAAACGTGATGGTGCCATTGGAATTGCGCGGGCATCCTGAGGCGCGTGAACCCGCCATCGAACTTCTCCGTCGGGTTGGCCTGGGGGAACGTATGACACACTATCCGGTCCAGCTTTCCGGCGGTGAGCAACAACGCGTGGCCCTGGCACGGGCCTTCATTAACCGGCCCAAAATCCTGTTCGCGGATGAACCGACCGGCAATCTGGATTCGGAAACCGGCAGGCTGGTGGTTGATTGTCTTTTCGCCTTGAATGCCGGGGCGGGGACCGCCTTGGTGCTGGTCACGCACGATAACGAACTTGCCGGGCGCACCGAGCGCATCATCCGTCTCAAAGGTGGCCTGATGGCCAGTGGTGGCTGAGACCGGTTCCAAACCGTCATGCGCCCGAAGCCTGATCTCGCAGTTCCCCGTTGTGAATCCCAGCGCGGTTTTCTGGGTCATCTCGTTGCATCATGGACGTGGCGGATGGCGTGGCGCGATACGCGAACCAGTCGACGGAAACTGGCATTATATTCCTTCTCAATCGTTCTGGGCATCGCCGCGCTGGCGGCGATCGGTTCGCTGGGGACCAATCTGGAACAGGCCATTGAGGAACAAACCAAGGCCTTGCTCGGCGCCGACCTGGTGCTCCAGTCGCAGGAGGCGTTCACGCCGGAAGCCGAACGATTGTTCCAGGGCCTCGGTGGCGAACAATCCCGGGAGATTTCATTGACCACCATGGCTTTCTTTCCGCGTACCGACAATACCCGGCTCGTGCAGGTCCATGCGCTGAACGGCGGCTTCCCGTTTTACGGAGAGCTGGAGACCGAACCGACCAATGCCGGGGCAGTTTTCCGTCAAGCCTCCGGGGGCCTGCTGGCCGAAGAAAGCTTGCTGACCCAGTTTGATGCCGGCGTGGGTGACAGTGTCAGCATCGGCAAATTCACGGCGGCCATTTCGGGCCGGCTGGAGAAGGTCCCCGGCGAGACAGTGGGTCTTTCGGCCATTGCCCCGCGGATTTATATCGCAATGAACGACCTGCCTCGGACTGGCCTCTTGCAACCGGGCAGTTTGGCGCGCTTCGCCATTTATTTTAAATTCGGGCCGGACACGAATGTCACAGCCTTGGTCGAACGCATCCGGCCACAGCTTGAAAAGTTGCGGCTGCGTCAGGATACGGTGGCGGAACGCAAGCGCGACCTCGGACGCTCGATGGACAACCTGTATCATTTCCTGAATTTGGTCGGGTTCATCGCGTTGCTGCTGGGGGGCGTGGGCATCGCGAGCGCCATCCACGTGCATATTAAACAAAAACTGGGGAATGTAGCTGTGCTTCGGTGCCTCGGCAGTTCCGTGGCCCAGACTTTTGCCATCTACCTCGCGCAGGGCATGGCATTGGGTTTGTTCGGCGCCCTGCTGGGCGGCTTGTTGGGCCTCGCCATCCAGTCTACCTTGCCCAAAGTCATTGCTGATTTCATCCCCTTCACGTTTCAATTCCATACGGCGTGGCTGGCCATCGTACGGGCCATGGCCATCGGTTTTGGGATTTGCCTGATGTTTTGTCTTTTGCCACTGCTGGCGGTGCGGAAGGTTTCACCCTTGGCCGCCCTTCGCGTATCCTTTGAGCCGCAACGTGCCCGGCGTGATCCTTGGCGCTGGCTCGCGGGTACAGGCTTGGCCGCCGGTATCATCGGGTTTGCACTCATGCAGAGCCATAACTGGCGAATCGGCCTTGGATTCTCCGTCGGCTTGGGCGTGGTGTTCGGAGTCTTGATCGTCACCGCCAGACTTTTGGTGGCGACGACCCGGAAATGTATCCCAGCCCAATTACCCTTTGCCTTGCGGCAGGGAGTGGCCAATCTGCATCGGCCCGAAAACCGTACCCTCCTGCTCTTGCTGTCGCTGGGCTTGGGAACTTTTTTAATGGCGAGCCTCTATATGGTGCAGCAGGTGTTGCTGAACCAACTGATCACTGCGAGCGGCAAAAACCAGCCCAATGCCGTTCTCTTCGACGTCCAGACCGCCCAAGTGGAGCCACTGACGAATCTTATTCGCTCCCTGGGTTTGCCGCTGCTGGATGAAACCCCCATCGTCACCATGCGACTGAGTTCGGTAAAAGGCCGTTCGGTGGATTTCCTTTTGGCAAATCAGTCCGGGCATGGCCGGGGGTGGGTTTTCCGCCGGGAATATCGCAGCACCTTCAGTGATCATTTGCGGGATGGGGAAAGAATCATCGCTGGCCACTGGGTTTCACAGGTGGCCGCCGGCTCAACCAATGCGGTGCCGATTTCCCTGGAACAGGATATCGCCAAGGACCTGAAAGTGGGACTGGGTGATGAATTGGTGTTCGACGTGCAGGGTGTGCCGGTCGTTACGCGCGTGGCGAGCTTCCGCGAAGTGGAATGGCGGCGCATTCAGCCAAACTTCTTCGTCGTGTTTCCCCGCGGGGTGCTGGAAAGCGCGCCCGCCATGCATGTGCTGGTGACGCGCGTGGGTTCCAGCCAGGACTCGGCCCGGATGCAGCGGGCGGTCGTCAAGGCCTTCCCCAATGTCTCGGTTATTGACCTGACGCTGGTGTTGGAAACCGTGGACGCCATCCTGGGTAAAATATCCTTTGTCATCCGGTTCATGGCCATGTTTACGGTCTTGACGGGTCTGCTCGTGCTCGTGAGTGCACTGGCCGCCGGGCGTTATCAGCGCATCCAAGAAAGCGTCCTGCTGCGAACGCTCGGCGCCTCGCGCGCGCAGATTCTTAAAATTCTGCTGGCGGAATATTTTACGCTGGGTTTCCTGGCGGCACTGACCGGAGTATTACTCGCCGTGATCGCCACCTGGGTGCTGATGAAATTCGTGTTTCATGCCCCATTTGCCTTGGCGTGGGAATCCGTCTTGGTTCCCTTGGTACTGGTGCCCGGCATCACGGTCACGGTTGGCTTCCTGATGAGCCGTGGGATTTTGAACCGATCGCCTTTGAGTGTGCTGCGCACAGAAGTTTGATGGCATGGCGTCAAGGCAGGCGGATAGTTATGACATTGGCACGTTAAGGTCGGGGGAATGAGGACTTTCCCAATATCGTCTCGAATCCTATTCGGTAAGCTTTAGGTCGAGCCGCGTTATCGGAAGGAACGGCTCATTTTCTAAATGGTTATATCCTATTGCCAATTCCTGCATTTGTTCTATACTCGGCGGACCATGAATCTATCAAATCTAACTGCAGCTCAACTAAAACACGCGGCTGACCTTGTTGAAAAGATCGAAGCCCTGAACGCTGAACTGGCCGGAGTCCTTGGTTCGTCTGAGGCACCGGTTGCGTCTGAGGCACCGGTCGTGACTCCTGGCAAACGCGGACCCAAGAAAGGTGGAATGTCTGCGGCCGGACGGGCCCGGATCGCCGCGGCACAAAAAGCCCGCTGGGCGAAAGTCAAATCCGCCAAGGTTGAATCTCCCAAGGCTGACAAGCCGGCCAAGCGGAAGATGAGCGCCGCTGGAAGAGCGGCGATCGTTGCCGCGCAAAAGGCGCGCTGGGCCAAGATCAAGGCTTCAAAAAAGGCCTAAGATCATAAATTGGGCATCGGTTGAAGAGTGCAGTTCATTGATTGAACTGCATTCTTTGTTATTGCCCGGCTTCCGTGACGATGAATAATTGCGCCGGTTGAGCGCCGCCTGGCAGCGCAGCCGGGGTCAGGCTTGAAGGTTACGCCGCTGCGCACTTTAGCGCTTTGAATATAAACCGGAAGAGATTGAATGGTCGGGGCGGTGAGATTCGAACTCACGACCTCTTGTACCCGAAACAAGCGCGCTAGCCAGACTACGCTACGCCCCGACACGAAGGGGTTACTGCTTGTGCGCCACGAAAACGCACGTGCCCATTTTGCCTGATTTCAGTTGAAGGGCAAGTGCATTTGTTCGGCACAAGACAAATTCGCCATTCTGTGCGAAAGTTGTGGATGGCTAAAGAATACGGCAATCCATCCCCGCGAGCCCGGCGGGCGTGGAAACTTCCGGACCTTGGCCTCTGCCGCGCCATCCGGTTTGGCGCCAGCGACCACATGATTTATTGCCTGCGCGATGATGCCGGCAACTGTCGCTACGCCTTGCGCTTCGGCTCCGGGTTTTTCTGCCACCATCCCAAGCGGGCGGAGATTGTCGCCCATACCAGCACCACGGCCGGCGACGGCTTCAAAATTCAATAGCCGGCCGCATAGCTGAGACGGCTGGCATCGCTGATCGCCCACAGATTTAACGGTTCCAGCGCGTCGGGGAACTTGATGAAATGGGCGCTGCCGTCTGTGATGGAATAGTTTGCCCCGCCGGAACCAGACCCCGCCGCCCGATCGTTGGGCGTGGAGTCGTGCGCGCTTTGGTTCAAAATGCCCTCAAAGTCATTGCCCGCCGCGCCTTCGTTCAAATCCATATAATAATCGCTGGCCTTCCCGGTCTTTTCGCCGAACAACAGTGTCTCGCTCGGATGAAGAATGGCGTTTTCTCTCATCTGGTCGCCCGCGTTCAATCCCTGGGGATCGCCCTCCGGATTGATTGACGCAAAATAATCGTTCCAACCGTTGATGAAATAGCTGCGCGCAGCGTTGTCGGCCGCGGTGAGGTCACCAGGGTCATGGCTGGTGCCGTTGGTGATGATTTCGCTCGGACACAACAGCAGGTTCGTATTCTTCCCGTAGGCTTCATAAAACTTATCCGGCCAGCGCGAAGTCGCCAGGCTGTTTCCATATCGCGGCGGATAGGTCCCTTGATCCTCACCCACGTACATGGCGGCTGATATGCTCAGCTGCCGCATGTTGTTCAAGCAAGCAATCCGCCGGCCCGATTCCTTGGCCCGCGCCAGCGCCGGCAGCAGCATCGCCGCCAGGATGGCAATGATCGCGATGACCACCAGCAGTTCAATCAGCGTGAAGGCCACGCAGCCTCCCGGCCCTGACACACGGCTTCCGTTAATGACTGGTTTGCAATTTTTCATAACCTATAATCCTTCACCTGCGTCTGATTACACAATCCGACGCTCTGCGCCGCTTCGGCGTTACAGATTTTATGACAAAAAACAACCTGCTCCTGGTTTTATTGGCCGCTGCCCTGGCGGTGGTCTACGCGGTCTGGTTCGCCGACTGGTTCCATCCCGCCGTCGTGAAAATCTCCCACACCAGCCGTGACCGGACCCAGATTTATCGGCGGGGAAGTGTCCTGCCGAGCCTCATCTTTCGAGTCAATCCGCGCATCCGGCTGACCGAACTCAAGGTCGTTCCGCTCGCGGAATATGAAACCAATAAGAGCGTCCTGCCGGTTTGGCACCTCGTTTCCGACTCAAACTCCGTGCCTGTGCTGGATTTCTCCTACGGTCAAAACATCGGCGGAATGCATCCTGCCATCCAGAGGGTCCGTGCCGAACCGCTGGAAACCAACGTCACCTACCGCATGTTCGTTTCAGCCGGACGAACCACCGGCCAGCACGACTTTGAATTGAAGTAGGTCACGGCGGCGACACCGGCGTTCCCGCGAAATGACACGCGGTGAAATGGCGGGGCAGGCTTTCGTCCAGTCCGGGAACTTCGGTCTGGCAGCGGTCCGCCGCAATGGGACAGCGTGGGTGAAACGGACAGCCTCCCGGGGGGTGGATGGGCGACGGCACGTCGCCCGGCAGAATGATCCGTTGCCGTTTCGTGTCTGGGGCCACTTCCGGGACAGCCGATATCAGCGCCTGCGTATAGGGATGCCGGGGCGCGGAGATGATGTCCTTGGCCGCCGCCTGTTCCACAATTTTTCCCAGGTACATCACCAGCACGCGCCGGCTGATGTGCTCCACCACCGCCAAGTCATGCGCGATGAAGAGATACGCCATGCCCCGCTGCTGTTGCAAGTCGCGCAGCAGGTTGATGATCTGCGCCTGCACCGAAACATCCAGGGCGCTGACGGGTTCGTCGCAAACAATCAACTCCGGCTCCACGGCCAGGGCGCGCGCTATGCCAATGCGCTGCCGCTGGCCGCCGCTGAATTCGTGCGGATAGCGTTGCGCATAGTCGGCGTTCAGTCCGACCGCCTGCAACAATTCGACGATCCGTTTGCTGCGGGCCGATTTGCTTTCCGCCAGGTTGTGGATGTCCAATGCCTCCGCCACAATGCCTTGGACCGTCATCCGGGGATTCAACGAACCGAATGGATCCTGGAAGACCATTTGAAACTTCCGCCGGCGGGCGCGCAGGGCCGCCCCTTGCAGCTGGGTGAGATTCTCCCCACCCAGAAAAATATCGCCCGCCGTCGGTTCCACCAAGCGCATGATGGCGCGGCCCAGCGTGGATTTGCCGCAGCCGCTTTCCCCGACCAAGCCAACGGTTTCCCCGGGCTCGATTTCGAAACTGACGCCGTCCACTGCCTTGACAGACTCGCGCGCGCCGCTGAACAGCGTGTGCCGGACAGGGAAATGCACTTTTAAATTTTTGACTTCGAGCAAACTCACAAAACTTCGCCAAGGGTTCACGGAATTGTCGCCCGTGCCAACCTTAAAATACTGAAGATCGGCGGATTGAGGATTGAGGTCTCAGACGAAGACACGCATTGGGCGGCAAAAAAGACCACCGGTCCTGCAAAGCCTTGGCAACGGAGAATAAAAACGAGGCGTGCATATCCCCGGCCGGGGCGGGGACAGCTTGTCCCCCCGGCAAAAAGAGCCATAAAACGAGGCATATAGATCCCGTAATTCGTGTCTTTGTGTCTTCGTGTGCGATGCTTTGCCGGGAACGGAATTGGGTTTCCAAACGCGGTGGGAAGGCTAGAATCAGGGGCGCAGATCTAATAACCGATGGCCATGTCGCCGTCCCTAGAAACCAAAAATAATTATGGAACAGACAAAACGTGTTGTAGAAAAAGACGCTCCTCTGAAGAAAGATGACTTGATCGTCATCACTGGCGGTGGCGGATTTATCGGGGGCAATCTCGCCAAGTATTTTACGAAAAAGGGCTTTACAAACATCCGTGCGGTGGACAAAAAGCCACTGTACGAATGGTATCAGCATGTGCCGGGCGCCGAGAATCTCTGTCTGGACGTCAGCATCGAGGAGAATTGCCGACGCGTTACCGAAGGCGCGGTGGAGGTTTACAACCTCGCCGCAGACATGGGCGGCATGGGTTTCATCGAACGCTTCCGCGTGGAATGTCTGCGGTCCATCCTCATCAACACCCACATGGTTGAGGCCGCCTACCGGGCCGGTGTCCGCCGGTACTTCTACTCGTCTTCCGCCTGCGCCTACAACACCGACCTCCAAAAAGATCCGAACGTCCGGGCCTTGAAGGAATCCGATGCTTATCCGGCCATGGCTGAGCGCGGATATGGTTGGGAAAAACTCGTTTCCGAAATGTTCTGCCAGGAATACTGGGTTGAACGCGGCATGAAGACGGCGATCGCGCGTTTCCACAATGTTTACGGCCCCAACGGCACGTGGGACGGCGGCCGCGAAAAGGCCCCGGCCGCCCTTTGCCGCAAGGTAATCCGGGCCATTGATACCGGCGACAAGGACATCTCGATCTGGGGCGACGGCCACCAGACCCGTAGTTTCATGTACATTGATGACTGCGTGAAGGGGATTGATATGATCACGCATTGCGATGAATTGATCGCGACGCCAATCAATCTCGGGTCCAGCGAACTCGTCTCCATCAACGAGTTGCTGTCCAAGATCGAAAAAATCGCCGGCATCAAGTTGAACCGCAAATATGACCTGAGCGCCCCCAAGGGCGTCGGTGGCCGCAATTCTGATAATACCTTCATCCAGAAGGTGTTGAAATGGGAACCGTCCACGACTCTGGACAAGGGTTTGGCGGCGACCTACAAGTGGATTGAGACCCAATATAAAGCGCAGAAGGCCGGCAAGCGCATTGGTATTGGCTGATTGACTCCATCCCCTTTCCCCGGCTGGCAAACCCGGCCGGGGAACCTTGTACTGGCCGGGACCTGAGTTGATTTAATTGGCAAAATTCCGCTGCTTCAACCAGAACAGGCAGTCCGCGGCCCAAGGATGCGGATGGGTGAACGGCGGCTTATCGGCCAAGCCCATGCCGTGCGGGCCTTTTTCGTAGATGTGCAGATCGTAAGGCACATGGTTCTTCTGCAGTGCCTCCGCGAACAGCAGCGAGTTTTCAGGCGGAACGGTTTTATCCTCGGCGGTGGTCCACAAGAAACACGGCGGCGTATTGGACGTCACCTGCAATTCGTTCGAGAGCAACTGGACGAGGTCCGGTGACGGCTGGGGACCGAGCAAGTTCGCTCGTGATCCCGAATGCATGAACGTTCCCATGGAGATGACGGGGTAGCACAAGATGCCCAAATCCGGCCGGGAGCTTTCCCGGTCCACGCGATCGGCTGCATCCGGATTACCGGCATCAAAATGCGTGAGCAAGGTGGAGGCGAGATGTCCGCCGGCGGAGGAGCCCATGATGCCGACGCGATGCGGGTCCACCTGAAAATCCTGCGCGTGGGCGCGGACCCAGCGGACGGCCCGGGAAGCGTCATTGAGCATGGCGGGATGGCGATAGCCATGGCTGCCGAGACGATATTTCAGGACAAAGCAGGTGACGCCGTGCTGGTTCAGCCAGAGGGCGTAATCGTTGCCTTCGTGGGGCGCCAACCACACATAACCGCCGCCGGGACAAATGACCATGGCGGCGCCGGTGGCGTTGGTGGCCGGTGGCAGGTAGGCTGTGAGGGTGGGAATGTCGTTGGTGGAAGTGCCCAAGGCGTCGGGCGCGCCCTGCGGCCACAAGGGCACCGGCGCCTGCATTTCGGCGCGGGCGAGGAGGAGGGAGCCGGACAGAATTGCGGAGGCCAAAACGGTTTTCATAGGTGATGTGAGCGATACTCCTGCAAAAGGCGGGGAAATGCAATCCCGAGTTGCCCAGCCGATCTCAATTCCGCATCCCAAACACGGCATCCAGGATGACCTCCTTGGTCTTCCAGATGAGCGCCATGGTCATGGCTAAAGGGAGGAGGATGAAGAAAATGAGGAGCAGGCTGCTGAGATGTTTAGCCAGGAAGGCAGACCCGGCGATCGGGGGATTGGAATGGGGCATGCCGTTGAGCCACAGCAAGCCGATGACAAAGAACAGCAGCAAGACCAGGAGCCACTGATTGAGGGCAGTGAACTGCCGGGTTTCCTGACGCAAGGTTTCGTCCGGCAACATGGCCGCCAGGCGACGGAGCACGAGGTTCAGGTTAAAGAGGAACGCCACGGCGGAGATTTCGAGCAGCATGACGGCGTAGGCGAAATAGTCTTCGCCGGGCATCTGGTTATGCCAGTAGATGAACGGGCAGAGACCGAGATTGACCAGCGCCAGCAAGAGCGCGCGGTCCAGCGCCAGGCGCCAGGGGCGTTCCTGCTTCTGGAAAGCGCCCATTTGCCAGAGGCCGTAGAGCAACAGGGCGTTGATGGCCAGCAGGGGCAGCAGGCCGAGCGGTTTGAGCAAGTCGGCACTGGCGGTTTCGGCCGAGATGAGCAGGGTGGCGGGCAGCCCCCAGAACAAGGCGGAGAGACCGCGCGCGAGTTTGCCCAGCGAGCGAAGCAAATGTGTATCGGGGACCGGCTTGTCCATCAAAAGCAAAACGGGAGGATAGAAGAGGAAGGCGGGCATTTGCAATGCGGATGAATATGGCAAAGCAGATTAGCTTCCCGCGGGGAACCGGTGGTGGCGGACGCAACGGGATTAAGGCCGTCCCCGTTTGGGAATGAGGACGCCCGAGGGGCCCACCAGCAAGATGGCCAGCCCGAGCAGCAGACAAAGGACTCCCAGCAGCGTGATGACCAGCAGCACCCGATGCATCAGGACCATCAGCAAATAGGTGCCGATCAGGAGGCACAGGCCCGAGCCCATGCAGGCAAAGGCTGCGCCCAGGCGTTTGCGGCGGTAACGATTCATCTGCGGGGTCAGCGCGCCACAGGCGGGACAGCAGACCGGGTCACACTCGTTAGCCAGGGCTGCCTTCAACTTGGCGTCGGCGTCGGCGAGCGCCTGGGCATCCGCTTCCGCCTCGCTGGCGGCCGTCCGGGCCGAGGTGCCGACGGCGGCGCGGGACATTTCATATGCGTAGCTCCGGCCGCAGCCCGCGCAGTCCACATGTTTGGTCACGGTGCCGCGGACGACCTTTCGTGAGGGGCCGCCGCTTTTCGTTCCCGCAATCAAATTGATGACGCCGAGCGCGTGCCGTTGTTTCGGCACCCAGTCATTGATTTCAAACTTTTGCATACACCAGAACGAATTGGAGCCGCGTCTCTCCATTCCTTACTGGACCCGCATACAAGCACATATCAGGCCAAGATTCTGGCAGGTGGATTCGGAAGGGGAGCGCCTTGAAACATCACAGATGCTGCCCATCATTGGGACAAGGCAGATTCCGCCGGCCGGGGTGGTCGGAGCCGGGCGGCACTTTAGAAGCTCAAATAGGTGTAGGCCTTCAGCCCGCGCTCGTAATCATCCAGCAGCCGCATGGCTTCGTTGGGCTTCATGCGGTCGGATTTGATGGCATCGTCCACCTGCGCCTTCATGAGGCGCTTCAGCTCGTTCTCGTCGTACTGGACGTCGGCGAGCGACTGGACGATGGTGGCGCCTTCGATGATTTCCTCGATGTAGTAGCCGGAGGGTTCGTCGGGTTCCAGGAAGACGTGGACTTCGTTGACGCGGCCGAAGAGGTTGTGGAGGTCGCCCATGATGTCTTGGTAGGCGCCCATGAGGAAGAAGCCGAGGAAGTAGGGTTCGGGCAGGCCGTTCCCGTTGGTGTTGAGGGCGTGCAGGGGCAGGGTGTCGCGGACGTCGCGGAGGTCAATGAACTTGTTGACCTGGCCATCGGAATCGCAGGTGATGTCCACTAACGTGGCTTCGCGGGTGGGGCGCTCGTTGAGGCGGGCGATGGGCATGATGGGGAAGAGCTGGCCGAGAGCCCAGTGATCCAAGAGCGACTGAAAGACGGAGAAATTGCAGAGGTACTGATCGCCCAGGCTGTCTTCGAGCTGGCGGATTTCCTCGGGGGTGTAGGCCTGGCCCTTGAAGCAATTGACGACCTCGCGGCTGATCTGCCAGTACAGCTCCTCGATTTTGGCCTTATCGGGCAGATCCATCATGCCAAGCGCGAACATGTGCTGCGCGTCGTCGCGGCGTTCCTGGGCGTCGTGGTAGGCTTCAACCTTGTTGAGCTTGCAAAGGTTTTTGCGGATGTCCAGGAGCTCGCGCACGAGCGCATGTTCGTTTTCGCCAAATTTCAGGAGCTCGTGGGGGCGGACTTTTTCGATGGTGCCGAAGACCTCGACGATGAGCACGCTGTGGTGGGCGACGATGGCGCGACCGCTTTCGCTGATGATTTCGGGATGGGGCACGCCTTCGGCGTTGCAGACCTCGGAGATGTAATAGACGACGTCGTTGGTGTATTCCTGCAAGGTGTAATTGGTGGAGCTGTCGAAGGCGGTGCGGCTGCCGTCGTAATCCACGCCCAAGCCGCCGCCGACGTCGAGGTATTCGATGGGAAAGCCCATTTTGTGGATCTTGGCGTAGAGGCGGGTGGCTTCCTGGACGGCTTTTTTGATGGTGAGAATGTCGGGCACCTGCGAGCCGATGTGGAAATGGAAGAGCTTGAGGCAATGGGCGAGGTTTTCGGCCTGGAGCATTTCAGTGGCGGCAAGGATTTCGGCGGTGCTGAGGCCGAACTTGGCGTTTTCGCCGCCGCTCTCGGCCCAGCGGCCGGCGCCCTTGCTGAGCAGGCGCGCGCGGAGGCCCACGCAGGGCTCCACGCCGAGCGACTTGGAAATGGTGATGATCTGCCGGAGCTCCTCGAGCTTTTCGACGACGAGGATGACGCGCTTGCCGAGCTTGGTGCCCAGCAGGGCAACGCGGATGTATTCGGCATCCTTGTAGCCGTTGCAGACGATGAGGCAGCCCTGGTGATTTTGCAGGGCCAAGCCGGCGAAGAGTTCGGGCTTGCTGCCGACTTCGAGGCCGAAGTTGTAGGGCTTGCCGGCGTCCAGGATTTCCTCCACGACTTCGCGGAGTTGGTTGACCTTGATAGGGAAGACGCCGCGATATCTGGCTTGGTAATTAAATTCGGCTATGGAATTGCGGAAGGCGGTGTTAATGGCTTCCACGCGGTGCCGCAGGATGTCTTGAAAGCGGATGAGCAGGGGGAATTTCAGGCCGCGGCTTTTGGCCTCCTCGACGACGTCGGTGATTTCCACGGAGGCGCCAGCTTCTTGCAACGGGTGCGCCACCACGTGACCGGCATCGTTGATGTCAAAGTACTTTGCTCCCCAGCGGCGGATATTGTAAAGAGCCCGCGCCGAATCAATCGTCCACGGCGGCGTCTCGTCAATCGGACTGTTCATCAGTGTAATTCAGACCAACGCATTATGAAAAGCCGGGCGCAGAAATCAATAAACACATTGAAAAATATTTGTGACATTTGCAAGGCGGCGGGGTTCACGAAATGGCAATAGATATTTTGAGGACTGCTGTCCGAGCGAAAGCGGTGTGGCGTTTCGCTTCCCGCCGCAGTCCATGACGCTCCGCGCAATTCCGACGCACCGGCGCTGTTCCCATGGCCGGGGTGGTTTGGTGGCCGGCGCAAAAGAGGGGGGTGGCCAAAAAAAAATTTCAGGGTTGACGAGGGTTGACGATGGTGGGTTTTGCTGGGGTTTTCGCAAATTTTGGTGGACGAATTTGCGGGCTTTTCAGGGAGTTTTACGGGGGGCAGCCCGCCCGCCTTTCGGGCGGTGGAAAACGACGAGGGAACGCTGGCGGGGATTGCCGCCGTGCCGATTTTGACGATGGAATGATGGATTCTCATCGCAACGGGACGCGATCCCGCCAGAGGGAAGCTTAACATGTTTCGAGTGCCGTCAAGGGTCGCGCGGGATGAAAAAAGCGCATTTTGAACGATTTTTCGTTAGCCGCTAACAGCGGAGGGCGGCGTGGACGAAAAAAACGAGGATGGAGGATGGGGTCCCGGTTGAACGCGGGAGGAAACGTTCAGCATTCAAGGCCAACGTCGAAGGACTCTTAAAAATAGACCTTGGGGAAAGTTGACCGTGAACTGGGTTGCCCATGACCAGACGGCGTCATGCGACTCAAAACGCTTCGGGCCAGTGATACTCCGTCCTGATTGCTTCGACCATACGGTTCAGGGGCCCGGAATTGTCGTTGGCGTTGATCATAATGACGACGCCATGCCCGGATTCGGCGTCGGCCACCAGAAGGGTGTCGAAGCCATCGTTGCGACCTTCGTGTTCAAAGCGCAGCTTTTTGCCGCTTCCAAAAAGGAACAAGCCCAGTCCGTCATTATCTTTCTGGACGGTGAGCATTTGACGTGTCATCGCTGGTGAGATTACAGGATTCGACTTGGCTGCCAAGGCCTCCTGGATGCTGATGGCAAAGCGGGCGAGGTCAGACGGGGTGGTCCACAAACCTGCCGCCGCCATTTCTGGATAGATGTGCCACTTGCCCTTAACCTCTTTGCCGTCGGGGTAGTAGCCGGTCGCGGCGAACGCGGCCCGGTCCGCCGGCAGCGGCTGTTCGTAGGTGCTGGCGGTCATCTTAAGCGGCGTCAGCACGGATTGCTGCATCAGTTCCGGGAACGTTTTCCCCGTCACATCAATCAGCATCTGTTGCATCACCGTATAGCCGCCGCCGGAATAGCGCCAGGTGCTGCCCGGCACGACGTCAACTCGAATCGCCTCGGTGTTGGCGGGCCGGGAGCCATCAAGTACCTGGCGCAAAGTGGGCAGGCGGGAACCAGCCGCGTATCCGGGAAAACCGTGAACCGTCAGCCCCGCGCTATGGCTGAGAATGCGCCGCAAGGTGACCTTCTCCTCCTTGGTGAACTTGTTCCCGGGCACCTGCCAATTCTTTAGGGTTCGATTGACATCGTCGTCCAGTGACAGCTTTCCTTCCTCGACCAAGCGCAAGGCAGCGAGGGCGGCCACCGGCTTGCTGACCGAGCCGGCTTGAAAGAGCGTGTTGGTGGTGACGCGCGTTGCGGCGCTCTTGTCGGTAAAGCCGTAACCTCTGGCTGTGCGGATCTCGCCGTCCTCAATAATGGCAAGGGATACGCCGGCGATGCCGTGAGCTTTCATCTCCCTGGCCACAACATCGTCCACGGTTGAACCGAGGGCCGGGAGGAGGGTTGCTGCGAGCAGCCACAGGCCCATCCCCACGGGCCATCGCGCATTGCTTCCGAAATGGGTGCGCAATTTCATAGGGCGATAGCGGTCAAATCATTGACGCCGTCGAGCCACCGAGCAAGCGCTAAATAAACTCAGGCGTTTCCCGGGGGCGACTCTGGCGTTGTTAGCCACAATCCATTTAAAACGGTGACACTCATTTTGTCAGAATAGACTCGTAGTAAATCAATGGCGCACCCCGATAGACCACCCGCCCTCTTTCAATCAAGCCGCATTTCGCTAAGTGAAATCAACAACAGATTTCAGGCAAGCATCAGCCTTTTTTTGGGTTGGATGTCCAGATGGGAATTTCCGACGGTGGGGACTCGAGATGAAAACTCTCGCACGTGGTTTGGGCTGAGGTCTGGCCGGCGGCAGATTTTCTGTCACATTCTGGTGTTTCAAACCACTTCTTAAGTGAGTATGAAATTGAATGTCATGTCGGATGCCGAAACGTTGGACGATGCGCGCCTGGTGGAACTGGGCTTGCTTGGGAACCATGATGCCTTTGGCCGGCTCGTGGCCCGCTATCAATCACCCATCTGTGCGCTGGCTTACAGCGCGTGCGGGGACATCGCACACAGCGAAGATCTGGCGCAGGAAACCTTCATCATCGCCTGGCGGAAACTCAGCGATTTGAAAGATCCCGCGAAGTTCAAGTCGTGGCTCTATGGAATCGCGAGGAACCTGATCCACACCGGTTTTCGCCAGCAAAGGTGCAATCCCCTCGCCGACGCCGGACCGTTGGATGAAAGCCTGGCGACCACCGCCGCGCTTTCCAATCCGGTCGGGCAGGCCATCAGCAAGGAAGAGGAAGGGATTTTGTGGCGTTCGCTGGAGCAGATCCCGGAAGCTTATCGTGAGCCGCTGATCCTGTTTTATCGAGAACATCAGTCCATTGAACGGGTCGCCGAAATCATGGACTTGTCCGAAGAAGCGGCGCGGCAGCGATTGTCACGTGGACGAAAATTGTTGCAGGAACAGGTTCTCGCGTTCGTCGAAGGCGCGCTGGAGCGGACACAGCCGGGACCAGCGTTCACACTCGGCGTCCTGGCCACCTTGCCGGCCCTCACGATTTCCGCCAAAGCCGCGACGCTTGGCGCAGTGGCCAAGGGCGGCGCGACGGTAAGCGGCGCAGGCTTGGCTGGGTTGCTCGGCGCGATTTTGTGTCCGCTGTTGGCCTTTCTAAATCTCTTCAGGGTTTGGCGCCTGAGCCACAATTCGTCGCGTTCGGACCGTGAACGCAAGGTTTACAGGATCTTTTACCCCGTACTCGCCGGCAGCATCGTCGCCGTCATATTGCTGACCAGTCTGCTGATGGATCACGGCGACTCGCTCATGAAAACCAGCCCTGCCTTGTTCGCCAGTTTGATTACCGGGTTGATTTTGGGTTATCCATTGCTGCTCATTCCGTTTTGCCTTTGGTTTTATCGCACGGTGAAAAAAATGAAGTTGGAACAACCGGGAGTGGAAGTGGCAGCCAGGCCCAAAAATCCTTTCTGGGAATACCGCAGCCGCTTTGAACTGCTGGGCTTGCCGTTCATCCACCTCCGCACGGGCGGCTGGCAGAGCGGCCGGCCCATGAAAGAATTGAAACCGGTGAAGGCCTGGATTGCCGCCGACGATGCGTTCGCGTTTGGCGTTTTGTTTGCGTATGGCAGCGTGGCAGTGGCGCCCGTCAGCATCGGCCCTTGTGCGATCGGCCTGTTCTCCTATGGCGCAATGACGGTCGGCGTGCTCGCGGTGGGTGGGTTTGCTTTTGGCATTTGGGCATTCGGCGCCTTCGCGTTTGGCTGGCAGGCGTCGGCGGGTTGCGCCATCGCTTGGAATATTGCGTCAGGCGGCCAGTATGCCATCGCCCATCAATTCGCTCTCGGCCCCATTGCGCATGCGGCACAGGTGAACAATGAACTCGTGCGGCAGCTGGCGAGATCGAATCCATTTCTCCAAGCTTGCTGGAAAATTGTGCCACATTTCTTTTGGCTGATGTGGATTTGGGCAATTCCCATGATGATTTCCATGATGGTTCAATGGCGGGTGCTGGCGAATAGACGGCGATTGGACGAAAGGCCGGCGAAATCGATGTAATCATCTCCCCTGCAAAAACGAAATGAGACGGCCAGGCCGGTGGCTTTCCCGGACTGGTCGCCTTCACGTCCCCACCCCCCAATTTCGTCCTCCCCGTTTCTTCGCTGCCACTATGAAGGTTTATCCGGGAGGAGACAATTGGGCAGGTAACCGGACGTGAGGGCGAAATTGATTCAGACTGCCTAAAGATTCCCTTATCCCGTCGGGCAGCCCGCCGATTTCGGTCCGGGCGTTCATGGGAATTCCCTTATTTGGTCTCACAACGTTTTCGGACGATTGGGCGGCAAGGTCACCACGGTGGCCCAAAACTGTTCGAGAGTTTGCAGAATTTTGAAAAACTGCCCTAAATCAACAGGCTTGGTGATGTAGGCGTTGGCGTGTAGGTTGTAGGCACGCAGGATATCCTCCTCGGCTTGGGAGGTCGTAAATACGACCACCGGGATGCGCTTCAAATCCGCGTCGCCTTTGACTTCCACCAGCACCTCGCGGCCGTCTTTGCGCGGCATATTCAAGTCCAGCAGAATCAGGTCCGGGCGCGGGCTGTCGGCGAACGGCTCCTGTCTGCGCAAGAATGCCAGCGCCTCGACGCCGTCACGAGCCACCTGGAGTTGATGGATCATCCGCGCGCCGCGGAGCGCCTCCTGGGTCAACCGCACGTCATCGGCGTTATCTTCGACCAGCAGAATGGTTATGGGTTTAAACTGGGGCATGGGCAGGATGGTAAGATTGGGGTGGCAATGGGAATGGTGAAATGAAAGGTGGCTCCCTTTCCGACCGCGGATTCCACCCACAAACGGCCGCCGTGCCGTTCCACAATTTTTTTGCAAATCGCCAGGCCAATCCCGGTGCCGGGATAGTCCTCACGCGTATGCAGGCGCTGGAAAACGACAAAAATGCGATCAAAGAATTGCGGATCGATGCCGATGCCGTTATCCCGAATGCTCCATTGCCAGCTTTCGTTCTGGCGTCGAGCCGACACGTGAATGTGGGGCGCTTCCCCCGGGCGCCTGAACTTGATGGCATTGCCGATCAAATTTTGGAACAACTGCACCAGTTGCGTTTCGTCGGCCACCAGTTCGGGAAGTGGCTCGTGCGTGATCTGGGCGCCGCTTTCTTGAATGGCCACGGTCAGGTTCTCCCGGGCCGCCTGCAGGATTTGATCGCCGCTGACCGGGGCGAATGGCCTGCCCCGCGTACCGATGCGGGAAAGCGCCAACAGGTCAATGATCAGGTTCTGCATCCGCTTGGCGGCCTCGACCACAAACGCGATGAACTCATCGGCGTCGGCGTCGAGTTTGCCGTGGTACCGTAGCGCCAACAATTGGGAGAAGCTGCTCACGGTGCGCAACGGCTCTTGCAAATCGTGTGAGGCCACGTAGGTGAATTGCTCCATTTCGGCCAGCATCTGTTGGAGATTGGCCGTGCGCTCGGCCACCCGCCGTTCCAGCTCCTGGTTTTTCTGTTCCACCTCCGTCTTCGCCCGGGCCAGGGCGGTCTCGGTCAGTTTGCGTTCGGTAATATCGGTGTGCATCCATAATCTGCCAAACGATGATCCGTTGAGGGAAATGGGAATGAAATCGCGAAGACAGGATCGTCCGCCCTGCATATTCACTTCTTCCCCCAAAACCGGTGCTTGCTGGCGAACGATTTCGCGGATGCGTGCGATTTGCTCCTCCGGTTGCGCATAGGCCCCCCGTATGTTCTCAATCATCTCCCGTGCGGTAAGTCCCGCCAAGTCGGACGGTCTCTGGGACAATTTGAAATAATCGCAGAAGGCCTGGTTGGTAAACGCCACCTGGTCGTCCTCGGTCACCAACAACAAGCCGCTCCGGATGCTCGACACCACCGTCCGCAAGCGCTCTTCGCTCCGACGCAGCGCCTCCCCGGTGCGTTTGCGCTCAGTGATGTCCTGCTTGATGGCAATAAAATGGGTTACTTTTCCCTGCGAGTTACTGAACGGAGTGATGGTCATTTCCTCTTCATAATGATTGCCATCTTTTTGTTTGTTCGTGACTTCCCCCCGCCAGACGCGCCCCGCCAGGATCGTCTGCCACAATTTTTCAAAGACTGCCCGCGGATGGACGCCCGAGTTTAACACCCGGGGATTTTGACCGATGGCCTCCGCTGCAGAGTATCCGGTCAGGTCTTCGAATGCCTGATTGACCCATTGAATCGTGCCGCCGGCATCCGTGATGACGATGCCGTTGGCCGCGTTGAACAGAGCTGTGGACCGCAGGAGCAATTGTTCCTCGACTTGCTTTCGGCTGGTCACGTCCAGGATCAGAGAGATGCCTTCGGTTCGGTCGTCGTTGTACGCCGCGGCCGAGAAGTTGCCCCAGACCCGGGTGCCGTCCTTGCGGATGAACTGCTTCTCATACGGCCGGTGGACGCCGGTTTCCCGCATTTGACGGCGCGCATCTTCGTCCAGGGCCTGAAATTCCTCCGGCGTGATCTCGGCCCAGTTCAGGCGTCCAGCGCGCAGGTCTTCCCGGCTATATCCGGTGAGCTTGAGGAATTGATCGTTCACGTCCACGACCCCGCCGTCAATTCTCCAGTAGAGGACGGCAAAAAGATCGGTTTCAAAAAACCGGCGCAGCCGCGCTTCGGCCTGGCGGCGCGCCGTGACGTCGCTCATCGCGCCGAACCATTCGATAATTTCGCCATGCCCGTCCAAGATCGGAACGGCGCGCGAGAACGTCCAGCCCAGGCTCCCATCTACGCGAATGACCCGGTGCTCCAGTTCGAAGGCACTCTTTGTCCGAATGGCTTGATTGATGGCCGCCAATACGCGGGGTTGGTCGTCCGGATGAATGTATTTTCCCAGCCAGTCGTCGTCTGGACCCTGCGTGTCCGCAATGAAGTTTTGGCCGACTAAATGACGCATTTCGGTCCAGCCGGGGCTCATGCGATACACGACGTCTGAGGTGGTGGTTACCAGGGCCCGGAACCGCTCCTCGCTCGCGCTCAGCGCCGCCGTGCGTTCGGCCACACGATCTTCGAGGCGGTCATTGGCCTCCTTGAGCGCGGCTTCGGCGTGCTTGAGCTCTTCGATATCGGTGCAGGTGCCGAACCACTTCAGAATCCCGCCATCCGCCCCGTACATCGGCACGCCGCGGATCAACCACCAGCGATAGAGGCCGTCGGCGCGCCGTAGCCGGCACTCCAGCGAATAGTGTTCGTTGAATTTCGTCGCCCGCTGCCAGGCCTCCCAGGCCCGCTGCTTGTCCTCGGGATGGAAGGGCGTGTTCCAGCCGTGGCCGCAACTCTCCTGCAGCGTCATGCCCGTATAGTCCATCCATTGCTGGTTGAAATAGATGTTCCAGCCATCCGGCCGGGTGGCCCAGACGATCTGGGGCACGGACTCCGCCAGCGAGCGGAATTCCTGCTCGCTCAAGCGCAGCGCCGCGGTTCGTTCCGCAACCAGTTCCTCCAGATGCCGGCGATGCATTTCAAGTTCCTGTTCGATCTGCTTGCGCTCGGTAATGTCCTCGGTGAAAATGATGATGCCGCCCACCTCGCCGGAGGCCAGGTGCCAGGGGCGGATTTCCCAGCGAAGCCACTGCATGACACCGTCAGCCCGTTCAAACAAGTCTTCGTCCATACGCTCAATGGCGCCGGCCAAACAGCGGCGGTGAATCTCTTTCCAGCGCGCGGGAATTTCTGGAAAGATTTCACAATGGCGCCGCCCGCAAAGTTCCTGCCCGACGAGGTGATAATCGACCAACCATTGCCGGCTGACGGCCAAGTAACGCAAATGGTGATCCAGCATGGCGATTGCCGCCGGCGAATGCTCAATGAACAGCCGCCATTGCGCCTCGCGTTCACGCAGCGCCGCTTCCGCCTGGCGCTGCGCGGTCACGTCGGTTACCAGTGCCAATACGCGGGTGGGTTTGCCCGATTCATCCGGCAACAGGGAAACAAATTTGCGAACAAAAAGTGTCGAGCCGTCCCGGCGCATGTATCGGTTCTCGATTTCGAAGTGCGGCAATTCACCAGCCCACAACCGGCGACTCTCCGCCAGGTTGGTGGCCCGGTCTGCGGGATGAACCAATGACTGAAAATCCATCTGGCTGAGCTCCGCGGCGCTGTAACCCAGCATGGTGCAATAAGCCGGATTGCAGCGCTCGAACCGCCCCTGCCGGTCCGTGATGGAAATGCCGGTGATGGCGTGTTCGAAGACCATGCGAAAACGTTCCTCGCTTTCCCGCAACGAATGCTCGGCGCGCTTGCGTTCTGTTATGTCCACCAAGCTTGACAGAATCAGCTTTTCGCCATGAAGGTCCAGGACTTGCGCCGAAATCTGGGTAACGTAGGTCCCCCCGGACTTGTGGCGAAACTCCTGCTCCCACAGCCGCAGCCTGCCTTTGTCCTTCAACTCAGCGACAAAACGCCGGGCCGCTTCCGCCGTGGGCCAGATATGCCTTGCCGATTGGCCCAACACTTCCTCGCGGCTGTATCCTGTCATCGCCGTCCAGGTCTCGTTCACATCGAGTACCGTGCCGGCGTCCAAAAGTGTCAAGGCGATGCCGGCGGGGTTGTTGGCAAACGCCGTGGTGAAGAGTTCCTGGGCCACACGCCGTTGGCCTTGGGCCTGGCTGAGCAGCTCAATTTGGCGGGCCAATTTTTCATTGGTTTGATTGAGATTTTCAGTACGACTGGCAACCAGATTCTCCAATTGGTCAGCCTGTTGGCGCAGGGTTTCGCGAACTTTGACTTGGGCGCGCCGATAAAAGTGGGCTACGAGCGTCATGAAGAAGCCCGTGGCGATAAAGAGCAGGAGGGAGGCGGCATCAAGCGGGTTCTCGATCTTCAAGCTATGGACCGGCGGCAGAAGCCAATAATCCGCCATCCACGCGGCTGCCACGGTCGCAAACAAACCTGGGCCGAAGCCGCCCAAGAGTCCCGCCAACATCACGACGGGATAAAGTGTGATGTACGGTGGCAATCCTGGTCCAACCAGGCTTTCAAGCACGAGGCGGATAACCCAACCCGCGACGACCAGTGCCGCGGCACCGACATAGCGTGCGGGCGCGTTTTTCTGGAAGAGGAGGCTTAATCGCATAAAAGCCGGCAGGCAGAGAAAGAGCGATAATGAATGTTGATATTTCCAGCGCGTGTAAGAATCTGTGGCACCGGTTCATTCATGGGCGGTGGCACCCGGCAAGAGACCGCCAAAGCTGCCCGCTGGCCATCCGAGTCACACGGTGCGGCCACGTTTTGGGCAGGTGGTCCATCCACAAATTAAATTCCTTGATCTACAGAATCGCCAATTTACTCCCATTGGGCCAGCTCGTTTTTGCCAATCTTTAAACATATTTCGCCCAATTTCGACGTGGCTGGCGCGGCGGGCCAACCATGCCGGCCGCTGCTTCGGCCTTTGGAAGTGCAATCAATCACCGCGCCATAAGCAGAGCTATGCAAAAGCCAGGCGGTTGGTCTTGATTCCTTCGGTCCTTCGAAGTTTTGTCAGGGAATTCCCCGACGCCAGAGCGCCGTATTCCCCGACTTCCATTCTATAGGCGTTGGACATTATCGTGTATCTCACCGAATGATTACTGGACGATAGATGAATGTGGGCGGCCAGACGTGGGAGATAAATTTCGTAGGCCGGGCCAATCGTTTGGAAACACGAGATGAACTCAGAAGATTCGAGCATCCACACTGAAATTTGCCGATTGGCCTTTGCGAATTGGCAGAGAAATGGCAGCCCGGCCGGGCATTTTCTGGTGTACTGGCAGGAAGCCGAAAGTCAAATCGCCACGACCCGGCAGCAATTGCACAGCGGCACGGACACTCAAGGCAAGAACCAAGCCACGGGTGATTCGCCCCCGCCGGATGGCGGCCAATCACGTCCGGTCGGAGACGAAAACTCCGATTAAGGAGACTGACAAGAAGGCAAATGCTGACCATGCTCTATTTGCACGCCTTGATTCTTTCCAGCGTGGCGATGAAGGCGGCGGGGCCCTTCGCATCATAGCCGAGTTACCGGCCGATTTCCTTGCCGTTCGAATCGAGCACGAGCAGCGTGGGGTTCACCAATCCATCAGACAAGGGCCGGCTCGGCTTGTTCAATGGGCACGCGCCGGCCGCCGACGATGGTGACCAGGGTTTTGCCCTTAAGTCGCCAGCCGAAGAAAGGGCTATTCCGGGATTTACTGGCGGAATGCTCGCGCTCATACGTCCATTCGTAGTCGGGATCGAAGACGGTGACATCGGCGTCCTCCCCGGGGGTGAGGGTGCCTTTTTTCAGATTGAGCAGGTGTGCGGGATTGATGGTGTACTTGGCAATGAGGTCGGGGAGGGTAATGCGCCCGGTGTGAACGAGTTGCATGAGCGAGAGGGCCAGCCCGGTTTCGAGGCCGATGATGCCGAAGGGGGCGTAATCGAACTCGACGTCCTTTTCGTAATCGCAGTGCGGGGCGTGGTCGCTGGCCAGGATTTCGATGGTACCGTCGGCCAGGCCGGCGAGGATGGCGTCACGGTCCCGGGCGGAGCCCAAGGGCGGGTTCATCTTGAAATGGGTGTCGTAAGCCGGCCAGACCGGCAGCGGGGAGTCAGGCGCCAGCGTGGCGGCGTAAAGGGGCTGGCCGTCGCCGGCCCAGAATTTCTCGCTGCCCGCGACAGCGGCGTCGGTGAGGGTGAAATGATGGGGGCAGGCCTCGGCGGAGATCGGCAGGCCGCGTTTTTTGGCGTCGCGGACCAGGGCCACGCTGCCGGCGGCGCTGAGGTGCTGGCAATGGATCCGGGCGCCGGTGAGCTCGGCGAGCAGGATGTTGCGGGCGACGATCATTTCCTCGCCCGCGGAGGGCCAGCCCCGCAGACCCAGGGCGAGGTTCCAATAGCCTTCGTGCATGACGCCGTCGGTGACAAGCGAGTAATCCTGGCAATGATCCATGACGGGCAGGTCGAACATCTTGGCGTATTCGCAGGCGCGGCGCATGAGGTCGTTGTTCTGTACGCAATGGCCGTCGTCGGTGATGGCGATGACACCGGCTTTTTTCAAGCCGCCGATGGGGGCGAGTTCCTCGCCGGCGATGCCCTTGGAGATGGCGCCGGCGACGAAGACGTTGACGCGGGCTTCGGACTTGGCGCGTTCGCGGATGAGGGCGACATTGCCGGCGTTGTCAATGGCCGGGGAGGTGTTGGGCATGCAGACGATGGAAGTGAAGCCGCCGCGGGCGGCGGCGGCGGTGCCGGTGGCGACGGTTTCCTTGGCCGTTTGGCCGGGCTCGCGCAGATGGACATGGAGGTCAATGAGGCCGGGCGCGACGATTTTGCCGCGAACGTCGAAGGTTTCCACACCGGGCGGAGCGGAGAGTTTTGAGCCCACGGCGGCGATTTTGCCATCGAGGAGCAATACGTCGGCAATGGCATCAAAATGGTTGGCGGGATCCACAACCCGGCCGCCGGTGAGGAGCAGCGAATTCATCGGCCGAAGTTTAAAGGCCGGTGGCGGCGGAAGCAAGCGGGTTGCGTTTTAGGATTTGAAATCAAACGGCGTAACCGGCAATGTAGGGATATGCAATGCAACCTTGTTTGCCGCGTCCTGGCGGCCATGCTGATTTTGTCGGCGGCGCTGAAACTTTCGGCGCAGGGCACGGCCATATCGTACCAGGGCCAACTGCAGGTGTCGGGGCTGGCGGCGAACACGAATTATGATTTTCGGTTCGCCGTTTTCAGCGGGCTGACGAACGCGACGCCGGTGAGCGGTTGGGTGACCAATTTCGACGTGCCGGTGAGCAACGGGCTGTTCACTGTGGCGCCGAATTTCGGGCCGGAGGTGTTCAACGGGACGGCCAACGGCTCGAACGATTGGCTGGACGTTAGCGTGCGGCCCGCGGGCACGACGACTTTCACGACGCTGACGCCGCGGCAGCCGATTTTGCCGGTGCCTTACGCACTATTTGCCGTCAGCGCCAGCAATCTGCTGGGCACAGTGGGGGCCACGCAGCTCGTGGGCACGATCTCTTCGGCACTGATTACGGGGACGTATTCGAACGCGGTGAATTTTGCCAACGGGACGAACAGTTTCACGGGCACGTTCATCGGCAACGGCGCGAGCTTGAGCAACTTGAACGCCTCGCAGATTACCAGCGGCACGCTGGCGGACGCCCGGCTGGCGGCGGACGTGGGGCTGGTGGACGTAAGCCAGACGAACACGGGGGCGAACACATTTACGGGCGAGAACACGTTTACGGGTGGAAATACGTTCACGGGCACCAATTTGTTTACGGGCCCCAACGCGTTTACCGGTACGAATTTGTTTACGGCGCCGAATACGTTCACGGGCGGAAACACGTTTGCCGGCACCAATTTGTTCACGGGCACTAATTTGTTTGCGGGGCCGGACACGTTTACGGCCAGCAACTCGTTTACCGGCACGAATTTGTTCCGGGGGCCGAATTCGTTCACGGGCACCAACACGTTCACGAGCGCCAATTATTTCAACGGCGTGAACACGTTCACGAGCAACAGTAATTATTTCATCGGCAGCTTTTTTGGCAATGGCCTGGTGGGCTGGCTGGCGACCTACGGCCAGGCGACCAATGCGATGCGGGACGCGGGCTACCTGACGCTGAACGCCGGGCTGACGACGGTGACGCTGCCGGCGACGTCCACGCTGTTTGTGGGGGACATCGTGCGCGTGTCGGGCGGCGGCACGGGCGGTTGGCTGGTGAAGCCGAACAGCGGGCAGTCCATTCTGGGCAATTTTGCGGCCTATGCGAACGCCTACTTGGTGACGCTGCCGGCGCCGCAGGCGCCGACGACGTTGGGTTACAGCGTGACCGCCTCGGCCGACGGCGGCCAAATGTACTTGGTGGGCGAAAATCTCACCGGAGTTTATGGCTCTTCCGATGCCGGACGCACTTGGACGCAGGTGAGCGGCACCCAGCTTAGCGGGGACTATTCTGCCGTGGCCTGTTCGCAAAACGGACAGATCGTTTATGCGATGCTGTATGGAGGCGGAACGATTCAGAAGTCCGCGAATGGCGGCGTGACGTGGGCGGCCAGTTCCTACAGCGGGAGCAGCGGGGTTTCGATTGCCTGTACAGCGAATGGGGGCACGGTGTTCACGGGCGAGGCCTGCTCCGGGAACGGGACGTATCTGGGCCGGGTGTCGGGCGGGACGATTTCCTATTCCATCAATTCGGGCGGGAGTTGGTCCAACGTCACGGGGGGACCCAGCGGCGCTACTTGCGTGGCGGTCTCCAGCGACTGCACGCGAATGGTGGCCGGGGTGAGCGGCGGATTGTTGTACGCCTCGTCCAATCAGGGGGCGACGTGGACCGCGCTGACGGCGACCAACCTGTATTGGACCAGCGTCTGGATGTCGCCGGACGGAAGCAAACTTGCGGGGACCGCCCTCACGAGCGGCGTTATCGGGGGCGGTGTCTTCAGGGCCAATGTGAGCGAACTGCCGAACACTTCCACGACGAGCAGCGTTTGCGGGAGCCAGGGCTCGGCGGTGGAATTGCAATACCTCGGCAGCGGCCAGTTCATGCCGGTGGGTTCCACCGGGCTCTTATGGGCCAATTGAACCACGGTCGATTTCGGGCCCAACCCGGCCTGAAAACCCGGATTTGGTGGGCAGTCGTGTTACATTTGGGTGACGAGCTGGAGCAGGGCCGACGCTGGCTATGGTTTCCCCCTTTTTTGCCAGTCGCCAAGACCGCGCATTTGCCCGCCTAAGAATATCATAAATTGTTTATGGTGAGTTACTTGAATATTAGGTGAGGCGGGAATTTGGCGTCGGTGACTGGAGCCGATAACGTACCGGGACGGCTCCAAAGCCGCATCTTATGAGTTGCTTTTATTGTCTGACATAAGTAACATAATTGGCGAGCAGCCAACCCCAGACCGACATGAGGCCGGAAGAAGCCCGCAGGACTTCCTCCGGCCTTTATTTTTTCCGACGGCATCAACTTCTGGCATACGATTTTGCTGCGCGCCCATTGACAGCGGGGAGGAATTTTGCGGAAATGGGAAAAATTAATCCCAATCATCAGATGTTTAATAAAGCCATATCCACGGATTCATTGCAGCACGCGGGCCGGACGTTTGCGCCGCCGGCGGAGGTGGTGCGGCGGGCGCACTTGGACGCCGCGGGGTATGCGACGATGTATGAGCGGTCGCTACGGGAGCCGGAGGCGTTCTGGCTGGAGCAGGCGCGGACGCTGGACTGGTTCCAAGCGCCGCGGGAGGCCGGGAAATTCACGTGGGACACCGCGGCCCGGAAGGTGGAGCACACGTGGTTTGCCGACGGGCGGCTGAACGTGGCGAGCAATTGCCTCGACCGCCATCTGGCGACGCGGGGCCGGCAGACGGCCATTATTTGGCAGGGTGAGCCGGAGGCGGACGTGCGGCGAATCACGTATGCGGAGTTGCACGCGGACGTGTGCAAATTTGCGAACGTGTTGAAAGGGTTGGGCATCCGGAAAGGCGACCGGGTGGCGATTTACCTGCCGATGATTCCGGAGGCGGCGGTGGTGATGCTGGCATGCGCGCGAATCGGGGCGATCCACTCGGTGGTGTTTGGAGGGTTCAGCGCGGATGCGCTGGCGGGACGGATGCTGGATGCGGACTGCAAGCTGCTGGTGACGGCGAACGTATCGCTGCGTGCGGGCAAGTCGGTGCCGCTCAAGGCGATGGCGGATGCGGCGCTGCAACATACGCCGGGCGTGGGGAAAGTGGTGGTGGTGCAGCGCAACGCCGAGCCGTGCCCCATGACGGCGGGGCGGGACGAGTGGTATCACGAATTGATGGTGTCGGCGGCGGGGAAGTGCGCGCCGGCGAAGCTGAAGGCGGAGGATTATCTGTTCATCCTGTACACGTCCGGCTCCACAGGCAAGCCGAAGGGCGTGGTGCACAGCACGGCGGGCTATCTGCTCTGGAGCGCGCTGACGCACCGGTACGTTTTCGATATTCATGACGGGGACGTTTATTTCTGCACGGCGGACATTGGCTGGGTGACGGGGCACACCTACGGGGTGTACGGGCCGTTGTGCAACGGGGCGACGACGCTGATGTTCGAGGGGGTGCCGACGTATCCGGACGCGGGCCGGTTCTGGCAGATCGTGGAGAAATTCCAGGTGACGGCGTTTTACACGGCGCCGACGGCCATCCGGGCGCTGATCCGGCTGGGGGACGAATGGCCGGCAAAACACGATTTGAGTTCGCTTCGGGTGCTGGGCACGGTGGGCGAGCCGATCAACCCGGAGGCGTGGATGTGGTATCACCGGCACGTCGGCCGGGAGCGGTGTCCGATCATGGACACGTGGTGGCAGACGGAAACCGGCGGTCACCTGATTACGCCGCTGCCCGGGGTGAGCACGTTGAAACCCGGCAGCGCGAGTCGGCCGTTTTTCGGGGTGGAACCGGTGGTGCTGCGCGACGACGGGACGGAATGCGCGCCCAACGAGGGCGGCAAGTTGTGCATCAAGCGTCCCTGGCCGGGGATCATGCGGACGACGTGGGGCGACCATCAGCGGTTTGTGAACACGTATTTTTCGACGTTCAAGGACGTGTATTTCACGGGAGACGGCTGCCGGGTGGATGCGGATGGGGATTACTGGCTGCTGGGGCGGGTGGACGACGTGGTGAACGTATCGGGGCACCGGATTGGCACGGCGGAAGTGGAGAGCGCGCTGGTGAGCCATCCGCAGGTGGCGGAGGCGGCGGTGGCGCCGATGCCGCACGACATCAAGGGCCAGGCGCTGTACGCGTTTGTGACGCTGAAGGACGGGGTCGCGGAGAGCGAAGAACTGAAAAGGGACCTGGCGGCGCACGTGCGCCGGGAGATCGGTGCCATTGCGGTGCCGGACAAGATCCAGTTTGCGCCGGGGCTGCCCAAGACGCGATCGGGCAAGATTATGCGGCGCATTTTGCGGAAGATTGCCGAGGGGCAGCCGGACCAGATCGGGGACACGACGACCCTGGCGGACCCGGGCGTGCTGGACTCGCTGGTGAACGGGAAACAGTGACGTCGGCGGCAAGCTCCGGGTCTGACCGGCGGAGTGGGAAAGGGAGAGAATTCCCCGAACACATTCGCGCATTGAACCCCTGAACCGCAAAAGAAACATTCAACATTCGACATTCAACGCCCAACATCGAAGGGGCAGGGTTGGAAGTTGAATGTCGAATGTTGAATGTTTTCTGGGTTCATGGAAAGGCGAGGCGTCACGTCGTCTCGGCGGGGCCGGCGCCGGGGCTTTCCACCAACAAAGGCTCTTTGATGCCGGAGATGAGCGCGAAGTTTTTGATTTTCTCGAGCGTCATGTCGGTGAGGTAATTGCCGGCGCAAAGAATGAGGGTGCCATCCTTGGTTTCCACATCGGAACGCAGGACCATGCCGCGCGCGAGATCGGAGAGCGCGATGGAGATGGTGGGGCGCTCGCCCTCCCGGAAGGCGACGGCCATGCCGTAATATTCGCGGACGGCGTCGAGCAATCTGGGA
>Ga0182030_10003787_pt1 | contig 32306 bp, 25 predicted proteins | sample 812S3MmetaG_FD_121299 | JGI IMG/M metagenome (GOLD analysis project Ga0182030, IMG submission 121299) | Permafrost microbial communities from Stordalen Mire, Sweden - 812S3M metaG (Illumina Assembly) | ecosystem: Environmental > Terrestrial > Soil > Wetlands > Permafrost | place: Sweden... | reverse complement strand
GTGCGTCAGCGGTTCGAAGCGCCCGCAGCGGGCGCAACGCCTGCCGGCGGTCGTGGCGGCCAGCGCATGGCAGCTATTCTAGCGGACACGGAATTTCTGAAGGAGTTGTTTCCGGAGAAGTAGTAGGGGCTGGTAGGCTACATCCTCACGCGCCGGGCATCACGGCCCGCGCCTTGGCGAACCGCATTCAGGCTGGGGAAATCAGGGATCGCTCCAGCCGCATCCAGGACGGCCTTCGGCCAACTCTCATCGAAATGCGCCAAGATCCTATCGGCGATCCATTTACTGACGCACCCTGGACGCGACCGTATCGGGCAGGCAAATCCTGATTTGGGCCATACGATTCCCGCCTGTTCGCCGCCTGCTTACCCGCTCATCGAGTTCAAAAACTCGGCGTTGCTCCTGGTCTTGCTCAGTTTATCCAGCAGCAGTTCCATCGTCTCTACCGGCGAAAGCGGGTTCAGCACCTTGCGCAGAATCCAGACGCGGTTCAGTTCTTCCTTGGGCAGCAGCAATTCTTCCTTGCGCGTGCCGCTCTTGTTGATGTCGATGGCCGGGAATACGCGCTTGTCCACCAGCTTGCGTTCCAGGTGGATTTCCATATTGCCGGTGCCTTTGAACTCTTCGAAAATGACATCGTCCATGCGGCTGCCGGTGTCGATCAGGGCCGTCGCCACGATACTCAGCGACCCGCCTTCCTCGATATTGCGGGCAGCGCCGAAGAAGCGCTTGGGCCGTTGCAGTGCGTTCGAATCCACGCCGCCTGACAGCACCTTGCCGGAGGGCGGCACAATCGTGTTGTAAGCGCGCGCCAGACGCGTGATGGAATCCAGCAGAATCACCACGTCGCGCTTATGTTCCACCAGGCGCTTGGCCTTTTCGATCACCATCTCGGCAACCTGTACGTGGCGTGTCGCCGGTTCGTCGAACGTAGAGCTGATCACCTCGCCGCGCACACTGCGCTGCATGTCGGTGACTTCTTCCGGCCGCTCGTCAATCAGCAGCACAATCAGCGTCACTTCCGGATGGTTGGTGGTGATGGAGTTCGCCAGGCTCTGCAGCAGCATGGTCTTGCCGGTCCGCGGCGGCGATACGATCAAACCGCGCTGGCCCTTGCCGACCGGCGTCAGCAGATCCATCACGCGGCCTGAATAATTCTCGCGCGTCGTTTCGAGCTTCAGCCGTTCGTTGGGATACAGCGGCGTCAGGTTGTCGAAGAAGATCTTATTGCGGGCTTCCTCGGGCGGTTCAAAATTGATCGCGTCGACTTTAATCAGCGCGAAGTATCGCTCGCCTTCCTTGGGCGGGCGAATCTGCCCGGAGATGGTGTCGCCGGTGCGCAGGTCGAAGCGGCGGATTTGCGACGGCGAAACGTACACGTCGTCCGGACCCGGCAAATAGTTGTATTCGGGCGCGCGCAGAAAGCCAAAGCCATCAGGCAGACATTCCAGCACGCCTTCGGAGAAGATCAGCCCGCTTTTCTCCGCCTGCGTCTGCAGAATTTTGAAGATCAGTTCCTGCTTGCGCAGCCCCGCGGCGCCGGCTATCCCCATCTCCTTGGCCACCGTGTTGAGATTCTGGATACTCATATCCTTGAGCTCAACCAGGTCCAGCGTGGGCGTACCGTTCTTGACGCTTTGTGCCGTCTGCTGCTTGCGGCGCTGCTGCCCGGGATGTCCGGTGATCGCTTCGGCGGCCGGCGGCTCGGCCGCTTTTGGTTCCGCGGCTTTTGGTTCCGCGGGCGCGGCTTCAACCGGTTTCGCCTCGGCGGCTTTGCTCTCCGGCCTGGGTTCGGAAGGTTTCGCTTCCGGCGGCGCCGGCGGCGGCGCGCTGGCAGTCCTCGGCGCGCGCACCGGCTTCTCGCCTTCCGGCCTTTCGGCCTTTTGAGGCTTCTCTGGTTTTTCGGTTTCGGCGGAGCCGGCGGGCGCCGCATTCTCCCGGGCCGTTTGCGTATCGGCGGGCTTTTCGACCTTCTCGGATTTTTCCTGCGGCAGGTTGTTGCCTACCGTGGTTGGATTGTTTTCGCTATTGCTTGCCAAATTTCCCTCACTCCCCGGCCCGTTAGAGCCGAGAACAGCAGCGGTTCAGCGCCTTCTTTGCGAATCGCGTTTAAACCGCGCCCCTGCTCGGATTGATTTGCTTTGTCGGTCTTAGTGGCGATAACCAGGTACGGTCTGCCGCGATCCTCGAGCCACCGCTTCAGGTCGAGATCTTTCTCCATCCATCCACGGCGGGTATCCAGAATCAGGCAGGAAAGTCTTAGAGTATCTCGATTCTCCAAATATTGTTCGATCAGCTTTTTCCATTCGAGTTTGTGCTCGATCGGCACCCGGGCATATCCGTATCCGGGAAGATCGACGAAATAAAACGTGCCGTCCACCCGGTAGAAATTGATGGTTTGCGTCCGACCCGGGGTATTGCTGGTGAAAGCCAGCCCTCTCCGCCCCACCAGGGCGTTGATCAAACTGGACTTCCCTACGTTACTTCTTCCCAAAAACGCTACTTCCGGCAGCCGGTCGGAAGGGAACATCTCCGGCGTTCCGGCGCTTACTACAAATTCCGCCTCAGGCATTGAACCGCCACCCCTCGGAAGCGGCCGGCCTCATTAGTGCGCCCGGCTCTCTTCGAGCGTGGGCTTAACTTCCAGATCCAGAGGCGTCAGTGGAATCGCCACCAACTCCCTTTCCAGCGCAATCTTCAAAACTTCGTCCATCGATTCCACAAAGTTCAGCTTCATCGATTTCTTGATAGCGTCCGGAATGTCCGGGAGATCCTTCTCGTTCTCCTTGGGCATGATCGCTTCCGATATCCCGTAGCGGTGCGCCGCCATCAGCTTTTCCTTCAAGCCGCCAATTCCCAGAACCTTGCCGCGGAGCGTGATTTCGCCCGTCATAGCTAAATCCCAGCGTACCGGAATCCGCGTCAGCGCGCTACAGATGGCCGTAGCCAGCGTAATGCCGGCCGACGGTCCGTCCTTGGGGATGGCACCTTCCGGAACGTGAATGTGAACGTCCAGGTTGCGATAGAAATCCCGCGGCAACCCGAATGTGTGGGCGCGGGAGCGGATGTAACTCATCGCCGCCTGCGCCGATTCCTGCATCACATCGCCCAGCTTGCCGGTGATGGTCAGCTTTCCTTTGCCTTCCATCAGCGTGCATTCCACCGTCAGAATCTGTCCGCCCACTTCCGTCCATGCCAGTCCTGTGGCCGCGCCGATTTCGCTCTTCTTCTCGACGCCCAGATCGCGGAACCTCCACGGCCCCAGCAAATCCGGCAGTTTCGCGTCGTTGATCTGCACTTTCTGAAACGCCTTCTTTTCCTTGGCGCTTTCCGAGTTCACCACCTGCCGCGAAACTTTCCGGCACACATTGCCGATCTCGCGCTCCAGGTTCCGAACGCCGGCTTCGCGAGTGTAATACTGGATCAGTCCGTTGACGCCCGAATCTTCAAACTCAATCTGTTTATCGGTCAGCCCGGTCTGCTCCATCTGTTTGCGGACCAGAAAACGCTTCGCGATTTCCATCTTCTCGAGTTCCGTATAACCCGACAGACGAATCACTTCCATGCGATCCTGCAGCGCCGGCGGAACCGTGTGCAGCACGTTGGCGGTTGCCACAAAAAATACCTGGCTCAAATCGTATTCCACGTCCAGGTAGTGGTCCACGAACATAAAGTTCTGTTCCGGATCCAGCACTTCCAGCAGCGCCGCCGAAGGGTCTCCGCGGAAATCCATCGACATCTTGTCCACTTCGTCCAGCATGAAGATGGGGTTGCGCGTACCGGCTTTCTTCATCATCTGGATAATCTGTCCGGGCAGTGCGCCAATGTAAGTGCGCCGGTGCCCGCGGATTTCCGCTTCGTCGCGAACTCCGCCCAGCGACATCCGGACGAATTTCCGCCCGGTCGCCTTGGCAATCGACATCCCCAGCGAGGTCTTGCCCACGCCTGGAGGCCCTACGAAGCACAGAATGGAGCCTTTGGGATTCTTCACCAGGCGGCGCACCGCCAGGAATTCCAGAATGCGCTCTTTGATTTTCTCCAGCCCGTAGTGGTCCGATTCCAGAACGCTTTCCGCGAATTTCAAATCGCGGATTTCCTTGGACTTCTTCTTCCATGGCACCGCCAGCAGCCAGTCCAGATAGTTGCGCGACACCGTCGATTCGGCCGACATCGGCGGCATGTTTTCCAGCCGCTTCAATTCCGCCAGGGCCTTTTCCTGCGCATCCGCCGTCATGCCGGCCGTTTCAATGCGCTTCTTGAGCTCGTCGATCTCGCTCTTTTCCCCGCGGCCCAGTTCCTTCTGGATCGCCTTGATCTTCTCGTTCAGGTAATACTCTTTTTGCGCCTTTTCCATCTGGCGCTTCACGCGGCCCTGAATCGTGCGGTCCACGTTGAGTTTTTCGATCTCAATGTCCAGCATCTCCGCTACGCGCGTCAGCCGGTCCACCGGATCGAAAATTTCCAGCAGTTCCTGTTTTTCTTCAAGCGTCAGCGGCAGGTTCGCGCCCACCGTATCGGCCAGCTTGCCGGGCTCGTCCACGCGGATGGCCGCGATCATCGTCTCGTAATTCAGATTCTGGCTCAGCTTGACGTATTGCTCGAACAGTCCGGTCACCCGGCTGATCAGGGCATCCATCTGCGGACCGGGTTCCACTTTATAAGCCGATACCCGCACTGTCGCCCGGAAGAAACCGTCCTCGTCGGAAACCGATACCACTTTGGCCCGTTCCACGCCTTCCACCAGAACTTTGATATTGCCGTCCGGCAGCTTCAGGCTCTGCACAATGTTGACGATGGTCCCCACGCTGAAAATTTCGTTGGGCTTAGGCTCGTCCACCGACGCATCGTGCTGCGCCGCCAGAAAGATCTTCTTGTCGCCCGCCATGGCTTCTTCCAACGCTCGTACGCTGGATTCCCGGCCCACCACAAATGGCGTCATCATGTACGGGAATATCACCACTTCCCGAATGGGCATCATCGGCAGACGTCTTGTATCTGATTTTTCCTTTGAAGTAAGCATTGTCCCTCTCCAGGGCTCACTCGCCCTGGTCTCTCACTCGCACCACAGACTGCGCTATCGGGGATTCTGGGGCTAACCGGCCTTTTCTAATATTGTAAGACTGATTTTCTGCGACAGCACCATCTCTTTTGTGACCGAGAACTCCCGCACCTTCTTGTAGGAAGGCAGGTAGTACATGAGGTCCAGCATCAGGTCTTCGAGAATCATACGCAGGCCGCGCGCCCCCACCTTGCGTTCCATGGCCAGGTCGGCGATGGCTTCCAGGGCTTCGTCGCTGAACTTCAGACGAACGTTCTCGAACTCAAAGAGCTTCTGGTACTGCTTTACAATCGCATTCTTCGGTTTCGAGAGAATCTGGATCAGGGCCGAACGGTCCAGGTCCTCCAATACCGCGCTCACCGGCAGTCGCCCGATGAACTCCGGGATGAAACCGAACTTGATCAAATCGATCGGTTGCACCTGCGACAGCAGATCGATATCGCGGCGCCCGCTCGTCGAGCGGATGGTCGCTTTATCGTCTTCCTGCAGGAAGCCCATGGACTTCTTGCCGCTGCGCCGCGCAATCACTTTTTCCAGCCCCACAAACGCCCCGCCGCAAATGAACAGGATGTTCGTCGTATCCACCGGCGTGAATTCCTGGTGCGGGTGTTTCCGCCCGCCCTGCGGCGGCACATTCGCCACCGTGCCTTCCAGAATCTTCAGCAGCGCCTGCTGCACGCCTTCACCGGATACATCGCGCGTAATCGACGGGTTCTCGTCCTTCCGGCAGATCTTGTCGATCTCGTCGATATAGATGATTCCTTGCTGGCACTTCTGCACGTCGCCATCCGCCGCCTGCAGCAGCTTCAGGATGATGTTTTCTACGTCTTCGCCCACGTAGCCGGCTTCCGTCAGCGTGGTGGCGTCCACAATCGCGAAGGGCACATCCAGAATCTTCGCCAGCGTCTGCGCCATCAACGTCTTGCCTGTCCCGGTCGGACCGATCAGCAGGATGTTGGACTTCTGCAATTCCACTTCGGTGTTGCGCATCCGGTTCAAATGGATGCGTTTGCAGTGGTTATAAACCGCTACCGCCAGCTTTTTCTTGGTGGCTTCCTGCCCGATTACGTACTGATCCAGAAACTCTTTCACTTCCAGGGGTTTCGGTATCTTGTTGGGTGTTCCGGAAGGAGGCTCGATCTTGTCGTCCTCCAAAATCGAGTTGCAGACAGCGATGCACTCGTCGCAGATGTAGGCGCGTGGGTAGTCACTTGGAGAGGAAATCAGCTTTCCGACTACGTCCTGGCTCTTGTGGCAAAACGAACACCGTAATGCATCATCCGACCCGGCTCGCTTCAAGCAGTTTTCTCCTGTCCCGCCTGAAAAGGCGGAAGAAAACCAATAACTGATTGCGTTCCTATTATCACCCGAACCGTCCCCCTAAGCAATGTACACCGAAGGTAAGTAGCGTTCCGTCCGGTACTCGTCAATAGTTAGCTCCCGCCCCACCCCATTCGGGAACTGTTATGCTTCCGTCGTCTTGCGCGCGTGTTCGAACAGGAAACTGAGCGTCTTATCGGTCTGGAGGTGTGACGCAATCCGCCCCAGCGTCCCATCCTTTTCAAAACGCATGTGTACCGCCGCCACCGGTTCCTTCTGCTGCCGCGCGGCGCGCTCCACTTCCTTGTCGACTTCGTCCCGCGTGGCCGCTATCGATTCCCGTGCTGCCACTTTCGACAGCAACATCGAAGCTTTCACTTCGCGCAACGCTTTTTCGCGCTGTGTTTCCTTCACCTTATTCCAATCGAGCTTGATCGACCGTGGGTCCACGCCTTCCGCCGCCATGGCTCGCAGGCTCTGCTCCACCCGGTTGTTGATCTGGCGCTCCACAAAGACTTCCGGCACCGGAAACTCGTGCGCGTCCACCAGTTTGTCAATCAGTTTGTTCTTGGCCTCTTGCTCAGCCTCGTACTGCCGCTGCGAAAGAATGCTCTTGCGGATGGCCTCGCGCAGTTCGTCCACCGTCCGGAAATCGCCCAGGTCCTGCGCAAATTCATCGTTCAATTCCGGCAGTTCTTTCCTGCGGATGCCCTTTAGTGCCGCGTGGAATTGCACCGTATGGCCGGCCAGCCGCTTGGCTCCGTAATCCTCCGGATAAGTAACGGCAAAGTCTTTCTCGTCACCGGGCGTCAGCCCCAGCAGGTTCTCGTTAAACGCCTCGAAAGTATCTCCGCCGCCGATTTCGAGCACCATTTCCTCGCTCTTCACCGGCTCGCCTTCCACTCCACCCGTGCTTTCGAGCGCCACCACGGCGAAGTCGCCCTTTTCCACCGGCCGCGGATCCACGTTGACATACTGCGCCTTCTGCTCGCGGAGCTCTTCCACGCGCTTGGCCACGTCCTCGTCCGTTACCACCGGGTCGTGGTATGGCACTTCCAGACCTTTGTACTCGCCCAGTTCGATTTCCGGCACCACTTCGAAGGTCGCCTTGAACCGCAGCGGCTCGCCGCTGTGGAAGTGCACATCGCCGATATCCGGCGTGCCCACCACATTCAGGTTATCGGCATCCAACTGTTGCTGCAGGAACTTGGGGATCAAGGTTTCCAGAACCTGCTGCCGGATATCGCCGGCGAAGCGGGTGCGAACCAGACTGGACGGTACTTTGCCCGGCCGGAAGCCCGGGAGTTTAGCGCGTTTCTGAACGTCGGCAGCAACACGGTCGGTCTCGCTCTCCACTTCTTCGACGGGAATGGAAATTTCAAGCGAGTGCTTGCAACCTTCAACTAAAGCCAAGTGGGTTTAACCTCGGGAAAGAAAGTGACGGTGTAAAAGTTAATGATACCACGTACAATGGACCCTATCGGCTGGAAGACCGTACTCCCGGTAGTGGCTGTGGTGGCGCTGCTTGGCCTGTGGGCGGCTATTCTGCGCCGCAAGTAACCCCATAACTCATCATGCATCTGGACTTTCAAACCGCTATCGTCAACGTCGTGCTGCTGTGGATCCTCACCGCTCCCCACGAATTTGCGCACGCCTGGGTGGCTACCCAATTGGGCGACGACACCCCCCGCCTGCAGGGCCGGGTGACGCTAAACCCTTTAGCCCATGTGGATTGGATGGGCACCACCATTCTGCCTTTCCTCAGTTCCCTGTTCTTTGGGGGATTCCTGGGCTGGGGCAAGCCGGTTTACACCCAAACCAACAAGCTGCGCGGCGGTCTGAACGGTCTGCTGCTGGTAGCCCTGGCTGGGCCTTTCAGCAACCTCATCATGGCGGTGATTCTGGGCGCTATCGCCGCCTTCTCACTCCGTGCCTCGCCCATGTTCGCCAGCTACGCCTACCGCGGAGCCGAACTCAGCCTCTACCTGGGCCTCTTCAACCTGCTCCCCGTGCCGCCGCTCGATGGCTCCAAAATCCTGCTCGCCCTGCGCATTCCCGGCGCCATTTATCAGGAAATCGCGCGCGCCGGCTTCCTGTTGCTCATCGTGCTCATCACCGCCACTTCCCTGGGCCGCTGGATGGGCGACTGGAGCGCCGCTGGCGCACTTTGGATCGTTACGACTTTTGCCCCTACGCATTAAGAGGTGGGGCATGCTTGAGCTAGCCCAGATATTGATGGGCCGCCGATGAACGCGGATCAACGCCGATAATCCAAGTCTTTTCAAGCTGCGTTCATCCGCGTTCATCGGCGGCCCATAGTCTTCTTTCTTAGCAACCTCTGAAAGCCGGCGCGGCGTGTTACCGTATGCCTTCATGAGTCCTACCCGCATCGCCATCGCCACCACTGACGGTGTCACCGTCACCGACCACCTGGCGCACAGCACGGCCTTCCTGTTTCTCGAAATTGAGGACGGCGCCATCACCTCCGGCGCCTACCGCTCCCGCGGCGCGGCCGGTTGCGGCAACCATGCCACTTTTGTCGACATGTTAAGCGGTGCGCAAGCCGTGATCTGCGGCGGCATTGGTCAAGGCGCGGCGGATTCCCTGGCCGCCAACGGCATTGAACCGCTGGTGGTTTCGGGCGCGCGATCCATCGACGAGGCCGTCAACCAGTACCTGGCCGGCAGCCTCTCCACCACCGCCGACCGCGTTTGTCTCTGCCACTAGCATCCCTACCCTTTTGCATTGTGGGCAGCCAATCTTGGCTGCCGCCGCCTTTCCAGGCGGCGCTCGTCCTCATCGGATTGCCTTCGCCGAGTACGCGTCCCACGAATCCGTACCTTCTACGCTTCGAGCCCCATCTGCGTCAGCCTATACCGCAGCGCATTCCTGGTCAGCCCCAATATCCGTGCCGCCTGACTCTTGTTGCCGTCGGCGCGGCGCAGTGCCTCCCGAATCAGCTCCTGTTCATAGGAATCCAGGCTCATGCCTTCCGGCAGGAAGTGCGATTCGTTCTGCGGTTTAGGCCGCGGAGCGCTCTCCAGTTTGATATCCGCCGCGTCCAATTGTTTGCCCTTGGCCATCACCAGACTCCGCTCAATCACGTTCTCCAGCTCGCGCACGTTGCCCGGCCAGTGATAGCCCATCAGCTTTTCCATGCCCGCATCCGTGATCGATTCCACCAGAGGCCCGCTGTCCGGCGCCAGCTTCTGCACGAAGTGGTTGGCCAGAAACGGAATGTCCTGCTTGCGTTCGCGCAGCGCCGGAATGTTGAGCGGCACCACGTTCAACCGGTAATACAAATCCTCGCGGAATGTCCCCTGTTCGAGCGCCGCTCGCAAGTCCTGGTTCGTCGCCGCCACCACCCGCACGTCGATATGCCGCGTCACGTTGCTGCCCAGCCGCTCGAATTCCCGCTCCTGCAGCACGCGCAGCAGCTTCACTTGAATCGGCCCCGGCACGTCGCCAATTTCATCCAGGAATACCGTCCCGGTGTCGGCCTGTTCGAACTTGCCCGGCTTAGTCGTGTTGGCGCCCGTAAACGCGCCCTTTTCGTAGCCGAACAACTCGCTCTCCATCAGGTTCTCCGGAATGGCCGTGCAGTTGATCTTCACTAGCGGCCGGTCGCGCCGCGGCGAGTGAAAATGGATGGCGCGCGCAATCAGATCCTTACCCACGCCGCTTTCGCCCGCCAGCAGCACCGTGGCGCGCGTCGGCGCCACGCGCTCGATGGTGTCGAAGATCTCCTGCATCGCCCCGCTGCGCCCGATGATGTTGTCAAACTCGTACCGCCGCCCCAGTTCGGCTTTCAGCTGGCGGTTTTCGTCGCGCAGCGCCCGTACTTCGAGCGCCTTGTTCACCACCTGCATCAAATGGTCCAGCGAAAACGGCTTCAGCAGAAAATCCGTCGCGCCGGCCTTCATGGCCCCGACGGCCGTCTCCACGCTGCCGAACGCCGTCATCATCACAACCGGCACCTGGCTGTTTTGCCTCCGGATCAAGCCCAGAAACTGCAGGCCGTCCATGTTCGGCAGCTTGAGATCGGTGAGCACCATATCGGCCCGGTCGACAATCTTCAGCGCCTCCTCGGCCGTGCCCGCATTGTCCACCTCGAAACCCGCGGAGGCCAGCTGCAGGCCAATCACACGCCGCAGTTTCTCTTCGTCTTCGACAATCAGGATGCGTTTCTTCATTCGGAATTCGTGTCGCCGGTCCGGGCGCCCGGCTCAACCGGCAGCAGCACGTGAAACACGCTTCCTCTGCCGGGCTCGCTCTCCACCGTTATCTTACCGCCGTGTTCGTCTACAATCTTGGAAACGATCGCCAGGCCCAATCCCACACCCTGCGGCTTGGTGGTGAAGAACGGGTTGAAGATGGAGTCGCGCTGTTTCGCGTCAATTCCCGCTCCGCGGTCGATCACCGCAATCTCCACCGCTTCGCCCTCCGCGCGCGTCTTCACCGTCACCGCGCCGCCCGGTTCGGTGGCCTGCACGGCATTCAGCACCAGGTTATAAAATACCCTTTCCAGCAGCTCCGCATCGAAGGGAAACGGCGCAATCTCCGGCTCGTAATTCTTGTAGATGGCGACACCTTTTACTTCGCGTTCCACCAAACCAACCGCGCGGTCCAGTGTCTGCGCCAGGTCGGCTTTTTCCAGCTGCAGTTTCAACGGTCGCGCAAATTGCAGGAAGCGCGTGATCAGCGAATTGGTGCGGTCCACTTCCGTTGAGATGAAGCCCGCCATCTCCCGCGCCACTTCATTTTCCGTCGCCACGCTCCGCGCCAGCATTTCCGCCGACGCCTTCATGGTGCCCAGCGGGTTGCGTATTTCGTGCGCCAGGCCCGCCGATAACTGGCCCAGCGCAGCTAGCCGGTCCGATCGCCTGACGGCATCCTCCGCCTGCTGAATGTGGACGTTGGCTTCAGCCAGCGCTTCCGCCGCCCGCCGGTGCTGTTCCGATTGCACGCGCAGGTCCTTCGCCAGTGTATTCGCCAGGTTGCCCACCATCACCAGAAACGCCACGCGGATGGGCACCACGCTCGAAATGCTATTGTCCTTGATAAATACGTAGGCCAGGTAAGCACCGCAAGCCAGCGCCGTGAATGCCAGCGAACCGGCCATGTCGAACGTTGTAGCGGCGGAGACCACCGGCAGCAGCAACACCGGCCAATAGTTGCTGTCGATGCTGCTCGTGAAGCCGATCAGCACGAACCCCAGAATCACCTTCAGCGCAATCCATAGGATTCTTCCGCGCGTCGATTCCAGCGCCGGAATCTTCGGCTCCAGGATTTGCAGAAACGCCAGTCCTGCCAGCGGGCCGATGTCGTACCGGTCCTTGAATGGCAGGGTGTAGAAGAGCGCCGCGAACACCAAAACCCAGACGAAGTCCTGTGGCCGGATCAGCCGCGTCCAGCGGAACATTGGGTCGTTAGGCACGCATGATATCCCAGTCGGGATTATGCCACAATAAAGGTACCGTCTCATGTCCAACCCAAGCATTCTGGATCAGGACCGGGTTGCCGGCTCCGAATCCCCAACCGCGAACGAATCCACCGGTTCCTTCGGCGATATTCTGTCGCAATACGAACAGTCTCACTCCCACAGACCTGAAGTGGGTGGAAAGGGCTTTGAAGGCACTGTCGTCCAGGTGTCCGCCGAGTCCGTGTTCCTCGATATCGGCTACAAGATCGAGGGCACCATTCCGCTCGCGGAGTTCCAGGCGGCGGGCCAGACGGTGAAACCCGGCGACAAGATGCCGGTCTCGATCAAGGGGCGTGGTCCCGAGGGTTACTACGAGCTTTCCCGGCTGAAAGTCGATCGCCCCAAGGACTGGTCCTCGCTGGAGAAGGCCTTTGCCGATAAGGCGGCCATTCTGGGAACCATCACCGCCGTGGTCAAAGGCGGCGTCAGCGTCGACGTGGGCGTCCGCGCCTTCATGCCAGCTTCGCGCAGCGGCGCCAAAGACGCGGCTGAAATGGAAAAGCTGGTCGGCCAGGAAATTCGCTGCCGCATCATCAAGCTGGACGTGGCCGATGAGGATCTGGTGGTGGACCGCCGCGCCGTGCTCGAAGAGGAAGAGCGGCTGGTAAAGGACCGCCGCTACACCGAAATCAAAGAAGGCGAGACCATGCAGGGCAAGGTTCGCAGCCTCACCGATTTCGGCGCCTTCGTGGATATCGGCGGCGTCGACGCGCTGCTCCATGTGGCCGATATTTCCTGGGGCCGCATCAACAAACCGGCCGACGTGCTCACGGTCGATCAGCAGGTGGAAGTCAAGGTTCTCAAGGTGGACTCCGCCAAGCGCCGCATCTCGGTGGGCCTCAAGCAGCTCCAGCCGCACCCGTGGGATTTAGCCGGTGAGAAATATAAGACCGGTGAGCGCGTGAACGGTACCGTCACCCGCGTGGCTGATTTCGGCGCCTTCGTTGAACTCGAGAAGGGCATCGAAGGTCTGATTCATCTCTCTGAGATGTCCTGGTCCAAGAAAGTCCGCAAGCCCTCCGACGTGCTCAAAGCCGGCGAACAGGTGGAAGCCGTCATTCTGGGCGTCAACCCGGCCGACCGCCGCATCTCCCTGGGCTTGAAGCAGGCTCTGGGCGATCCCTGGGCCGACGCGGCCAAGAAGTTCGCCGCCGGCGCCATCGTGGAAGCCCCCGTTACGTCGCTCACCAATTTCGGCGCCTTCGTGCAACTCGCCGAAGGCGTCGAGGGCATGATTCACATCGGCGACATCAGTGCGGAAAAGCGTCTCAACCATCCGCAGGAAGCTCTCAAAGTGGGCCAGCCGGTGAAGGCCGTGGTGCTTGAGTTCGACGCCGAAAAGCGCCGCATCCGCCTGGGCATGAAGCAACTGGTGCCCACCGGCCTCGACGAATACATCGCCGAACATAAAGAGGGCGACAGCGTGACCGGCCGCGTGATGGACGTCTCCGGGAATCGCGCTCGCGTGGAGTTAGGCGAAGGCATTCACGGCGTCTGCCGGCTGAGTGCCGCCGCCGCGGAGCCGGAAGAAAAGCCGGCCGCCGCGAAAGTGGACCTCTCGTCACTCACTTCCATGCTGCAATCCAAGTGGAAGGGCGGCGGCCAGAACTCGAGCCCCCGCAATGAGCCGGTCCGCGCCAGCCAGATCCGCAGCTTCAAAATCGTAAAGCTGGATCCCGCCGCCAGGAAGATCGAACTCGAACTGGCCTAGCAGGACGCTGAAAGACCCTTCCAAAATGGCTGGCCGCCGATAAACGCGGATTGAAAACGAAGATCTGATCGGCGTTCATCCGTGTTCATCTTTCGGCCAATTAGCGTTTTTTTCGCACCCCTCTCAGTCCGTCAGTGGCGCACGCTCTTAGCTTGCCCTCTCGCGCTAGTATCGTGACCGCTTGATTTGTTGCCATCGGGAACCACCGGCGAAGGCGCGAATCCCCTGGCAGAGACGCGACCGTAAGGGAGCGTTCGCGACTGGCTGAAGCACTAAATCATGCGGTCGGAGCGCTAGCTGCCCGGCGTGCTCCCGGTAGGATTCAACGGCGCTTCTTCGGCAATCGCCTCCGCCGTCACTGGCGCTGTTGCAACCGGCTCCGCTGCCTGATCCCAACGCTTCAGATAAACCGGGTATCGCGCCAGCACCGTCCCATACACCAAATGGCCCAGCACCGTGGCCCGTTCCACGTGCAGACGCGCCAGCAGCGGGATCGCACTTTGCCAGATGCCGTGAAACGAGGCGTAATACCAGATCAGGCCAAACGTCACGCTCCATACCAGAACGTGCCCGCGCAACATCTTGTCGCGCAACACCAGGGCAACCAGTACGCCCAACGTGCCGTAGATCACCAGGTAGAGTGCCAGCCCCGCAACCGTTGCGGCCGCGAAATCCGCGTGGATCGGCGCGTCGCCGTCGAACGCCGTGGCCATCAGATTCTCCGGCATCCAGAAACTGCGCCGCAGCAGGCTGGAACTCAATCCCAACCACGCCAGCATCCACAGCGCGCCCAACATGCCGGCCTCTAATCCAGCCAACGACAACCGCAGCCATCTCCCGGGCCGGCCTTCCGCCGCAACATCCATATAGATTCAGCCTATACTGACGCGCGCCGATAAGGCAAAGGTCATCGCAACGCCTGGGTCCGCCGTGCACGCCCGGCGGGGGCGTTCCGCATCTCAACATCCGTAAATCCGTTATCCCTGCGCCGGAGGACTGCCATTCAGCCTATACTTGACGTTAGGTGATAAGGCAAAATTCCTCTCTATGCATCGCGTGGTAGTCACCGGTATCGGTGCGGTCAGTCCCAACGGAATCGGGCGTGAGTCTTTCTGGCAAGCTTGTAAGAATGGCGAAAGCGGTGTGCGTCGCATCACACGTTTCGATCCATCCGAGTTTGCCGTTCAAGTGGCGGGGCAGGTGCCCGATGAGTTCGACGAAACTCTCTACGTCACCGCGAAGGACCGGCAGCATGTCTCGCGCTCCGTGCCGCTGGCGGCCGCTGCCGTCGCCGAAGCGCTGACGGATGCTTCCCTCGACACGGCCGCCATGTCGCGCGACCAGCTCCGTGAAATCGGCGTGATCGTCGGCTCCGGCGGCGGCAGCCAGGACTTCACCGAAGAGCAATACCGGCTCTTCTATACCGGCCATCTGAAGCAGTGCAGCGTGTACACCATTCCTACCAGCACCATCGGCACGCTGGCCAGCGAAGTCTCCATGCGGTTCGGCTTCCGCGGCCTCAGCCACATCGTCTCCACCGGCTGCACCTCGTCCACCGACGCCATCGGCTACGCCATGCGCAACATTCAGGCCGGTGTCCTGCATACCGTCGTGGCGGGCGGCGTCGATGCGCCGCTGGCTCCCCTGATCCTGCGCGGCTTTCAGTTGATGCGGATCATGAGCACGCGTTGGAACCAGGAACCCGAGCGCGCCTCGCGGCCGTTTTCGAAGGACCGCGACGGCTTCGTCATCGCCGAAGGCGCATGGTTCTTCATTCTCGAAGATATGGAACGCGCCCGCCAGCGCGGCGCCCACATCTATGGCGAGATCGCCGGCTACGGTTCCACCTGCGAAGCCTTCCATCGCGTCCGTCTGGAAGAATGCGGGGAAGAGCCCGCGCGCGCCATCGGCATGGCCCTGGCGGAAGCCGGCATCCCTCCCAGCGAAGTGCAATACGTGAATTACCACGGCACATCCACGGAGCTCAATGACCGCGTGGAGACCCGCGCCATCAAGCTGGCCTTCAACGGCCACGCCTATAAACTGGCTGGCTCTTCGCTGAAGAGCTTGATCGGACATCCGCAGGGCGCGTGCGGCGCGGCGGGCATCGCCGCCACTTTGCTTGCCATGCGCGACGGTGTCCTGGCGCCCACCATTAATGTGGATGAGCCGGATCCTGAGTGCGATCTCGATTACGTCCCCACCACTGGACGCCATCTGCAAATTGAGAATGCCGTGGGCAACTGCATCGCCTTCGGCAGCAAGAACTCCGCCGTGGTCCTCCGCCGCGTGAATTAGCCGCCCAATAAAAAACCGGCGGGCGCTCGGAGGAGGACGCCCGCCGGATGGAACCGTGGACAACGAGTGTCCGCGAAACCAATCGTCAGATGGTATTCACTTACCTCTTAAGACGTAATTGGATCCAGAAACGTTTCGCTTGCATGAAAGACCGGTTACGGCGGCCGGCTCAATTCCAGCCAAGTCCTTACGCCACTGCCGGTTGGCCCACCGGCGCCGTAGTGCTCAAGAGCACATCCGTTGCCTCTATCCTTCACCCATTTCGCGCCGGATGGCTTCGGCGATGCTGGTGCTCGCCGCCTCCACCTGCGAAAGGTCCGGTCCTTCCACCATCACTCTCGCCAGCGGCTCGGTGCCCGAAAACCGCACCAGAACGCGCCCTGTCCCGCCAAATGCCTCCTCCACCCGCTGGATCTCTCGCGCCACCGCCGGCAGTTCCGTCAGCCCCTTCTTTTCGCGCACCCGCACGTTCACCAGGCGCTGCGGATGGATCTGCAAATCGGCGGTCAGTTCATCCAGCCAAGTTCCAGCCTGCCGCATGGTGCCCAGCACCCGAAGCGCGGTCAATATGCCATCCCCGGTAGTGGCGTACTGCCGGAAGATGACGTGGCCCGATTGCTCGCCGCCCAGCGCCGCGCCCAGCCGCACCATCTCTTCCAGCACGTATTTATCGCCAACCGGCGTGCGCACCATCCGAATGCCGGCGCGCGTCAGCGCCTGCTCCAATCCCAGGTTGGACATCACGGTTGCCACCACCGTATCGCCGTCCAGCCGTCCCGCCGCCTTCATCGACCGGGCGCATGCCAGCAGAATGGCATCGCCGTTCACCACGGTGCCGCTCCGCGCCACGAAGATAGCGCGGTCGGCGTCGCCATCGAAAGCCACGCCCAAATCCGCACCGCACGCCAGCACCGCCTCGCGCAGTCCTTCCACGTGCAGCGCTCCACTGTTCAGGTTAATGTTGCAGCCGTTGGGCGCGGCGTTCAGCGCCGTCACCCGCATTCCCAGCCGTTCGAAGAGCAGCGGCGCCAGCCTGTAGGCTGCCCCGTTTCCGCAATCCACCATCAGCTTGAATCCCGCGAGGCTGGTCTCTACGGTGGATGCCAGGTAGTCGCTATACTGCCGGTCCAGATCCCCTTCCACAGCCAGCGTGGCGGCGCGCGGCTCAACGCCTTTCTGCAGCAGCCGGAAAATCTCCTGTTCGATGGCGTGCTCTTCGGTGTCCGGCAGCTTGAATCCGTTGTGGGCGAATACCTTGATGCCATTGTCGCGGTAAGGATTGTGCGACGCTGAGACCATCACGCCGGCCCGGAACGGTCCGGTGCGCGTCAGGTATGCCACGCCCGGAGTGGTAATGACGCCGGCATGGCGCACCTTGATTCCGGCCTGCTCCAATCCTCCGGCCACCAGGTCGGCGATCCACGGTCCCGATTCGCGCGTATCCGCCCCCACCAAAACCGCGGCGTCCGGCCCGCGAGACGCCAGGTCGCGTCCCAGCGCCAGCCCAAAGGCATAAACCGTCGCCCGGTCCAGCGGATACTCCCCCGCCACACCGCGAATTCCATCCGTACCGAACAGTTCTTTCCCCACTCACTCTCCTCCGCTGTCCTATTTCTTTTTCACCGTCACCGACACCGTCACTTGCGGAACATCGACGAACCGTACCTGCGAATCTTCCAGGTAGGCGTTCACCTGGTAGTCGAAAGTGCCCGCGCGGGCCGGCACGTCGATTTCGTCCGCCAGCGCCGCGCTCACTTTCGCAACCCGGCTGGCCGGTCCCGTGATCTCCACCGAGTTCGGCGTCATCGTCACCTGCGCCACTTCGTATTCGTCATTCCCGGCGCTGTTGAACTTGGGCCGGATCGGCACCGTGCGCGTCGTCGTATGTTCAAACTTGAAGCGGACGGCCGCCGGTTGGGCGTCTATCAGCCGAACGCCGCTGGGCAGTTTCACATTCCCATCGCCCACTTCGTACGTGCGCTCGCCCGGTTCAACCTCCGCCATATCCAGAATCACCTCGGGGCGCATCGCGCCGTCCCCAATTCCGCGCAGCGCTCCCGACGGGCCGCGCAATTCCAATCGCAGGGAACTCACCGGTTCGGAGCTGATCTCCATATCGGCGGGCAGATTCTTGTACTCTACTCCCACCACCACAAAAGTGGAAAGCTCCGGCTCGCTCGCTACCATCGCCCACAGTACCACCGCAATAAACAGCGATAGCAGCTTCCACCCCAAGTGCTCCGTGACCAAGCCCTTCAGCCACTTCAGCGGCTTCATGGTAGGTTCACCTTCTCCTGGGCGCTCTCTTTTTCAGAGTCTACCAGGGGGATGTCGGCGGGGCTATCGTCAATTTGCGCCTGTCCGGTCCGCGCTACTCCAAAATGCCGGTTGATGCGGTCGCGCACTTCTTCCAATTGCAACCCCGACACCAGTTCGCCGTAGGCCGCCAGAGAGATTCGTCCCGTCTCTTCCGAAACCACCAACGACAGACAGTCGGTTTCCTCCGTGATGCCGATGGCCGCGCGGTGCCTGGTGCCCAGTTGTTGCGAGAGCGCCGGGTTCGTGGTGAGCGGCAGGAAACAGGCCGCCGAAGTGATCCGGTCCTTTTGCACAATCGCTGCGCCGTCGTGCAGCGGCAGCCCCGGCGTGAAAATCGAAATCAGCAGGTCTCGCGAGAGGCGCGCCTCCAAAAGTACTCCACTTTCGATGAACGTCCGCAGCCCGATATCCCGCTCCAGCACAATCAGCGCGCCGGTTTTCTGCGCCGAGAATTGTTCCACTGCCAGCAGAATCTCATTCACCGATTCCGGATCCCGATAGCCGCCGGCCAGCCCGAACCAGCGTTTGCGTCCCAGGCGGGCCAGGGTGCGCCGGATCTCCGACTGGAACAGCACAATGATCGCCAGACCCAGGTAGGGAACAATGAACGAAAGCACCGTCCGCAAGGCTTCCAGGCCGGCCCACAGCGCCACCGCGTAGAGCGACAGGATGATGAAGATGCCGATGAGAATGTGTCCGGCGCGCGTCCCCCGCACCACCAGAAGCGCCTGGTAGATCAGGAACGCCACTACCAGGATGTCGACCACCCCGTTGAGCGTCAGATTCGGAAATGATGGCAGGAACCGTTGAAAATTGCCCATGGACGCGTCGGTGCCGGGAAAATCCTGCCCAGCCATTCAGTTTAGCCCACGGCGTGCGATTCCCGCTCGTTCGCACCCCGCTACAATAAGTCATGCCCTTCGTCTCCGTGGCCGAAGCTGTCGAAGAAATCCGAGCTGGACGTATTCTGGTGGTCGTCGATGACGAAGACCGCGAGAATGAAGGGGATCTGACCATCGCCGCCGAAAAAGTGACTCCCGAAATCATCAACTTCATGGTCACTCACGGCCGCGGCCTCATCTGCCTGGCGCTGACGCCCAGCCGCTGCGACTACCTCCGCCTGCCCCTCATGAGCGCGCAAAATACGTCCCGCTTCGGCACCGCGTTCTGCGAAACCATCGACGCCCGCGAAGGCGTCACCACCGGCGTCTCCGCGGCGGACCGCACGAAGACCATCCTCACCGCCATCGACCCCAATTGCCGCCCGGACGACCTCGCGCGGCCCGGCCACATCTTCCCCCTGCGCGCGCAGGACGGCGGAGTCCTGGTTCGCGCCGGCCAGACCGAAGCCTCCGTGGATCTGGCGCGCTTCGCCGGCCTTGCCCCCGCCGGCGTCATCTGCGAGGTGATGAATGAGGACGGCACCATGGCGCGCGTCCCGCAACTGCGCGAGTTCTGCGCCCGCCACAACCTCAAAATGATCTCCGTGGCCGACCTGATCCGCCACCGCATGAAGAATGAGCGCTTCGTGCGCCGCATCGCCGAAGGCACACTCCAAACCCCGTTCGGCGACTTCCGCGCCATCACCTATGGCAGCCACCTCAATTCGGAATACCACCTGGCGCTGGTGCGCGGCGATCTGGCCGGCAAGGAGGAAGTGCTGGTCCGCATGCACGCCCGCTGCCTCTATGGCGATGTCTTCGGCGCGGCCGATTGCGATTGCCGCCGCCTGATCGATGGCTCCCTGCGGCAGATCGCCCAGGCCGGCACCGGTGTCCTGGTCTATCTGCACGAAACCGGTCCCGGCTTCCGCATCCACGAGGATGCGTACGGCGATTCGCGGATGATCTCCCACGGCCGCGACTTCATGCATTACGCCGGTGACGCCGGCAAGCGCCAACTGCAGCACGAGCACGGCATCGGCGCCCAGATCCTTTCCGACCTGGGACTCCACACCATTGTTCTTCTCACCAACCACCCGCGCAAGATCGTCGCTCTGGAGGGCTTTGGTATCGAAGTGGTAGGGCAGGTCCCGGTCAATTTCGAATCCAGCCCCGCTAATAAGCCATGAGAGCCTCCGTCTAATCTGGTATGAACGCACGAATCCTGACTACTGCGACCCTGTTCACTACCCTGGCCGGAGTTTTGACCGCCCAGACCGTCGATCCCCAGATGTTAAGCCTGGTCATGCCAGACGCCAAGGTGATCACGGGCGTTAACGTCGATTCAGCGAAGTCCTCCACCTTCGGCATCTACCTCATCGCGCAGATCCAGGCCAGCGCTTCGGCGCTGCAGCAACTGGTGACGCTCACCGGCTTCGACCCCACTCGCGACCTTCATGAATTGCTGGCCGCCACCAACACCACCGGCGGCCACACCGGCCTGGGACTGGCGCGCGGCACCTTCGACGTCGGCAAGATCACCGCGCTGGCCGGGTTGGCGGGCGCCAAGACCGAAACCTATTCCGGCGTCACCATTATTGAAGATCCGCAGCAGGCGAACGGCGCCGCTTTCCTGGACGCCACCCTGGTCATCGCCGGCGACGTTGCCAGCGTCAAGGCCGCCATTGACCGTCAGCACTCCGGCCAGCAACTGCCCGCCAGCGTGGTCGCGCTGGCCAACCAGTGGAGCAGTTCGGAAGACGCCTGGGCGATCGCCACCGTGCCGCCGTTTACCTTGACGCCTCCGTCCGGAATTCCGGCCGTACCGGGACTGGGCGCGAATGCCCAGGGCATTTTCCAGAAGATCGTGGGAGCCGGCGCCGGAGTGAAATTCGGGTCCACGGTAGCAGTCACCGTACAAGCCACGGCCGACAACGCCGCCGATGCCACGACTCTTTCCCAGACTCTTCAGCTTCTGGTCAACATCGCACAGATGCAGACCGGGTCGAATCCCAACCCCAATCTCACCGCTTTGCTGCAAGGCCTGGCGATTTCCGCCAAAGGCGCCACGCTGAGCGTCACCGTGAGCTTGCCGGAAGCCCAGTTGCAGCAACTGATGAAACAGGCCGGCAAGTCGACCAACGCCGTCCATCCCAACGTCCGGAAGAAGTAACCCTCAAATCGCCGGGCCGTCGAAGACTGCGCCCGGTACGCGCTTAGGGCAGCTGATTAAATCTGTGTTCATCTGTGTTCATCGGCGGCCCAGTCTTATTTGCCGTTAGCCAAAGCTCGCTGGAGTATTAGCCGTCGATAAATACAGATGAACGCAGATGTACGACTGCCTTGCTGGACTTTAGTCCTCAGTTTAATGCTGAACACCGCTCCACGCTAGCGCTTGTGGCGAGTCCGTTTCTTCGTATGCTCCGGCGCCGCGGGCGCGGAATGGGTTGCCACGGGCGCGGCCGGCGCGCCGCCCAGCTTGGACAGAATGCGGTCTTTGATCCAATGCTCATCCCACCATTCGCGCGGGTTGATCTGCACGCCATCGATCTGCATGCCGAAGTGAACATGCACGCCGCCGGCTAAACCGGTCTCGCCGGCGATCCCCAGTTTCTGATCTTTCTGCACCAGGTCGCCCACCTTCACATCGATCTGGCGCATGTGCCCGTAAATGGATTGCAAGGAGTAGCCGTGGTCAAGCACCACGCAATTCCCGTAGATCCCCAGATCGGAAGCCCAAACCACGCGCCCATCGTTGGCGGCATGGACGGGAGCGGTCTGGGTGTCGGAGAGATCGAAACCCAAATGCACTTGTTGGTCGATCTTGCGGCCCTGGTACATGTAATTGCGAACGTCGGCGAAATCCGCTTCTTCCTTGCCCCAGTGAATAAAGGGTCCGTTCCAGAGGATCTTCTCTTCCGTCTTCAAGCGCAGGTCGGCCAGTTGCTGGTTGTTGGTGCGGCGCAGATCTCCATTGATCTTGACGAAGCGGGACACCAGATCCGGACCCGGCGCGATGGTGCCATTGGGATCGACAGAATGGACCAGCTTGTTCATGAGCGCGTCATCGATGGGGAAATCGCGGACGCGAAATTTCTTGGGAAAGAGTTTGAACCAGAATGTCGCGGTGGCTTCGGCGCCGGCCAGATTGCGGGCATAGACTATGGGTTTGATGTCCGGGGGCAGGTCCCAGGGATAAGCGAACAGAGAGAAGCGCTGGTCGGGGTGACCTGGCAGGGGGAAGCTGCGGAAGGTGTACTTGCCGACGCGCACACCGGCTTCGTTCCAGCTTCCGCCCGGAGTGAACGTCACCAGTTCCATGCCGCCCTGGTTGATGTAGTGCTGGGCGTCGTCGGCCGTGACGCGGGGCGCGGCCAGCACAACCATCACGTCTACCGCGGCGGTATCCGTGTTGCCGCGCATATCGTTGGAGACGGCTTCCACCACCAGGCGCGCCTTGCCTTCCTTCAGGGCGGCCGCTTTGGCTTTGCCCGCTTCGAACGTGATGCCGCGGGCCGGTTGATGGCGCCTGAAAAGGAAGCGGTGCGCCGGTGAGTCTTCTTGAAACAGAGGCAACTGCTGCCCGTTCTGTTCCAGATAAGCGGCAATGTGGCGCACGCCGTGCGGGTTGCCGATCTGAACCGCTACCGGCGTGGAGAAGCCGATCACTCTGACCGGCGATATCGCCACCACCGTGTGCGTGGACATCAAAAATAGTGCTGTGAGGGAGATCAGTATGAGAAAAATTAGTCCGAGAATCGCTTTCACTTTTTCACCCAGGAATCCAACCACTCAATCACCGTTTTATACCAGAGCAGGCTGTTTTGCGGTTTCAGCACCCAGTGGCCTTCATCGGGAAACAACAGCAGCTTGGATTTGACGTTCTGCAATTGCAGCGCGGTGAACAACTGGAGACCCTGGGTGTAAGGAACGCGGAAATCCTGCTCGCCGTGGACCACCAGCGTAGGAGTATGGAAATCCTTGACGTAGGTGCTGGGCGACCACTTGGCGTAGTCTTCCGGCTTGTCCCACGGTGTGCCGCCATACTCCCACAGCGGGAACCAGAGCTCCTCGGTGGCGCCGAATTCAGCCGGCAGGTCATAGACACCGTCGTGCGTCACCAGGGCCTTGTAGCGTTGCGTATGGCCCAGAATCCAATCGATCATGTAACCGCCGTAGGACGCGCCGGCCGCCACCATCTGGCTGGCGTCGGCATAAGGAATCTCAGCGGCCACGTGGTCGGTGACGGCCATGATGTCGTCGTAGGGCTTGCCGCCCCAGTCGCCGTTGATGTCGTCGATGAATTTCTGCCCGTAGCCGGTAGAGCCGCGCGGATTCGGCATCACTACCAGGTATCCGGCGGCGGCAAAGACCTGCGCATTCCAGCGGAAACTCCAGGCGTGGCCCCAAAATCCCTGCGGGCCGCCATGGATCAGCATCAGCACGGGATACTTGTGGCCTTCCTGAAAGCCATAGGGTTTGACGACGAAGCTTTGGATGCGCGCGCCATCCTGCGCCGTGACGGTGAATTCTTCCAGTTGCGTCAGCTGGTGCGAATTGAGAATGCCGTCATTCATGTGGGTGAGCGACACGGGTGTGCCGCCGGAGGATGCGACGCGGAAGATTTCCGTCGGCGAAATGCCGCTCTGCTCGGTATAGACCATGGTCTTGCCGTCCCGCGTGAGCTGCATGTCGTCGAGTTCGCCATCGCCGCTCAAGGGCTGGCGTACCGCGCCGCCGGTGACGGGAATCAATTGAATGGCCTGGCGGCCGCGATCGGTGGACGTGAAGAACAGCCGCGTGGAATCATTCGACCAGGTGAAGCTGTTGACCCAGCGGTCCAGCGATTCGGTGAGGTTGGTCAGCTTCCCGGTGGCGCGCTCCAGCACCAGCAGCCGCCAGCGATCGCTTTCATATCCGGCGCGGAACTGCGCGCGCCACGCAATGTATTTGCCGTCGGGCGAATAGTGCGGGCTGGAATCGGCGCCGGGGGTTGTCGTGATCTTGCGGGCATCGCCGCCCTTGATGGAAACGGCGTAGAGATCGGAATTGGTGCTGGTGGCGGCCGCCGGGTCGGCGTTCATGCTGAAGCAAACTTCCTGACCGTCGGGTGAGACGTCGTAATCATCGGGCCCGCCGAGGGAAAATGGCGGCACGTCGCGCGGGCCGGGAGTCAGATCGCGGGCCGGTCCGCCTGTGACGGGGACTACCAGTAGATGGCTGCGGCGCTGGCCCTGCCACGCCGTCCAGTGGCGATAGAGCAGGTCGGTATAGATGTGGGCGCGCACCTTGCTGGCCTGTTCGGCGTCCAGAAGTTTCTTATTGCAGGCATCGTCGGCGCCGCATTCCGGATAAACATCAGACGTGAAGACCAGGCTCTTCCCGTCGCCCGCGAAGAGAACGCCATCGGCTTCGGTGGAGAGATTGGTCACCTGCCTGGCGTTGCCGCCATCGGGATCCATCATCCAGAGCTGCGAAGAGTGGGTGCGGTCGGAGACGAAGGCGATGTGCTTGGAATCGGGGGACCAGCGGGCGCGCTGGTTGGTGTCGCCGTCAAAGGTGATCTGGCGCGGCGTGCCGCCTTCGATGGGCACGATCCAGATACTCTGCGGCTTGCGGTTGGCGGCAACGTCGACGGACTGGACGGTGAAGGTGACCCATTTTCCATCGGGGGAGATCTGCGGGTCGCCGATGCGTTTGAGCTCCATCATGGCATTGACGTCGAAGGGCCGCTTTTGAGCAAACGCGACGGCGGTGAAAACAAGCAGAGTGAACAGGCGGCGCAACATACATCACGATTGTAACGCCTGCGTGCGAAAGCGGACAGGAATTCCCGTTTTGGCCACCGAGCCAAGTCTGCGTAAGTGGAGAGTTTTCATTTTGTTGTGCGCTCGTGGGACCGGCCCCCTGGCCGGTCATTTGTGCTTGCATTTTCTGCTATCATGCAGGCATGAAACAGCAGGCAGCGATTCAGTACACCCTGCGCGGCGTGCCCCGCGAAGTCGATCAGGCCCTGCGCCGCAAGGCCAAGCTGCGGAAACAGAGTCTGAATCAGTTGATTTTGCAGGAACTCGCTAAAGCCACGACGGGCGCCGAGCGCCACGAAGATTTCTCAGACCTGGTCGGCAAATGGAGCACTGACGCTGGTTTTGACAAGGTTGTGGATGCGCAGCGGCCCATCGACTGGGAGAAATGGAAGTGAGGGTTGCGCTCGATACCAACCGGCTCACCGACCTGTTGCGCGGCGATGCCGAACTGGCGGAGATGTTGGGCGCTTGCGAAGAGGTTTGGGTTCCGCTCTTTGTGCTGGCGGAGATGAAGGCCGGTTTCCACGGCGGCAACCAGCGGCATCGAAATGAAATCCTGCTCCAGCGATTTCTCGCCAAGAAAACGGTGGACGTGCTGTTGCCGGGCCGCCAGACGGCCGAGCAGTGGGCCCGGTTGTTCGTGCAACTCAAACGCGCGGGCACGCCGGTTCCGCATGCCGACCTTTGGATTGGCGCGCTGGCGCTGGAACACGATCTGACGTTGATCACGCGCGACCGGCATTTTGAGAACATCCCGCAATTGATGCGGAGATGAAGGCCGGTTCGGGCAAGCTCACGCATGCCCCACCGGCGGCACATGCTAGCATAATACTTCCAACCATCTTGATTAAAGCCGTCAAAGGAACCAGAGACTTACTACCTCCATCCACCGAAGTGTGGAACCAGGTGGAAGATGTTGCGCGCCAGGTCTTTCGGGCCTACAGCTACCACGAAATCCGTACGCCGATTCTGGAGGAGACGCAGCTGTTTGCGCGCGGCGTAGGCACCGAAACCGACATCGTCACCAAGGAAATGTATACTTTTCTGGATCGCGACGAGACGTCCCTGACGCTGCGGCCGGAAAATACCGCGAGTGTGATTCGCGCCTACATCGAACACCGGCTGGACCAACGGCCGGGCGTGCAGAAGCTGTATTACATGGGGCCGATGTTCCGGCGCGAGCGGCCGCAAAAAGGACGCTTCCGGCAGTTTTTCCAGATTGGCGCGGAAGCCATCGGATCGGAATCACCGGCGGTGGATGCGGAAGTCATCGAGATGGTGATGGCGCTGCTGGAGCGCGCGGGCATGCGCGGGGCGAAGCTGCTGATCAACTCCGTGGGCGACCACAATTGCCGGCCGCAATTCGTGGAAAAGCTGCGCCAGGAATTGAAGGACGTGGCGCAGCAAATGTGCGGCGATTGCCAGCGCCGGGCGGAGACCAATCCGCTGCGTGTGCTGGATTGCAAGGTGGAGGCGGACCAGCCGATCATCGAAAAGCTGCCCAGCATCATCGACTATTTGTGCGAACCGTGCCGCACGCACTTTGAAGCCGTGAAGCAGTTCCTCGGCGACCGCGGAATCGAATACGAAGTGCGGCCGCGGATGGTGCGCGGGCTGGATTACTACATGCGCACCACGTTTGAAGTGGTGCACGGCGCGCTCGGGGCGCAGAATTCGGTGCTGGGCGGCGGGCGCTACGACGGCTTGGCGGAATCGCTCGGGTCCAAAGTTCATTCGCCGGGAATTGGGTTTTCGATTGGCGAAGACCGGCTGGTGATGAGCGTGGAAGGCGAACAGCAGCCCGCGCGGCTGGATTTGTGCGTGGCCCCGCTGGGAGAAGCCGCGCTGCGGCACGCGGCAGTGTTGGCGCGCGATTTGCGGCGGGCCGGCGTTTCCGTGGAATTGATCGAAGGCAAACTGAAGCGCGTGATGGAACTGGCCAACAAGCTGGGCGCGCGGTTCACTTTGATCATCGGCGATAACGAAATGGCGGCGGCCCGCTACGCGTTGAAAGATATGACCACGGGTGAACAGTTGAGCCTGACGCGCGACCAGATTGCGGCCACGCTGACTGGGAGTTAAGAGTTAAGGAGTCAACGGCCGGGAGTCGGAGACGCCTGGCTTGATGTTGGCGGACAATCAAATTTATGGAAACTGCAATTACGTTGGATTTCCTGGGCGAACTGCGCCGCACCCATAGCTGCGGAGCGCTCCGCGCTTCGGACGAAGGCAAGACCGTCCTGTTGATGGGCTGGGTTCACCGGCGGCGCGACCATGGCGGCGTCGTGTTTGTGGATCTGCGGGATCGCGAAGGGTTGACGCAGGTGGTGTTCCACGAAGACATCGGGGCGGTTCACGCGCGCGCGGAACTAGTGCGGCCGGAGTACGTGATTGCGGTGGAAGGCACAGTGAAACTGCGCGGCCCCGGGGCCACCAATCCGAATCTGGCGACCGGCGAAGTGGAAATCACCGCCAGCGGGATCTGGATTCTGAACGAATCGCGGACGCCGCCGTTTCCAGTGGAGGACGAAGTCAGCGTCAGCGAAGATCTGCGCCTGAAATACCGCTATGTGGACCTACGCCGCCCGCGCATGCAGCACAACATCATCCTGCGCTCGAAGATTGCCTTTGCGGTGCGGGAATGCCTGAACGGGCAGGGCTTCCTCGAAATTGAAACGCCGTTCATGACGCGCTCCACCCCGGAAGGCGCGCGCGATTACCTGGTGCCATGCCGCGTGCAGCCGGGAACATTTTATGCGCTGCCGCAATCGCCGCAGATCTTCAAACAAATCTTGATGGTCAGCGGATTCGATAAGTATTTTCAGATTGTGCGCTGCTTCCGCGACGAAGATTTTCGAGCGGACCGGCAGGCGGAGTTCACCCAGATCGATCTGGAAATGTCGTTCCCGCAGCAGGAGCGCATCTTTGAGACCATCGAGCCGCTCATCCAACGCGTGTGCGAAGTGGCGGGCTTCTCGGTTGCGGCGCCGTTCCGCCGCCTGACCTATGCCCAGGCTATGCGCAGCTATGGCAGCGACAAGCCGGAGTGCCGCATTCCACCCATGCACCCGGTGGAAGATCTGCTGCCCGAACTGACCAGCCACGGCCTGCCGCTGCTGGCCATTCACATTCCCGCCACAGGTGCGGTCAGCCGCAAGGAACGCGATGAGTTGAAGGCTTTTGGCCAGGAGCGCGGGCTGCGCGTTTACGACGATGCCAAACGGTTGGAGCGGGATTACCCGGAGCCCATGGCACAAGTGCGGGCGCGCTGCGGCGCGGGTGAGAACGACCTGCTGGTGCTGGCCGCGTGGGCCGGTGAGCCGAAGGGCGTGCGTCCCGAAGAAACCGTTTACCAGGCATGCGGACATCTGCGGCTGCACTGCGCCCAGAAGTTCAATGAGCGGCACAAGCTGCTGGATCCCAAGAACCTGCAATTTCTGTGGGTGGTGGACTTCCCGATGTTCGAATGGGACGAGGAAGAGAACCGCTGGAACGCGGCGCATCACCCGTTTACCTCGGTCCACGACGAAGATCTGGAAAAGCTCACTACCGACCCCGCGCGCTGCCGCGCGAAGTCCTACGACCTGGTGTTGAACGGCTCGGAAATGGGTTCGGGCTCGATTCGTATTCACCGGCGCGACGTGCAGTCGCAGGTATTCGCGGCGCTCGGCTTCACCGAAGATGAAGCGCGGCGGCGGTTTGGATTCCTGCTCGAAGCGCTGGAGTATGGCGCGCCGCCGCATGGCGGCATGGCGCTGGGGCTCGACCGCCTGGTGATGATTCTCGCCGGGGAGTCTTCCATCCGCGACGTGATTCCTTTCCCCAAGACCGCGCGCGGCACCGACCTGATGTGCGACGCGCCTTCCACGGTGCCTGAGCGCCAGTTGCGGGAAATCGGCATTGCCATTCGAGGAACGGAAAAATGAAACGGCTGATGGTGTTTCTGGCCGCTGCCGCCTTTATGCCCGATCTTGCCCAACTCCAACAGATGACCGCGCGGTTTGCCCCCGTCACTCTGCACTACGATGAATCCCACCTCTCGGCCGGCGATAAGAAGGCCCTGCCGAAACTGGTGGAAGCCGCGAAAGTGCTGAATTACATTTTCATGGACCAGTTGTGGAGCGGCAATCGCGCGCTGTACACCAAGCTGCAGGCCGATGCCACACCGCTGGGCAAAGCGCGGGCGCATTATTACTGGCTCAACAAAGGCCCCTGGTCTGATCTGGACGACCACGCGGCGTTCGTCCCTGGCGTTCCGGAACGCAAGCCGGCAGGCGCGAATTTCTATCCGGAGGACCTGACCCGCGACCAGTTTGCAACCTGGACGAAGACGCTGCCGGCCGCCGAACGGGAGCAGGCCGAGGGTTTCTTCACAGTGATTCGGCGCAACGGCGCCGGGAAGCTGACGGCGGTGCCGTATAGTCAGGAATATTCGGCGGACTTGCACAAAGCGGCCGGACTCCTGAAAGAAGCGGCGGGGTTGACCGGCAACGCGTCGTTGCGAAAATTCCTGACGCTGCGCGCCGACGCATTTCTCTCGAACGACTATTACGCCAGCGACATGGCCTGGATGGATGTGGACGCGCCACTGGAAGTTACGATTGGCCCGTACGAGACGTACAACGACGACCTGTTCGGCTATAAAGCCGCCTTTGAGGCGTACATCGCCGTTCGCGACGACCGCGAGAGCCAGCGCTTGAAAAGTCTGGCGGGACGGTTGCAGGAAGTGGAAGACAATCTGCCGATTGAGGCGCGTTTTCGCAATCCGAAAATTGGCGCGGCGGCGCCCATTTCCGTGGTGAACGAGGTTTGCGCGGCCGGGGATGCGGCCCACGGCGTGAGGACCGCCGCCTTTAACCTTCCCAACGATGAGCGCGTGGTGCATGAGAAGGGCAGTAAGCGCGTGATGCTGAAGAACGTCCAGGAAGCCAAGTTCGAAAGCGCGTTGAAGCCGATTGCGGCGCAGGTGCTGCCGAAATCGGCGGTTGCGGACCTGAGTTTCGATTCCTTTTTCCTCCACATTCTGGCGCACGAATTGAGCCACGGCATTGGCCCGCACCAGATCCAGGTGGGCGGCCGCGCCACCACGCCGCGCCAGGAATTGAAGGAACTCTATAGCGCCATGGAAGAAGCCAAGGCCGACGTCACCGGCCTGTTCATGGTGCAATACCTGTTCGATCACGGCATGGAGCACGGCCCCGCTGCGGAACGGCAGCTTTACACCACGTTCCTGGCGTCCGCGTTCCGTTCATTGCGTTTCGGCCTTTCCGACGCCCACGGCAAGGGCATGGCGATGCAGTTTAATTACCTTTCCGACAAGGGCGCTTTTGTGGCGAACCCAGACGGCACCTACGCTGTCGACATGGCGAAGGTGAAAGGCGCGGTGCGGGACCTGGCGCACGATCTGCTCACCATCGAGGCGACCGGCGATTATGCGGCCGCGAAAAAAATGATGGACACGCTGGGCCTGGTGCGGCCGGGCGTCCAGCATTCGATCGCCGGGATGAAAGCCATCCCCACCGATATCGAACCCACCAATCAGTAACGCCGCGACATTTTTTTCTTGACCTGTCTAACCCTTTAGGGTTGACACTGGAATCAGGACGATGCCGCTGACAGTCACTAAATTGGCGCAGGCCTGCAATCTTTCCCGCAGCACCCTGCTTTACTACGAACAAATCGGACTCCTGGGGCGGCCGCGCCGCACTGCCGGGAACTATCGAGTCTACGCCGAAAAGGACCTGGAACGGCTGCGGCAGATTTGCGTCTACCGGGATGCCGGGGTTCCGTTGAAAGACATTCGCTCCATTCTGGACGGCGCGCGCGACAGCGCTTCGGCGGTGTTGCGGCGGCGCCTGCTTGAATTGAATGCCGGCGTTGAAAAGCTGCGCGAGCAGCAGCGCTTGATCGCGCGCTTACTCAAAAGCACAAAACAACTAAGGAGATTGCCAATGGTTACGAAGCAGAGATGGGTGGACATCATGAAGGCCGCCGGGTTCAGCGACGACGATATGCACCGGTGGCATGCCGAATTCGAAAAATCGGCGCCGGAGGAGCATCAGGAGTTCCTGGAATTTCTGCACATACCTGCGCCGGAGCTGAAGAAAATTCGCGAGTGGAGCAGGAAGTAGCCGAATAAAGTCAGTTCAACGCGGAGCCGCGCAGGAGCGGAGAAAAGGCCGAGGAGAATGAGAGTGCTTAAAGGTGGGATAGACGATCGCCTTTTGTCGTCTGTCAGGCGGCTTGCACTGTCCCAAGATGACAGACGACAGAAACCGATCGTCTGTGCCACCGTCCAGGCCGTTTTTCGGCATGCCGGATGATGCGCCTCGGCGGTGAAATTGGGCCGCTTGGTAGAATCAAAGAATCCGATGCCCACCCAGGCCCGCCCATCCACAGCGCGCTCATTCTTTTCCCGGCACGGGACGCTTTCCAAATGGCACCCCAAGTATGAATTCCGCGAAGGCCAGTTGCAGATGGCGGAAGCCGTGGAATCGGCGCTGGCCGAGAAGCGGCACTTGATTGTGGAGGCCGGCACGGGTACCGGCAAGACCCTCGCCTACCTGGTTCCGGCGCTGCTCTCCGGTAAGCGCGTGGTGGTTTCCACCGGCACCAAGAATCTGCAGGAGCAGCTTTTCTTCAAGGATGTGCCGTTTCTGCAGCAGCATTTTCCACGTCCCCTGAAGGTCTGTTATATGAAGGGCCGGAACAATTACGCCTGCCGGCAGAAGATCTACGATGCCGAGAAAACCCCGGTGCTTAGCGGCCTGGAGGAGGTGGCGGATTTCGAAATCATCCGGCAATGGGAACAGAACAGCGAGTTCGGTGACCGCTCGGAGATCAAGTCGCTGCCCGAAGGTTCCACGGCCTGGGCCAAGGTGGATGCGCGCAGCGACCTGTGCAGCGGCCAGAAGTGCCAGAATTTCGAGCGGTGCTTTATCACTAAAATGCACCAGCGGGCGGTGGAGAGCGACATCATTATCGTCAATCACCATTTGTTTTTTGCCGATCTTTCGCTCAAAGACGAGAGCTACGAAGGCGGCATTCTGCCGGATTATCAGGCCGTGGTGTTCGACGAAGCGCATGAAATCGAAGACGTGGTGGGCCAGTACTTCGGCGTTTCGATCAGCAATTACAAGCTGCAGGATTTAAGCCGCGATATCGGCGTAATCGGCCGCATGAAACATTTCGGTTCGCCGGAACTGGACCGCACGCTGGCGCGGCTGGACGAATTGACGACGCGATTCTTCGCCCTTTTCGGAGAAGTTGAGCGCCGCGTGGCGTTTCATGGGCGCGATGCGTTCCGCGAAGACAACGAGGAGTCTTACACCAACCTCACCTCGGCGCTCGAACTGGTTGGCTCTTATTTGAAGCTGCTGGCGACGCCGCCCGAAGAGGTCATCCCGCTGTTCCGGCGCACCCAGGAACT
>Ga0182030_10003786_pt1 | contig 32313 bp, 41 predicted proteins | sample 812S3MmetaG_FD_121299 | JGI IMG/M metagenome (GOLD analysis project Ga0182030, IMG submission 121299) | Permafrost microbial communities from Stordalen Mire, Sweden - 812S3M metaG (Illumina Assembly) | ecosystem: Environmental > Terrestrial > Soil > Wetlands > Permafrost | place: Sweden... | reverse complement strand
CCCTACTCTCTCCCATCCGCTTCCAATGTCTTCGGTATTGGATCTGAACATCCGTTCGCAAACTACTGGACATGCCAGGGAGGTCTGCCAGAAACCATATCAGTCTTACCTGACAAAGTCCAAGCGGATATTCTCCTTGATCGATATTTTGAATGTGTCGATCCCGTCTACCCAATGATCCATCGCCAAACGTTCTACGCCGACTATTCGTCGTTCTGGTTAATGAAACCAGCAGACAAAAACATATCCGACGGGGCCCTCGTAGCCATGATATTCGCCATGCTAGCCATGGGCACCCAATTTGTAACCTCCAACCCACCCAAAGAAAACCAACAAACAGCCGAATTCTACGTCTCCGCGGCCCACCAATCTCTACGAATGAGTTCCTACCTCAACAAACCGTCTATCCGCTCCATTCAAGCCATGGTACTAATCACCTACTTTCTAATCAACGATAACCACGCCTCGGATGGCTGGGCATTCGCCGGAATCCTCATCCGCCAGGCCTACGCCATGGGTCTCCACCGCGATCCCAACATCGTCTGTCCCCACGCCACCCTCTTCGAAAAGCAAGTTCGCCGCAAACTCTGGCAAGCCGTTCTACTTCAAGACACCTTCCTAACCGTCCTCCTCTCCCTACCTCCCTCCGCAACCCATACCGACGTCAATGTTGAAGACCTCACCGATGACACCAGCGATATCGCAGCGTCAGACCCAACCGACACAGCATACGTACGCGGCTGCTGGACCCTCGCCAATCTAGTCCAAGAAACGATCTGTTCCCCTCGTTCCCTCGACCTTCCCATTTGTTCCACTCCAAGACAGAAATCTAAACTCGTAGCAGACTTCCGCGCCGTTTTCCGGTCATTCCCTGACGTTTTCCGCTCTTGGGACGCCGAATCCCTCTCCCTCCTCGCCCAAACCAACAAGCGTATCGTCCGCCAAACTTTGTTTATGACAAGTAACTACTACCACAACGTCATGCTCCTGCACTCCAGCACCAGCGCCGAGGTTCCCGTCAACATACGAGGCTCGTTAGAAGCGGCGCATGACGCTATCCATGCGTTCTTTTTACTAAATAAACTGTTTGAGAGCGAGGCAAAGGTGTGGTGGGTGTTTAATCATAGGGCGTTTCTGGAGGCGATGTGTATTGGGAATATTTTACGGGAGCAGGTGAAGGAGGAAGGGGGTGTGGAGGTTGTGGAGAGGGATCCGTTGTTTGTTAGGGCTAAGGGGGATATTGGTGAGATTTCCGCCTCTTTGATTAGGGGCAATGGCTAATTTGATGGGGAATAGTACATATGATTGAGATTATGCAGAAGATGAGTGAGGGGGAGCATGGATCGGAGGTTGCGAAGACGAGGGCGGTGGTTTTGAGCGAAATATTGCAGAAGGAAGAGCTGTAATTTGGGGGCATGGATCGAGGGCTGTAATTAATGACCAATACATATTATGAGAGAAAGAAGGTTGAAGAGTTGGGAGTAGCATATAGCTAATGCACATTATCAATATATTAATCACATACAAGAAAGTATCGTACTAGCAAACGGTATTCATAATCAACGCTGCCTCTACAACACACCATGCATTGGCGAAGAAAGACTTTATTGCGTTGAGCGAGGCTGCAGGGACGCTCATTCTACATTATATCAAACACATCTCGCAGCAGCAAGATTCGCTCAGTCAAGACAAAGAAACCCCAAATGTATCTCGCAAATTCAGCTATCCAGCCATAGCTCATTGAAAGCAATGAACGCCATCCATGCTGCCTAAGACCAGCAACCGCGCCGGCCAAATGCTGCAAAAAACCCACCCACTTAATCATGTCGTCTCCCACCCCATCTATCCCTTAGCCAGGACATCGGCCCACTACTACTACTTCCACCATTATTTCCGGAATGCGAGCTTCGGCGCGATTCTCTTGATCGATCGCTACCACTCGTATTCCCTCTCCTGCTATCTCGTTGGCCGTCAATACTCATCTCTGAGTCTCGACGTCTGAATGAACCAGGCATTCGCCGGCTATATTCTTCCCCATCAGAGCCTCGAATATCTCGTAGACTCTCTCTTACATCATATCTTCTTGGTTCATCTGCGTCCTGAGGAGATAGCATTGCGCTATTTCGGATCGACTGTAACCTAGCTTCATTTCTGCTAGCTGTATTATCTCGGCTAAGGTGTCCTGCCAGGCTTAATCTTCGTGAACGATGATCAGGTCTTGAAGTTGGGGTGGAGTTCTGGCTGGATCTCCTGCTGGTAGGTGGGGGTGCTTCGTCTTCAATGCCTTTTCTACAGATGGGGCAGGTGTTGTGTTCGCTGAGCCAGGCGCCAGCACATTGTTCATGGAACCAGTGACTGCAGGGGAGCGAAACGACCTCATCGCCGATATGTACATCGTCCATACATACGCTACATTCTCCCTTGCCTTCTGGACCTAGAAGTTTCTCGTCTAATTTTATCTTGGGCAACGCCTGAATTGCGTCAGGAGATGCAGGGCCGGGAGCGTTGGACGTGGGGTGCTGTTCCATTAATGTTGAAATAATCTGATCCAATGCTTCTTGGGAGTATACAGCATCGCCACGTCGTGCATTGGCAGGGTTAAGCAAGGATGCGAATAGGCCAGGAAGACCGGGTGGCATTCCCGCACGGCCTTCACCTGGACCTTCTCCAGGGGTTGGTCCAAAAATACTACTAAGAATCCTGGCAACTTGGTTAGGAGGTCCTTGAATTGTAATGATAGATAAATTACGTCCAGGAGGATGTGAGGGAAGGGGAGAAGCGTACGTAGCTAGATCATCAACCGGCGGCCTGCCATCCTGAGGTCCATCCGCATTTCTAGGTCTTAAGCCTGTAGTATAGGTAAAGGTTCCACCAAGAACATGACGCCCTCCTGCTCCTCCGAGACCACCAAAAGGACCGGGGAATAGATCATCCTGTCCAGATCTACCGGGTGGACCTGGTCGAAAACCTGGACCCATAAGAGTGCCAACCATCTGTTGGAAATCTCTCATAACATTATCCGGATCATTTGGACCATTTGGACCATGTCTTCTGCGGCGTGCATTTAACGGATTATTTGGCCCAGAGCGTATGGTTCGGGAGATGAAGACGGAATTTCCCGGTCCCCGTGTAATATGTTCCTCTATATCTGCCTCCTCAGGATCTGAATTGTCATCTTCTGGCCAGGGATTATGATTGCGAAGGGAAATAAATCCAGGTGGAGTTGGAGGCCGAGCATTGCGAACAGGTCGAGGGTCACTATCGGCGGTTACCTGTCAATTTATTAGCCTTTGTTCAAAGTTTGTGAAAGGTGAGGCTTACGATCTCTGTGACTTCTCCCTCACATCTTGGACATCTTAAGCCACCCTCATCTTGATACCATTCATTATGGCACTGATGGCAATAAACAACTTCTCTTGGTCCTGAGGCATCTAGACGTCCAGAACTTGGGCTTGGCCGAGAAGAATTATCTGCCATGGCGTCTCGTATGCCCTGGTAGGCGGCGAGGGCAGTCAATCCGAGACTTAATGCCAGGCCTGTATTTCGAAGAGCCCGCGACGCCAGAATGATGGTATGCTTCTGAAAGGCGCAGTCGGGTTTAGAATGATAAGTTATAGGCCAGGTGTTGTAAAATGTTTGACGCTGCTTTCAGCAGGGTCGGATCGGACCAGGCGCAATTGATTGTGGCGCAAGCTGCCTTGTAGTTGACCTTGAATGAGGGGTCGCCGATTAGCTGCTTTCGGAATACGTGGGACAGAAAACAGCATTTGTGACAAGATGGATGGAGGGGGAAGACTTGCAAGGACGATAAATAACAGAGGGAAGGGAAAGGAGTAACGAAATGTTCGATATGATGTTTGGCAGTGAATCCGGGCTCAGAGACATGCTCAGAGGTTTTGGGTGACGCACCTTCGGTAAAGATCACCCCTGTAAATACCTTTTAGATGTTTATCGAATAGCTAAATTGTAGTTTGATTTGCAGGTGGGATGGGAGGGAGGCAAATACTGTGTTTCTTTGCGCCAATGATATATTTTACTCCTTGCAGTCAAAATGTGCAGGTGATAAAATTGCAAAACATGTAGATGTGTCCAGTTCATCAGGATGTTCTTCTAGTGCCTTCTCCATCATTCTCTTTCAAGCGTTCCACATGCACAGGCCTCAGGTTGAGACATTGACTCAGATACATCTTTGAGTGAGAACATCCAATTCATATGAAAATATTCTTCGGGAAGCATCGCCAGATTATGGAACCGAGGTTTTTGTGAGAATCAGAACCCCTTGGTAGTCCAATGACAGCCCACAGTTTAAAGGAAATCATGTCCCGCATTGCTGAAGACGTAGGTAAGCTGGGAGAGAAGATTCATAAATATAATTAAACCGTCGTTATTGGTATTAGTAGACAACTCCTTCACGCCGTTGATATATGTAACCCGTTCTGTCCCCCCATACATTATCTCCTCCTTCCAACACTCTTAAAAATCATTCCACCCACCACACCCGCCGCAATAGCAACTCCACTGAGAATGGCGACACCCATCAAACCTTCCTTTGCAACCTTATCATCAATTAAACCCCTCAAAGAAGCAGCTTGTAGATTCGCGGGTTCTTTGTCCAGCAATAAATCATTGTATCGTCGTGCCTCTGCGTAGTTGCCAAGCTTGAAGTTCCCGAGAGCTAGGTAGTAGAGACATTCTCGTCTTCGTTCGGGGGAGCTGCGGAAGATATCTGAGAGTAGACGAACGCCTTCTTGTTGCTCGTTGCGGGCGTTTGATTTGATTAATCCCTGCGGCGATATTAATATTGTTATAATATACCGATGACAGCGGTACCCACCCATGCAAAGTTGAACTTTGTCTGTACTCCAACATATTCGCCCTCCTTCTCGTATTGTGATCGCAAGACTTGAAGTTCAGCTGGTTTTAATGGGCTGATCAAGGGTCAGATAGGCTCGATCCAAAAGGTTTTGTAGGAAAAACAGAGCATATTCTGCGGGATAAGACTGACCTTTCTGCATCAGCAGCATCTGTAAAAACACATGCAGTCAGTAAAGCCGTCTCAAGTTGAAAGGCGTAGAGAAATATAGCAAATCGAGTATGAAGATCCAGAGGGTTGCTGCCCATACTCACATGGAAGTGTTGAACCCATCTGTTCTATTAGGTTTCGAGAACACAGTAATATTAGGTAGAGATTAAGGAAGTTGCGATGTTGCTTCAAGTTGAATGTTTGTTGAAGGTTTAGAAGCTCATGTGGCGGTGGTGTGTGGCTTGATCGTACGTCACCTGCTAACAGTTGCTATGTCAACAAGGGAAGGCGGGACCGACAACATTTGGAAGATCAAGGTCTAAAGTCACCATATCACGACAGATCAATTGCGCATTGCTTCATTAGCATTCAAATACACACAAAAGCCACTTATTCTACTCCCTCAAATATACAAAATGCTTCTTGACGAGGAGCCAGCGACTGTAAGGCCCCAGAGCTCCCCTCCTCATATGCAATCGACTAACAAATACAGCTCATCCACCACACAATCGGAAACTTCAATATCACACCCGATAAGCTCGCAGTCTCTCGCATTAATGGATCTCTCTCCACATTGCAGCAAGCTCGAGATCTACAAATACGAGAAGCAGATAGCGCATTAAAAAGTTCGTTGCCCAAGCACTGCAAGCATACAAACGCTGATCTAAACAGAGCTTTCAAGAACTCTCACCACCCTAAACAACCACCACCAAGAAACCCTCTCCTCCCACTCCTCTACCAAACACGCATCCGAAATCGCAACTCTCGATACTCAAAAATTTCGCATCGCAAAATCAGCAAATGATCTCGAAATCGAGTCTGAGCGCCTATCCTCCCAACTCGCAGATCTTCAAGCCCGGCTTCAGGAATTGGAGTTGCAGGGTGTAGATGGAGGAGATAATGCGAGACGAGGATTGATTGGCGATGAGATCAGTTTGAAGCTGAAGGTTTATAGAGGGTTGGGGATTGATATTGAGAAGGATGAGAGTGGGGAGTATAATAAGGTCGTTATTAGGAATGGGAGGAAGGGGGATGTGCATATTGTGAACTTGGATGGGAAGTTCTCGAGGTTTTTTTATGCGAATTATTTTTGGTCGATGTTATAGGGGAGTGGGAGTATGGAAAGCAGGGGCTCGGCGTTGGATGGCGTGTTTGGAGACTTTGTCAGGATACCATGGAGGAAAACTGTGTTGAAGAGAAACTTTGTATGAATTCAATGATACATCCGAGATGTACAGTGCCTGTCCTCAAACCAGTTCCTCAAATATACAGTCGTGATATACAAAACCAAACGCCGTCATCTCTTCACTATCATAATGCATAACTAGATTACTACCTAGACTTCATACTCAAAATCGACGACCCCTTCGAACTCCCCGGACTCCCAGACGAACCCGTCAAAGCGGAAGCCGTCCTCTTCAACGCCCTCGGACTCGAAGGCAAAACCTGCGGGAAATACCCATCCCCCGCAAACACAGTACTGGGCGGGGTCCTTGCCCTCGAAGTATTCATTAACGCCTCCGGGCTCGCAGCTCGCTTTCCATCCCCAGAAATGCTTCCCGATGTCAAAGACCTATAATGTCTCCTCCCATGATCGGCCGGTAGCTCTAGCCTCGAATTGATTTTCGTCCACAGCGCATCGTCGTCTGATAGTTCGCTCAATCGCCAGCCCCCTACTCCCTCATAATCTCGAATCGCGCCAACGCTTTGACTCAATCCTAGACTATTCTCCCCTGCTACAGGGGTGATTGAACCAGCTGATAAAGCGCTACTAGAACTACTCCTTCGTTTGCGACGCCGGACCGGGATCACCGGGTTTGACTTTGCGGGTGGAAAGAGTTTGGAATTTGAGGCTCCGCCGAGGAGGTAATGGGGGATAACGGCGAACGCGAGTTCGATGTAGACGAGGGTTACGCGGAAGAGGAGGATAGAGAAGGCGATTGTGGTCGTGAGGGCGGCGAAGATAGCGATGGGGATTGTGAAGATGAAGAGGAAAGGGAGGATTATGCTGTAGAGGGGATTGAGGAGTGCCATTGTTGTGGTATGTACAGAGGCATTTCTAAGAGGGGATGGGAATTGACAGAAGGGGTGTATTTATTTCATGTTGCATGTGATTGTGATTGTGAAAGAGGAGTCTGGGGAAGCGGGGTCTGAAACGACCCAGAACGCAGTGGCGTTTTAGCGCTGTCAATCGCTAGAACCAATCTCGACGTCAACAGGAAAAAGAACTCAGATTGGACAGAATTTCCACCCTTCAACTTTCCTGGGTATTTAGAGCTTACTGACCAAGGACTTCTACTACAGAATCTATGGAACACAGATCACGTTAGATAGAAAGGGTATGGCTGCATCAGCTACAGAAAACCCACAAGATGTCTTTCCATGGCATCTCGGCGTCTTTGACGCTCATTGTCATCCCACGGACACCATGAGCCTCGTTCCTTCGATTCCCAAGATGAACACACGCGCTCTGACAATCATGGCTACCAGAAGTCAGGTTCAGGAGTTAGTAGCTCAGGTTGCCGAAACTTTTGGTGTCGAATCATCAGACATAGGCGCTCAACCAGGCAGTAGACGCATAGTTCCTTGTTTTGGATGGCATCCATGGTTCTCTCATCAAGTTTTCGATGATAGAGAAGGTTCTGTGCGGGATACAAGTTCGGAAAGTTTTAAGATCCAGCATTACCAGTCTGTCTTGACTCCAAAGCCGGAAAATACTTCCTTCATCAGCCCCCTCCCACAGCCACGTTCTCTGAGAGAGCTTCTTAGAGAGACCAGGCAATTACTAGAGCGGTTTCCACTGGCTCTGGTCGGCGAGATAGGTTTGGACAAGGCGTTTCGTTTACCCGAAGACTGGTCAGGAAATTCAGAACGCGAATCAAGAGACGAGAGTCTCACTCCTGGTGGAAGGGAAGGCAGAAAACTCAGTCCATATCGAGTTCATATGGACCACCAAAGAGTAGTTCTGAAAGCACAGCTTAATCTCGCTGGAGAATTGAAGCGAGCAGTATCTGTACATGGCGTTCAAGCTCACGGCGTCATCTTTGAGACGTTGCAAGAAACTTGGAAAGGGCACGAGAAAGAAGTCTTGGGTAGGAAACAAAGAAGGGAGATCCGAGGGATAGGCGATCAAGAAGACGAAGAAAATAAATCCTCTACGAGCGATACGCCAAAACCATACCCTCCTCGAATCTGTCTTCATTCTTATTCTGGACCCACTCAGCCTTTGAAGCAATACTTTCATCCATCAGTTCCAGCGGACATCTATTTCTCGTTCTCGGCTGTCATCAATTTGTCAACCGCTGCCAGCGGTAAAGCCATTGAGGTCATCAAAGCATTGCCAGAGGACCGAATACTCGTCGAAAGCGATCTTCATATCGCTGGAGAGGAAATGGATAAAAGACTTGAGGAGATGTCAAGAGAGATCTGCAGAATCAGGGGCTGGAGTCTTGATAAAGGAGTGATTCAACTGGGAAAGAATTGGCATCGATTCGTATTTGGAATATAGCTATTCCTATGAACTGTGCTATTCATGCCGCTATTATGAATATCTGGCTCTCCTTGGGACATTGGGGTGGCTCAATCTCTCAAGTGCTGGAACCCATATGCAATTGTCTAACTCTTATTTGGACACTAAAATAATGTCAATTTCCTGAAAATTGCTTTGTTGCACATCGCGTTTTCTGAATGTCTGATTCCCTTTGGGACAATGAGATTATCTGATTTCCTGAGACTCATGTTGCGGCACATGGCATTTTTCAAATGTCTGACTTTCCCTCCGGCATTAGGAGATAATTCAGATTATAGACTTGTTCAGAAAGTCCTGAGTGTCTAAGTTTCTTCGGGACATTGAGGGAGAATTCCAGTGTCTGAATATTGCCTTCCCCTCTATGCAATTATTCACTTGTATACCCAGAGATGAGACGACTTCGTACCGCACTAGCCTTCGTTGAACGACTATAAAGGAAGGGAGGCCGACGACGTCGTCTTGCTTTCTTCTTCTTGACAACAACAATATTCCGCAACAGCGAGTAAGTCAACTCTACAACAGCGGCTCAGTACCGCACATCAGATAGGTCAACACAATACAACAGCGGTTCATCATCGCACAGCCGGCAAGTCAACACACTACAACAGCACTTCATTTTTGCACAGTAGTACCCTCATCACATAGCGACACCCTCACTTTACACTACTCACCATTGTTCATCACGTCATTCTCATGAGTCAGACTTCTTTCCTTTCATAGTATCCCATCACTTACTTCATTAGCAAGATTCGCTAACATCTTTCTTTCCCAACAGCCACAATGACAGATGCTAGTCATTGTGGAAAACAAATTTCCACAGATATCTCTGGTCAGAAGAAAAGTGAAGTTATGAAAGGCGCAGATATTGTAGGATTGGCGGCGGTGTCAGATGCGGCGGCAACGTCAGAGATGAGGGCGATGTCAAAGGAGATAAAGACAGTCAAGAGTACAAAAACGCTGCGAGACCATCCACAAGCCACAACTGTTGATATCCCTGAGGAGGTTGAAATTCCCTTTCTCCGCAACCCATTGAATGACCCTAATGATTATTATAAGGCTGGTGAGTCTCTACTTTTTGTTATGTCCCATGTCTTCCAACTGTCATCGCTTCTCGTTTCCACTGCCGACGACTTCCCCATTTCCTGTCGCCGAGATAGTAGCCGGTGTCATTTCTCTATTCGGTACTCGACTTCGTGTTGCTAAGTTGGCAACTAATGTCATTTGCTATTCGCTTCACTACTTCGTGTCGCTAAGATAGTGATCATTGCCGCTTCATGATGCGCCTCACTCCTTTATGTTGTTGAGATAACAATAGGTGTCACTTCACTATCTGTTGCTGGCAACATACTCCACTATCTTTCATTGCAGCCTTCACAATACAAGGCTAACATAACAACAGCGTATGCGCGATTAGTTTCTCCTATCTCCTTCTCCCCAAAGCCTTCAAGTGATACATCCGACGCCGGAAGCCCTTCTGCCGCAACTGGTAGTAGTTATCGCATCCCAAAGCGCCCGAGAACATTTTCCGGAGGTCCGAGCTCATCATCTAAGCGTGCTGGAGGTGGTGGTAGGGCTGCAACCCAAAAGGATGGCGCTCCTCTCTCCCAAGCTCAGAGTCAACCCCTTCCCCGCGCTCACCATTCATCCCCACCTCTCGGTCAGTCATCTTCACCTTTCACTCAGTCATATCCACCCTTCGGTCCCTTATCCTCACCTTTCGGTGGCTTCAATGACAACGACGCCATCGCTAGCTCTATGGCTAGCTATAGCTTTAGTACCACCCCATCTCCAATCGAGCCGTATGTTGTTGGAAAATATGCCGGTTACTCCGCGGATTACAACAACCCGCACCATCCATCCACAAACCAAGCTTGTCAAAACATTGAGGGAGGCCTCAACACATCTACCAGCACCAGAAATTCCCGACTCCAACCGGCTGTCGACGCCAACTTGGGTATGGGTAGCAAGGCAGTTGAGATGGAAGATGCAAACGAGGCCCTTTTGATGCTCGACAATGCTCTCTCAAGCCAAGCTCTCCCACAACACGCTCCGCGTAAGCGTGAGAGGAAGATTCAGGTCGATAGTGACGGCATTCCCAAATTGATAAAGCCCTTCGATTATGCCGATATGCTAGCTGGCGCGAAGGCCAGGAAGCGCGGTCTTGCTGCGATGGCGGCTGAATTGGACGATGGACCGGACCCGAGCGTACTTGCTAGTGCCGCCGGCAAGAAGCGCGGCTTCAGCGTGATGGTGGAGGATGATTTGGAGGAGGAACCAGAATCCATGGTACATCGCCAAATAGGCGAATGCCTCGAAGCCTCGCGGTACTCCGGCGCGACGATGCCATGGGGACTCCACAAGACCGTCACATCTGTACCTGATGAGGAATACACGGATGCTGCTCTTATGAAGCGTGGACTTGGACGCAATATCAGCGGTAGAGTGCAAAAGCGTGCATATGGCGCCAATGATCCGGAGAACATCGAGATTGTCAATTTGAAGGAGAATCAGGGCTGGGGCTGGGAACGCATTGTCAAGCATTTGAACGATAAACGCATTCAGGCCGGTAAACAACCCTCCCTCAGTCTCACCTGCATCCATTCTCGATACAATCGAACCGCTCCGCTGCTTTACGCCTCCCAAGGAATCCCCTTCATCCCTCTCAGCAAGCGTCGAAAGAATGGTGCCTCTCCACTCCCAAATATGGTCCCCTTCACCAACGAAGAGGATCTTGCTGTGGTATCGGCTGTGAAGCAATATGAGGCTAATAAGTGGCCTGAGGTGGCTAGGATGTTTACGGAGAAGACTGGCAAGGTAACGACGGCTGATGCGATGGCAACTCGGTTTGCTATGTTGTAGTTGCGGGTTGGGGTATGAGGTTATGGGTAATGAATTAGGAAAAGCCTTGAGTTGTATTTAAAAGCGATGACCTTGCAATGAGTGGATTTAGCGATGATTTTTGCATAATAAAAGGCATGGATTTTGCATATCTTAATTCATTTGGTCTTGGTTTCTTGATTGTGTAACATTTTTTGAGATAATGAAAGTTCAAATTTCAGGGGTGAATTCCATAATTTTTGATACAATCCAAGCCAAAATCTAGGGGTCTAAATATCTTGAATGTGCTACAATTCCTGACACAATTAGAGTCTAAAGATTCGTAAGTCCAAATTTACATAAGACCTACTTTCTAATTGTGTCATAATTTTTGATACAATTAGAACAGTATTCTACAGGTGAATATATACAGTTGAATCCTAGATTTGATTGTATCAACTTTTTTGAGACAATTAATAAAGTATAAAATGCACTCTTGCCTCACTTATTTTCTACTTCCCCATTGTGTCACACTTTTTAAGACAATACAAATACTAATTAGAAGAGTCTTAATTCACTTAAATCAATTCAGACATTAAAATCTAATTTTCATACAGCACAGATCCATCCATCTAGACCCTGCCTTTCCAACATCTCATAAAACCAAACACTCAAACTCCTCAACGCCCCATTATAAGTACAAGTTCCGAACCCTATTTCTGTTCACCGCTCTGCATCAAACCCCCAATCTTCGTCTCTACAATCTTAAAGCCCGCCGCATTACCCAACCCCTTCTCCGCCCTCGAATACGCAGCATCACTCCGATCACAGAGCACATCCAAATCCTCATCACTTAATATCGTATCACCGCCCGAATACTTATACACCTCTCCATCTTTCAAAAGCAATGCTTTCAACGCCTCCTTACTCATACTTTCCGAATTTTCCATCTTCTGACCCATAGTCTTGAATCCGCCTTTCTTAATGACCAGTTTCTCAAGTCGGCGTTTGGCGTCTGCGGACATGAGGAGTTCTTCTTCCACTGTACCCTTTGTTGCTAATCGGAAGACAACCACAGGTCTCTTTTGCCCGATTCGATGAGCGCGATCTTGAGCTTGAAGATCTTGTTGCGGATTCCAATCTGAATCAAATAAGATAACGGTATCAGCACTAGCGAGATTGATACCCTGACCACCAGCCCGAGTCGAGAGAAGGAAGAGTTTATAATCGGGGTCCGTGTTGAATTCTTTGATTTGCTGTTGTCGGTCCGCTTGCGCGATTGAGCCGTCAATGCGGCAGACGTTCCAGTGGCGGAGGTCCCGAGCATAGTCTTCAAGTATGTCGAGCTGGGTTTTGAATTGCGAGAAGATGAGGACTTTGTGGCCGCGTTCGAAGAGAGCAGGGAGGAGGCGATCGAGGAGTAGCATTTTGCCTGAGGACGTGACGAGAGTTTCATCGACAGGTAGACCGGAATCTAGGGACCAGGGGTTGAAGAAATTGTGGGGTGAGTTGCAGGTTAGGCGGAGCTGCATTAAGGGGTTGCCCAGCTTCTTGGCCGATATCTCTTTCTCTGACCGGTCATCAGTAATATATCACATAGGTATGAAGGCGTTACTCACTTGCTAGTTCCAATGTCTTTGCACGTTCAATCTCCTCTGGGGTTTCGTCGTTACCTAACTCTTCATTCTTTGGTGCGAACTCATCTGCAAGCTTTTTCTCAAACTCATCATCGCTCAGGGCATCTTCGTCAGAGGCATCCGATTCATTGTAAACCTTACGCCCCTTAGATTTCCGCCCTCGGAAGCTACCTCGAGTACTGGCTGGCGTTGATTGCCTACTTGATTTTGCAGATTTAGGAGCTGGGGATGACAGTTCTTCCTGGAGCTTCCGCTTCTTGGAACCTGGCTTTTGGGATGAACCCTTTCTCTGCATCATCTGCTGAAATGCGTTTCTCGGCGTTTCGGGCTTTCCCTCGGCTTTGCGGGTCCGGAGCGCCAAAGGCATTTCATCCTCACTATCGGATTCCTCTTTCTTGACAGACTTCTTCTTGCTTGAAATTGAGGTCGGGCTTGCCTTTCGAGAAGCTATTGGTGTGTTTGTAGCCCCCGTCAATCGCTCCACAACCTTGTCTTCCAGGTATTTTCGAGCATCCATTGTCTTGTCAGAGAAAATGTTGTACAACTCGGTTTGCTCCTTGGTCATGGGCGCATATAACAGGTACTCTCGCTTCTTTGGTAGCATGTGCTCTACATCAGCTTTGACTCGGCGCAATAGAAGTGGCTGCAAGACAAGGTGTATCTTCTTAATAAGATCTTGCTTCATCTTATCCTCCAAAAACTCTTCGGTGGTCTCTTCATCTTGCAAGTCGGAGAAATCAAACCAGCTCTCGAATTGTTCCCAATTTGTGAAAATTGTTGGAAGCAAGAAATTCAGCAGCGACCAAAGCTCTTTAAGATTATTCTGCAAAGGTGTTCCGGTAATCAACAGACGTGTTGCAGATGAAAATGTCTTGAGGATTCTAAACAGCTTCGCATCTGAGTTCTTCATACGATGTCCTTCATCCTGAATTCTGTATTAGCACGAACCCAATATCGAGCCCGATCCTCTTACAATTATGATTAACTCCCAATTGATCTTGGATAACTCCTTCTCATCTCTGATGACCATCTCATAACTTGTGCATACCACCGGAAATTTGTCGTCAGGCCGACCGTTTTTGATATGATTAGACATTCTCGAGCTTCTCAACTTCTTCCTCTGATCCATAGTGCCGTGGTATAGCAGTACTGGAATACTTGGAGTCCACTTTTCGAACTCCTCAATCCAGTTAGACAGTGTACTGAGCGGAGCAACTATAAGATGTGGGCCAAGATAATTCTCTTGCTCTCTCAGTAGCGCGATGAGTGAAATCGTCTGAATGGTCTTTCCAAGACCCATTTCATCTGCAAGAATACCAGACATTCCTTGTTGACAAATTTCCAACATCCAAGTCAATCCCTCCAGCTGATATGGACGCATTGTGCCTCCAGCCATAATTTTGGGTTGTTTAGCCATCTGCAAGTCGTGCTCACCTAGAGCTTTACCATCGAATCCAGAACCGACTCTTCCGAGCACTTCCGTCTTCTTTGTGAGGATGTTTGAAAAAGCTGCGCTTTTCCTGAGTAGGTCGTCGAGTTGCGCACTCTTCGCTTCCCTCTCAGCTTTTGTCTCGTGTTGATTTTTCCGCTTCTTCAATGCCAGCTTTCTGCGTCGCTCCTCTGCTATCTCGTTCGCAGTACGGACTCTTTTCTCTTCCTCCATCATCTCCTTTTCTTCAGCCGTCGCAAACTCCATATCGACGCCATTGTCTGGAGGTGACGAGGGGACACTGGTCGGGAGTCGTGAACCCTCCCTGGACCCACTGGAATCGGACATATCTGCTATTGATATTTGCGGCCGCATACCGTTATGCTTTGGACTTGGAAATTCTGCTCATTCTTAGCAATTGCCATTGAAAGGGACAGACAATTAACCAAGAAAAGAGACCTACTTTGTTGAGAAACCAGGCCTTTTCACTCAAGCCAGGGGATCCAGAATTCAAAGAATAGCGAAAGCTTTGCAAGCCTAGAGAACAATTCTGGGTCAATCGCATATGCTTTCAACGAAGCAAATGTACAAAGACAGGAGACTTCCAAGTCTCGAGATTGACGCGTGAGGAAAAACACTCAACGCGACCTGAAGGCCCACGCGAAGTCATGAGGTAATCGTCCATGAAGCGATACCCATTTGGGATAAGCAGGGGGATGGGCCATACCGCCTAGCCTTGTCTGTACCTAGCACGTAAGGTACCTACCTAGGTATGTATCTAACATACTCAAACAAGAAGGCGGTGATAGATGGCAGCATCAAGTGAACTTGAGCTAATCAAATGTCTCTATTTCAAAGTTTGAGTTATTTTATTAGCCGAATTAGCCGAATTCGATCAATTCGATCAATTCGATCTCTCTATTTTGATCAACTCTGTATTTTGATTGGGTGAATTTGACCAATAATATTGTTTCGTTGAAAAACCTTCCAAATTTTTACCTTGCTAGTTAGAAACCTTCTTATTCGTTCCTTATATCGAAGGCATTTATGAGGGCGCTTCGCTAACGTGCCCCTGAATTTAGGGGCTGAAGCACCCGACGTAAATCGAAAGTTCCCATTTAGAAGAGTTTCTTGTTTTCGATTCATGTGTACCTTCAGAAGATGGCCGATCCTATTTGACGCCGGCCATAGGTCAGGTTCAGAATGCTTTCTCGATACCACAACACTTCCTCGCACAAGAAACTAGCGGATGCTCCCCGGCCCTGCGTTTTCAGGGGTAAGCTCCAAAAATGACTGACGTCGACAGGATCGTCATCGAATTTTCAACTTTGCACGTATGTTTCGTACGCAGAGCTGAGAAAGTGATACTTTTGGAATGACTAGTGTCACTGTCGTACTTGGGCTACAATATGACCGGCAGCGACGTCTATTCTGACCTTAGAACCGTGACTGTACATTGATTTTCAATCGCCTAACTTCAACTTAAAATTCTTTGCTTATTCTTGCCCGTCGATCTATTCTTTCATTGTCATTCTCACTTGAAAAATGCTGCATTCTGTGCGAGGTAATCTTAGTTGTCCTTCGAAGCTGTTGAAAGGAGTTGTGACGTCAGGGTGTTTTTTGCGTTCCTCTGACCTCACACCCAAAGCTGCCTTTATATATTCATCATCCATGCCCACTCCTTCTCCAAAAACTCCAGCCCATCGTCTTAATCAATCTAATAAACACTTCTCAACCTCAGTATCCAAGATGTCTGACAGCAACAACAACTTCCTCTTGAGCGAGGTTTTCAATGTCAAGGGCAAGGCAAGTTCAACCATACCTAATCAAATAGTACCTGCTGATATCTCAGGTTGCCCTCGTCACTGGAGGCGGTAGTGGAATCGGCTTAATGGCCACTCAAGCCCTTGCAGTCAACGGCGCCAAAGTCTACATCACCGGGCGGACCGCCGAAAAGCTCGAAAACGTCGTCAAACACCACGGCCAAAATATTCCCGGAGAAATCATCCCCTTGACATGCGATATCACCTTCAAGAGCGAGATCGCTAGACTAGTTAAAGAGATTGAATCCCGCGAAAGATGTCTTTGCATTCTGATCAACAACGCGGGTATCAATAGTACTACTCAGCAAACAGAAGCAAAGACTGCCGAGGAAATGAAAAAGAATCTGTTTGACGATGAGGGTTCGACGTTTGATACTTGGGTTTCTACGTACCAAACAAATGTCCCTTCGATATTTTTCATGACGACGGCGTTTCTTCCTCTGCTTCAGAAGGCTTCAGAGCATCAATATGGATATTCTGGAACCGTCATCAATATCTCTTCAATCTCCGGGATTGTTCAGGCGTCTCAGCACCACTTCGCATATAACGCTAGCAAAGCTGCTGCTATCCATCTTACCAAGATGCTAGCGTCTGAAATAGCGGAGAATGGGCTCAAGATCAGGGTTAATGGTATTGCGCCTGGTGTTTTCCCGAGTGAGATGACGGCTGGTGGGGAGAGTGGAGAGGATCAGAAGAGCCATATTGAGAAGGAGAAGTATGTGAAGGTTCCAGCGAGAAGACCGGGGAAGGATCAGGATATGGCCGGGGCAATCCTTTTTGCTGCTTCGAATCAATATTTGAATGGGCAGACAGTAGCGGTGGATGGAGGGTATATTTTGCATGCTGGTGCTTGAAAATGATTGATGAGTGATATTAAACTTAGTAAATCTCTAAAACAATCTAGAGCATCATTATGAAAATCATGCTCTAGTTCCATTATGACATTTAGCTTGAAACTGTCACAACGAAAACTGCATATCATAACCAAGCATCTTTGACCGCTAGCACACCTGAATGACAACGTATCGCGCTCCAAGTTCCCACCTCTTTCCCAAAAATAACGATATTCGTTATATTTCCATTTCTCCATGCTCGGGTCCCCCGATCTCATGCACCAACCATACTTTTATATCCAGCGCTTTATGCTCCGTAACGCAGACATCACAGCCAACAGTCGAAACTCATCCCCCAGATTCTGTTGCCTCTTCCCGGTTGTGATGAACCCCATCTCAGCCCTCTTCGTCTTGCTCCCCGAAACCCAGGCAAACACAGCCACAATCTCGCTAGACTTGTAAAAACCAAAACTATTAGGGAGTCTTTTGCTGGGCTGAAGTATTGCCGGAGAAGAAGTATAGGGTGGTGGGTATACCATGATGTCTTCGGCAGGCAGGTCCAATTGGTTTGCAGGGGCCTTTGTGGTATAAATGCAGGTATGTTCATAGATACCTAGTTTGAGTGTTTCACACGTCACGTGAAAGAAAACAGCTGCTGGGGCCTGTAGGAACTATTTTTAGTGGTGGTCACTGACGTTGACCTACATGCATATGCAAGTGTTGTTCAAGACTGCACATAATTGTGTAGCCTTCCGCGCTGTTACGGAGTACGCTGCGGGATGAGTTGTTTGGCTACGTAAATTATGTGGCACACCATAGGCAGGGTCGTGGCAGTGAAGAAATTTGGCCTAAAAATTCGGGACGAAGCGCTGCTGCAGCCCACTGCCAACGCCTGGTCCGTACACCTAGTCGCTAATTTTGGGGCCACACAAATATTAGAAATTCTACAACAGGGACTTATGCATGATTGAACCTTTCAAATTCATAAGCTATCGGCGCCCCGAGAGTTCAAATTTGAGATCAGAGGAAAATTCAGAATTGACTGGCATGTTCTTGCGCGTCTAACTAAACTTAGCCAGCTTCCGTGGCGCGTAAAAAAAGCCGGGTCCAAGTCACGATTCTTTCTTCTCACCGAAAACCTAGGAGATTTCCTTACCTTTTCGCTTCAGCTTATCATGGTGTGGGTGCCAAATTTATAGTCAGCACTGCATCCCGGAAGACGTGCAATAGGAAGCTGCCTGGATCTGCAGAAAATAACCGTAAAGCCTACTTATCCCGGCACTCGAAACAAGCGCTGGTGCCACTCATATGCCCCCTTCCCCCTGGGAGGTAAGTGACATCGCTTGATGACATGTTCTGGCATGGCGACATTGGGCTCAAGAACGTAAGAATTCCACCAATTTAGCTATCGTCAATGCGTCGAAAGTCTCAAGAAAATGAAATATAAATTCGAAATAGGCAGTATGACACTCCCTAGTGACACGAGCCAGTATCTGCTACAGGGCGTAAACTTGATTTCGGGTTGCCGAGGTCGCCATAAGTCTTGGTTGCCTGGGTTGAATTCCATTACCCCTGACCCCGACCAACTTTCCCTAACTTCCTGTAGGGAAAAGTCTCCAAAGTGGCACAGTATCCAGGCAAAAGACGATTAGCCTTGTCCTTTTTCATTGATACCCAATGTATTGAAGGATGGTTAGGTCTCCGTAGGCGCGAATGTAGCCTTTGTGTCCCGACAGTCTGGTAAGTGGAGTGTGATTAACCAAATCGCTTCTGAGCTGTCCTCGCAGGCGAGCATGTCGTCCTTGGGATCCCATATTTTCATCTCGAAACCCTGGCTACACCTTTGGAGGGCATCGACACGGCTATAGAAACGGTTGTCCCACCGCTCCTTGGACACTCTCTCCAAGTTTCAACAAAGGGTCCACGGCGAGAATCCATTTCCTGGATTAACAGGAAAAGTCATTATGCCAACAAGCAGCGGGGATGTTCCCAACGCTTCAAACAGCCCCAATCAAAGGTGAGAGCCCATTCAGAGAGTTGTGCTACAGCTAAGAGACATCCTACGATAGCCCGACCTCGAAGCATCCCGTCCAGAACGAGGGCCAGGCAAATCTTGAGCCCAATTCAAGCCAAATGGTGAGCACCAGTGGAGCCACTCATCCCATACCTGGTCAGGCCTCGAGTTCTGGAAGGGAGGCGACCGTATCAGTGGCCGTGGATTCGGTGAGGGCTGACTTCGCCTTACCGACGCCTCGTGACTTCGGCAAGGATAAAAACGATGTCGACTCCGATATCGATACAGACGATATGACATCCTCTTCGGACACTATGAAGCCTAACGATCCGTCATCAAAGTCCATAATCGCTCACGATTTTGCACCTAAGCCGAGGAAAACACGAGACAGGCCACAACTACAGAGGTGGGCTCGCGAGACCTATAGATCCAGATTGAACATGGCCGAGATCTTGCTGAAATCCAATTTGGAAGCTACTGTGCTTGAGCAGGCTCCTGGCATAGAAGGTTGTACGCGAAGTGAGCTGTGATGGGTTGAAGTGAGGTCAAGAAGTAGTTGTGGAAACCTTGAGACACGTCTGGGTTCTGAGAACTGCGCTTCAAACCCTCAGCATTGGGATGATGGCCTGGTATCAATTAGAATTGAAATTGTAAATAAAGGAGGGAAGATGGGAGATTAAAGGCGCGCTAGCGTTGTGAAAGGAAAACATGAGCTTTGTTGTCATTTTTCGTTCTGCCGGGCCGGTGAACAGTTTCGGTGTGAGAAACACGTGACAGTTTATGAGGTGCAATTCAATATCTTGCAGTGGACTGGTTTGATGTGCATCTCGGGCACATTGCCTCGTCTTCGCGGTTACCCCAGTTCCCAGAAGTCTAGGATCATCGCATAAGAATGCTCTCTTAACGCACAACTTCTTCTCTTAACTTTCCTGAGCCAACTCTCGGGCCAATTGGTTTTTCTGCAGCAATTTTCCTCTATACGACCAAAATGCAGCAGGTGTAAGACTCATTGCAGCAGCAATGAAGGGAATAAGACTGCTAGCGGAGTATGTACCAAGCACTCTGTACATTGGGGCAGCTGTAAACAGGAGGCAACGCCTATGATCTGTCTACTGAGGCTCGACGCAGCGCTTGCCGACGACGCGTATGAGGATAGCTATCAACCAAGTAGTTGAGGAGCGCGTTAAAGTCCATTAAGGAACCTAATCAGTATGGGACTCTAGATAAAATTGAGGACATCTAGTGAATTGAAGAGGCAAGAGTTTTCTCATTGCCTGCTGGATTTGAGCCGTTGGTGCCACTTTCAAGCTCATCCTCTAGAATCCTTCTTCTTCCACGAGTACTCGTAACTCTAAAATAAATAAAAGCAAATAAGCGCGAGATTTTTATTATCATAGCCTACCCAAATGCTCAGGCCCATAGGCAATTGCTCGCCAAGGTGGATCTGAAGTCTCACCTTTACCTACGCCGTTTTGCACCATGACGGATACACAAACGGAGAGTTGAGGTCCCATGATAATAGGACATTTCTCCGACTTGGACTGGCCAGGGATATATATTTTTTAATGTCGTATTGTGTAGGGATATCCATAGATTAACGACTACCACGAACTAAAATTTATTCTCCCTCCTGGTTTGTAACTAGCTAAAATTCACTGTAAGAGAGCAAAGTTGCCCTACAAGTACATGTTTTAGCGGTCTTAGAAAAAGTCCCTTACGAAATAGCGCAATGTTTAGCGAATTCGGCAACTGGAAGCGGTAAAAATCTAGCGATGGGCCCCAATAACACCGCCTTAGCGGACTGCGGGGCTGAAAACGCGGCAAAAGGGATAAAGACCCCGCGAAGGATAGGATATGCCAATGGGACTCGGAGGTTTCTTGGGGAGGTCTAGTGTCGACTCAAGATTGGCATTAAAAAACCTTGGCTCGACACAATTCATTGCAAGCTAGTTCTCACTTGAGAGTCCCTCCCGGAGGAGTGTTTCACTGATGAATGCATGTATAATTGGACTTCCCGTGCAGCGGTGTGATTTCTGATGGTGTTGAGTGACAGAGTTGTCATCTACTAAAAACCTTCTACGTTTTCCATCCTTCACCATACATATCGGAAGTGAATATTCTCTTTGTCCGTCCTTGAAATCTGTATCTCTCTGCACCCTCTCCCCAGCGGCAGAGTCCAGCTTGTCCCTTTTCCGGTTCTCATACGCGCAATATGCCATATATGCACAAATAGTCATGATAGACAGCACATATGAGCCAAGAATAGCTCCCATTCCTAGTGGATACAATGGGGCTTGCTTAGCTTTGAAGAATTGGGGGGCAATGATATTGGATACACAATATGCGATGAAAATGAGAGCATTTGTGGTGACCTTCTTGGTATGGCCGCTGTTTGGCAATTAGAATTATTCAACTCAATAGGCAAAGTAGTGTACTCACGCAGTATTTGCGGTGTTTATGCCAAGCGCCACAATATATGGTCCGAGGTAGAAGTACGACATATAGAGCGCTGCAAGCCTGCCATGGAGATTGGAAAGGGGAAGAGTATAAAGGAAGACAGCAGAAATCATTCCAACTATGCACCCGAATACAACCCATGCACCTCGAAATTGGCGGGTAGGAAAGTACTTCACGCAGAGAAAGACGCCTCCATTGCACATGTAACTTGCAACCGTTTGCATAATCCCGGTTGGCATGGTCAAAAGCGTGGACCTCTGAGCGGTATAACCTAGACCATTGATGATTAAAGGAGAGAAGTTCGTAAGTCCACCATTTGGAATCGATATCCATATGTTGAATAGGAACATCAACCAGGTCTTAGGATCCAAGAATGCTTCAATCATTTGCGACCTTTTGAAAGTCTTATTTTCGATCCCCGTTTGATCGGCTCTGACCCTATCAATTGCAATAGCTTTCTGGCGCTCGGAAATGAATTTCGCTTTCACTGGGTTGTCTGGAAGAAAGATCCCAACAATCAAGGACCATACAACGGTCATGGCGCCTGTGATCCAGAAAAACCAACGCCATTTGTCACCACCTGCAATAAACCCAATCCCGTATCCAATTGGTCCGGTAAAGAGGACGGAGAGACCAGTATACATCAGGCCAGTCCGGATGGGTTATTCTCTGTGTTGTGCATCAGCATGTCATCTCATTCGTAGTGAACATTGCCACCAACCTTCGACTATACCACATTCCCACAATTAAGAAATTTCCTGGTACAATTGGAGCTTCAAGAACACCGAGAAGTACTCGTAGAGCTATAAGTGTCTCAAAATTTCTCGCGAATCCTGTCCCAATCAAGACAATCCCCCAAATCAGTTGAACAGTCGCCATTGTCTTCGCGACTGGCAGTTTCTGGAGAAGACTTCCTGCTGGGAAACACCAGACAAGATAACCAAACTAGACAATCCGTCAGCCCAAGTTCTACAAAAGAAGGTGAGTTGATACTTACATAGAAAGCAGATCCAACCCATGAGTATCGATCCCCAGTCAAGTTTGTCGACGTCTTCATTCCATACAATGCAGCTGTAGAAGTCGTGACTTTGTCCATAGCACTCAAGGTGATATTGAGCCACAGGATAGGCACAAGTCGTAGATCCAACTTCCATCTAAGGCGGGATTCCTCAGCTGCAGTGTAAGCATCCTCGCCATCGAGCCTGTCTGCATAAGCAGCCGCGACATCAGCATCAGAGTGGTTGAACACCTGACCCTGGGAGACGTCCTTAGAATCGTTTACAACTTGCATATCGTCCTTGTGGAGAGACATTCTGACGGAAGAGACTAATTGAAAAAAGAGACGGACAAAATGGACTTTAGAAGATGATCTCCTCCTCCTTTGTAGTGTCGAAGTCAAGATTGTGTCGACGCCATTCGAACATCAGAACAATTGCAATCTTGTTATCGATGGTCTGAATGCTCTGATTGTGGCGGAGTTAGATGAAGCCATGTTTGCCTTGGCTAAAGAGGCACGGTATCTTATTATCATTATTATAAATTTCGATTTCGGGGATTTAACTCGTTCCAATCTGTCGGGATCTCGCCGTTGGAAGTCAAATGTATGGAAGATCCACAAATGTTTGGCGATGTTTCCTTGAACAGGACAAGTTTTCGGCGAGTTGGCCGATGAGACCCGCACATTTTAGTGGCCGCTGCAGGTTCATGACAGCCAACTTACTATCACGACTCATGCGCGTTATACAACGAATGATAAGTGCAAAAACAGTAGATACGAGGTGGAACTGAGACCGACGCGATGTAAGACGTGTCTCAATCACAGCTACCTCCGTCTTTCTGTGTGAAATCCGGTGCACCCTTCGGCGGTCGGCCGAGGGAATTTGACCATCAGGTAAGAAGGTCTAAGATGATCAGATATGCTGAGGGAACTCAAGAGATAGTCAATCGAGGGTCAATGATCCACTCAAGTAAGTAATAGTTGCGTGAGCTCACGTTGCCTTTCCTTCTTCGTATATCCGTCCTCTCTTAATTTGAAGTCACTGTACATTCAAACCCTCTTCTCCGCGTCTTCGTCCGCCCTGAATTTTTCAATCACTGTTGTAAATATGCCCAAAATCAATCAGACAATAGACGCCGAGCAGACTATCTTCGATGCCTCAGTCAAGGAGATTGAAGAATGGTGGTCTTCAACTCCCAAACAAGCTCAAATCAAGCGGTAAGAAAGCTCCATTAGCGAGAGAAATCCATGCTGATGGTATATATTTTCACAGTCCCTACTCCGCGGCAAGAATCGCGTCTCTCAGAGGCCTTCTTCCTCAGAAATACACCTCCAGTGAGATGGCCCTGAAGCTATGGGATCAACTCAACGAGCATCGCGTCAATGGTACCCACGAAATGACATTCGGCGTTACAGACCCCATTATAGCATCGCAAATGGCCAAATACCAACAAAGTCTCTATGTATCAGGGGCTCTCTGCGGGTTCTCTGAAGTGTCGGAGCCAGGAATGGATGCTTGTGATTACCCATTAGACACTGTCCCCAAGGTAGTTGACAAAATCTTCAAATCTCAAATGTGGCATAGCCAGCGTCAAAACCATTACCGAATGATTCAACCCAAGGAATCTCGTGCCGAGTTGGAGAATTGGGATTATCTCACACCCATTGTTGCGGACGGAGATATGGGATTCGGTGGTTTGACATCTACTGTCAAGATGACAAAACTGTTCGTTGAGGCTGGTGTGGCTATGTTTCACCTCGATGATCTAGCCATTGGTAAGAAGAAGTTTACAGTCGGTCAAGGGCGCACTGTTGTACCAACTAGTGAGTACCTTGATCGTCTGACGGCTGCAAGAATGCAAATCGACATTATGGGGTAAGACAACTCTTCTGTATATTCTGGGTTTGAATCCAATATGTCACTAGAGCTGAGACAATGCTTCTCTGTCGTTGCGACACGGATCATTCTGAATTTATCACTGATGTGATCGACCCTCGCGACCACAAATACGTGCAAGGTGCTACAGTCCCAATCAAGTCTCTACGAGAGACATTGAAAGAAGCTGCTGAGGAAGAATCACCAAATCTTCTTTCCATCCGCGCTCAGTGGATCAAGGACGCGAAACTCAGCACTTTCGACGAAGCAGTCAAAGCAGTGGCATCCGAAACAGAATACTCTGTGTACACCTCGAAGGTCCAGTCAGGAACCAAATCTCTAAAAGAAAGGCGAGAAATATCAAAGGCAACAGTTAGCAAAGAGATCTTCTTCGACTGGGACCTGCCTCGCTCAAGAGAAGGTCAATATTTCTTCAAATCCTGTGTTTCCGCGATTGTCGAGCGCGCTCTTCTTGCCGCTCCTCTTGGAGATGTTACTTGGGCGAGAATGGATACTCCAAAATGGGATGATATTGTATCCTTCCACAAGCAATTCCGGGAAGTTTACCCAGAGAGGATCTTTGCTTTCGGCTACACTGGCGATTATGACTACCCCAAAGCTGGATTCTCCCCTGAAGCTGTGAAGTCTCTTCCTTCTGATCTGGCGAAGATGGGAATCGTTTGGCAAGTACAGCCGATTTGGGCACTACAAGGTTTGAACTACGAAACTGAGAAGTTCGCTAAGCTGTGGAGAGAAAGGGGGATTGAGGGATATGTTGAAGAGATTCAGAAGCCTGCTTTGGCGACGAAGCCATTGACAGGTGGGTTTGAGAAACCGAGTTATAGCGGGAGTTATCTGTGTGACGCATTTTGGGACACTGTGTCTGTTCATGATGTTGGTGAGGGAACGGGTGGGAAGATTAGCGAGAAGCGTATTCGTTGATTGTGTTAGGTTATCTCAGACATTCAGGATATTGAACACAAAGACCTCTATATGGCTAAGTCCTGCATCTCCAAACTTCCCATATGCTCCATATCTTTCTTCCTTCATTGGGAAGCAGTCGCGATCCTCGCCGATGACCCACTTGAACATAAAATCAAGTGGCTCCCCCACCTTTCCTTTCCTAGCCTTCGGCGCAGTCGTTAGAACTCATTGATAAGAATTTCTGTTCCGTTATCGGCATAAACCATGATTAAATTGACACCCCACACCATGTATTTGGGGGATAATTGATCGATGTGATCCCTCCTAATCAAGAGTGCTGCTTAAGATTTCAGGGTCTCACAATATCGGCCCCCCCTTTTCACGAAAGTATCTCACGTGATGGTCTCTACAACTCTTCGTATCGCTATCCTTGATTGCGATACTCCTGTGCCCAACGTATATGCTGAGAGAGGTTTATATAGTGACATTTTCATTTCCCTCCTGGAAGATGCAGCTGAAAAGACACCTGGACTTCCTCAGCTGAATTTTGAATTCAATAAATATGATGCCGTGCAAGGGAATCTTCCTTCAGAGGAGGACCTTATAAGGATAGATGCAATAATCATAACCGGATCGTGTAAGTCCCACATCAGCCCATACCGCTTCCTCAAAACACCTTTCACTAACGCCCTCCCAGCTGCCTCAGCTTATGACCTAGTTCCCTGGATCATCTCCCTAACATCCTTCACCAAAAGTACTACCCCTTTCTCTCACCACAAACCCATGCCTAACCTCCCCCAGAAATCTACACTCATCACCCCTCCATAAAACTCTTCGGTTCCTGCTTCGGCCACCAACTCCTCTGCCAATCGCTCCTCTCACCCTCCCACTCCCCCCAAAACCAATCCATCGTGCACCCCCTTGGCTGGGAACTCGGTATCCACCCCATCAGCCTCTCCTCCCCCTTCCTCACCCACTTCGGCCCCGTCCTCAGCAATACCTCCTCTCCATCTGTACTGCGACTGCAATTCGTGCATGCCGATCATGTGGTTTTGCCTCCCACGGGGCTGCCGCAAGGGTGGGAAAGTGTGGGGCAGACGGAAAAGTGTGAACTGCAGGGGGTATGGGAGAAAGGGAGGGTATTGACGTTACAGGGACATGCGGAGTTTGATGAGTTTGTTAATGGGGAGACACTGAAGGTTTTTGGGAAGGGTTGGGATGAGGGCGTGCTGGAGGCGGCGTTGAGGGGTGTGGAGGGGGTGGATGATGCGGTGTGGGTTGCGGGGGTTATGTTGAGATTCTTTTTGGAGAAAAGGGTGGAAGGCCAGGATGGGGTTATGGCTAGATTGTGAGCCAAGTCGTAATTCTAAGTGCATTGAACTGTGATGACTGATAGAAAATATAACGGCATATTTAGACTACCATGATTAGAGCTATGCAGACTTTGCCTCTTCCAACATATTTTTCAAAAGGTTACTCAAGTCGACAATTCCCTCCTCAATCTCCTCACTCTCATGCCAGGCCCAACATAACCTTGCACCATTCCCAAATCCTTCCTTTGCTCTCTCAACACTTGAATCGTCTCCATTCACCACAAACATCTTCCCATTTACGAAAATCAACCCATAATCCTCTCTGGCTCGACCGGCAATAACATCCGCACTCGGAAGCTGGGGTGGGAATGTGATATAGGTGAAGAAACCACCAGCAGGGACGACGATGTCGCTGGTTTCTGGTATCATGTACGGTGCACCGGTAGTTATCTGAACGCCGAGGGGCTCGAGATGGGTCTTGATTGCTGATATCATGGTGCGATAGCGGGATTGATAGGTCGGGATAAGAGTTTCATCGATGTGTTTCTGCATTGCGCCTAAACTAAGGAGGGGGTGGATGAATGTTGACGTGAGATGAGATGGTGCTCCTCCTGAGCGATTAGCCCCGCTATTGAGAAATTATCAGCCAATTTTGGTGCGCCTGAAGGTTTAAGTTTGGACTCGCTTTTGCCCCAACCTAGTAATCATCCTCTCAGACGACTCAACCCATCCTACACGCACACCCGGAGCGACAATCTTCGAGAATGAGCCGTTGCTTATACAATTACCCCATGCATGTGGTTCACTAGAAGCTCGATCCAGGTCAACCATTCGAGGAGGAATTGGGGCAAGTTTAACAGATGATGAAGGGGATTCCTCAGCGGGCCACCGCAGAAAGTCGTATACATCGTCTGATATGATGAGGATATCATACTCTCTGGCCAACTCCAAAAGCTGCTGTCTGACAGGTACTGAGTAGGTCTTCCCGCTCGGATTTTAAAATGTTGGGGTGATATATAAGAGGTGTCTGAATACCTTGCCAGTTTGATCTGCAGGTTCTGCTTCTGACTCTGTCTTGCTCTTCGCCTTCTCCTCGTTCTCGAATTTTGAGAGAGCTTCTCTCAAAAATAAGATATCAATTCCATGTTCATTCTCAGGAACACCTCTTAGCTTCCCTACAAGCCCAGCATCCTCAAATATCGTACATGCCAGGAAATATGTCGGTTCGACCATCCACACTCTCTGAGTCAGAGTTTTGTCTGAGAAGGCTAAAAGGATGTTGGCAAGACTTTGTGATGCGCCACCCGTGATTGCAATTCTGTCCGTGGAAATGGGCCCAGATGAAGGGAGATAGAATTTCGATAGCCAATCCGAGACCGAACACCGCAAGGGCATATATCCTAGATCAGGACCGTAAATAAGGGCAGAAGCTGCGATGTCTGGGTCAGAAAGACATTTGGCTGTCGCAGCGGCAAGCTGCTCAGCAGGGAAAAGTCGTGGAGATGGCCAACCAAGCTGAAGATTTATTAAGGGTGACATTTTGGAGATCGATTTTGGGGGCGAAGTCGAAATTAAAGTGCAAAGTAGCACAATTAGAGTCAAAGGCAAGGGGTTGATATTAACTTGATGAACATCCCTTGATACTCAAACTTTTGGCCTCAAGAAAACAAAACCTGCAATACATTCCAGCTATGATTCTGTAAGACCCCAAATACTTGCCCAGCAAGATCATCAGTCCGAAGACGTGAGTCCGGCTGAGCCACGCACCTAGCCTCTGCATGCCGCACTGACAGCCGCATCACCCCTCATCTGTCGGAATGGAGCTGGGGTCTTAATCGCCTAGATAGAAGATGATAGGTAAAATCCTTCTACTACTGTTCTGGCATAGGGAGGTGAGGCCGAAACCATAGTGTTCTGTAGATCACACTAGTGGGCATCCTTCTCGCAAGGGCTTCGGCCAGACTTCCCGAAGACTTTCTCCACGCCGATTTCTTGCACTGATAGGCAACATTGCGGAGACGAAGCACGCTGGAACCCGATACGATGGATCGTGAGTACATGATCACGATAGCCTGGTTCCCACCGTCGGGCAGCCTCATCTTGAGACTCTGGCGCGTTTGCGTGGAAGTGTATAAAAAGCGGGGACGGAATTCCGCCCCGCGCCTTGCCCATTCCATCTCAACTTCCATTAGTAGTTTCATACAGAATCTCACTATTTTCTTCCATTTTGTCTTGTCTTGTCTTTGCTGTGAAACTGTTTTGATTTGGGAAGTATCATCTCAAAATGCCTTCTGCTCTAACGCCACCGCCGACGCCGCTTAAGGCGGGCATCGAAATCGCCATTGATCGTGGAGGAACTTTCACAGATTGCATTGCAACAAATATACCAGGAAGAGAAGATATTGTGATAAAACTTCTCAGCGTTGATCCAAATAACTATGCTGATGCACCGACGGTAAGTGTCTCCAAGAATACAATGCTTTTCTGAGACTAATTGCTACTAGGAAGGCATAAGACGAATTCTAGAAGTAGTGACGGGGCGGACTTTGAATCGAGGGGAACCCATTGACACAAGTGAAATTGGTGAGAATGAAGACTTCCATCCTCTGTATCACGTGAACTCACCGTTTCCTCAGCTGTGATCAAAATGGGTACTACTGTTGCTACCAACGCTCTATTGGAACGGTCGGCCGAGCCCTGTGCTCTTGTTGTGTCAAAAGGGCACGCAGATCTTCTAAGAATTGGAGATCAGACGCGACCCCGGCTCTTCGACCTCAATATTCGTCGTGCTGCACCTCTGTTCTCTGAAGTCTTGGAAATAAACGAGAGAGTAACTCCAGAGGAGTATACGGAGGATCCATCACCAAAGGCTGCGGTTGAATTAGACGCTATGGTTGATGATGTGAGAGTCGTAAAAGGAGTTGGTGGAGAATTAATCAGAATATTGAAACCTATAGGCAAGTGAGATACGGCCATCATCCGAAAGACTTTCTAACAGCTTAGACCTTGAGAGAGCGCATGTAGACCTACAGAGACTTTTTGATAGCGGTGTTAGATCATTGGCAGTAGTGCTGCTACACTCCTACACCTATCCTGCTCATGAGCTCGCAATTGGCAAACTTGCATCGGAAATTGGCTTCACTCAAATATCATTATCATCACAGCTCCTACCCATGATCAAAGCCGTCTCACGTGGTCATTCAGCAGCCGCGGATGCTTATCTCTCGCCTGTCGTCCAAAAATATATCGACGGCTTCCGCTCCGGGTTCGTTGGTAAATTAGAGGACAGCACCCAAGGCGCTCGTTGTGAGTTTATGCAATCAGATGGAGGTCTTGTCAGCTGGCAAAGATTCAATGGGTTAAGAGCTATCTTGTCTGGACCTGCTGGGGGCGTGGTGGGATTCAGTCGGACTTGCTATGATGAGGACACCAAAACTCCATGTATCGGTTTTGACATGGGTGGAACGTCGACCGATGTTAGCAGATATGGTGGTTTGCTAACACATACCCTTGAAAATGTTATAGCTGGGGTCACAGTTCAGTCACCTCAATTAGACATCACCACTGTTGCAGCAGGTGGTGGAAGCATTTTAACATACCGTAATGGGCTTTTCAATGCGGGACCACAGTCGGCCGGAGCACATCCAGGTCCAACATGTTATCGTAAAGGCGGCCCTTTGACGGTGACCGATGCGAATCTTGTCCTCGGACGACTATCAGCTGACCATTTCCCAAAAATCTTCGGTCCTAATGAGAATGAACCTTTAGATCTCGAAGCGTCACGGAAAGCTTTCGAAAAATTGACCGAGACCATCAATGAGGATTTGAGGAAATCCGGTGGGAAGCTCTTGTCCGTGGAGGAAGTATGTCTTGGATTTTTAGACGTGGCAAATGAATCCATGTGTAGACCCATCCGTCAAATCACCGAATCCAAAGGCTACAATACCTCTGATCATAATCTGGCAAGTTTCGGTGGTGCTGGAGGACAACACGCATGCGTGAGTTGATACCCTGTTGCTTTTCCCCAGCGAATTTCAGACCATCAGAATACCTCTGGTCTACGATAGATCATCCTTCTCTTCCAAGTCTACGTTTCTGAGACGCAACAGGCAATTGCAGATCGATTGAATATCAAACGATTCTTAATTCATAAGCATGCTTCAATATTGAGTGCATACGGCATGGCGTTGGCAGATACAGTACAGGAAGAGCACGAGCCGTGTTCCTGCGACTATGAATCATCTATTGACGAGATTCAATTTCGCTTGAGCAACCTCCAGGTACGTTTAAAATCTGCTATTAATTTTCAATCAACTCATCCAGTGTAGGACAAAGTCTCCAGAGCACTCAAACTTGAAGGCTTCACGCCCAGCCAGATCACCTTTGAGCGTTATGTCAACCTCAGGTATGCTGGATCCGACACTATGGTTATGATCCTCGAACCTGAAGATGGAGACTACGCTTCCGCATTTGTGAAGGAACATCAACGCGGGTTTTCATTTACACTGCCCAACAGAAAAGTTCTGGTAGAAAACCTAAGAATAAGAGGGCGAGCCAACGCTAGCAGCCAAGCGACCAAGAAGACGACAATAAGCAGAGAACTATCGAAACTGTCAGAAAATGTCGTGTCTGCAGCGGGAAGCAAGAAGCTGCGAGTTTATTTTGAAGGTGGTTGGATAGATGCGCCTCTGCTGCTATTGAAGGAATGTATTCCCGGCGATACGATTCGTGGACCTGCAATGATCTATGACCAGACGCAGATGATTGTGGTTCAATCAGGTGCTATTGCACGAGTACTGATGTCGCATGTGGTGATTGATCTTGCAACGGACGCACCCAAACCTGCGCTTCTGCCAGATACTTTCTCAGAGCCGCTGGTGGAAGATCCGATTCAGCTTTCTATCATGTCAAATCGTTTCATGGGTATTGCTGAGCAGATGGGACTCACTTTACAAAAGACAAGCGTTTCGGTGAACATCAAAGAAAGACTTGACTTCAGTTGTGCGCTCTTCGGTGTATGTATTACCTAGGCCTTTCTAAGAAGATCTGCTAATTCTATTAAGCCCGATGGAGGTTTGGTTGCGAATGCTCCTCATGTGCCTGTACATCTTGGTAGCATGGAGCATGCGGTACGCTTTCAGCATAATCTCCACTCGAAGAATTTACGTCCGGGCGACGTTTTGGTTTCGAACACGTGAGTCTATTCAGGATCTTGGGCTCTGGTTTACTAAATCATGCATAGTCCTTTAGCGGGAGGAACCCATTTGCCAGATATTACTGTAATTACTCCTATATTCGACGAAAATAAGAACATTAGCTTCTACACTGCATCTCGTGGTCATCATTCGGAAATCGGAGGTATATTACCAGGATCAATGCCAGCTAGCTCGACCAAATTATATGAAGAAGGTGCTCAGATTACTTCTATGTTCCTTGTTCGAGATGGCATCTTTCACGAGAAAGAAATTTCTAAAGTCCTGGTTGAGGAGACTGAAACCCACCCTAGCTGCAGCGGTGTCATGGTCACGTGAGGAGGCTACGTTAGCTCCTACTCTAGCACCTTAGATTTAGAACAAGAGCTTCTTTCTCTTCTTTTCTTAAATATCTAAAATACTAATAAACTTATACTATCTTTTTATTT
>Ga0182030_10003785_pt1 | contig 32318 bp, 18 predicted proteins | sample 812S3MmetaG_FD_121299 | JGI IMG/M metagenome (GOLD analysis project Ga0182030, IMG submission 121299) | Permafrost microbial communities from Stordalen Mire, Sweden - 812S3M metaG (Illumina Assembly) | ecosystem: Environmental > Terrestrial > Soil > Wetlands > Permafrost | place: Sweden... | reverse complement strand
GTTGAAAGGATCTGGACGTGCACTGAGTGCGGTGCCACTCATGATCGGGACGTCAATGCGGCCCGAAACATCCTGTCCGTGAGGAGGTTGCCCTCATCCGTTTGCGGGAACAAGCCCTCGCTTTCAGCCGCGCCGCCGAGCCAGACATCCCGTCGATGCGAGGCACGGATCAGCGCGCTGGAAGCGGCGGTATGAGCACCGGAACTGGCGCATCGAGTCCGCGCTGCCTGGTCCTTAACGCCTGTCGGAATCCTGCGCGGCCGTGGGCGCGCCGCCGCTGCTCTAGACCAGCTCTTCTTCGTAGTCGAGCACGGCCTCAGCGCCGTGAATCACTGTGGATGCCAGGCCCGGTGCGGCTGCCAGCAGATGATCTGTATAGAAGCGCACCGTGGCGAGCTTGGCCCGATAGAACGGCGCTTCGGCACTGCCAGCGGCCAATGCGCGTGTCGCGACCTGGGCGGCCCGTGCCATTTGCCAGCCACCGGCCACCAGGCCGAACAGCTGCAGATACGGAACCGCACCGGCACTGGCGCGACGCGGATCCTCGGCATAAGTGCTGGCGACGAAGGTTGTGGCTTCGGCCAGGGCATCGAGAGCCGTCTGGAGTGGTGTTGCTAGGGCACGCAGCTGCTGATCCGGGCTCGCCTGCACTTCGAGCAATACAGCGCGCACACGCGCCATGAAATCGGCTGCCGCCCGGCCGCCGTCACGTGCCACTTTGCGACCTACCAGGTCGTTGGCTTGGACGCCGGTCGTCCCCTCATAAATGGTCGTGATACGCGCATCGCGCAGATGCTGTGCGGCGCCGGTTTCCTCGATGAAACCCATGCCACCGTGGATCTGAACGCCGAGCGAGGCAATGCTCACAGCATTCTCGGTATTGCAGCCTTTGAGCACCGGAATCATCAGGTCGGCAAAGGCCTGGGCGCGGGCGCGGGCGGCCGCCTCCGGCTCGGCGTGCGCCGCATCAAGCGCCGCGGCGACCGTGCAGCTGAGTGCGCGCATCGCCTCGATCTGCGCTTTCATCGTCAGCAGCATGCGCCGCACATCAGGGTGGCGGATGATCGGCACGCGCTTGGTATCGTTGGCGCCAAGTTCCGTGCCCTGGATGCGCTCGCGCGCGTACTGGCGCGCGCGCTGGAAGGCGCGCTCGGCGATGCCGACACCTTCAACGCCAACGCCAAAGCGAGCCGCGTTCATCATGATAAACATGTACTCGAGGCCGCGATTTTCCTCTCCGACCAGCCAGGCGGTAGCGCCAGCCGGTCCGCTGCTGCCAGCGGCCGGGTGGCTCCCCCAGGAGAGCACCGCGGTCGGACTGCCGTGTATACCGAGCTTGTGTTCGATGGACACGCACTGCACGTCGTTGCGCGCCCCTACGGAGCCATCGGCATTGACCATGAATTTGGGTGCCACGAACAGCGACAGCCCGCGCACGCCAGGGGGTGCCTGCGGCGTGCGAGCCAGCACCAGATGAATGATGTTCTCGGTCAGATCATGGTCCCCATAGGTAATGAAGATCTTCTGGCCTGAGAGCCGGTAGGTCCCATCAGGTTGCGGCACAGCGCGGGTCGCCACCGCCGCGAGGTCGGTGCCAGCCTGGGGCTCGGTCAGGTTCATCGTGCCGCTCCACTCGCCGCTGATCATGCGCCGCAGATACGTCTCCCGCAGACTCTGACTGGCGCGCGACTCGATCGCCGCCGTGGCACCGCGCGCCAGCATCGGACACAGCGCAAAGGCCATGTTGGCCCCGTTCCACATCTCCTCCACCAGCGCCGAAATCACGTGTGGCAGACCCTGGCCACCGTACTCAGGATCGCTGCTGAGCCCGCACCAGCCACCAGAGGCGAAGGCCTGATAGGCCGCCTTCCAGCCAGGAGTCGTTGTCACAATGCCATTCTCGCAGCGTGCGCCATGCTCATCGCCGGCGCGATTGAGCGGAGCCAGCACCCCGCTGGCCAGCTTGGCCGCTTCCTCGAGCACCGACTCGGCCAGCTCGGGCGTGAGATCGGCGTACGGGGGCAGGCGGGCACTGGATTGCAGGGCGCCGAGCTCGTTGAGCACAAAATGCATGTCGCGCAGGGGGGCAATGTAATCACTCATCGTCAAGCTTCCTTATCAGCTCGCAGTTTAGGCAGGTCAGCGGACGCCGCGGCTGCGTTGCAGTCCGGTCGGTTTCTGGCTGGCGGGGCGTGTGGCACGTCCCCGTGCGCCGCGCGGTCGCAGGCCTGCAGAGAACACCTCGACGAACGCGGCAGCAATCTGCGCTGCGCTCATCGAGCGATCCTCCCGGTACCAGTGCGCAATCCAGTTGAGCGCCCCGGCGAGCGCGAAAGCAGTCATTTTGGGGTCACAGGCGGCAATCGAGCCATCCCGCAGGCCTTCGCGCAGCAGGCGACGGATGCCCTGATCTATCTCGGACTTGAGCACCTTGATCTTGTGGCTCATGTCGGCGCTCAGGTCCAAGTCCTCGGCGCGCACCATGCACCAGCCATATTCCGAGGCGATGGCCAGAGCGTAGTCGCGAATTACCTCATCGAGCCGCTCGCGCGCTGGCCGGTCCGTACGCTGCGAGCGGCGGATGGCGCCCTGAATGCGTTCCAGTCCGGCAACAAAACACTCGAACAGGAGCTGTTCTTTGTTTGCCACGTAGTAATAAATAGTCGGCTTGGAAACATTGAGCGTCGCGGCGATCCGATCAATGGTCGTGTTGTGATATCCGTGGGCCTGGAAGGCGCTTGCTGCAGCGCGGATGACAGCCTCGCGCTTGATTTCTCGGGTCTGCGAGCGCGCGCCACGCACCGGCCACGGCGAAGTGGCGGCTGCCGAAAGCGCCGGCGTGTCATTGGGTTCAGTATCGGCCATGGGCAACGGGTCGCATCCAGCCGGGGGTTTTGAAGGCGGAGGGCCCCTTCGACGGCCCAGCCCATATTGCGCATATCCTACCAATGAGTAGAATGCTACGCAACGGTAGGTTTTTTGGCCTAGATGCTGTGCCCGGTGGCCAGCGCGGCGCGCCGGCGGTGAGGCATCATGAGCAATCCAATGAAGCGTCCGGCAACCCTGCATTCAGTGCCGGTAGCTGAGCCGGCGGTACCATTGAGGATCGTGACCGCAGCCTCGCTGTTCGATGGCCATGATGCGGCCATCAACATGATCCGCCGCCTGCTGCAGGCCCACGGGGCCGAAGTGGTGCACCTGGGGCACAACCGCAGCGTTGCCGACATCGTGCGCGCCGCTATTCAGGAAGATGCCGATGCGCTCGCCATTTCCTCCTACCAGGGCGGCCATAACGAGTACTTCCGTTACCTGATCGATCAGTTGCGTGCGCACGGTGTCGGTCACGTACGCGTCGTGGTTGGCGGCGGCGGTACGCTGGCACCGGAGGAAATTGCCGCACTGGAAGCCTACGGGGTCGAGAAGATCTACACCCCTGAGGACGGCCGCCGGCTTGGTCTCGATGGCATGATCGAGGATGTCATGCGCCGCGTCGCCGCTGGCCGCGAGCGACCTGCAGCAGATGCCGGACCCTTTGATCCGGCGCGACCGTTTCAGCTGGCGCGCGCGATATCGGCGCTGGAGACTGCCCCGGAGGGCGACGCCACCGTGGCGGCGATTCGCCGTGCGATCGCTGTGGCGCGGCCACGAACGCCAGTGATGGGTCTGACCGGGACCGGCGGCGCGGGCAAGTCGAGCCTCAATGATGAGCTGCTGCAGCGCTTCCTGCGCCAGTTTCCAGAGCTGCAGATTGCGGTGGTGGCGATGGATCCCACTCGACGCCGCTCCGGGGGCGCGCTGCTCGGCGATCGGATCCGGATGAATGCGCTTGCCAGCGATCGCATCTTTATGCGCTCGCTGGCCACGCGCCGGCAAAACCTGGCCACCAGTGCCGTGCTCAAGGATGTGATCGGCCTGCTGGGGTTGGCCGGTTTCGATCTGATCGTCATCGAGACCGCAGGCATCGGGCAGTCGGACTCGGAGATCGCTGACCTCGTGGACCTGCCGGTCTACGTCATGACCAGCGAGTACGGCGCGGCGAGTCAGCTGGAGAAAATCGACATGCTCGATTTTGCAGAGCTGATCGTGCTGAACAAATTTGAGAAGCGCGGTGGCGAGGATGCGCTGCGCGATGTGCGCAAGCAGTGGCGGCGCAACCATCCGGACCAAAGGCTGCTCGCGGATGAGAAAATTCCGGTGTTCCCGACGATTGCCAGCCGCTTCCATGATCCGGGCGTGAACCGGCTGTTCGGTGCCATATGCGATTGGCTCAAGCGAGGCGCGGATGGCGGGGCGCGCTGGCAGGGGCGAGACTGGCAAGGGCCGGAGGCCGCTCCGATCCAGACAATTTCACCCGAGGCACTGATCCCGGCTAGCCGCAGCCGCTACCTGGCTGAGATTGCCGCCAATGGAAGGCGTGCGCATGCGCAGAGCCTGAAATCTGCAGCGGCGGCCCATCGCGCTGGCGCGGTTTACGAATCCCTCGAGTTGCTCGAGGTTCCCGGACTTCCGGCGCCACTGGAACCTTGTGCCGAACCTCTGCCGGGAGCGGTGGCCGAGGATGCCAGTGTGCGGGCGCTGCGGCTCCGGTACAACGAGGCGCTGCAGCAGATCGGCACCGAGGGCGTGGCTGAACTCAAGGCGTGGCCGGAACGGAGGCGCAGTGTGCAGCAGGAGCATTACAGCTTCAGTGTGCGCGGCCGCTCGATCACCGGTAATAACTACACCCTCAGTCTCAGCCACTCCCAGATCCCCAAGATCTCGGTGCCCACCTCCAGTGATTGGGGCGAGCAGGTCAAATTCCTGCTCACCGAGAATCTTCCGGGCCATTTTCCCTACGTTGGCGGAGTCTATCCCTATCGCCGCGAGGAAGAGGATCCGATCCGCATGTTTGCCGGCGAAGGGGATCCGGAGCGTACCAACCGACGCTTCCACTACCTGGCGCGCGGTCACGCGGCGACCCGCCTGTCGACCGCCTTTGATTCGATCACGCTCTACGGCGAAGATCCGGACACGCGCCCCGACATCTATGGGCGCATCGGTAACTCGGGAGTCTCCGTCGCCAGTGTCGATGATATGAAGAAGCTGTACTCGGGCTTTGACCTGTGCGCGCCGGCGACCTCCGTGTCGATGACGATCAATGGTCCGGCGCCGATCATTCTGGCAATGTTCATGAACGCGGTTATTGACCAGCGTATTGAGCGTCATCTGCGCGAGAGCGGTGACTGGGCAGCTGCCGAGGCACGCATTGGAGCGCTGCGCGCCGCCCATGGAGCGTCAGCCGAGGGCGCGGCGCGCTATCGGGGCGATCTACCCGAAGGACACGACGGCACCGGGCTTGGGCTGCTGGGTATCAGTGGTGATCAGCTGGTTGATGCCAAGACCTATGCGCGCATCAAGGCCGAGGCGTTGGCCCAGGTCCGAGGCACGGTGCAGGCAGACATTCTCAAGGAGGATCAGGCCCAGAACACCTGCATCTTCTCGACGGAATTTGCCATGCGGATGATGGGCGATATCCAGCAGTACTTCATCGAGCATCGCGTGCGCAATTTCTACTCGGTATCGATCTCTGGTTATCATATTGCCGAGGCCGGTGCGAACCCGCTGACACAATTGGCCTTCACGCTCGCCAATGGATTTACAATCGTCGAGTATTATCGTGCGCGCGGCATGTCGGTCGATGATTTTGCGCCCAACCTCTCGTTCTTCTTCTCCAATGGCATGGATCCGGAATACGCTGTGATTGGCCGCGTTGCCCGGCGGATCTGGGCGCGCGCGATGCGCGATTTGTATGATGCCGGGCCTCGCAGCCAGATGCTCAAGTATCACATACAGACTTCCGGGCGCTCGCTGCATGCCCAGGAGATCCAGTTTAACGATATCCGCACCACGCTGCAGGCGTTGTATGCCCTGTTTGATAACTGCAATTCGCTGCACACGAATGCTTATGACGAAGCGCTGACGACACCCACTGAGGAGAGCGTACGACGTGCCGTGGCCGTTCAGCTCATCATCAATCGGGAACTGGGGCTCAACAAGAATCAGAACCCGTGGCAGGGCTCTTTCCTGCTCGAGTACCTGACCGATATGGTCGAGGAAGCCGTCTATAAGGAGTTCGATGCCCTGGCTGAACGTGGTGGCGTACTGGGCGCGATGGAGACGATGTATCAGCGCAGCAAGATCCAGGAGGAGAGCCTTCACTATGAGCAGCGCAAGCACGATGGCTCGCTGCCGCTGATTGGGGTCAACACCTTTCTAGCTCCGCAGAGCGACCGCGTCTCCCGCGAGGGCCCGGCGTTAATCCGCTCAAGCGACGCTGAAAAGGATGCCCAGGTCGCGGCCGTCCATTGCTTCCAGCAACAGCACGCGGCGCAAGCGCCAGCCGCGCTCGAGCGCTTGCGCACGGTGGCGGCTTCGCAAGGCAACGTGTTTGCGGAGCTCATCGAGGCGGTCAAGGTGTGTTCGCTCGGCCAGATCAGCCAGGCCCTCTACGATGCGGGCGGGCGCTACCGCCGCAATGTCTGAAGCCTTGGACCGTGGAGCTTGCGGATGACGCAACCGGCAGCGGACGTTGCTGTGGCTGATCAGCTTCAGCAGGAAACGGTGGACTCGCCTTGCATCGGTACCTGCAGGCTCGATGCGCTTCAGGTGTGCGTGGGCTGCGGGCGGACGATCGGGGAAATCGGTGCTTGGTTCCGCGCCAGTAATGAAGAGCGCCGCGTCATCGTGGCTGCCGCGCAGCGCCGTCGCGGGGGCACCTCGGGACGAACCTAGGTTCAGGACTTGCGCGCGGCCGCGCGACGATCATTGCTGGCTCACCTGCCAGCCCCGCTTTTGCAGGAGGTCGATCAGTCCGCCGGTGCCCACCAGATGAAGGGCACCGACCACGACCAGATAATCCTGATTGTCATTGAGCATCGGCACAATCCTCTCGAGCCAATGGCGGTTGCGGTCGACAGTGAGCCGCCGGCGCAAATCGGGAAAGTCCTTGAAATCTTCATTAAGTAGCCTCTCAAGCCCCTGCGTATCGCCCTGGCGCCAGGCGGCCACAGTGGCGTCGATGTCGCCAGCCGCGCTGTCCAGACTCGCAAGCGAGTAGCGCATGTAGCGGCGCTGCTCATCGAGGGAAAGCTGCGAGAAGATGCTGAACTGATCCTCGACCGTTTCAAGGCCGATCAGTGTCTTGTGATCGCTCCGCGCCCGCGTTGCCAGCTGCTCATCCACGCCAGAGGCGGCCGCAAAGCCAAGCTTGGACATCTGCGCTTCATCGAGCATTAGCGCTGCAAACCAGGGCTGGAAGTTCCCGAGCACTTCGGCCTCGACCCCGAGTGCATTGGCGTGAGCAAGAAAGTTGCGGTAGAGGTCCGGGCCGAGCACGCCCTCGAGCGTCTGGTCCTCGGGCAACGAAGCGTACTGCATGCTTGCCACCAGCATCGATGCTGCATCCACTTCATTGAGGTTGACTTCAAGCACGAGCGTCTTGGCTTGGGTATAGGCCAGCTGCACCTCGGCGGGCAGCGCACTGTCTTCGGGTCTAAGAACATGCACGGAGCCGAGCAGGTACACGGTATTGTGCGCGCCGTGTACAACCCAGAACGTGTGATGAGCGGCAGCGGCCGGTGCGGCCTGGAACAGGCCCAGCAGCAGGAAGAGCACAATTCGTCGCATCAGGAACTCCTGGGCCGGTCACAGGGGTATACCACGTATGCAGGACAAGCGGCTGTTCCTCGGCGGAAACTTCTCTGGCCGATGGCAGGGCATCGCCACTGGCTGGGCTCCCGCCCCGGATAACGGACCAGAGCTCGGCTGGTATACAGTTGTTCGATACCGGCCACTGCGCGGATGAACTGAAGGGGAGACTTGGCGTGCATCCTGCATCAATCAGCGACTACCGTGAACTGGCACGGCGGCGGCTGCCGCACTTCCTGTTTGAGTACGTCGATGGAGGCTCTTACGCCGAGGTGACCTTGCGTCGTAACGTGGCCGACCTCGAGGCACTCTCGCTGCGCCAGCGCGTGCTGCGTGATATATCGCAATTGGATCTGTCCACCGAGCTGTTCGGTACGCGCTATGCGATGCCGATCGCCCTGGCGCCGGTCGGCATGGCAGGGATGTGCGCGCGACGGGGGGAGATTCAGGTCGCGCGCGCGGCCGAGCAGACTGGGGTTCCTTTCTGTCTCTCTACCGTTTCCGTCTGCCCGCAGGCCGAGGTGGCGCAGGCGCTCGCGCGCCCGTTCTGGTTCCAGCTCTACATCATGCGTGACCGGGAGTTCATGCGCGATCTGATCGGCGAGGCGATCGCGCTCAAGTGCTCGGCGCTGGTGTTCACCGTGGACCTGCCGGTGTTTGGTGCCCGCTACCGCGATATGCGCTCGGGGCTCAGTGGAGCGCCCGGCCTGGGCCGCTCCCTACGGCGTTTTGCGCAGATCGCGCGCCACCCAGGCTGGGCCTGGGACGTCGGCGTCCACGGCCGCCCGCATCAGTTGGGCAACCTCGCACCGGTACTCGAGGGGAGCGGTGGCATCGAGGACTATATTGGCTGGATTGGCCGCAATCTGGACCCCGCGATCAACTGGAAGGATCTGGCCTGGGTGCGCAGTCTCTGGCCCGGACCGCTGATCGTGAAGGGGATTCTGGAAGCCGACGATGCGCGGGCTGCGGCCGATCTTGGCGTCGATGGTCTGGTGGTATCCAATCATGGTGGCCGCCAGCTCGACGGCGCACTCTCGGCCGTGCGGGCGCTGCCCGATATAGTCGCGGCAGTGGGCGATCGGCTCACCATTCTGGCGGACGGGGGCGTACGCTCGGGCCTGGATGTCGTGCGCATGCTGGCACTCGGCGCGCGCGGCGTGCTGGTAGGTCGCCCCTGGGTCTACGCGCTCGGCGCCCGCGGCGGTGCCGGGGTCACTCATGTCCTGGAGCTGCTGGCGGCCGAAATGCGGGTTGCCATGGCGCTTACCGGCTGTACGAAAATTGCCGAGATCAACACCGGCATCCTGGCGCACGACCGCTAGCTGCGAAGGCCAGGCGCGGCGAACAGCGGCAGACTTGGGGGCCGATTCTGGCCTAACTTCCCGGGGGCGCGCGATCAGGTCCCCTGCGGAATGACCTCAATAGTCACATGCGAGAGCAGGCCAAAGTGACTGAGCTGCGCGCGATAGAACTCACAGTCCCGTGGCTTTGAGGTGGCGATCGAGATGACGGCGCCCAGGTGTCCAGGTCCAAGGCGCCACAGGTGCAGATCGACAATCTTATCGCCGTCGCACTCGATGGTCTGGCGAAGCCTGCGCGTCAGCTGTGGATCCGGATTCATGTCCATCAGGATTCTGCCGGCATCTCGCATGAGGCCGTAGGACCAGTTGGCGATTACCAGCGCACCGGCAATACCAGCTAGCGGATCCATCCAGTTCCAGCCAAATGCACGCGCCAGCACCAGTCCGGTGATCGCAAGCACCGAGACCGCGGCATCGGCGATCACGTGGATGTAGGCGGAGCGGATGTTGTTGTCGCGGTGCATTGAACTTTGCCCGCCACCTTCGGCATGAGCGTGCTCGTGCTCTTCGAATATCAGTTGGTAGTCGTTACCCGCGAAACTCAGCGTGGCTTGGAAGGCATGCGGTTCGGGAATCTGCTCGAGCGATTCCCAGTACGCGCCGCGATCCACGAAATGAAAGCGCTGGCGCTCGTTGCCAGGCCGCAGTGTTTCGAGCGCGAGGGTAGATGCTTTGGGACCGGCGGCCGCGCCGCCGAGTATGGCCCGGAAGTGCGGCGCCCCCGCGGCTTCATCAATCGACAGTTCAATCGAGCCATCCGTGATCAGGATTCTGCGGGTTTCGCTCTCGTGACCGTGCGATGCGTGATCATGATCGTGCCCATGCGAATGGCTGTGTCCGTGGTGGTCGCCACCTGAGAGCAGCCAGGCACTGACAATGTTGACCAGCAGGCCGACTATCGCGATCGGAATCGCCTCGCGAAAGTGGATGGGCACCGGTGCCAGGAAGCGCGATATCGCTTCATAGGCAATCAGCAGCGCAATCATGGCGAGGATAATGGCGCTGGTGAAGCCCGCCAAGTCCCCGAGTTTGCCAGTGCCGAATACAAAGCGGCTATCGCTGGCGTGGCGGCGTGCATACGTGTAGGCGAGCGCTGCGATCAGCATCGCGCCCGCATGCGTGGACATGTGCAGGCCATCGGCAACCAGCGCGAGAGAGCCGAACAGGCTGCCACCAATGATCTCGACCAGCATCATGGCGCTGCAAAGCGCAATCACGGCCCAGGTCTTACGTTCGTTCTGTTCGTGGCCGCTGCCGAGGAAAACGTGGCTGTGCCCGTCGGTGGCGGCAATGGGGGTTGCGCTATTCATCGCCAGACTTGTACAGCGGATTACACGGCCTATCAAGCCTGCGGACCGGTCCAGCCGCCTGCCGGGCGCCAATTCGCCCGGTGCTTGTGGGTGCAGGGTCTATTTGCTCGGCCGGGGCATCAGCCCTTCGGCTAGCAGTAGCCGCGCGCGCTGGCGCCTTAGCTTGCCGCTTCGTCTGCCAGAATTATCGTGGCAGCCCGTTCGGCAACCATCGCCACGGGCCCGTTGGTGTTACCGGAGGTGACATTGGGGAAGATCGAGGCGTCGACGATACGCAGACCCGCCAGACCGTGGACACGTAAGCGGCCATCGACCACGGAGTGGGTCGCGCTGGTGCCCATCATGCAGGTGCCGACCGGATGAAAGACCGAGCCCGCTCGTTCGCGAAAATCCTGGATCAGCGCCTCATCCGACTGAGCCTGTGGCCCGGGCTGCAGCTCCTGCTCGATCACAGTCGCCAGCGGCGCGCTGCTGGCAAGCCGTCGCAGCAGTTTGCCGCCAATCAGTACATCTCGCAGGTCCTCTGCAGTGCTCAGGTAGTTTGGATAGATTGCCGGGGCCACATCCGCATCAGCCGAGCGGATCGCAAGATGGCCGCGACTGGTAGGCCTGCAGGTCTGGAATGACATGATGAATCCCGGAAAAGCATCGGGATTAAGCAGCCGCCGGTGGCGCGTACGCGTGGTCATGTAGCTGGCCGGATTGAAATAGAGCTGAAAATCAGGGGCTGCTCGATCGGGAGAGCTGCGGATGAAGCCACCGGCCTGATTGACGCTCATCGACAGCGGGCCGCCTCGGGTCAACAGATAACGGATGCCCGCGCGCAGCTTGCCCCACCAGGGGTAGAGCTCGTTGTTGAGCGTAGGGACGCGAGAGCGATAGACGTAGTTGACCGCCAGGTGATCTTGCAGGTTCTGGCCCACGGCCGGCAGGGCGTGCTGCGTCTTGATGCCATATTGGCTCAGCAGCCCGGGATCGCCGATGCCAGATAGCTGCAGCAGCTGGGGCGAATTAACGCTACCGGCACAAACAATGACCGAGCGCGCTGCCTGCGCCTGATGCATCGCGCCTTGCCAAAAGTAGCTCACCCCGCTGGCGCGCCGGCCATCAAGATCAATGCGACGCACCGCCGCGCGCAGGCGCAGCTCAAGGTTGGCCCGTCCACTGGCGGGTTTCAGATAGGCGCTCGCGGTCGATTCGCGAAAGCCGTTACGTGTTGTCGTCGCATAGATGCCCACACCCTCGGGTTGCGGGCCATTGAAGTCGGGCGTGAACTTCAGGCCTTGTAACTCGCAGGCGCCGATAAAAGAGCGGCACAAGTGGTGGACGCGTGCGCTGTTATCGGTGATGCGCAGCATGCCGGGACCTCCATCAGAGTGCTGCTCCATCGCCTCATAGACTGGCCGGACATCAGACCAGCTCCACCCGCGGATGCCGCTCGCGCCCCAATCCTCATAATCCTTGGGCTGCCCCCGAACGTAAACCATGGCGTTGATCGAGCCGGACCCGCCGAGTACCTTGCCCCGTGGCCAGTAACTGCGCACGCCATTGAGCCCCGGATCCGACTCGGTCTCGTACATCCAGTTGAACCGAGGGTCATTGAACGTGCGCCCGTAGCCGACCGGAACGCGAATCCAGAAGCTGCGATCAGAGCCGCCGGCCTCAAGCAGCAGCACCGTACGCCGACCGCTGGCCGAGAGGCGGTTGGCCAGCACGCATCCGGCCGTTCCGGCGCCGATAATGATGTAGTCAACGGTATGCACGCTCTGGTCCTGGGCAGCTAAATGATTGGGGCCACTCTCAAAAATTATACCGCGCGCTCGGCGCCCCAGGGCACCGGCACGACCGCTGGCATCAACACCACCCACGCAAAAGCACCCACGAGGGCGACGACGCTGGCGATCACCAGGGCCAGCGTGTATTGCCCGGTCGCTGCCACAATGTAGCCGGTGATTATCGGTGCCAGGATGCCGGCGACATTGCCCACAGCATTCTGCAACCCCATCCAACGGCCCGTCGCCACTGAACCGGCCATGATCTGCGTTATCGAGCAGTTCGATGGACCCGCGAGACCATCAGCCAGTCCCATCAGAATCAGCACCATGGGCAGGCCGGCGAGCCCTACCTGTGCACAGGCCAGCAAACACAAACACACGGCCGCGCAACTTAAGCCAAGTGCGCTCTTGTAGGCGCGGTTTGCACTGGCACCGCGGACAATCCAACGGTCAATCAGCCAACCGGAAATCAGTACCGAGATTGCTTCGGCGACATAGAACAGCGTTGCATATTCCTGCGAGACGCGCAGCGACAGTCCGCGCTGGCGCACGAGGTAAAGCGGCAGCCACGTGAACATCAGAAAGAACATGTAGTTGCCGCAGAAGGTGCCGAGCATGGCGGCCCACAGGGCACGCTGGCTAAGAATCTGGCCATAGCTTGCCCTGATGAGCTTGGTCGTGCCAGGGACCGTTACGGGCGGCGCGCGCTTCAGGCCGATAATGCGCAGCCACGGAATAAGCCAGAGCATCGACAGGACACCCAAACTCATGATCATCACCCGCCACCCGAAGCGGTTCATCACCAGGCCGCCGACGAAGGTGCCTAATGCCGGGCCAACATAAGAGCCAAACTGCATTGTTCCGGTGGCCCGCGAGCGGAATCGATCGGCGACGCGTGTTGCCAGAATGCTCAGGCCGCTGGGATAGAACACCGACTCACTGGCGCCCATCACCAATCGAAAGGCGATCAGGCCGAACAGCCCGCTGCTCAGGCCCGTCATTACCGTGGCCACCGACCAGAGCGCCAAGCCAGAGGCCAGCACGCGTTCGGGGCCGAAGCGATCGGCTAACGCGCCGCTGATCGGCTGAAACAGCACATAGGTCCAGAAGAAGGCCGAAAACACCCAGCCCATGGCTTTGGGTGAAAGCGAGAATTCGCTCTGCAATAAGGGTGCGGCGGTCGAGATGCTGCCACGATCAATGTAATTGACCAGCAGTGCCAGGCACAGCAGGATCGCCACCGTTGTGGAGGTTCCAGCATCGCGGCGTAAGAGGCTATTCACGAATCTTCAGCACCTCGGGTACGTCGGCGATTCAGGCTCGCATCCGCAAACCGGCCGGGTCGAAGGCCGCCTCAGCGAGGCGGACCGCGGCGCGTCGCTCGCCGATCAGTTCCACTTCGAACCCGGTGCGGGACTCGGCAACCGCCAGGTCAACGTAACCCATGGCGAGCGACTTGCCGACGCTGTGCCCAAAGCCGCCCGAAGTTACCCAGCCGACAACTGTGCCCGCATGCCAGATCGGTTCATCGCCGATCGCATCGGCATCCAGCGCATCAACCGCCAGGGTAATCAGGCGTCGCTCACCACCGCTGCGCTTTTCAGCTGCGGCGGCCGCACGACCAACGAAGTCAGGCTTCTTTAGATCCACGAAGCGTCCCAGGCCCGCTTCGTAAGGCCCATAGATCGGCCGGTATTCGCGCGCCCAGGTCCCGAAACTCTTCTCCAGGCGCATTGCATTCAATGCCCGCCCGCCGAAGTTTCTGAGCTCGAAGGCCTTGCCGGCCGATTTGAGTAGCTCATACAGAGCACGTTGATAGTCACTGGTAACCCAGATTTCATAGCCCAGATCACCGGTGAAGGAGACGCGGCCGACGAAAGCCGGCACCATGCCGACATCGAGCTGGCGGAAGGACATGAACGGGAACGCAGCAGTCGACAGATCCTCATCGACCAGTGATTGCAGCAACGCGCTCGAATTGGGGCCCGCTACTGACAAACCGACGTATTCCATCGCGCATGGGCGCACGCTGACGCCGGCCGACGACAGGTGCTGCTCGAACCAGCGCAGGTAGAAGCGTTCGGCCGCGTAGGTGCCGATCAGGAAAAATCGCTGCTCGGCGAGCCGGCACAGTGTGAAATCGCCGATCAACCGGCCGCGTTCGTTGAGCATCGGTGAGAGCACAATACGTCCCACCGCCGGCAGCCGATTGGCCATGATCGAGGCCAGCCAGTCAGCGGCACCTGGGCCGGTCACCTCGAACTTGCCGTAGTTGGAAATTTCAAGGAGCCCCACCGACTCCCGCACAGCCCGGCATTCGTTGGCCACGTGCGCGTGGGCATTTGAGCGGCGAAAGGTGATGTCCTCACGCGCGGGGGTGCCCCTGGGTGCGAACCACAGGGGATGTTCGAGCCCACAATACTCACCGAATACCGCATTCTCCTGCTGCAGCTTGTCGTAGATCGGTGTGGTGCGCAGCGGTCGTGCCGCCTCCAGATCTTCGTTTGGGAAGCGGATCCGGAAACGCCGCGAATAGTTCTCGCGCACCTTGGTATTCGTGTAGGCGCGCGTCGCCCAATCCCCATAACGCGCGACGTCCATGCCCCAGATGTCTGCGCCCGGATCGCCATCGACCATCCAGTGTGAGAGCGCTAGGCCGACGCCACCCCCCTGGCTGAAGCCGGCCATGACACCGCAGGCCACCCAGTAGTTACGCAGACCCCGCACCGGCCCGACCAGCGGATTGCCGTCCGGTGCAAATGTGAAGGGCCCGTTGACGACCTTCTTGATGCCGACGTTGGCAAGACGCGGAAAGTGCTGAAACCCGATTTCGAGGCTGGGTGCGATCCGGTCTAGATCGTTGGGTAACAGGTCCTGACCAAAGTCCCAGGGCGTGGTGCGCGCCGACCACGGCACTCCGGCACGCTCGTAGGTGCCCAGCAACATGCCGCCTCGCTCCTGGCGCATGTAGATCTCGCCCTCGAAATCGATGCAATGCAGCTGCTCTTTCTGGCCGGCGAACTCGGGAATGTCCTCGGTGATCAGATACTGGTGCTCCATCGCGAGGATCGGCAGCTCCAGGCCGACGAAGCGGCCCACCTCACGGGCCCACAAGCCACCGGCATTCACCACATGCTCGGCATGCACGTTGCCATGATCGGTTATCACATCCCAGCTGCCATCGGCGCGCGCCTTGGTGTCGACCACACGGGTCTGACGGACGATTTCGGCGCCGGCGATCTGCGCCGATTTCGCGTAAGCGTGCGTCACGCCGTAGGGATCCACGTGACCCTCGATTGGATCGTACATGGCACCCAGGAAATGGGCCTCATCGAGCAGCGGATAGATTTTCTTGGTTTCTGCGACCGAGAGCAGCTCGAGCTCCATGCCAAGATAGCGGCCGCGCGCCTGCGCCATCTTGAGCCAATCGACGCGCTCGGGTGTCCCGGCCAGCATGACGCCGCCGGTAATATGCACGCCACAGGACTGACCCGAGATTTTCTCGATCTCCTCATATAGCTTAATGGTGTACTGCTGCAGCTTAGCCACATTGGGATCGCCATTGACCGTATGCATACCGCCGGCCGCGTGCCAGGTCGAACCGCTCGTCAGCTCGGCCCGTTCAATCAGCAGCACGTCTTTCCAGCCCGCCTTGGTCAGGTGATACAGCACGCTTGCGCCCACGACGCCGCCGCCAATCACGACCACTCTTGCCTGCGTACGCATACCGATCCTCTAGAGCTTGGGGTGAATGCAATCTTTGGTGCGGGCCCAAGGCGCCGCTCCGCGCTTAGCTGACCGGCGGCGCTCCGCCCTCGGCGGTACGCCGCGCAACGAATGCGTCCAGCGCCTCGATAATGGCCGGATCGCGCTCAGGTGGCTGGTAGCGGGCGAGGGTGTCCTGCCAGATTTGGCTCGCGCGTTCCGTCGCAGTGTGGGAGCCGCCTTCGGTCCACTGGCCGAAGTTGCGCCAGTCCGACACCAGCGGCGTATAGAAGGCGGTGCGATAGCGCGCCATAGTATGAGCGCAGCCGAAGAAGTGGCCGCCCGGGCCCACTTCTGCAACCGCATCCAATGCCAGATCCTCCGCTGTAGCTCCAACCGGCTGAAACACTTCAGCAAACATCTGCAGCATTTCGACATCCAGAATGAACTTCTCGTAGGAGGTCGTCAGGCCACTCTCGAGCCAGCCGGCGGCGTGCAACATGTAATTGCAGCCGCCCATGAGCGCACCCCACAGGCTCATTTGCGCTTCATAGGCCGCCTGGGCATCGGGTGTATTGGAAGCCGTAGCGTTGGATGAGCGCCATGGCAATCCCAGGAAGCGCGCCAGTTGCCCGGCACCGAAGGAGGACTTCACGTATTCCGGAGTACCGAACGCGGGGGATCCGGATTTCATATCCACGTTGGATGTGAAGCTGCCATAGACAACCGGGGCGCCAGCGCGCACGATCTGCGCCAGCACTAGGCCGGCCAAGGCCTCGGCGTGTGCCAGAGTCAGTGCCCCAGCGATCGTCACCGGCGCCATCGCGCCTGCAAGCGTGAAAGGGGTGATGATCAGCACCTGACCGGCCGCGGCGAATTCGAGAATTCCGTTGGCCATGGGAATATCGAGCTGCAGGGGCGAATTGGTATTGATAATCGTCGTTGTGTAGGGACGTGCTCGGAATTGTTCCTCGCTCAGACCATAAGCGATACGGATCAGTTCGAAGTTATCCTGTATCTGACCGCTGCCGCGCGAGTAGATCTTGGGAATCTTGTCGCTTAGGGTGAGCATTGCGCGGGTGGTCTCTAGGTGCCGAAACTGTATTGGTACATCCTGGGGCTCGACGCCGCCGCCGAGCAAATGAATCACCTCGAAGCTCTGACAGAGCTTCACCATGTTGCAGAAATCATGGAACGTGCCGGCGCGTCGGCCGCCCTTGGTATCCATCACGTTGGGTGGTCCGGAAGTAGGTGCGAAGGCGACGTGTTTGCCGAAGATCGGCATGGTGCGCTCCGGATCCTTGGCGTGCAGGGTGATTTCGCGCGGTGCGGTGGCCAAGGAGGCGGCCACCAGGCCGCGGTCGATGCGTACCATCAGCGTCGATTCATCAACGAGGGCGCCCCCGCGTGCATAGGTACGGCGCGCCTCCTCGAGCAGCACGCGCATGCCCTGATTCTCAAGGATGGTGAGCGCGGCCTCGTGAATGGCGGCGATCTGATCCTCCGAGAATACTTTGAGCGGCTCGAAGGGATTGGTCAGGTGGCGATAGCTCCGCGAGCGGTCAGTCACCGGCGCCATGGCTGCAGCGCTGGCTGGACGCCGGCGCGGCCGTCGATCGACTCGTTCGGTAGATTCATTCATTAGGTATCTGCCTGAATATGGCGCGCCGTGTGCGAGCCGCTCACAACTCGCGTCGTCCCATGGTGTAGGTGCTGCTAGTCATTGGAGACCGCCAGGCGCATGGCGGGCTCTGGTTCAGTCTTCTTTGGGACGAAGTGCTCGATCAGACCGGATCGGAACAGGGCGATCGCCGTATCGCTGAGAGCATCCGGATGCGTGATCAGGTAGTACCCGTAGCCATCATCCAGCGATACCTCAAAAGGCCGTACCAGACGGCCGGCACGCAGGTCTTCGGCAAACAGGTTCACATCCACAAGCGCCAGGCCTTCACCGCTCAACGCATACTGTGCGGCCAACAACGCGGTGTCGAAGACCAGGCCGCGCTCGTAATTGATCGGCCCAAGATTAGCCTGCTTGGCGAATTGAGCCCACATATGGTGTCTGGGCAGATCCGCGATGCGTACGTGGATAAGCTCGTTGTCGCGGATGAAACCTGCCAGATCCTTGCCCGCATGACGCTCGGCCAGCTGTGGATGACACAGGATGCTCATTCGCACCGGCCACAGCAGGTCGCTGACGTACTCGGTCACGGTCGGCTTCGAATACACGACTGCGACATCGACGTCGCTCGGGGGTGGCCCGACCCCATAGGGGCTCACCAAATCGATTTCGATCTCGCTGTTGGCGCGCCGGAATTCGCGCAAGATCGGGACGGCCAGATGCACGGCAAAGGAGGGCGGCATCTGCACACGCAGAGTGCGCAATGTCGGAGCACCCTCATTGCGGATCTCATCGAGCGAATACTCGAGCCGATCAAAACTCTTTATCACGGTGGGCAGTAGATGCTGGCCGGCTTTGGTCAGTACCAGCGCATGCGGGCGGCGCTCAAAAAGCTGCACGCCGATAAGGCGCTCGATTGAGATCACGTGCCGCGACAGTGCACTCTGAGAGATCCGCAGCGCATTGGCAGCGCCGGTGAAGCTGCCGTGTTTGGCGACAGCTTCAAAGGCCCGTAACGCATTGAGCGGAAGCCAGCGCCGGTCAATTCTACTTCGGCTCATATCAGTCCTTGCCCAGTGTCAGGCGCCTGGGGCGTACGCAAAGGGCCAGCTCCACGAGTGCCATTCTAGCGCGCTCGGCGCTCGCTCTGCTGGGGCCTGCCCGCCCCGAAGCGTGGCGGACCCGCGGGCCTTATGGCCAATGCCTTTTGTCGATGTCATTGATCCAATTTCTCGACTTGCCTTCCTAAACCAGGGCATGGCACCACCGGCGGCGCGAGTTGTGGTGCTTTTGGGGCGCGCCCGGCGCATGCCGCTGCTTGCCGGAGCTGGATCCGGCGCGGCCAGAGAGTCGATCGGCGCCGGGGAGCCTTATACTGTGTGTAATGTGTTGCCGCCTTGTGCGCTGGTAGCTTAAAGCGTGGGCTGGGATGCTTTGCTGAACTGGCTGCGCGGCATGGTGCATTGAATGCTCGCGGACTTGAACCCGTTGCCTTTCTCTACCTGCCAAACTCAAAGTGAGTCAAAATTGTGACAACTGCGCTGATTTCCCGTGACCGCACCACCTGGCAGCGGGCAGCGGACGCACTGAAGCTTGAGGGCCGCGCCTTCATCAATGGGCGTTATGTCGCGGCCCAGTCCGGCCAAACATTTGAGGACATCAGTCCGATCGATGGGCGCGTGATAGCGCACGTGGCACGCGGCGCTGCGGCAGATATCGATGCGGCAGTAGCCTCCGGCCGCGCCGCCTTTGAGTGCGGCGTGTGGCGACACACCGATCCGAAGCAACGCAAGCGCGTGCTGCTGCGCTTCGCCGAACTGATCAGGGCTGATGTCGAGCGGCTTGCCCTGCTCGAGACCCTGGATGTCGGCAAGCCCATTCACAATTCGATCAATGTCGATGTCGCCTCGGCAGCCGACTGCATGGCCTACTACGCCGAGTTCGCCGACAAACTCTACGATGAAGTGGCCCCCACTGGACCAAACGAACTGGCACTGATCAGACGTGAACCGCTCGGCGTTGTCGGCGCCGTGGTGCCCTGGAATTACCCACTCATCATTAGTGCCTGGAAGCTCGGTCCGGCGCTGCTGGCCGGCAATTCGATTGTGCTCAAGCCGGCCGAGCAATCACCGCTCGGCGGTATCCGCTTGGCCGAGCTGGCGGTCGAGGCCGGGTTGCCTCCCGGTGTCTTTAACGTGGTACCGGGCTTTGGCGAGGAGGCCGGCAAGGCACTGGCTTTGCACCGGGACATCGATCTAATTGCTTTCACCGGTTCGACCGAAGTGGGCAAGCTGATGATGCGCTACTCCGGGGACTCGAACCTCAAACGCGTCGCACTCGAATTGGGGGGTAAGAGTCCGCAGGTGATAATGGCCGATGCCGATTTGGAGTCGGCCGCCGCCGAGATCGCTTGGAGCATTTACTACAATTCCGGCGAAACCTGCCATGCGGGCTCACGCGTGCTGGTACAGGAGAGCGCGCGCGAGGCGTTGCTCGCGGGCATTGAACGGGTCGCACGAACCATCACACTGGGACATCCGTTTGATCCGGCAACCCAGATGGGCGCCCTGATCGATGCGCAGCATATGAAGCGCGTGCTGGGCTACATCGATTCGGGCAGCAGTGACGGCGCTCGCGTCGTGTTTGGCGGCAAGCAGGCCATGCGCGAAACCGGTGGCTACTATGTTGAGGCCACGGTCCTGGATGGCGTACGCCCCGAGATGCGCGTTAATCGCGAGGAAATCTTCGGACCGGTGCTTGCCGTCAGTTCCTTCCGCGACGAGAGCGAGGCGCTGCAGCGTGCCAACGATACGATCTACGGCTTGGCGGCCTCGATCTGGACCAGCGACATGAACGTGGCGCACCGTATGTCCAATGCGCTGCGCGGGGGCACGGTGTGGGTGAATACCTACGATCGCTCTTCGCTGGCCACGCCCTTCGGCGGCTTCAAGCAATCGGGCTTCGGGCGTGACCGCTCTCCTCATGCGATTGAGAAGTACAGCGACTTCAAGACCATCTGGACTAAGTACAAGTAGAGCGGTTTGCCGCACCGCAGTTGTGGCATCCGGGCGGAGCGGGCGCCGCCACAGAGCCGGTGAGCACTGCTAGCCTGCTGCATGTTGGGAGAGTGAGCGGATGAGAATTGCCAAACTCGAAACCTTTGCAAATGAATTCGTGTGTTTTGTGCGCGTCACCAGCGACAGCGGCGCCATCGGCTGGGGTCAGACTTCAACTTATAATGCGGATATTACTGCAACGATTTTTCACCGCCAGGTGGCGCGTTGGGCACTGGGCGCGGACGTTTTCGAGATCGATGCGCTCATCGAGCGCATTGAGGAGCGCGAGCACAAGTTTCCCGGCAGCTACCGCTGTCGAGCGCTGGCCGGTCTCGATACGGCACTCTGGGATCTACGCGGACAGCTGGAGGGCAAACCAGTAGTTGAGCTGCTCGGCGGCAAAGCCGGCCCGTTGCGGGCCTACGCCTCCTCGATGAAGCGTGACATCACGCCGGAGCAGGAGGCGGCGCGATTGCTGCAATTGCGCGACCGGCATGGCTTCGATGCATTCAAGTGGCGGGTCGGCGCCGAGTGTGGACACGATGTAGATGAGTGGCCTGGCCGCACCGAGGCGATCATCCCGACGGTGTCGCGCGCCCTTGGGCGCGGCGTGGCCAAACTGGTCGATGCCAATAGCGGCTTCTCGCCGGGGCGCGCGATCGAAGTCGGACACATGCTTGAGGCGGAGGGCATTGGTCATTACGAGGAGCCATGCCGCTACTGGCACCTCGAGGAGACAAAGCAGGTAGCGGACGCACTCTCGATTGATGTCACCGGCGGTGAGCAGGACTGGGACCTTGCTACCTGGGCACGCATGATCGAGATGCGGGCCGTCGACATCGTGCAGCCCGATGTGATGTACATGGGCGGTATCGGACGGACGCTGAAAGTCGCGCACATGGCGGCACTGGCAGGACTTCCGTGCACACCGCACAGCGCCAATCTGTCGCTTGTGACCCTGTGCACAATGCACCTCCTCGGCGCCATTCCAAACGCGGGTAAGTACCTGGAACTCTCGATCGAGGGCGAGGATTACTACCCGTGGCAGGATGGCTTATTTCTCGGCGACCCATTTGCGGTTAAGGACGGAAGGGTGCAGATACCGTCGGCGCCCGGTTGGGGCGTGACCGTGAACCCGCAGTGGCTGAAGCAAGCCCAATACCGGATGAGCGAGTTACCACACTGAGTCTGCGAAAAATCTGCCGAAGTCGCGCCGTTAGTAATCGGGCAGAATGCCACCAGAATTGGTCCTCTCGCGTTGTGTCAGGGAAGCGCAGATCGGTGACCGGGATAGGACACTTGAACATTGACGCTCGTTCGAAGTTTGATCGATTGCCGCTGCATATTGGCGGCCGGGGCACCTGCCCCGACAGAGTAATAGAGGCTGGCGTCTTGTGTACCATCACGGCGAGCTCGCGTGAAAACCGGTAGAAACGACCCGTGCCCTTGCGGTAGCGGGAGGAAATTCAAGCACTGCTGTGGCATGCCGGGTGCGCCGTCCCCGGCTGCATCCAGAGCGACGTCCGATGCCCGAGCCCAAATCCCATCTTTGGGCAGCGGATTGATCGCCGAAGTAGGGGCTTTGCTGGATTTGATGAACCGGGCACGCCATGCCGAAGCAGAGAGCGCGGCGCGCGCGGTGCTGCTTCGGCATCCAAATGCCGGCATGGCTTGGAGGGTATTGGCATTTGCCTCGATGCTACAAGGCAAGGATGCGCTGATGGCATTGCAAAAAGCCTCGGAGCTATTGCCTGAGGATGCGGAGTTGCATAACTATCTGGGCATTGCGCTACAGGATAGAGGTCAACTCGCGAGCGCCGAGAGCTGCTATCGACGTGCACTCTTACTTCAGCCGCAGTATGCAGAAGCTCAGGATAATCTCGGATCGGTATTGCGCGAGCTTGGCCGTCTCAGCGAATCAGTCAGCAGTCACCGTCAGGCGCTGTCGATAAATCCGGGCTCACCCGAGGTACTCAATAATCTCGGCTTGGCCCTCCAGGCGCAGGGAGAGCTGGAAGCGGCAGAGGCAAATTACCGCGAGGCGTTGAAGTTCAGGCCGCGCTACGCCGAAGCGTTGGGCAATTTGGCCAACGTGCTGCGCGACGCCGGGCAGATCCAGGAGGCGCTCGTGCTCTACCGTAAGGCTATGCAGAGCGAACCGGGGCTAGCCGAAGCCCATGACAATCTAGGCAGCGCCCTGCTACAGGTGGGCCAGCGGGAGGAGGCGCTGGCCAGCTACCGTCAGGCGCTCGCAATCAAACCGGCCTATGCCGAAGCGCATCTTCACCTGGGGAATGCGCTACGTGATTTGGGTCGACTCAGCGAGAGCGTCGACAGCTATCGTCATGCATTGCGGCTCAAACCCGAATACACCCTCGCGTACCGGAATCTTGGCAATGTGCTGATTGATCTGGCCAGGGTCGATGAGGCGGAAGTCTGCTTTCGAAAGGCGCTGGAGCTCAAGCCCGATTATGCGGAGGTCTACTCGGCAATGGCTATAGTGCTGCGCAAGCTGGATCGCTTGAGTGAAGCGGAAGCGTCCTGCTGCAAAGCGCTCGAACTCAACTCCCAATTAGCGCCGGCGCTCTCCTTACTCGGCGAGATTCGCACGGATCAGGGTCGATTTGACGAGGCCGAGCAATTGTTTCGACAGGCGATCGCCGTCGATCCGGAGCTGCCGGAAGCCTGGGCAAATCTGGCGCGTTACCGCCACATGAGCGAGCAAGACGCTGCGTGGTTAGGCACTGCACAGCGGCTGGTCGCAAAACCTCTGCCGGTTCGCCATCTGATCAATTTGAACTATGCAATTGGCAAGTACTTCGATGACCTGGGCAATTATGCTCAGGCCTTTGCCAGTTACCACTCGGCGAATGAACTCACCAAGACGCTGGGTGCCCGCTATACGCCACAGCATCACACGCAGTTCATCGATCAATTGATACGCACCCAGTCCCGCAGCTCGTTTGAAGAGCCGCGCCAGCCAGTGAGCACGCCGGAGCGGGCCGTTTTCATCATTGGCATGCCGCGTTCTGGCACGACGCTGGCGGAGCAGATCCTGGCGTCACATCCCATGGTATTCGGGGCCGGGGAACTCCCGTTCTGGATGGAAGCGGCCCGCAAGATCGGACCCCTGCGCCCGGGAAGCTTGGGTCTGCGCGAAAATCTGGCAATACAGGCTGCGGCCTACGCCGAAATGCTATCGGATCTCGCCCCCGATGCGCAGCGGGTGATCGACAAGATGCCGGCCAATTTTATTAATGTGGGTCTGATTCATCGGGCCTTGCCGCAGGCACGCTTTATTCACATGCGACGCCACCCGATCGACACCTGCCTGTCGGTTTACTTCCAGCCTTTCGTGGCGACGCACGCTTATGCCAATGATCTGGAGAATCTCGCCCACTATTACCGTGAATATTCGCGATTGATGGCCCACTGGCGTGCAGTGCTGCCGGCCGGAGTGATGCTGGAAGTGCCGTATGAGAGCCTGGTTGAGGAGCCCGAGGCGTGGACCCGCAAGATGCTCGAGTGGATCGCATTACCCTGGGACCCCGCTTGCCTGGCATTTCACGAAACCAGGCGGACCGTGACCACCGCCAGCAAGTGGCAAGTGCGCCAGCGGCTCAGCAAGGGCTCGGTGGGGCGCTGGCGACATTACGAAGCCTTTGTCGATCCGCTACGACACTTGCTGGCTCTCGAAGCGCAGACGTCGGGTTGAGCGGGCAATCATTTGCGGCGTGCAGATCACGGCTAAGCGCTGGGCAGGGTGGCGGCGCGCCGATCCGATAGTTGCAACAACGCGACAAGAGCAATGCGACCCGAACTGCGCGGAAATCCGACCGGTTGAACCGGCATTCAGGGCGCCACTGCTCGCGGGCGGCAGTCAGCGGGCGGCCATTCCCGGCGTACGTCCTTTCTTGCAGGCCCCGACAGGACTCCGCCTGGATGCCGGTTTTCGAGTGGGTGGCTGATCAGGCCCAGGGCCATCCGTTGACCCGAATCTCCGCCGTGAGTAGTTGTCATGCCCGAAAAGACCGTTGCTTATTTCGCGATATCAAGATCTTAGGCAGGTTCTCTCGATTGCAGGTATGCGGAGGTAAACGGCACGCGCCAGCGCCTTGGGTCCTACTGAGTTCGAGCCCAGCGCGAGGATCATGAGTCTCTATCTCGGCCGAGCAGTGCTGCGCCGTTTCGAAGATCCAAGCTTTGCACTCACCCGAGTTGCGTCACAGGCTGGTTGAATGCAGCGCAGGAGTCCGCGTAACAGGGATCGAATTCCGGGATAGCCGCAGCGAATTTGAGCATGTCCACGGTGCGAGTAGGCAACAAAAAGGCTTTTGTTTAGACGGGCCCGCTGTTAAGGTTCGAAGCAGAACGACTCTAAAGAGTGGCGCACGGCGCTTGTCGGGGGAAAAGCAGTGCCTTCAAAGGGCGCTGGCATTTAGGGACTGCTTACGAATATCAACGAGGGGAAGACGCATGAATTCGTATCCAAAATTGACCTGCGCGATCGCGGCCATCCTAGGTGGTGGTTCGGTCGGCTTTGCACACGCTGCACAAGGCGCTGACAGCGAAGCTGCAGTGTCGGATTCCATCGAGGAAGTGGTCGTAACGGCTGAGCGCCGGACCGAGAACATTCAGGACGTGCCAATCACGATTCAGGCACTCACTGCTGAGACACTGACGCAGCTCGATGTCCAAACGATGGACGACATCGTCAAGTTCCTGCCCAATGTCACCATTGCGGGCTGGGGACCGGGGCAGGGGCTCATCAACATGCGCGGCCTGAGTGTGGGCCTGCTCGGCGATCAGAGCGGTGGCTCGATCGGCTTCTATCCCAACGTTGCGATCTATCTCGATGAGCAGTCTGGGCAGATGCCCGAGCGCAATCTCGACATTTACGCGGCGGATCTCGAGCGTGTCGAAGTGCTGGAGGGACCGCAGGGGACGCTGTTCGGAGGCAGCGCCGAGGCCGGAGTCGTACGCTACATCACCAACAAGCCCAAGCTCGATGTAACCGAAGGCAACATTTCCGGCAGCTACGGCACGACCGCGCATGGCGATCCAAACTCGGGTATGGAAGCGGTACTGAATCTGCCACTGATCGAGAACACACTGGCAGTGCGAGGCGTGATTTACGATGACTCGCGCGGTGGGTATATCAACAACGTACCCGGCACTTTCACCCGCAACTGCAATGATTTCGGCATTGGTCATGCTGAGGGCATTCCCACTTATGAAAATGCCTGCGTCACCGGTGCGCCGGTCGCCTTGGGTGGCAACGGCAGTAATTCTATCTATCCGCAAATTCCGGGTGCAATTCACTGGAGTAACGGCCAGCAGGTGGCAAACGCGATCAATCCGGTCACTTACACGGGTATCCGCGTGGAGGCGCTCTGGAAGATCAATGACGCCTGGGATGTGCTGCTCTCACAAATGAATCAGAACATGAATGCCGGCGGCGTGTTCTACCAGATGCCCAAGAGCGATGACGGCGTGCCGCTGGGCGAGTGGGAAGTTACGAACTTTGTACCAACATATGATCATGACAAGTTTTCAGCCAGTTCGGTAACGGTCAATGGCCTGATCGGGCCGCTCAAGGCGCTTTACAGCGGTGGCTTTGTCGATCGAAATGTCGATCAGGCCGGCGACTACACGGCCTATTCGCGCGGCTATGCGGCCGACTACTACAATTGCAATTCGCACGTCTCCGCATGCTATTCGCCGGCCGCTGGCTGGAACGATATTACGCACCAGACTCACCTCAGCCATGAGCTGCGCCTCAGTTCCCCCGACGACTGGCGCGATCGCTTCGTGGCCGGCGCCTACTGGGAAGAAAACCACATCCACGGTATGACCAATTGGGAATACCGCTCGAATCCGAACGTGTGCTCTGCCACGGTGGACACTGATTGCTTTGCGGCGCTACAGCCCTATCCCGGTTCGACGGCCACTAATCCGAATCCGCGCGGACCCTCAACCAGCTTCTTCGAGGACACCCAGCGCACCGTGCGCCAGTACGCGTTCTACCTCTCCGATGATTTCGATATCATTCCCAAAGTGCTGACGATCTCCGCTGGTACCCGTTATTACAACTACCTAGAGACCGAAGTCGGCAGCTATGCATACGGCTACTATTGCAAGAGCGTTCCGGAATCGGTTTGCACCAATTTGACGTCGGCCCACAACATCAACGCCGACCACGACCGGGAGACTTTCTCGGGTTTCAAGAGCCGCGCAGGCATCAGCTGGAAGCTCAGCCCCGACGTGATGCTGTACTACACCTGGTCGCAGGGCTACCGTCCCGGCGGTTTCAACCGCTCAAGTGGTTACGAGGTCACTGAAGCCAGCTGCACATCACTGGTTGCCCATGCCTGCAAGGAGTACGACAAGCCTCTAACCTACGCGCCGGATTCGCTGATCAACAACGAATTGGGCATGAAGTCGGAGTGGCTGGATCATCGGCTGCAGGTCAACGCGACGGTGTATCTCGAAAAATGGACCGATGCGCAGGTGGCCTTTTTTGATCCGGCGCAATTCGGCACGCTCACTTTCAGCACGAACGGCCCAGACTACCAGGTCGAGGGTGCGGAGCTGCAGCTGATTGCCCGGCCCACCAGAGGTTTAACGGTGCAGGGTGCGGCTTCACTGAATCATTCGAAGCAGACCAACTCACCGTGTTTGATGGACAACAATCCACTGAACAACGCCGCCGTCGGCGGCTACTATGGCCAGTGTATCCCCGGGATCAATCCCTTTGGACCCAAGGGGACCTCGCTCGCGATGTCGCCACAATTCCAGGGCAATTTGCGCGCGCGCTATGAGTTCCTGATGGGTCCCTACAACTCGTTCGTGCAGGCAGATGCGCAGTACGAAGGGAAGAACTCATCGCTGGTCGGTAGCGTACCGACCATTGCGCCAACGGGATCAACGACCCAATCGTTTGAGAACCCTTCCTATGCGCTGTTCGATGCCTCGGTCGGCATTGCGAAGAACCAGTGGACTGCCGAGCTGGTAGGACACAATCTGGCCAACAAAGATGTTATTACCTTCATTTCTGCGGCCCAGGCCATCGAGACCCAGACAGTGGGCCGGCCGCGGACGGTCGGCGTGACGGTTAATTACAAATTCTGAGCTAAACACTCCAGCGCTGGGCGGCATCGGCCAGCGCTGCGGTAGAATTCAAGGCGGGCAGCAATGACCCGCCTTTTTTTTGGTAGCCAAGCATGACAGTGGCGATTATCGATCCGAAACCCTCGCCGATCGCGCTCGAGGTGCAGCGTATCCGGTCCCTGACAGAAAAAGGTCAGTTTGCCGAGGCGTTGCCGGCGGCGGAGGCGTTGCGCCTCCAGGTGCCCGAGAACCGCGATGTGCTCTATATGATTGCCATCTGTTTGCGCTCCCTGGGACGGATTCCGGAGGCGCTGGCGACGCTGACGCGACTCGAGGAACTGCACCCGAAATACAGCCGCCTGTATCAGGAGCGCGGGCACTGTTTCGTGGTGACGCGCTCCCTGCAGCAGGCTATTGCAGCCTTCACGCGTGCAGTCACTATGAATCCGGCGTTGCCGGCCAGCTGGGATGCCCTGCGCCTGTTATTACGCATGAACCAGCAAGCAGAGCGCGCGGATGTCGCGGTCGAGCAGCTGACACGCTTGCAAGCCATGCCCACGGAGATTGTTGCCGCCCGGAGCATGTTCTGTGACGGTGAGCTTCAGGCGGCGGAGGAGATTACCCGGCAATTTCTGCTCAAGCGCGGCAATCAACCGGATGCCATGCGACTCCTGGCCAACATGGCTATGGCCAATGACGTGCTGGACGATGCAGAATTTCTGCTCGAGAGCGTGCTGCTGCTGATACCGAAGGATCGCGAGGCGCGCTTTGATTATGCACAGGTGCTGTTTCGCAGACATCAATATGTCCGGGCTCTGGGGGAACTGGATAAGCTACTGAAGCTCGATCCTACAAACATCCCTTATCGCACCACGTATGTGAGTACGCTGGTCGGACTCGGCCGATTCGAGCAGGCGGTGCAGCTGTTCCGGATGCTGATTAGCGAGACTCCAAGGGCCGAAGGTCTGCACCTGTCCATCGCGCATGCGCTCAAGACAATGGGCCGACAGGAGGAGGCGGTCCAGGCCTATCGCACTGCTATTGCCTGCCGACCAGGGTACGGTGAAGCGTACTGGAGCATCGCTAACCTGAAGACCTATCGCTTCACGATGCAGGACATTGAGGATATGCGCCTGGCTGAAGCGCATCAAAGGACCGCATACGAGGATCGCTACCACCTGTGCTTCGCACTCGGCAAAGCCCTTGAGGACGCGGGTGAGTACGCCGAGTCCTACAGCTACTATGAGCGCGGCAATGCACTCAAGCACCAGTCGCTTCGCTACCGGCCCGAAACAGTTGAGCGCAACACGAGACTGCAGATCGACGTCTGCACGCGCGAATTCTTTGCGGCGCGCGAGGGGGTGGGCTGCCCAAGCGGCGAACCGATCTTTATCGTCGGTCTGCCGCGCTCCGGATCAACGCTGATCGAGCAGATACTGGCTTCGCACTCACAGGCTGAGGGCACGATGGAACTCGTCGACGTGCAGCGCCTGGTGCAAGTGCTGCAAGGGCGCGAGTCGCGGGAGGCAGAGCCGCGTTACCCTGCATTGCTGGGCGGACTGAGTGCTGCTGACTTTGAGCGCTTTGGCGAGCAGTATCTGGCCGACACCAGGGTATTTCGAACTCAGAAGCGGCATTTCATCGACAAGATGCCGAATAACTTCCGGCATCTGGGCCTTATTCACCTGATGTTACCAAATGCGAAAATTATCGACGCCCGCCGCGAGCCGCTGGCCTGTTGTTTTAGTAATTTCAAGCAGCTGTTTGCTGTCGGTCAGGAATTTACTTACAGCTTCGAGGATATCGCGCGTTACTACCGTACCTATGTCGAGCTTATGGCGCACTGGGATGCCGTGCTGCCCGGTAAGGTCCTGCGCGTTCAGCACGAAGATGTAGTGGCGGACCTGGAAGGCAATGTGCGCCGGATCCTGGCGTTTTGCGGTCTGGAGTTCGAGGCGGCATGCCTGGATTTCCACAAGACTGAGCGCAGCGTTCGCACCGCCAGCTCCGAGCAGGTGCGGCAGCCGATCAACCGGGCGGGGGTCGATCAGTGGCGGAACTTCGAACCGTGGCTCGGTCCGCTCAAGGAGGCACTCGGGCCGCTGGCGGACCTTTGAGACTGAGCGCTATGGCTAGCAGGGAAGGCCGTGCTTGATGGCTCAGCTATATCTGCGCCGGATTGCCTATCTTGATGCCGGTCGCGCGCTCCTGGTCCCCGATCAATCGCCGGGCGGACCAGAAATAATGAAATGTTGCCCAGAACCCCACCGGCGCGAGACATAGCAGCGCCAATCGCAGCGAGGCCGCGTTGGCGAGATGGTTGGGGGCAAAAAAGTCGCTGAGGAACCCCACCGCCTGCGGCGCAATGATCAGATTGCCAATGTTCGCGACAAACAGCGTCGCGGCACAGAACAGCGCACGCATACGCGGTTCGGCCAGATTGTTGAGTAGCCCGAAGCACGGGCCGATATAGAAGTAGACCGAGGGTATGAAGATCCAGAACAGCGCAGTCGCCAGCTGCAAGTCGTGCGTGCCATAGATGACGATCGAAGCAATGGTGGCCACCCCAATAATACTGCCCATTAGCCACACGATGCGGCGCGGATCGGCCATCGATGGTCGGCCAACGAGCCAGGCAGTGAGCAGAGTGGCCGCAATGCCGCCGTACAGGTTTATCGGGGCGGTGATGGCCCCCGCCTGCCCGGCCGTGAGGCCATAGGTGCGGATCAGGAAAGTGGGCGTCCACCACATCAGGCCCCAGCCCCATAGGGCCGTCAGGGCGCTGCCCAGCATGACGTGCACCGCGGAGCGCTGGCGCCACAGGTACTGCATGGTCTCCATGAATCGGGGTGTATCGGCCTTAAGATTATGATCCAGGCAGCCGCGCTTGGGCTCCTTGACGGTGACATAGAGCCAGATACCAAAGATGACCCCGGCAGCCCCGAGCCACAGGAACACCGTGCGCCAGCCATACAGGTCGGCGATGCGCCCGGCAAAATCCGCCGCGACCCACGAGCCGATCGGCGCGCCGAGCGAAAAAATGGTCAGCGCCATCGGTCGGCGGGCCGCCGGAAAATAATCTGACAGGATCGAGTTCGCGCCGGGTGTGCCGCCCGCCTCACCCACACCCACACCCAGACGCGAGAGCTGCAGCTGGCGGTAGTTGCTTGACAGTCCGGTGCCCAGCGTCATCGCCGACCAACCCAGGACCGAGAAAGCGATGATGTAGCGGCGACTGATGCGATCGGTGAGCCAGGACAATGGAAAGCCGAAGATCACATAAAACAAGGCCAGCATGGTGCCTGTCAGGAAGGCAATCCCCGAATCAGACAGGTGCAGCTCAAGCCTGATCGGCTCCATCACCGTAGAGATTGAGTAGCGATCGGCGATACTCAGCGTATAGACCGCTACCATCATCATCAGTACGTACCAGCGTGCGAGGATCGAGGTCTGCACCGGCAGCGCCATGTTCTGTGGTATCGGCTCGGTCACTGACATCGGACACTGCCCCCCAAGGATTCCACCCGCTCCACACGGTCCGGCGCATTACAGCGCTTGCTGGCGTGGTGGCCAATCGCCACTTGCCTACCCCACTGGCAGGCTAACCCATCGGGCCCCTCACGGGGCCACTCGCCCTCACATGTTAATGGTTTTCCTGGGAGCGCGCGCCGCCAGCGCTCGCCGGCGATGCCTTTTCTTGCTGAGCGCGAGCGTTTCTTGCATAGGCAATGCCTCCCCGCCACGGCGAAATTGCGACTATTCTCGCGTGGGGCGCCGCAGCTATTCGAGCCTGCTGCGCGCAGGGTCGGATTCCAGTGCGAAGGCGTGCGGCGCTGTAGTTGGGTAGTGACTCATATAATTGAGTTCACGCGACCGATTCGCCGAATTGCTTACCAGGTGAGTGCAGGCAAATGAAGCTGAAAGACATCCGGACCTTTGTGGTGGGCAATCCGCCGCCGCATTTCGGCGGCGCCTGGTTTGTGTTCGTAAAGCTGACAACAAACGACAATATCAGCGGCATCGGTGAGGCCTACGGCGTGCCGTTCCACCCCGATCTGGTGGCGCGGATGATCGAGGATGTATTTGCTCGCTACCTTGAAGGGGAAGATCCGCACAACATTGAGCGGATCTGGCGCCGCGTCTACTCCAGCGGCTTTACGCAACATCCGGACCTGATCTTGATGGGTTTGCTGAGCGCGCTTGAAATGGCCTGCTGGGACATCGTGGGCAAAGCGGCCCAGCAGCCGGTCTATAACCTGCTTGGCGGACGCATTCATGAACGGCTGCGCTCTTACACCTATATTTACCCGCGGCCCGGCGAGAGCACTGAGGTTTATCACAATCCTGAACTCGCGGCCGAACGAGCGCATGAGTATCTCAAGCAGGGATTCACGGCACTGAAGTTCGACCCGGCCGGACCCTACAGTGCTTTTGATGGCCGGCAGCTTTCCCTCGAGGCGCTCGATCGCTGCGAACGCTTTGGCACTTTGCTGCGCGCGGCGGTGGGCAGCAAAGCCGATCTGCTTTTTGGAACGCATGGCCAGATGACCGCCGCGGGTGCGATCCGGCTGGCCAAGCGGCTTGAGCCTGCCGATCCGCTGTGGTTTGAGGAACCCGTGCCGCCAGACAGCCCCGAGGAGATGGCTAAAGTGGCGCGCGCTACCTCGATTCCTATAGCCACCGGCGAGCGC
>Ga0182030_10003784_pt1 | contig 32325 bp, 24 predicted proteins | sample 812S3MmetaG_FD_121299 | JGI IMG/M metagenome (GOLD analysis project Ga0182030, IMG submission 121299) | Permafrost microbial communities from Stordalen Mire, Sweden - 812S3M metaG (Illumina Assembly) | ecosystem: Environmental > Terrestrial > Soil > Wetlands > Permafrost | place: Sweden... | reverse complement strand
GGACGCGAGTCAGCGGCGGAATGGCGCAGCGGAAAAAGTAACGCAAGGAACCATTTTACGTGGTTATGGGAAGGGCGCACAGCGAGGACGCTATAATTCCAAGTCAGTGCAGCTTTCTCCCATTGACTGGGCCGTGGTGGCCGCATACTTCCTCTTCAACCTGGGCATTGGGTTGTACTATCGGCGGCGCGCCGGGAAAAGCGTCGACGAATTCTTCCTGTCGGGACGCAATATTCCGTGGTGGCTGGCGGGAACTTCGATGGTGGCGACCACGTTCGCCGCCGATACACCGCTGGCGGTTACGGGTATGGTCGCCAAAGGAGGCATCGCCGGTAATTGGCTGTGGTGGTGTTTCGCGGCCAGCGGCATGATGACGGTGTTTTTCTACGCGCGCCTATGGAGGCGTTCGGGCGTGATGACCGACATCGAGTTCGCGGAGATCCGCTACTCCGGCAAGCCTGCGGCGTTTCTGCGCGGATTCCGCGCGCTTTATTTGGCCGTCCCGATTAACTGCATCATTCTGGGATGGGTGAACAAAGCGATGGTCGATATCCTGACGCTGATTCTGGGCGTCACGAAATTGCAGGCGTTGTTCATTGTGATCGCGATGATTGCGGTGACGTCATCCATCTCCACGCTTTCGGGATTGTGGGGCGTGCTGGTCACGGACGTCTTCCAGTTCGTCGTCAAAATGGGCATGGTGATTGTGCTGGCCGTGTACGCGGTGAACGCGGTGGGCGGCATCGACGCGATGAAGACGAAGCTGGCGGTGATGGACCTGACACGTGGATCGCAAGGCTCCGTGTTGAGCTTCGTGCCGGATCTGAACTCCGCCTGGATGCCGATGATTACGTTTTTCGTCTACATTTCGCTGAATTGGTGGGCCACGTGGTACCCGGGCGCGGAGCCTGGCGGCGGAGGATACATCGCGCAGCGCATGTTCTGCGCCAAAGACGAGAAAAACTCCTTGCTCGCAACGTTGTGGTTCAACGTGGCGCACTATGCCGTTCGGCCGTGGCCGTGGATTTTGGTGGCCCTGACATCGCTGATCTTGTTCCCCGGCCTGAAAGATCCGGAGACGGGCTACATCCGCGTGATGATCGCGCATCTTCCCGTGTCGCTGCGAGGCCTGATGGTCGCGGCGTTCGCGGCGGCGTACATGTCGACCATCGCAACTCAACTCAACTGGGGCGCCAGTTATCTGGTCAACGATTTCTATCGCCGCTTTTGGAGGCCGACGGCGCCCGATCGCCACTACGTCAGGGCTTCGCAAGTGGCGACGGTTCTACTGACGGTGATCTCCGCGATCGTTACGTTCTATCTTGACTCCATCGCCGGCGCCTGGAAGTTGCTGCTGGTAACCGGAGCCGGAACGGGAAGCGTCCTTTTATTGCGATGGTTCTGGTGGCGCATCAATGCGTGGAGCGAAGTATCGGCGATGATCTCGGCGTTCGTGGTTTCGCTGGTGCTGCAGAGTGGCTTCCACATGGACTCGGACGATCCGCGCAGCTTCGCATACATTATGGTGATTACCGTGGGCGTCACGACCGTGGTGTGGCTCACCGTGACGTTCGTTACACCGCCGGAGCCGCGCGACATTCTGCTGGCGTTCTATCGGCGCACGCGTCCAATGGCGGCCGGTTGGGGCCCGATCGCAAACCTTGCGACCGAAGTGCCGCCGGATCGAGGCGGTTGGGCGAATCTAATGGATTGGGCAGCGGGATGCGCGCTCATTTACGGAGTGTTGTTCGGTACGGGAAAATTGTTATTGCATGAGATGGCTCCGGGACTGGTACTGTTGGCAGTGGGCATCGCGGGTGGCGGCGTGATCTATTTCGATCTTTCGCGAAGGGGATGGAAAGCGGTAACGGATTAACAGAGTTGGCATGAGTTACCGATAATCGAATTGTCGAGAAACGTGATTTTGAATCAGGACAGGCTTCGCGAAAAAGAGAAAAGGCGCAGGATAGCGGCGGCGGGATTTGTCGCGTCCGCGATTTTCTGGTGGCTGTTCACGGCCAGCGTGGCGTGGGCCGGTCCCATAGATACGGGCATTGCCGAGCTCAATGCTGCCCTTGCCGCGCGCAATCTTAAATGGAAATACACGGCGGAACTGAATCTGGATCCTGCGGAGAGTTTTCGTATCGAGCCGTACTCTTCGGGCGGCGCCGTCATTAGGGGCGGCGATGTGCGCGGGCTCATGTACGGATTGCTCGAAGCGGCCGAACAAATCCGCGTCAACGGGCGGTTTGCGAAGGCGCATGGCGAACGGGGAGCCGCCTTGCGCGGCGTGCGCATCGAGCTCGATACAAAACTGGAACACGCACCCGAAGATTATTGGCGCTCGTACTTTCAGATGCTGGCGCGCAATCGGATCAATCGCGCCCATGTCGTGTTTCCGGAATTGACCCGGCCGTATCGTTTGGCGTGTGTGATCTCAGGCGCGGCCGCGGATGCGGCGGTGGATTTCACACTGGGCGTAGCGGGCGAAATCAGCGCAGCCGAGATGGAAGCTCTCCTCAAGGCGTGTCCTTCGGTGCGCAGCGTTGCGGTGGAGCGGGAATCGCCGTCGCGCACAGCGATCCTCGAGGCGGTGGTACGTGCGGGCCGGCTCATCACGATTGATGGAGACGGAAGCGCCTGGGTGGGGAACGGAGTGGGCACCCACATCGCTCCGTTACGCGCGCCCACAGGTTGGCCTCCCAGTTTTGAAGTTCGCGCTCCGCGAGAGACTACAGTCGACAATGACGCAGCCCCGGCGGAAGCTCATGAGATGTTCTACTGGGCCTGGGGCAGGCTCAGCTACGACGCGAATACGAAACCGCCCAAAGGGATGAATGCCGCGGACTACGAGGCGGTACGTTTAGCCACGCTGCAGATCGCGGCGGCAGCGCAGGCGGATGAGGGCGGCTCCGATCACGTCGCTTCTGCGCTGGAAGCTGTGCACAATGTGAAGCTCGGAATCGCATCGGCCAAGTTCACGCCGCTGGATATCGCGGCGCAATTGGAATCGGCAGGAGCCACCCTGGCGACGGCGGCGATCCCCGACTTTCAGGCCATCGGCAAAATGGCGACCGAGAGGGCCTATCAACAGCGCGCGGCTTACGCCCACGCGTTGCACGACGCGGGCACGGCCGGCACGAAGGGTTCAAACGAGGTCGCCGTGGATTCCCCCGCGGCGGATCGCCGGGATGTCTTCTACGCGAGTGCGACGTCGAACGCGCCCAAGCTGACGCGTCCGCAGATTCTGCACAAGCCGTTTCAAGGCACGGCCGCGGACATGCCCCTATCGTTGACACTGCGAATCGCGAGCCCGGCCGCGGCCAAAACGCCGAAACAGGCCGCATCGAAACAAGCGACAACGATCCAAACAACACCGCAAATCGCGCCCAAGCTGACGCTCGTGCGATTACACTACCGGACGCTCGATCCGCAATCCAAGGAGACGGTGCTGGAAGAGCCGGCGTCGGCCGAAGTGCATTTTACGATCCCGGGCTCGGATCTCACGGGAAACTGGGATCTCTCTTACTATTTCGAAGTGCTGAACACCGAAGGCTCCGGCTGGTTCGAGCCGGATCCGCTGACCAGTGAGCCCTATTTCAAGGTGCATATTCTGGCGCCGCGGACGGGACCGAACTAGAAAACTAGTACAGAACCCGCGTGCGAATGGTGCCGGCCACCTGATCCAGGCGCTTCTTGAGCTGCTGCGATACGGCCCTCTCCGAAGTTTCAATATCGATGACCACGTAACCGATGGTCGCGTTGGTTTGCAGATACTGGCCGGCGATGTTGATACGCTCTTCGGAAAAAATCGCGTTGATCTGCGACATCACGCCGGGTTGATTGCGGTGGATATGCAGCAGGCGGTGTTTGCCGGGATGCTCCGGCAGAGAAACCTCCGGGAAATTCACGGCGCCGAGCGTAGAGCCGTTATTGCTGTACTTGATCAGCTTGCCGGAAACTTCAATGCCGATGTCGCGCTGCGCTTCCTGCGTGCTGCCGCCGACGTGCGGCGTGAGAATTACGTTGTCCATGCCGCGCAGAGGCGAAGCGAACGGATCGGTGTTGCCCTTGGGCTCCTTGGGAAACACGTCGATGGCCGCGCCGCTCAGGTGCTTGGACTGCAGCGCTTCGACCAGCGCGTCGATATCGACGACCGTGCCGCGCGCGGCGTTGATCAACCCCGCGCCCTTCTTCATGCGGGCGAGCGTTGCAGCGTTGATCATGTTGCGCGTCTGCGGGGTTTGCGGAACGTGCACCGTGACGACGTCCGAAATTTCCAGCAGCTCTTCGAGCGTCGGAATCTGGCGCGCATTGCCCAGCGCGAGCTTCATCTCAATGTCGAAAAACGCCACGTGCATGCCGAGCGATTCAGCCAGCACGCCGATCTGCGTCCCAATGTGCCCGTAGCCAACGATCCCGAGCGTCTTTCCGCGGGCTTCGCGCGATCCCGTCGCCGTCTTCAGCCATTCGCCGCGATGCGCCGCCGCATTGCGATGAGGAATCCCGCGCATGAGGAAAACGATTTCCGCCAATACGAGTTCGGCGACGCTGCGCGTGTTCGAAAACGGCGCATTGAAGACCGCAACCCCGTGTTCCTGCGCGGCGTCCAAATCCACCTGATTGGTGCCGATGCAGAAGCATCCGACGGCCATCAGCTTCGGCGCGTTGTCGAACACGTTGCGCGTCAATTGCGAGGCGGACCGGATGCCGACGATGTAAGCTTCGCGGACGGCTTCGATCAAGGGCGGTTCGGCGAGCGATTTCTCGTGATATTCGATCTCCGTGTAGCCGTCGGCGCGGAGCGCGTCCACCGCGCTGGCATGGACGCCTTCGAGCAGGACAATCTTCATTTTGCTTTTTGTGAGAGAGGTTTCCATCGTGGGAGGCCAAAATTATAGGGTTGCACATTTCGCCCTGGTGTTTCGCCGTGGCGCACGCTTCCCGTGTTCACAGATCGGACCCGAGCCATCTTGGGATAAAAGCAGGAGTGCGTGCGACGGCCGTGGCGGCACCTTCTCCGCTGCGCACCTTCGACGATATCCGCGGATGGCGAGATCTGATAATCTAGCGCCATGCATCGCGCAAGGAGGCCAACATGGCGAGTCAATCAGGGGCAAGTAAATCAGGGGGAAGTAAATCAAGATTGATATCGTTGGCGCTGGCGGCGGCTCTAGGACTCACCGCATCGAACGCCGCCGCCCAGAACGCGGGATGGGTCGCGGCCTGGGGCGCCTCGCAACAGAACGTGGGAGAAGCCAAGATTTCCAATGCGACGGTGCGCCTGATCGCGCGCGTCACCCTTCCGGGCGAAGCGGTCCGCATTCGTCTCGACAATACCTACGGCACGGCGGCTGTGGCTTTTGCCCGCGCCAGCATCGCGCCGCGCGTGAGAGGCGCGGCGGTCGCGTATGGCTTGGTCCAGCCACTCACGTTCCACGGCAAGGGAACCGTGACGATCGCGGCGGGCGGAACGGAAGAAAGCGACCCTGTAACCATGCATGTCGACGCGCAACAGGACCTCGCCGTGAGCCTGTTCGTCTCCGGCAGTGCGCAGCCAAGCCAGCACGGCAACGCCGTAGTTACCTCCTATGTCACCGACAACGACGCGGGCGACGCCACCGCTTCCATCGACGGGAAGCCCTTCACCGGCCATACCACCTCGATGTACTGGCTGAAGGAGATCGACGTGCGGCCCGCCGCGCGCGCCAGCGCGATCGTGGCTTTCGGCGATTCCATCACGGACGGCACCTGTACCACGCTCGACGCCCACGATCGCTGGGAAGACCTGGTCGCCCAGCGCCTCGCGCTGCAGACGCCCGTCCGGTTCGCGATCGTGAACGAAGGCATCGGCGGCAACACCGTGACTAATGCCGCCGATTATCAGCCCGCGGTCAACTCCGCGCCCGGCGTGGAGCGGCTGGAACGCGACGTGCTCTCGCATCCGGGAGTTTCCCACGTCGTCGTCTTTATGGGCACCAACGATATCCGGCGCGGCGCTTCCGCGAATCTCGTGATTTCCGGCTTAAAGGACATCATCGCGCGCGTGAAAGCCAAAAACATCAAGGTCATTGGGGTGACCATCATTCCACGGCACGCGAGTGTTCCCGGCGTCGCCGATACCGGGTGGAACGACGCCAAGTCGAACATCCGCCACCAGGTGAACGACTGGATTCGCAAAGACGCGGGCTTCGACGCAGTGCTCGATTTCGACCGCGTGGTGGCGAGCAAGGCCAACCCCGATCTGATGGAGCAGTCTTACAATTGCGGCGACGGAGTCCATCCCGCCCCCATCGGCTATTTCCAAATGGGCAAGTCGGTGGACCTGAATGTGTTCGGAAAATAGGAAAGGCCCTAGATTCGAGTACGCCCAGTCCTGACCTCCGATAACGGCTCTTAACCGTATCCCACCGAAACGGGTGGTGACCACCGGTTAAGATTTCTACCCAGCAAGGCGATGAGGCTTCTAGCGCCGCTTATCCGAAAAAGACGAGGGGCGGATTCACATGACTCCAAGACTCGCACGCTGGGGCTGTACGGTCACGCTGGCATTATGGTTGGCCGGCCCTCTCCACGCCCAGAGTCCAAAGCCTCAGGATCTTACGCAGTTGAGCCTCGAAGATCTGATGAACATTCAGGTCACAACCGTCTCCAAGAAGGAGCAGACCCTTCGCACCGCCGGCGCCGCTGTCTTCGTGATCACGCAGGAGGACATCCGGAAATCGGGAGCCACTAATATTCCCGATCTGCTGCGTCTGGTGCCTGGGGTAAACGTGGCCCAGGTGAGCACGAACACTTGGGCCATCAGCATTCGCGGTTTCAACGATTCGTTTGCGGACAAGGTCCTCGTGTTGATCGACGGACGCTCGGTGTACAACCCGATCAGCTCGGGCGTGTCCTGGGACCAGCAAGACGTTGCGCTCGAGGACATCGAACGCATCGAAGTCATTCGCGGCCCGGGGGGCACCGTGTGGGGCGCCAACGCGATGAACGGGGTCATCAATATCATTACCAAGAATACGAAGGACACCCAGGGCGGAATCATTGTCGCCGGCGGGGGCTCGGAAACGGTTGCGGACGGGTTAGCTCAATATGGAGGTGCGGTCGGCTCGGGTGGGACGTATCGAGTGTTCGCCAAAGCCTTCGATATTAACTCCTCCACTTTGCCGTCCGGCGGAAGCGCGCACGACGGCTGGCGATCCGTGCACGGAGGCTTTCGGTCGGATTGGGTCTTGTCGCCCCGTGACACGCTTACCGTTCAAGGCGATTTTCAGGAAGGCCGGGAGGGCCAGAACCTTACCGCAGTGATCTCGAACCCCCTGCCTCTGGAAGAAACGTTCACCGACCGGTTCGGTACCAGCGCGGGTAACGTTCTGGCCCGCTGGAATCACACGCTGGTAAGTGGTTCCGAAATGTCCTTGCAGATTTACGATGACCACTCCAGTACATTCGGTCTGGGCGGCCGGGACCGGCAAAATACCGTGGATCTTGATTTTCAGCATCACCTGAAACTCGGGTCGCGGCAGGATCTTGTTTGGGGACTTGGCTTGCGTGTTGCGGACCTCTACCTGGGTCCTGGATATGGGCTCATCGACGTACCGGCCAGCCGCACGGACGTTCTCCTCAGCACTTTCTTTCAGGATCAAGTGAAAATCACCGGGGCGCTCTCCTTTACTTTCGGTTCCAAGTTCGAACACAACGACTATACGGGCTTCGAACTTGAGCCCAGCGCCCAGCTGGTTTGGAGTCCGACGGCCCGGCAGTCCGTGTGGTTGTCCGCCGCCCGGGCCGTCCGGCAACCCGACGCCGTCGATGCGTCGATTCGAGATGAAGTCGCTACCTTCCCCACGGGCCCTGGTTCCTACGGAGTGGTGGAGGCCGTCGGCAATCCCAGCCAGAAGGCCGAGAGCCTCAACGACTTTGAAGCGGGGTATCGCGTGCAGGCTACCGCACGGTTCTCCGTGGACGTAGCGACCTACATGAACTTTTATCACGACCTCCGGACAGCGGAGGAGCTACCGCCGTATATCGTGCCCGGTCCTGGGGAGCCTTACGTGGTCCAGCCGGTGTCCTTTGAAAGTGTAGGGCATGCGCATGCCTACGGCGGTGAACTATTTCTGGATTGGAAACCAGTCAACCGATGGCGGATCAGCTCAGGGTACTCGAGACTGCACATGGTGATCTTCAAGGACGCAACGAATGTCGATAACGAGGTCGGGGATTCCGGAACCGGAACGCCACAACAACAGTTTCAAGTACGCTCTGCGCTCGAACTACCGCATCATTTCGAGTGGGATAGCAGTGTCGATTATGTGGGGCGGCTCCTCGCCGGGATTCCCGCCTATACGCGGGTGGACACACGCCTCGGTTGGAAGATCAATGAGCGTTTAGATGTCAGCGCCGTCGGTCAAAACCTGCTCAGTCCGCGCCACGCCGAGTTCCCCGACGATGTCGGAGTGGATCACACGCTGGTCGCCCGCAGCGTATTTGTTAAGTTCACCTTCAAATTTTAGCTATGCGAACTTAGGCAGGAGCTTCAGGGCGGTGCCGCGGCCGATCGCATCCAGCTCGTCTTGCGTTAGTTGAAAACCCATCAGGCGATTCAAATTCTCGCGCACCGCGTCCGACCCGCCATAAGGATTGTCGGTGCCGAACATGATCTGGTCCATCATGCCAAGCTCCCGCATATCGTCCATCGTATCTTGGGAATTCCCGGCGGTGTCGACGTAAATTTTCTGCAGTTCATGCAGCACGCCCTGCGGCGCGTAGGCAGGATTGCCGCGTCCGCCGCCTCGCCCTTCACCACCGCCGCCTGCACCAATGTGATGCGCTACCCACGGCAGCGTCTTGTCCCCGTGAGCGTGAATCAGTCGCAGATCCGGGCAGCGCGCCAGCGTCCCGCCCGTCAACAGACTGTTGAGCGCGCGCAAATCGTCGATGATGAATTCCTTGTCGCCGGGCAGCCCCCGCAAATTCATACAGCAGCTCGCCACGGTGCGATGCAGGAAGACAATCGCTTTCCGCCGGTTCAGCTCGTCGAACACCGGCGCAAATTCTCGCGAGCCCACGGGCAGACTGTCATAGCTGGTCATCAGCCCGATGCCATCGGCCTTCAGCGTATCGAAGGCGTATTCGATCTCCTTCATGCTGCCTTCGGTGTCGGGCAAAGGAATCGCGGCAAACAGGCCGAAACGGCCCGGATACGTCTCGCGCATTTTCGCCGCATAATCGTTAATCTGGCGCGAGAGCCTACGGCCCTCCTCCTTCTGCCCGAACCAGGGGCCGGGCGTCGAAATCGAAAGAATCGACGCCGCCACGCCGCTCGCGTCCATGCGTTCAATGGCCTGCTCCGGAATCCATTCGAAAATCTGCGTGATGCCGGGGCCGACTTTCAGTTGATCGCGCCGGTGCTCGTGAATGTAGAACGGCGGCATGATGTGGTGATGCACGTCGATGATGCGGCGCGGCGCCATCAGTTTTGAGGAACTGGACTGCGCGCGCGATGTGGACGCTCCCGCCAGTGCGACGCCCAGGGCTCCCGCAGCCAGGGTTCCCCATCCGGCGAGAAAATCGCGGCGCGATTCCGCGCCAGGCGTGAGTGTTTTCGATATAAACGCTTTCGATGTAAACATGGATGGGTTTCCTCGCTCGCCGTTCATACGTTGTACTTCGGGAAGAGCTGACGTGCGGTCTTGTATTCCACGGCTTCAATCTCTTCGCGGCTGCAGCCCATGCGCTCGCGCAGCGCATCCAGATTGTTTTTCACGTTGCCCCACGGCACATCGGTGCCGAACATCACGCGGGTCGCGAGCATTCCCAGCGCCCGCAACTCATTCATGCTGAACTTGTTGTTCCCCGCCGAATCCACATACACTTTGCGCAACTGCGCCTGGATTCCGTCCGGCGCCCACGGCGGATTGGGGCCGCGCTGCGGACCGTTGATCGGCGCTCCGTTCAACTTCGCCACCCACGCCATCACCTTATCGCCGTGCGAATGGATGAGCTTCACGTCGGGGAACTTGGCGAGCGTTCCGCCCACCAGAAAGCCGTTGAGGGCGCGGAGGTCGTCGACGATGAACTCCTGGTTGGCGGGATCCTGGCGCAGACCCAGGCAGCAGGTGGCCGCGGTGCGATGCATGAACACCACGGCCTTGCGCCGGTTTAGTTCTTCAAACACGGGCCAGAATGTTTTATCGCCCGTGGGGATCGTGTCGTAGCTGGTCATGATCCCGACGCCGTCGGCTTTCAGCACGTCGAAAGCATATTCGATTTCCTTCAGCGTTCCGTCGATGTCGGGCACGGGAATCGCCGCGAAGAGGCCGAAGCGGCCCGTATGATCGCGCCCCAGTTGCGCCGCGTATTCGTTCACGATGCGCGACATTTTGCGGCCGTCCTGCACGCTGCCGAACCAGGTGCCGGGCGTCGACAGCGAAAGAATCGACGTCGCCACGCCTTGCGCGTCCATCTGTTCGAGAGTGACCTGCGGCGTCCAGGCCTGCACGTACGGCTGGCCGGCTCCACCCCGCACCATATCGTCGCGATGCGCGGCCATGAATTGCGGCGGCACGATGTGATGATGCACGTCGATCACGCGGCGCGTCTGTGCTGGAGGACTTTGCGCCGTCAGGTCGCCGCGTAGCAGCGCTCCGGCTCCGAGCGCGGTAAGTCCGCCCAATATTTGCCGGCGGGAAAGCACAGGCGGCGGGGAAACAGTTGAGTGTGGACTGGCTACAGTTGGACCCATGACTCGGTACTATGTGCGAGCCAAGCCCGTTTGTCAATCCCCCCGCGACCGCCGGTAGTTCACACTTTCGTTGTCCGATGATTGACATGCGGGGTAGGCCGCAATATAATCCATCGAACCGGGGTTCGCAGATCGCGCATGCGCGTACGTCCGACCGCGTACGTCCGACGAGGAGATTAAATGCAAGACACAGGCATCCGAAAAAGTATTGCCGGGGTTGCGAGAATTATTGCGATTGCGGCCATCGGCGTTCTCATGAGCACGCTTTGCTGGGCACAGGCGACCTCGCAAATTAGCGGCATCGTGAGAGACGACACGGGCGCGGTGGCTCCCGGCGTGCAGGTGACGGCGACGCAAACGGACACCGGCTTCAAGCGCTCCGCGAACACCGACGACGCCGGCTACTATATTCTGACGAACTTGCCGCTCGGGCCGTACCGCGTCGAGGGCACGAAGATCGGATTCCGTACCTACGTGCAGACGGGCATCGAGTTGCAGGTTGGCAGCGCGCCGGAAATCCCCATCACGCTCGCTGTGGGGCAGGTGTCGGAGTCGGTCAGTGTGGAAGCCAATGCGTCGCAGGTGGAAACACGCTCGGTGGGCGTCGGAACCGTCATCGAGAACCAGCGCATCATCGACCTGCCTTTGAACGGACGGCAAGCCACCGACTTGATCACGCTGAGCGGTTCCTCCGTATTTTTTAGCAATTCCGCGGGATACGGCATGCGCACCGGAGTGCTCATCTCGGTCGCCGGCGGCAGCTACGAAGGCGTCCAATATAACTACGACGGCGCGCCGCACATCAACACGCTCGACGCCAGCAACATGCCCTTGCCTTTCCCGGATGCCCTGCAGGAGTTCAAGGTCACCACCAGCGCCCAGGATGCTTCGGCCGTCGGACACTCCGGCGCATCGGTCAACGCCGTGACCAAGTCCGGCACCAACTCGTTTCATGGCGACGCCTTCGAGTTCCTGCGTAACTATGACGTCAACGCCCGCGACTTTTTCGCTTCCAAACCCGATGGCTTGAAGCGCAATCAATTCGGCGGCACGTTCGGCGGCCCCATTAAGAAAGACAAGCTATTTTTCTTCTTCGGCTACCAGGGCTCGCTGATCCGGCAGGAAGTCATACAAACGCCGGCGAGCATTCCCACTGCGCAGATGCTGAGCGGCGACTTCACCACCTTCGAGTCGGCGGCTTGCCAGGGCACGAACAAGACGCTCGCAGCGCCGTTCGGCACGGGGGGGTTCGCAACCAACACGATTAATCCCGCATCGTTCAGCCCGGCGGCTACGAAGATCGCCACGTACTTTTTGAACGGCGACCCGAGCGGCACTACGAAGCCTCTGCAACCCAACCCCTGCGGAATCGTGCAGTGGACGCTACCCAACAACGAGAACGATAATCAGGTCCCCGTCCGCGTGGATTACCAACTGAACGACAAGAACAGCCTGTTCGCCCGTTACCTGCTTACCAAGCAGCAACTGGCGATTCCGCTCGCGGTCAGTGGCAATCCGTTGACCGAAGGCACGCCGGGCTTCGATGACCAGGCGCAAGATTTTACCATCGGTGAAACCTATACGATCAGCGCGAATCAGGTGAATTCGGCCCGCGCTTTCGTGAATCGCATCCGGTCGCTGAAGCAGGACTCGAATATGTTCGGGGAACAGAACGTCGGGATCAACTCCTACACCTACGATCCGGGATATTTGTATTTGGTCGTCACCGGTGGTTTTACGACGGGCAGTACCACAAAAAACGCCTTTTCCTATGTCACCGACTACGGAGTAAACGACGACTACAGCATCGTCCACGGAAATCATCTGTTCGCCTTTGGCGGGTATTACATGAATTCCATCAACTGGCTGGTGGCTCAGGCTTATGCGGGCGCCAATTACAACTTCAGCGGGGGGCTTTCGGCGTTCCTGCTGGGCAGTGTCTCGCAGCTTCGCCAGGAATCTCCCAATCCACTCAACGTGCGGCAGAGCTTCTTCTCTGCGTATGCCAAGGATACCTGGAAAATCAGCCCCCGCCTGACGCTCAATTATGGTTTGACGTGGGTTCCCTTCTGGGCCGCATCGTTCCCGCAAGGGGATTCCTACACCTTCAGCCTGGCGAATTTTTATGCGGGAACCCGCAGCACGGCTATTCCCGGCGCGCCTCCCGGTTTTCTCTATCCGGGCGACAAGGGATTTAACGGCGACTCCGGCATTCAGAATCGCTGGGGGAATTTCGATCCGCGCGCGGGGATCGCATGGGATCCCAGGGGCGATGGCAAAACGGTCCTCCGCTTGGGAGCGGGCATCGCGCACGACTTCGCTTCGCAGAATCTGCTGATCAATAATGAGGCGGTGCCGCCGTTCCGCCTCTTGGTGGTGCAAACGGGATCCATCAACCTGGATAATCCATGGGCGACCTATCCGGGCGGCGATCCTTATCCGTTTAACTTCAACAAGACCAATCCCGTGTACCCGGCTTATGCCGGCTATCTCCCGGTGCCCTCGAACTGGAAGACGGGCGAGCAATATTCGTGGAACGCGGTGGTGCAACGGCAAATGACGCCGAACTGGTTCGCATCGGCCACCTATTTAGGAACGCATCTCATTCACGTGGTGAGCGCGGTGGAGGTGAATCCCGCCGAATATATTCCGGGCAACTGCGCCGCGGGTCAATATGGGCTGGCGGTGGCTGGACCGTGTTCCACCGCCACGAATATCAACCAACGCCGCGTACTGAATTTGGCGTCGCCCAACACCACACAGCTTGGATACATGACGCAATACGACGATGGGAGCACGCAGAACTATAACGGGCTGCAGCTGGCTACCACGTGGCGCATGCAGAATAACGTCAGCCTGAATGCGAATTATACCTGGTCGAAGTGCATCGGCCTGGTGCTGGTCAATCTATTGAATCCCGGCCAGAATTACGTCCACTCGGGCTATGGCAACACCGTTCCCGGGGGCAACGACCGCAATGCGGATATGGGCCCCTGTACGCAGGACCGGCGGCAGAACGCCAATATTACGCTGGTCGCGCAGACTCCGAAGTTCGCCAACAACTTTGCGCGGATCGTCGGTACCGGCTGGAGGTTGTCCACGACGATCGTCGCGCGTTCGGGCGGCCCGTTCCAGGTGGTGACCGGCGTCAATCCGGACCCGGCGACGGGCACCGGCGGAAATTCCTCCAGTCAACGTCCGAACCAGTTGCTGCCCACTGTATACTCCACCGCCCAAGGTTCGCCCGGCCCTCCTTCCGCGGGAGCCTATAGCATTCAATGGCTGAACCCGGCGGCTTTCGGCACGGTGCCGATCGGCACCTACGGGAACATCGGCGCCATGTCGGTTTTCGGCCCGTCTTTCTGGGAGTGGGACGAAGCACTCTCCCGGGAATTCTCGATCCGCGAAAAGCAAAGGTTCGAGATCCGCTTTGAAGCGTTCAACGTCACCAACAGCCTGCGGCCGGGAAATCCGAACCTTACCTTGAGCGCAGCGAGTTCTTTCGGCCAGATCACGACCGACGCGACGCCGCCCTCGGCGACCAGCGCTCCGGCGCGCGTGCTTCAGTTTGCGCTGAAATACGCGTTCTAGAGTATTTTCCGACTTTTCGTCGACTACGACAGCGGGACGGCAGCGGTAGAACCCCGCGCGTGAGTCCGGGGATACATCCGCGTTTTATCGCGCCTGCAAATGTATCCCCGGACTCACGCGCGGGGTTTTACCATTGCCCGGCCCAGGCGGGCACGGTCCTCAGTAACTATGAAAATGGGCTAGACGCACTCTTCACAGAAGGCCCACCTGGCTATGGGCGAGGAACACGACGACCATTTCCTCTTGCGGGTCGACCCAGAACTCGGTTGCCACTATTGCACCCGGCCGACAGCTTGGACGGTCATCTCGACCTTATCGTTAACCTTCAGCAGGAAATTGCTCGGATTCTTCATGCCCCATTGCACGTAGGGAATGACGAACAAAATGGACGTCGCGACCTCAGCGCCTTTGATCTCCGCCGCGAAATGAAACGTCACTTCGTGGCTGGCCCCGTGGATTTGGAACGTGCCGTGGACTTCGAGTTGCGATTCGCTGTGCGGCGCTAACTCCCCGCTGACGTGGTCCGGCGCGAAGACGGCTTCCGGGAAGCGGGCACTTTCCAGGATCTCTTTATGCATGCGACTGTCGCGCATGCCGCCGCCGGTGTTGCCACTGCTGACGTCCACCACGATTTCGCCCGACGCTTTGCCCGTGGCGGGATCGAACGTCATGGACCCTCGTTTGAGTTTAAACGTGCCGCGAACCGTGTGAAGAACGTCGCCCAGAGTGAAACTGACGATGCTGCGCGCGGGATCGAGTTCAATCGTGTTCTCCGCGGCAGCGAGCGGAAGACTACAGATAAGAAGGAAGAGGAGACTTCGTTTCATAAAGAGCGAGCGTCACGCGGTAAGAATGCGGAGGCCCAACGGAAGCATTGAGCCACAAACAAAGTCCGTGATTGTGGATGCACCCACGTGCATGGCAAGTTGTCGGGCGAAGATCCGGGGCTCGGAGGCCATCGAGTTCAAGACTCGTCGCCGCAGCCAATCCGAATGGTCCATGGTCAGCATCAGGCGGGCCATGAACGCCGGTCTTCGCGCCAGCCGGCGGTGTGCGGCTGCATAAACTTGCGTGTCGCGGTGAACCAGCGCCTCCGCCAGGGCCATGGCTTGCTCGAAGCCCAGCCGCAGGCCCTCGCCCGTGATCGCGTCCACCGATCCCGAAGCGTCCCCCACCAGGAACACATTGCCGCGGGAGACGCGCGCGAGTCGGCGCGTTGCCGAGACCGCTCCGCGCTCCAACGTGGTGGGGTGCGCGTTCCGCAAATTATCGAACAACTCCGGAAACATGGCCCGGACGTGCTCCAATCGCAAATGCGGATCGCGCGACATCAGCACGATGCACATCTCTTGCGGCCCGATCGGCGTCACGTAGATCTGGCACCGCGGGCCCCAGTAAATCTCGACGCAATCGGTCCAGGGCGAAACCGAAAAGTGGCGGCGGAAGCCATAGCGCACGGAGGATCGCGGCGCGCGATCGAGTCCAGCCCAGCGGCGCACGCGCGAGTTCTCTCCGTCCGCTCCAATCACCCACCGGCATTCTACCGTGCGGTCGCCGACGACCAAATTTTTCCCGGAAAGACCTTTTACCGCGGATCCCCATCGCAGGGTCGCGCCGACTTCTTCCGCGCGATGGATCAGCGCCTGGTGCAAATGCGTACGGCGGATGCCAAGTCCCGTCCCCTTGGGGAAACTCGCATCGACCGACGTGTGCCCACCGATAAAGCGGATTCCACGGTACGGATAACAATGCTCCCGTGGGAGCTCGACACCTAGGCAAGCAAGAGCCACGAGAGTGTCGGGCATCAATCCTTCGCCGCAGGTCTTATCGATGGGCGGCTCCGCCGGATCGGCCACCGTCACGCTGAAGCCGCGGCCCCGGAGGGCGATGGCCGTAGCCAATCCTGCCGGCCCTCCGCCGACGATGAATGCGTCCGTGTACTGGGGAAAATCTACCATCGCAGCAAGATCAGTTCCGAGCAGAACCCCGGCCCCATGGCCGCCAACAGGCTATACGTTCCCGGTGCCGGGCGCTGGTGCAGCATCACTTCTTCCAGTACAACCAGCACCGACGCCGACGACAAGTTCCCGGTACGGCGCAAACAAGCCCACGAAATATCGAGCGCGCCCGGCGGCAGTTGCAACGCTTGTTCTGTCGCCTCCAGCACACGCGGTCCGCCCGTGTGCAGGATAAAGCTTTGAATGTCGCTGCGCGTCAATCGTTGATCCGCCAGGAAGGCGTCGACGTCGGCCGCCAGATGCTGCTCGATGACCTCCGGCACTTCCTTCGACAATACGATTTGAAAGCCCTTTTCCGAGATGTCCCAACCCATGACTTGTTCGGTATCGGGATAGAAGACGGAGCGCGTGGCGAGGATCGCCGGTCCCGGCAAATCCAGCTCGGCTCCCACCACCAGTACGGCCGCCGCGCCGTCGCCGAACAGCCCCGCCGAGATCATATTCGCCATCGTAAGATCGCCCTGCTGAAACGTCAGCGAGCACAATTCCACCGACAGCACGGCTGCGACCTGATCCGGAAACGCACGGACGTAATCGGCCGCGCGTGCGATTCCCGCCGCCCCTGCGACGCAACCCAAGCCGAAAATCGGCATGCGTTTGAGGTTTGTCGAAAGCCCCATGCGGTTGATTAAGCGAGCGTCAATCGAAGGACTGGCCACTCCCGTGATCGACACGAAAAACAAAGCGTCGATTTCGGTAGGTTTCAGCTTCGCGCGCTGGAGAGCGCAGCCAAGGGCTTTCTCGCCGAGTTCCTGCGAGATTTCGATCCAATGCTGGTTGGCCACGCCCCAACGATCCAGGCCCGCGTATTCTTCCACGGGCAGCGCCATGTAGCGGCCTTCCACACCGATGCGGCCGTACAGGCGATCCATCACCGCGGGGTTTTCCAGTTTGGATCCCCACAGCCTTTTCAGTTCCGCCAGTAACACGGACTGTGGATAGTAATGCATCGGAAATGCGCTGGCTACACTTGTGATTTTCATAATTTCGAATGACGAAGTTGCTGCTCTGGCACAAGGCCTAGCGCAAACGAGCAAGCTCCTCTGCGTACAGCGGGTTGTGGGGAAACTGCAGCGCCAGATCGTGCAGCAGCTTGCGCGCCTGCTCGGGATCTTGCGCGCGCAGCGCTGCGACCGCCAGCAACAGACGTGCGAACGGCTTCAGATACGTTCCTTTTTCCGCGGTAATGCGCAGCCGCTCGACGCCCTGTTCGCGATCGGTTTGCGCTCCGGCCATTTGCAGGAGCCAACGCACGGGCGCGGCCTTCAGGCTGAGCATATAATTCTCCACGCCCACGGCCAAGTGGGCGTCGTAGTACGTAGGATCCACCGTGAGTAATTTCTCCGCCGTGATGCGGCTGGTCTTCATGGCATTGAGCGAGCTCAGATAGCGCTTATCGATGAGGGCGTCGAAATCGGACCGGAGGCCGAGGATCAGAATCGACGCGAACAACGCGTTGCTATCCTGCGGCTTGGCGGCGAGCGCCGTATCCGCCAGCTTTTGTCCCTTTCCGAGAGAAGCATCGAAGGACTTGCGCACGACGGGATCGGGCGTCAACTTCACGCCGTTGACCAGCTTCTCTTCGTGGACGAAAAATTCGGATTGAAGAATGTGCAGGCGGTCAAATTCGCCAAAGAGAAACGCGGCGGCGTCAGAGACAGGCGCCAGCGGATCCTCGGGATGCACACGTTCGTACTCCGCGAAGGTCTTGTGCGCGACTTCGAATTGCCGGTCGTACATCTGCAGGTAGCCTTGCTGCAATGGCGGCGGATTGCTTGGCGGAGCGGCGGAATTTGCAGGCAGACCATCGGCCGCGAGCCACAACGCAACCATGGGGATGGCCATCGGCAGCATCTTAAACGTTCACCGCGCGCCGCCGGTAGCGCACGTTCATGGACAACACGTCCAGCAGCCTCGCCCACTGAGGGTTCACGTGCTCCTGATACAGCTTCCTTACGGCAACTTCTTCTTGAAGTTCCACTTCATCCCTCGCTACTTCTCATCCCGTTTAGTGTTTGGGACGGCGAGAAAAGGCCACTGGTTTCAATTTATCCGATCGCATTTCAGATTGGGGCCACGCAGAGGGGCTAGTGCGGGAGCACCCGTTTAGCAGGGCTACTGTGCCGTCAACCACGCGGCGAGCGCGTCCCCATTTTTCCGACAGGCTAGCCTGATCCTGGGGACCAACCTCCTAGAACCTGAATTTCAGCGCGAACTGAATTTGCCGGGGATTGGTGTTTTGGTTCGTGGATGTAATGACGCCGGCGGCCGAGGATATTGCCCCCGTCGTCGTGAAAACGGATCCGGTCGGAATCCCGAAATTCGGATGATTCAGGATGTTGAAGAATTCCGCTCGGAACTGCACATTGAGCCATTCCGTCAGCTTCGTATCTTTCGAAAGCAAGACGTCCATATTGAAGAAGCCCGGACCGCGGAGCGTGTTCCGGCCGGTATCTCCGTACGTGCCGACCGGTTCCAGTCCGTAGCAGTTCGGGTTGTACCACAGGGATATTTTGTTGAGCATCGGTTGGTTGTTGCAGGCGGGATAAACGCTGGTTGCCGGGTTATTGGGTAAATACTCCGGACGCGGAACGCCACCAACCTGCTCCAACTGGTCGAATCCCGTGGCTACGTTGAACGGATATCCGCCATAGACGCTCGCGATGCCGCTGATCTGCCAGCCGGAGACGGCGCGATTACCCTTGAATGGCAGAGCATACAAACCGTTGACGCGCAGGACCTGCGGAATATCGTAGCTGCAGGGTGAGTAATCGATTTTCTGGTTGTTCCAATCCATGATGGAGCTGGGGGTCTGACCGGAGGACCCGATGAAGCTGCCGACGCCGAACGCCCCATCGTCCATGCACCTGGAATAGGTGTAGGACAACTGCGCTTGCACGCTCTTGCTGAACCGCCGGTTCAGGATCACTTGCAGCGAATTGTAATTCGACGAGCTGATGGGCTGGAGCTCTTCGAACTGTCCGAAATGGGAATTGACGCGAGGATTGGCGGTCAGTTTCGAGCCGGACGGGCAAAGCGTCAGTCCATACACGGACACTCCTGTCGTAGAGTTGAAGCAACTCGCGTAGTACGTCACTCCGTTGACGACCGTCGGCGTTGGCGGATTGTATTCGCGTCCCGTGTATTGGTGGATCCCTTTCGAGCCCACATAGCCGACCGTCAGAATCGTGTCCTTTAGCACTTCCCGCTGGATGTTGAGGTTGTACTGAATGACGTAAGGCGTGGTATTGCTCTGGTCGTAATTAAAGCCAAAGCTGGAGGTCGGAATGACGGCATTGACGGTGGTAAACGCGAACGGATAGGTCGGCGAAGTCTGCGTCAAAGATTGCCACGGAGGTGTATTGCCGTAGCCGGTTTGGTAGTCGAGCCCCGTCACCGGATTGTGGAACATCCCGAAGCCCGCGCGAATCGCCGTCTTGTGATCGGAGAACGGATCGTAGGCCAGGCCGATGCGCGGGTCCCAATCCTTGAGCGAAAGGTTTTCCTTGAACACGTTGGGAACGTTGACGAATGCCGTGGACGTCAGGATGTTCGTAACGGCATAGATGCGGTTGTGTGCTTCGGTCGGATTCGTATAGAACTCGTAGCGCAGGCCAAGGTTCACGGTCAGTTTCGACGATACTTTCCAGTCGTCGTTAATATACGGCGTAAACATCGTCTCGCGGAAATCCCTGTGCGCGTCGTTCGTGGGCTGGGGAGGCACGCCGCCCACCGACACGGCCACGCCCGAGAGGAACCCGGCAAGGCTGCCAAACGACCAGGAGCTGTCCTCTGAAATCGGGTTGTACGTGTTGGACTGCTGCCGGTCGATCGACGCGCCGAACCGGATGCTGTGCGATCCGCGCGTCCACAGGATATCGTCCGCCCAGGTATACGTATTTTGGTTGAGAACGAAGATCTCCGCCGTCGCGCCGCCCAGGCCGCCCGGGATACCGGTGATCGCCACAAATCCATCTTCCAGGCCCGGCGTGTGGAAGAATTGCAGAGGATTGCTGCCATCTGCCGCCGTGATGATCGTGGTTTCGTTCGAATGTTTGGTGGGGCGCGAGAAGCTCATGCGTGCGACGTTGACCAGCGTGGGAGAAATGATGTGCCTTTCTTCCAGCACGGCATATTCGCTGAGCCCGCCATCCAGCTCGTGCCAATAGGGCAGTGCGCCGCCGCCGATGGCCGTGGCCGCGCCGCCGTACGGTTCCAGATAGGAAACGTTATCCGCGTAGTAGCGGACGAACGCGGAGTCTTTTTCCGAAAAAGTGTAGTCGAAGCGGCCGAGCGTGTAATCTTCGTGGTTGGTCTGGCTTCCGGTAGTGGGCGCGGTTCCGAGTCCTCCGCCGATCAGCGCCGTTGGTTTAGGATAAATGGCCAGCGTATTGGCGATCGCCGTCGCGGTGGCTGGAGCGGTCGCCGTAATGGCGCAAGTTCCGCTGGTGAAGCCTGTGCAATTGGGAACGGTGGCCAGTTTCTCTTCTTCCAGCAACGAGCGGACGCCTTCGTAGTCCACGAAGAAAAACGCCCTGTCCTTCTTCACGGGGCCGCCCACGCTGCCGCCGAACTGATTTCGCCGGTACGCCGGCGGGCTGCTGACGGCCGAGAAGAAGTTGCGATCGTCCAAGACGTTATTGCGGATAAAATCGAAAGCCGATCCGTGGAACGCATTGGTGCCGGATTTGGTCACCGCGTTGATCACCGCGCCGTTGCCGCCAAATTGCGCGCCGTAGGCGTTGGTCAACGTCTGGAATTCACCGATCGCTTCCACGCCCAGCGAGGAACCTGTCACCGAGCTCATACCGTTGTTGAAATAGCTCTGCAGATTCTCGTCGTCGAGCAGAATGGCCTGTCCTTCGGGTCTCCCGCCGGCGACCGAGTATTGCGCGCCGCGGCCTTGCAAAGGATTGGTGCTCCAGGTGACCGTGGTGACGCCGGGAGCAAGCTGAATCAGCTGCTCGAAGTTGCGGCCGTTGAGCGGGAGCTCGCGCATTTGTTGTTCGGATGTAAACGTGGAGATCGCCGCGTTGGTCGTTTCCACTTGCGCGACTTGGCCCTCGACGGTTACGGTCTGCTGCTGTTGGCCGACCTGCATGGAGAAATCGAGCACCACTTGCGAGCCGACCGCAAGATTGATGCCCTTTCGCACAACCGTCGAGAAGCCCGTCTTGGAGCTTTGCGCCTCGTAATCGCCGACCGTGAGTTCCGGGAGACGGAATCTGCCTTGCGCGTCCGAAGTGGCTGACTGCGTGATCCCGGTGGCCACGTTCTTTACCTGAATGGCCGCATCCGGGACCGCAGCGCCCGAGGCGTCGGTGACTGTTCCAAGGATGGTCGCGGTGGCGCTTTGCGCCTCGATGCGTGTCATCTCGAAATTACTCAAGCCGAGGAAGAACGTCAGCGCGCAGGTCAGTGCGACGCGCAGAGTCATGTCTAACTTCAAATTCATGTACTTCCCCCTTAGAAAGGAACGAAGAATTCAGACGAGTGGGGGAAAGCATATCATCCGAAAGAATCAAGAGCAAGGGTTGATAGACGATTTGTCGTTAGACGGCGCAAGCCGCTACGGGCTTCTTCTTCCACAGAAATTCCGCGACCATCAGCCCAGCCCGAAGCCCTCTCGCAAGCTCTTCTGAATAACGACGGTCGAGGCTAGCTGCAAGGCGTTTACCGTCTATGCGCGACTCCAGCGAACGGTCCACCGTGTCCAGAAAATTGTTGCAGTGCGCCTGGATGTGGAACCTAATCAGGTCCGCGCCGAGAAGGCCATCGAGCAGTTCGTGCTGCCAGGGGCAGATCCCAAACACTTCGGAATTGGGCCATGGGATATGCCAAAAAATCGCGACCCGTGCGTCGGGCCGGCGGCGCTTTTCGACTACAGCTGGAAAAGGTGCCGTAAGATTTCCAGAAACGGGTGGGCAATATTGCCCGGAATCTTTCGAATGTTCCGCGTTGGTGAAGGATCGCACCAGCGCTTGGAGCTTCGGAATCATTTACACGCGTGCGAAATGTTTACCGGAGCGCGTCATCCGTCCGAGTGATTCTAAAGAAGCAAACTGATCGCGTCTGGAGTGCACCTCATTGGAGACAAACATGCAGTCGTCACGCTGGCCCCAGAGGTCAACGATCACAACACGAGAAAGGAGAAATGCCATGAAACTAACCTATTTGGGTTTGTTCGCCGCGTGCACACTACTTGCCGAAACGCGCAGTGACGCGATTGCTCATCGCATCGATACAGCCGAGGAGACGTTGCGCGAGATCATTCAATCTCCCGATAAGGGAATCTCGAGGGATCTGATTCAGCGGGCGCATTGCGTGGGTATTGTGCCCAGCTTGAAGCGTGCGGGATTTATCGTAGGAGCGAAGTATGACAAAGGCCTGATCACCTGCCGGACGGCCAGTCGAAGCGGTTGGAGCGCGCCCTCAATGATCATTATCGAAGGCGGAAACATCGGCTTTCAGATCGGCGTTGGCGAGACGGATGTGGTATTTACCGTCAACAGCGCGAGCGGTGAGAATCGGCTCATGCAAGACAAGTTCACCATCGGTAGCGACGCCGCTGCCATGATCGGTCCCGTGGGTCGGGACGCCCAAGCGGACACGGACTCGCTGATGCGCGCCGAAATTATCAGTTGGTCGCGTTCGCGTGGCGTCTTCGCGGGGGTGAGTCTTGACGGAGCGAGTCTGCGCGCCGATAACGAAGACAACGAAACGCTCTACGGACGCCGCGTGACGCAGCAGGAAATTTTACATGGCGGGGTTAAACCGCCCGCGAACGCCCGCGAGCTTTTCGTCCGGCTCAATGCCTTCGCCCCGCCCCTTCGAACCGAGGTCTACCGTAGCTCCACCGTCCACTAGGTATTTTCGCGCCGCGCGACGAGCAAGTGTCAAGCGACGAGCATCCGCCAAACGGTGGCCCTTGGCTTGCATAATCCAACGGCGTGCGGCTGGCAAACGTTATGAAATCCGCGGTCCGGGAGAATGAGGCGAGCACTTTTGACTTCTGGCTGGAAGAATCTACCTGGCCGCACGTTCGCAAGAGAAAGGAGAAATGAAATGAAACTCACGGGAATGATGGCAGCGAGTCTCGTTCTTGTTCTGGCAAGCGCGGGATGCGCGACGAAGAACTACGTCGCCAAAACGGTGGCTCCGATCGAGCAAAGAGTAGGAGGCACAGAAAACAAGAACGCCGAACAGGACAAGACCCTGGCGATGCAAGAAGAGCAACTCAATGGTATAGACCGGGACGTGTCGCAAACGAAAGAAAGGCTCGGCGATGTCGACGCGAAAGCAACCCAAGCCGGCGACGCCGCAAAAATGGCCGACCAGAAGGCAGTGAAAGCGCAAGACAGTGCAGATCAGGCGAATCAGGCGGCCACGAACGCGCACACCTTCGCCGAGGAAGGTCTGAATCGCTTGAACCAGAATATGGACGCGATGAACAACTTCCAGATGACGAAATCGGAAGCGGTTCTGTTCGGCTTCGATCAGGATTCGTTGACGGCGGCGGCGAAAGAGCAGTTGGACGCGCTCGGCAATCAGGCCAAGACGATCAAGCGCTACGTGATTGAAGTGCAGGGCTTCACCGACAAGACCGGGCCGCAGACGTACAACGAGACATTGAGCGAACGGCGGGCCGCGGCGGTGGCGCGCTACTTGGCGAACCAATTTCAAATTCCCGTCCGCGCGATCTCGATCCTCGGGTCTGGGTACGCCCTACCCGTGGCCGATGACAGCTCGCCGGAGGGCCGCAAGATGAACCGGCGTGTAGAAGTGCGGCTGTGGGTGCCCGAAAACGAGTCGACCAAGATCTCGGCTTCGAACGACACGAGGCCGTAGCGGACTGGTATTGCCCCGCGGCGCCCGGTGGGGCAACAAGCAGGCGTCGAGCATTTACCGGCGTTCCCATTTTCCGCCGGTAGTAACGGCGCCTGCTCTCTCTTTCGTGGAGTCCGGTGGCAAGTTATGCGCTCCAGTCCACTAGCGGGAAGCGGCATTCCGCGCACCATCGTCGGCGCGCCCGGTAGTGACGCGCCTGCCGTCCGGCAAGTCGACCGTGTCCGTCTTCGCCATGTTCGGCTGGTCTTTGGCTGGATAAGCCCGAATGGTAACGTTATCGCCGACCCTTAGAGAGTGCTTGCCCCAGCCCAGATGTTCGAGATAGATGGGCGCGGCGCTTTCCACGGTCCAATTCGTTATAGTCCCGTCCACGCCCGCGACGTCAATCCAGAGAAACACGTGAGGGTTCGTCCAGGATACCTTCGTCACCTTACCGTGCAGGACGACCGGCCTCGAACCGTCGAACTCAGCCGCGAACGAATGATGCGCCAGCAACGCAGCCGGTGGAAACAGCAGCAACGCGGCAAACGTGAGGCGCAGGACCATACTCTATATGATTATCGCCCTCCCTGTTTGCGAGCGGATCCGATGACCGACCGCGTAGGCAGATCCGCCCGAGCTCGGCCAGCGACGCGGCTGAGCATTCGTTGCCGTTACCTGTTACGGCGTACGTCACCGCAAGGCGTCAGCCTGCTTTGGCCGCGAGTTTCCCGGCAAATGGGTCCATCACCAACTCGGCGATTTTGCACCCAGCGTCTCCGAAATTCTTGGTGAGGTGTTCGATGGCAGCCGCCTCAAAGGAACTGCTGTGCAGAAATGCCTTGGAATACGATTGCACCAGCGTGACGACGGCATCGACATTCAGATTTTCTTTATAGAACGCGGCCATTCCGATCAGCAACGTTCGTATGATCGCGTAGTGTACGGCCAAGAGCACAAAAGAATGTCTGATGGACGCGCTGCTTCGGTCAATCGCGAACCCCCGGTCCGGCAGTCTGGAGCGGTAGGGAAATATGGTTCTGAAAATATAATTCGCCAGGTAGTTTTCGAGCATGTGCTCGTGGCGTCGCTGAAAGGGCAAGAAGTAATTCTGGTAGGCAAAACAATAGCGAGCCGTCAGATCCTCTATCGTTGATTCGGCCGTCCAAGCCAAGCCGCGCATGAAATCCTTATAGCATTCGAGGAACCTTGGGGACGTGTAATCCGTTCCAATGCGGCCGAGAACTAACTCGACAACCGTTACCAGTTGGAGCGAGGGATCCGCCTTCACACGCGTAAAAACATCGTTCAACGAACCCTGCCTGAACTCCTGGCGATAATTCTCCAGCACCGGAACGGCGTTCGCGATATCAATGTCCGCAAGTCTGTCTACGCCGAGTCCGAGAGATACGATGCGCTCCCATAACGGAAGCGACCGCTCCTGAATCATTTCAATCAGCACGGTTCGGACCTGATGGATGCGGTCGTCAGGCTCACCCGCGATCACGGCGAGAGAGCTCGGACGGTGCGGCAGGGGCTCTTCCATGTGCTCTTGTAAGACCATCGCATCGGGATCGTTGAGAACCAGTCGCGCGGCTTCCGGGCAAGACAGATGCAGGGACCTTTCGAGCGTACCGCCGATCACGTTCAGAACCCGTGGGTATTTGCTACACAGGTCCGGGATGTGAGACTCCCCCAAAGTCTTCTGAATGGCACACAAGCCTTCCTGGAACGCCGGACACCGGGCTCCCTCCAGCCGCAGTTTCGCGTGATTTCCCGGCGCGGTTCTCGCGGGATTGATCTCGACGAGACTGACGAGGGTCTTGTCTGCGATTCGGTGACCGGGGAGATTCTGGTATTTCTCGTACGTCGCTTGATCGACGACGATTCCCCAACCGACACAGCAGGTATCTTCGCAATCGGCGCCAATGCAGTGAAAACGATCGAAGCTCGCCGGCTGACGAACCTTGCCCACATCTTCGGCCTCGATTGTGGATTTCATCAGCTTGGAGCCGATCATGTCCGTTCCCCCGGCTCGGCAAGCGGCGCGCTACGGAGGCTCAGAAGTGCTTCGGGAGACGGAACGCGTGCATGCAGTTGTTGCTGCTGGGCTATCGCCTGCGGCGTCTTTCCGACGACGGGACGACGAAGAAGCTGCTCGATCAATCGGATCATACCTTCCACATCTATCGGCATAGCCGCGAAACATCAGGAGAGGCAAATTGCTTGACTGGGATATTTCCCAATCCCATCGCAGCTGCAATCGGCCCAAGAGCGGAACCAGGCATCTGCCTGGAATCCAGAGAAGAAAAGATGGAGATCCGAGATTTACAATTGTTAGGAGTGACACAAAAGAGTTCCAGCAAGAAGAAGGTTGCGAACAGTCTCGTGGTCATGAGTTCCGCGGCAGTGCTCGCCGTGTACACCGCGGGATACGTCAAGACGCGGTCCGCGGCAGATCGCTTTGAATCTCAAGCCGCCGCGCGGAGGCCCGCGCCTCCAGGTCCGGCGCAATCCACGCCTCGAAGGGTGGAGTTCGGGGCGCCGGGGTTCCACGCTCCAACTGCCGAGTCCTCCCTCGCCGCGGCGTCCGCGCCGTTCAATTCTCGTCGCGAGCCTCCTCGCGAGCCAGCCCGTCCGACTCCCGAAGCAGTACGCAGCCCCGGTCCGGTTGTATCGGAGGAACATGCGCCGATAGGAGTCGGCGGCGCGGTTCCTGCACTGGCGGGGTCTTTTCCAGGAGCGTCTTTACCAACAGAAACCGCGCCAGCGGCTGGTCAATCTGCCGTGCCCAATGCGCCGATTGCGGAACATCGTACGGAAGTGCCTGCGGCCTCACCGTCCGCAGAATCCAGGCCGCCCGGCCTCGCGGTGGCCCCGCCGCAGGCAGCGCCCCTGTGGAAGGATGGAACGTACTACGGCTGGGGCACTTCACGTCATGGCGATATTCAGGCGGCGGTGGTGATCGAAGGCGGACGCATCGCGTCGGCGACCATCGCTCAATGCCTGACGCGCTATTCGTGCTCGGTGATCGCCAATCTGCCCCCGCAAGTGGCGCAACGGCAGAATGCCGAGGTCGATTATGTTTCCGGTGCCACGCAAAGCGCCAACGCTTTTCACTACGCGGTCCTCGAAGCCTTGAGTAAGGCGAAGCGAGCGGCCGCGTGATTGCCCGCACCGAAATCGTCATGAGCACGCTGGTGACGATTCAAGTCGTCGGCGCTAGCGCTACCGCAGGCGCCGATGCTGCATGCGCTGATACTGCAATCGGCCGCGCCTTCGGATGGTTTCACGAGATCGAAGAGCGTTGCACTCGCTTCGACGAGCAGAGCGAGCTGATGCGTCTCACGGCGCAGACCGGTGTGCCCGTGCCGGCGAGTCCTATCCTTTACGAAGCCGTGCGGTTTGCGTTGCACGTGGCGGAGGAGAGCGGCGGCGCGTTCGACCCGACCGTCGGCCACCGGATGGAGGCGCAAGGCTTCAACCGGGAATATCGCAGCGGTGAGATGATCCGCTCGGCGATCGCACAACGCTCCACGATCGCCCCGGAGGGCGACGTCAATTACCGGGACGTGGAGATGGATCCAGACCGAAGAACGATCACGATTCGCCGACCCTTGACGCTCGACCTTGGCGCCGTGGCGAAGGGCCTCGCGATCGATACGGCCGCGCGCGAGCTTGCGCCTTTCCGGGATTTTGCAATCGATGCCGGCGGCGATCTGTACTTAGGCGGTTTGAATCCGCAGGGCGTCCCGTGGTCTGTGGGGATTCGCCATCCACGCCGCGACGGCGAACTGATCGATTTCCTTCGCGTCTCGAACCAGGCCGTGTGCACATCGGGCGATTATGAACGCCAAACCTCCGGCGATTCGCCGTCCGAAAAGGGGCATCACATTCTGGGGCATCATATATTGGACCCTCGCACCGGAACGTCTTCCCGTGCAGCGGCGAGCGCGACCGTGGTCGCCTCCGGCGCGATGCTGGCGGATGCGCTGGCGACGGCCGCCTTTGTGCTGGGCCCGGTAGACGGCATTCACTTCCTAAATCGAATGGGCGTGGACGGGCTGATCGTGACGCCGGATCTGCAGCGTTACGAAACACGAGGTCTGTGCCATGCGGCGTAGGGCCAAGAATTTCTTCAAAACACCGAAGGGACTGCTTACCATCATTCTCGTGATTTTCGTTGCCGTCGCTGCACCGCGCGAGGGTGTCCGCGCGGTCGCGCCCGGACTGGTGAGCGCAACGATGGCCGCGGGGCTGGTGGACGCGTTGATCTTGCGGGCAAGAAAAAAGAGCTGGCAGAATAGCTGGGAGTTTCCGAGCGGCGCCGTGCTGACAGCCCTGATCGTGGCGATGGTGCTGCGGGCCCAGGAACCTTGGTACGTCACCACCATCACGTCGGTGGTCGCGATTCTCAGCAAGTACGTATTTCGTATCCGGACGGCAAACGTATTTAATCCTGCGGCGCTGGCCATTGTCGCCACCTTCTATGTGTTCCACACGGGCCAAAGTTGGTGGGGCGCGCTGACCGAGGTTGCGCCGATCGCGCAGACGGTGCTGGTCGCGGCGGGAATTTTCATCGTCGATAGAGTTAATAAGATGCCGCTGGTGCTGGCGTTTCTCGGAACTTACTTTCTGCTGTTCACATTGACGGCGTTCGTGGGCGATCCGCGGATGGTTTCCGAAGTGTTTCGGCCTCCCGACCTCGAAGCGGTGTTGTTTTTCGCGTTCATCATCCTGACGGATCCGCCGACGTCGCCCGCAAAATATCCCGATCAAGTTGTGTGCGGAGTGATGGTGGCGGCCGTCAGCTACATCGTTTTTGAATGGTGGGGTGTGGTTTATTATCTACTGGCGGGAGTGCTGGTGGGCAACCTATGGGAAGCCTGGCGCCGCGCAAGCCGTCGATCCGGCTACACGTTCCCCATCGGCATCGGCACCTTCCTGCGTGAAATTCGTCCGTGGGCGGAACGGGCATCCTAACGATCAAGATACAGACGCGACGGCTGATCGCCATCCATAATTCCGCGGTATATACTCGTATGCCAACCGGGAACCACGTTTTTGAACCCGGCCACTTCCAGAGGAGAACAAGACTATGGAACACATCATCGCAAAGCTGCTTCACGAGTTCGAACAAGGAAAGCTGAATCGGCGGCAACTCATTCAGCACCTGGCATGGGCGGCATCGGCGGCAGCGGCCATCAGCGCCGTCCCGGCCACCGCCGCCGAGGGCAAGGTGCTCAACGTCACCAACATCAACCATGTGTCTTACCAGGTGACCGATTACGCAAAGACCCGCGACTTCTATGCCGGACTTTTCGGGATGAAGGTTTCCGAAGACGACGGGACCCAGTGCCGCCTGTCCTTTGGAAATAACATTCTTGTCGTCCGCAACCGGAAGCCCGCTCCTAAGGTCGATCACATCGCATATACCATCGCCAACTGGGATCAGGAAAAGGAAGCGGTGGAAGCCGAAGTGAAGCGCCGCGGCCTGAAGATCGTACAGGGCGACATCAAAACCAGCCTGCACATCCTGGACCCGGACGGCCTTGGAGTGCAATTCGGCGGATTGCGCCAGTGAAGCTTGCCAAACGGTAGAGTGCCCGCGACCGTTCATACAACGGACGTCCCACGCCGTCGTCTTCGACTATCGAGTCGGCTGATCGAAGTAATGATAAATGGGTTCAATCCAGTTGATTCTCGGAACGCGCCCTTGCGCAATGTGTTGCCCTGCGCGAGCAATCAGCCGGGACCACAAAGTGTCAGGCTCGGAATCGAATACTAGATCCGCGTTGCCGTCAAAGATGTGCCAGAAACCGAGACCGGTTTCATTTTCCAATTGCCCGGGCGCCCAGCCGCAATATCCGAGGTAAACTCGCAAATCCCCGGGCCCGTGCCGCTCCGCGAACGTTTTTTCGAGAAGCACTTTTGTCGAAACCAGGTGCACCTTGCCGGTCACGTGAGTCGCCCCCCTGCGGCGTGGCGGACGCTTGCAGCAAGGCCAGGACGCTCTTCACGTCGACGGGGCCTCCCACGAAAACGGGATCAGTGCGGCCCTTGGTTCCCTCAAAGTCTTCGAGTGCGGCAGAGATCGCCACGTTCGTGGGACGATTGATCGCGAGGCCAACTGTGCCGTCGTGATCGTAGTGAACCAGCAAAATCACTTTTTCGGCGAAGGTGGGATCCCGCGAGTCTCGTTGTGTGACCAGCACTTTGCCGATGCCCAGATCCTGAACGCGGGTCGATTGCGCGGGAAGAGCCACGGCGCCACACAGGACGACGGTCAATGCGCTTAGCGATGAGGGGCATCTCCGTGCCATGTTCCATTCTCGCTCTTGTGAGTGGAGCACTCCAGGGTGAAGGCCATACGTCTACGTACTTCCTCGCGCCATCCGTCATCCCGAACGTAGGTATCTGCTTTTCGCCTTTTGATCCGCTAAACTGAACGAATCGCGTTATGCCGCTTTTCGTCGGCGATAAACTCGGACCCTACGAAATCCTCGCGCTTGTCGGCAAAGGAGGCATGGGCGAGGTTTATCGCGCGTGCGATACGCGCCTGCATCGTGATGTGGCGATCAAGGTGTCCGATGCGCAATTCTCCGAGCGCTTCACGCGCGAAGCTCGCGCCATCGCTGCGCTGAATCATACGAACATTTGTCACCTCTACGACGTCGGCCCCAACTATCTCGTTATGGAGTACGTTGAAGGCCCCGACCTGCGCGGATTTCTCGACTTTGACGAAGCTCTGCCGATCATCCAGCAACTGATTGACGGCATCGAAGCTGCGGACGAGAAGAACATCATCCATCGCGATCTCCAGCCCGCCAATATCAAGATCACGCCCGAAGGCGTCGTCAAGATTCTCGATTTCGGATTAGCCAAACTGAGCCGCGACAGTGATGGAGCGGGGTCCGGCAGCGGGCCGCCCGATCCTGAAAATTCGCCGACCCTCACTATGGGCGCGACGGCCGTGGGCACGATCCTCGGGACCGCTGCGTGTATGGCCCCGGAGCAAGCCAAGGGCAGGCAGGCGGACAAACGCTCCGACATCTGGTCCTTCGGCGTGATCCTCTATGAGGTCCCCACCGGCAAGAAGCTTTTTCCGGGAGACACGGCCGTCGAGATTCTCGGTGGAGTTCTGAATAAAGATCCCGATCTCTCCCCGGCTCCGGCACGTTTGCAGGAACTGCTGCACTGGTGTCTGGAGAAAGATCGCAAAAAGCGTCTGGCATCGATCAGCGATGCTCGGAGATTGCTACTTGTGGGGCGAGCTTCAGCTTGCGGCGGGCTTGAGCCCGCCCAGCCCGCCTCGTCGCGGCTCGGTAAGATCGCGATCGCCGCAGCCGCCGTTTTCGCACTCGCGACCACTTCCATCGCGTTCGTCCATTTTCGCGAAACTCCCGAGCCGCGTCCGCTGGTGCGCTTCTCCGCGCCGCCTTCTCCTGATGCCGTGCGACGTACTCTTTCGGGGTTTGAGATTTCGCCGGACGGCAGATCCTTGCCTTCGTCGCGGAAGAAGGTGGACTCTATCGCTCCGATGTCGGCGCTAGCCCACCGAAACGGCTGTGTGACGTTCCCGGCAACCTTCTCAATAGCGGCGCTTGGAGCGCGGGCGGCGTGATCGTATTCGCTGGTAGCGCACGCAGGGAATGAGGTCTTCGCGCAGCCCTTCGACCGGCCCGGCGAACGCATCCAGGTTTCGGTCAGGGGAGGCATCGGCCCCGTGTAGCGCGACGATGGGCGGGAACTGTATTACGAAGGTCCTGACGGTTTGATGGCCGTGCCGATGACCGAGCGCAACGGCGCGCTCGTGGCGGGCACTCCGCAAAAATTCTTCTCGATCTACACGCAGGGCTTCGTGAGCAATCAACCCCACAATGTGGAGGTCGCGGCGCACGGTCAAAAATTCCTGGTCAACGCGATCGTCGGCGATAGCGACAACGTCCCGCTCGAAGTGACGCTGAATTGGCAGACGGGATTGAAAAAATAATGTGACGCAAAGTGCCGCTGAAGTGAGACTGAGATTGCCCGGTAAAGCGTAGAAAGTAGCGACTCTCAAACTGGCGGCCATAATAGGCCGACGGTTGGTTTTTTCTGCCAAGAAAAAGGAGAGAGTCGCTATGAAGAAACGATATCAGATCG